>ERZ1034998.44-NODE-44-length-87208-cov-16.271385_pt1 | contig 87208 bp, 70 predicted proteins | sample MGYA00520621_ERZ1034998 | MGnify/ENA primary metagenome ERZ1034998 (study PRJEB33766, sample SAMN09781748) | gut metagenome | biome: gut microbiome | host: Homo sapiens | place: Madagascar | study: EMG produced TPA metagenomics assembly of the PRJNA485056 data set... | reverse complement strand
ATTCAGATACTATCCTTATAAACAAAGAAGCTGACCTTTTGGGTCAGCCTCTTTGCAAAGCCCCGCCGCAGGCGGAGCGAGATGTCGGAGCGCGAGCGACGAAATCTCGGAGAGGACGAGTGCTGAGGCCGTGAGCTTCATGACGTGTGCAAGGGCCCCTCCGATAAGGAGCGAGAAACGGAGCGTGTGAATCACGAATTTACTTTCCAATATCCAGTTTTAAGGCTCCCGATACGTTCCAGATATCCTGACTTTTTTAGGAATGCAATCTCGCGTTTGATTGTACCATCTGATAATCCCGTCTTTTCGCATATCCTTTCCCTACTCAGACTTTTGTCCTCCGCAAACATTTGCAAAATTAACTCCTGTCTTTCGGTCAATTTTATTGGGTCATTTATTGGGCCATTTATTGGGTCATTTATTGGGCCATTTATTGGGTCATTTATTGGGTCAGGTTGAACATGCAGGGTTAATTTCACTTGCATCAGTTCCGGCTGTTCCTGAAGTTCTGGCTTGAGCCAGTGTTTTTCATTCCAAGCATTGAGAATGAGCGGAAAGCCAGAACCAAGGTTCTCACCATAGCCAATCATTCGAAACATATTCTGCATTCGCTGGTTTCGGGCTTTTGACTCTCCACCATGATAAATCTGCTCTAACGGCAATTTCAATAGACCAGGATTGGTAAGAACGATGCGATCATCATACTTTTCAATCCTTAGCAGTCCGTTCACCATGAAATCAGCATGTATTATCATGTTTGTCACCGCTTCGCGTACCGCCTTATGCTGAGGTGTGTCGTCATTTCTAACAACACCTTCCATATTGAACGGGCGTGGCAAGTCACTTGTCAGTTTCGGCAGCACGGTCCTTATAAAGTTGAAAAGGTTGTTTTCCCATGTTCCATCATACGTAAGACGGTCGCTATATCGCTGGTCACCAATCAAATGAGACTTATCAATATAGTCCATACGCAAGTTATCAAACCTTTCCCTTACCGGCAGGCCTTTACCGAACATCAACAGACCCGCCATCGTCAATCCTTCCACCCCATCCTTGCGGTTGACGGTATAACCACCAAGTTGCTTTAGGAATTCCTTATTGTCAAGTCCATTCCAAACATGGTCTGGATTACTTGTCTTGAACATGATACGATATCGCTCCAGGGTCGGGATGTCGATATCATCCATCGTGTAATACTCCAAAATCATTCGGTCGTTACCGGCTTCATTAGCGTCACGGAGCATCATCTTCAATTCTTGCTCTGAACAATGATAGTCGCCTTCATGATTACGCTTAAAGGTCCCTTTCGACAGGTTGCCATTGATGTAGATGGGACGTATGGTATAATCTGCACGAGGCACGTTAATGACGACAATTACTTTGCCTTCGACATCTATGGTTTGAACATCGTCATCTTTCAAGAGGTTTACATTAACCTTCTCCTTGTTATTGACAATATCCCACAAGTTCTTTCGAATCTTATCAGCATCGTCAACTCCAACCATCTCAAATCGTTTGGATTTATCCGGCTCGTCCATATGCTCCACCACACCCAGCAGTATTGTTCCGCCGTATGTGTTGGCGAAAGCTGAATAGGTCTCCCAAAGTGAAGCCGGCAAGCCCTTTGACGCCCTTTTGCATTCGAGCGTTACACGCTCACCACCATATAGAAGTTTATGTATATCCATAACACAAATATTCAATAAATTGTCTTACACTAATTTATGTTTATTCCATTAGACGGTCCACTTCCAATGTCAGGCTATTTTCAACACTTCCAAATATCGGAATAGCCAAGATAACTCATAGTTGTGTAATTAAATTGAGTTATCCACGTACTCTTACAAAAATAACGAATTTTCAACACTTTCTGTAAAATTGGTCCGGTATTATATGCAACTTCATGCAATCATATTAGCAGAAAAGGTATCCTCATTCCGCAAGCCGCCTGTCGAGTAATGTAATGATAATGAAGATATTGACAACAATGCGCAGTAAGCTCATTATCATCAGTATCTTGTACCCGTTAGTCAAGTTAATGACGTCATCTCAGTTACTTGAGATGTTTGAGTTATTCAACACTGTTTTTGACTAAGTCATTTCCGCTTCAATATTTCCTCCAGAAGCAAGTCCGCGATGTCCACTTGGCGCTCTCGTTGCTCTGGTGTGGCACTGCGTTCAAGGATGTCGGAGCGCGAGCGACGAAATCTCGGAGAGGACGCCTATCAATGATAAACTGGATGTCGTTCCAGTCGTGCGACAAGTTTGAGTTGTGCGATGCCGTAAATTTGCTAACTTTGTGGTTTGGACAAAGCATTGGCGATTATGTTGTACCCGATTGGCATACAGAATTTTGAAAAGATAAGGCAAGGCGGATTTGTCTATGTCGATAAGACCGCTCAGATTTATAATCTTGCAGCGACAGGGAATTACTATTTCCTGAGCCGTCCCCGTCGTTTCGGGAAGAGCCTGCTCGTCTCGACGATGGAGGCATATTTTCAGGGACGGAAAGAACTTTTCAAGGGGCTGGCTATTGAAAAAATGGAAAAGGACTGGACGGCATCTCCTGTTCTTCATCTGGACTTGACGGGGAGTCGCTATACTTCCGTCGCGGACCTTGCCGGTAAACTCGACCAGCATTTGCTGGCGTGGGAGAATCAGTATGGCGTCACCGATGTGTTTGAGGAGCCTGCGACACGTTTTTCCGCTGTCATCGAGGCGGCTTTCAAAAAGACCGGTCAAAAGGTCGTTATTCTCATAGATGAATATGACAAGCCTGTGGTTGACAACATCGACAATCCTGACCTGATGGACAGTTTCCGCCGTGAGCTTCAGGGCTTCTACAGTGTAATAAAAGGCCGGGACGGGTTCATCCGCTTTGCATTTCTTACCGGGGTGACGAAGCTCGGCAAGATGAGTGTCTTCAGCAGTCTGAATAATCTGAGAGACATATCGATGGACTTGCTATATTCGAACATTTGCGGAATCTCTGAAGACGAGTTGAAAGCATATTTCGATGATAGCGTGGCGAAGCTTGCTGAAAACAATGAACTCACCAAGGACGAGTGTTATGCCAAACTGAAGTCGATGTACGACGGCTATCATTTTCATTATAAGGCATCAGGCGTATATAATCCTTTCAGCATCTTGAATACATTTAATGTAAATGAGTTCAGGATGTATTGGTTCGAGACCGGTACACCTGCTTTTCTCGTGCGTTATCTCCAAAAGGGACAATACAATCTCGACAACATATCGAAGGATGATGTTCCTGCTGATGCGCTCACAGGGACGAACTATGTGAATCCGGAGCCGATCACTCTGATGTACCAGACCGGCTATCTGACAATCAAGGGCCATGATACGCGGTTCAACACCTACCACCTTGACTATCCGAATGACGAGGTGAAGAGCGGATTTCTCAACTCATTGAGCCAACTCTATGCTCCGGCCCTCATTCAGGGCGATTTCTCCGTGGTTCAGTTCATCCGCGACATCGAGCGCGGCGACGTCGAATCCTTCATGGCCCGCTTCACCTCCTTTCTCTCCGGCAACGACTACGAAATCCATGGTGACCTCGAACTCTACTTTCAGAACACGATGTCGGTGATGCTCAAGATGATGGGGCTATATGTCAAGACGGAGTATCACACCTCCCGCGGCCGCATAGACATCATCTTCGACACCGATAAATATGTCTATATAATAGAGCTCAAGCGCGACCAGTCTCCCGAAATCGCTCTCAAGCAGATAGAGGAAAAAGGCTACGACAAGCCGTTTCTCGCATCCGGCAAGCAAATCATAAAACTCGGCATCAACTTCTCCTCCGAGACTCACACCGTTGACGGCTGGAAAGCCTGGACAGAATAGTCCATAAATCTCTTCTTTTTGAGATTCTTCCAAAACTGCTATGGCCCGTAGCAGTTTTGTGGAGTGTTATGCAGATATGCTCAGGAGTCTCCGCTCCGACTATATGCTTAATCAATGCGCAGGAAAGAATGGCCAGACCTATAAATGACATGCACATTTCACTTTCCTGTCCACTCCTGTCCACTTCGTTCACCAGAGTCCAAGGAGGACAGAATTGTATTTTTTTGTTCTTCGGTCAAATAAACTGTCGGCGATGCAAGTAATGATTGGACTTTTGGGGCAATATCGTCAACCTTTTCCGATTTATTCATGGCTTTATACAAACCATGCAGGGTAACATATATCTCCAATAGTTCAGAAGCACACAAGTCCTGTAGATCCGGTCGTCTCTCAGGTACCATTGTACTTGCTTCTTCCAAAATGGTGGCGGAGTCCTCTATATCACCCTGATGCATGAGTACAAGGCTTTTAATGTACTTTGCCGAAAGGAGTGTCGGCAGGATTCTGTCTGGCTCATTTGCAAAGAGTTTCTCGAAGCCCTTAATGGCCTCGGAAACATTCATGTCCGCTTCATCTATTTGCCCAGTTGAAAGATTGAGGATGGCTAGGTTCAGATGGGCTGATGTTTGGACTTCTCGAGTATCTTCTTTATCATAGTCCTTGGTTAAAAGGCCCTCATAGATTGTCTTGGCCTCCGAGACATCTCCCAAGCGCTGCAAAAGGTTAGCCTTTGATGCCATGATGGCTAGTCCATCTGCAGATTCTTCTAGACTAAGGGCGTGAATTATTCCATCTGCTTCATCTATCGAATTGATTGCCGCATCCGTATCGCCTTCCATATTTGCCAGAATGGATTTGAGGTGGCATATCTGGGCTCGAACAAGTGAACTCTCTCTGGTCAGGGATTCGGCCTGCACCAAGGCGGTCTTAGCCTTCTCTATCTCTCCAGAATCCAGACGAACGCGGGCGGTACTGAGCAGGATTGTTGCCACCGATTCGTCATCTTGTCCTATTTGCTCTTTTGTTTGCTGCACGTCAATATCAGCTTCCTCCACAGTTACAAGGCCTTGCTCAATATCCTCGAGGATGTGCCGTTGCTCGCGGCGTAACTTCTGGTAGATGGACAAAGCCTCATCAAACCGGTCACCCAGCAGATGGTACTGGTTTTCCGTTGCAAGGAAGAAGGCAAACTCATGAATCTGGTCGGCAATCTCCCGTGGATTGTAATTGGACAACGGATTTTTTACCAGTTCAAGGATGTTTTTATACTTGTTGACTGTCTCCTTGAACCAGTTTCGTTTCTTATGCTCAGATTTTGTGGAAATATCCTTTATAAAAGACTCCACTATGTTTCTGCTTTCTTGCGCGAACTCTCGAGTTTCTTTCTGAATCAGTATTGAACGCCTAATCTGATCAGAAACCACTTCGTCTAATACCACGTCTGTATCATTGAGAACGCTGTTAACTGTTTCCTGATCGACGGTTTCCCTAATGGAACGTGATTCCGCTGACTTTTTTATGAATATCTCAAAGTCTCCAGAATCGAAAAGCGAATAATTGGGATTCTTATATTTGAAGTATTGTACTATAGGATTATCTCTAAATCGTTTTTCTGCTTTGATAAATAGTTCCGGATCTTCTCGAGATTTAAATTCCTTATCTTCTTTTATATCGAATATTACCTCTTTTGCTTCAGCACGAATTTGATTCTTTTCTACCGTACTTTTACCTTTTTTACTTAATTGTCTACGGTGTGAATATGCCCAGATATCCGGAATATCTAAAATGTCGTGTGATATGGATGGTCTATAATGGATAAGAAGGGCATCGTAGTAACAGTCATTGTTAGTCACTTCGCCTTCCCACTTTAATAATTTACCGTATTGTTTCTTTGAAACAAACGATTCGTGAATAACTTTGGCAATGTCATAATATGACTGCCAGTCCTTTCGGAGGAGTTTATCAATTTCTCTAAGCCTGGCTTCGTTCATATACTATACATGAAAATTTTTAAAGCATATTATTTAATTCTTTGATGAAGGGAGCAGCTCATTTATATATAACGAATTGGTTAAACATCACGGTAAAAGCCTCGCTATAGTTATCAACTCGGATATAAGGATTATGATAGCAGCATGCACTACATGAATTCTCATAAACATTCCCATTTATGGCATAATATCCTCCTGCGGTGTATTCCCAATTCCAAACATATGCTCTTGACCCAGAGTTGCATCCGGATATTTGCATTTTTGTAGATGACGTTGACGGGTAGGTAAATGTAACTGAAATATTTGTCTCTCCATTCGCTTCTATTGTTCCTTTAACCGGCGAGAAGCTTATCCCGACTGAAGGAAGATTTGTTATTTCCCAGGTTACAGGTACGGAACGAAAATTTTGAATTCTAATATTCCTTGTTGTGTTGTTTCCTGCCAAGGAACTTTGACGGCATTCAAACATCATCTCCCACGCTGAGCCAGGATAGTGAAAAGTATTATCCCCAAAATCCACCGCAAAAGAATTCGAGATTGTAAGGTGGAAATCCAAGTGATTCTCCATCCCTCTGGCAATATTAATTATTTCTATCTTTTGATTATAGCCATTTGCAGATGCAAAAAAACGATATTCCCCATGCATACGTTTCCCTAATGTAATCGAATAAAAACCGTTTTTATCTGTTTTTGAATTATAACCATAAACGTCATAACCAGACACCTCTGCATCTGGTATTGGTCTATTATCTTGATCATAGACGTAACCCATTAATGCTGTCGGCTCATATTCAGTCGTAAACGCATATGAAGAGCCGTAAGCCACGCCATATTTGTTCTCTGCAAATGTACAGCAATAATAAGTCGTACCCGAATGTAATCCCTCTATGCGGCAAGAAAAAGGACTATTTTTGGTATTTGCTTCGACAATATTGTCACTGAGAGATGGATTAGTATTGCTACTCCAGCAAATGCCCTGACGTAATATGGGGGAACTATTTTCTGCAGAAGATGTTCCTGAAATCACCAAGTAATCAACTCCGCAATCATAATTATCTTGCGTCTTGACAACCGGAAGACCATTAGTTGTCGAAATTCTGCGGCTCTTTCCATATGAAGTCCCATTTTGATTCGAAGCGTAAGCACGTAAGAAATACTCCGTGTTAGCTGTAAGCCCAGGAATCGTTACATTAAAAGAACCTATGCCATTACCACTATCGATTCTTAAGTCAGAAGTAGTTGGATCATTTGTAATGGTACTATAACAAATACCTCGTTGAGTAATTGGAAAACCACCGTCATCCTGTGCGGTTCCACTAATTAAAATCGAATTGACTGTAGCTGATGGTTGATTTGTTAATACGCTTGGAAGGCCATTTCTTGTTGTAAAACTTCCCAGTTGGCTATATGCTACTCCATTCACATTTCTAGCATACGCATAGTAGTAATACTTAGTGCTCGGCGAGAGTCCGTCGATTTGTATGGAAAAAGAGGAACTGCCGTTAGTACTTTTGTGATTACCTTCGATAGACGGATTCCCGTTTGTATCCCAGCAAACACCAACTTCCAGAATATCATATCCTCCGTTACTTGATACTGAACTATAGATATTCGCAGATGTGGCAGTAACATTAGAAGTTCTAGTACGACCATTATCAATACTAGGAAGTCCGCTATCGGTGGAATTTTTTACTTCTGTGGTGTAAGCAACCCCTTTATTGTTTTTTGCGTATGCCCTGAAATAGAAGGTCGAATTACGGTCAAGTTCTTTCAGATTTATTTCGCAACCAAAAGTCCCATCTCCGTTTCCACAATTCATTGTTTGATCATCTACTGTTGGAGATGCGTTCTTTCCAAAACAAACTCCTCGTTCAATAATCGGGAGTCTGCCGCTATAAGATATATTTGCATTAATCCTTAATACATTTCCGTAAACTTTTGTCCCTAAAAGACTCACTGAGGGTAATTCTGGACCTTGGACTGTAATAGTCCCCATATCTGTGACGCCAGAGGCAAACCCCGGGATATCTACTTTTTCCTTTTTACAAGTCTCGTCTCCAATCTCAACATAGTAAGATGCATCAATCTCTTTTATGACGATGGTGAACTTAAATGCGCCCTCTGAATCTGTCAAAACAGATGTATGAACATTTTCGCCATTAGTAACCTTGACGGGCAGGTTAACAAAAGGTGTATTGTCTGAGGCTTCAATGACATGGCCGATGTATGTCGCGGTTGTATTGACAGGTTCATTCGTACATGCTGTCGCTAATAGTGCAATGATACAACCAAGAAAAGGTTTTCTCATAAAGGTCCCGAATAGTTAATCTACATCTGATGAAAAGGAATTACATATCGACGTCCGGAATCTTCTGCAGGACAAGTGAAAATTTCAACTAAACCAGAATTATTAAAATTGACAGAAGTGTGATACCCATCCTTTTCAAATGAACTTGACCAATATGAACCTGTGGGCAATTCGCTACTTAAACAATTCTTACTTACATAATCCATGAGTGCATCAGAGTCTGGCATAATCCATTCTCTTATCCCGTAATCCCGCAATTCTTCACAATACTTTGTGGCTTCACTGAAAGACATCTTTTCCCTAGCGACAGGATGTACTACATATGTGTATCCACCATAAGTAAAGATGGGCAAATCATATGGATTCCTGGAATCATATAAGATAATATTTCCCATATCCAATTCAGACAAACCAAATCCTGTCAAAGAGACATCCTTTTTTATAGCCATTTCCGCGTCATACAGAGATAGATAGTATGATGCGTCAATTTTATCTTTTTCCACGGAAATAGAAAATGTTCCATCATTAGATGTCTCAGTAGATGCCAATGTGTACGAATCATTCATTATCCGGACAAGAACACCTGACAGAGGTAAATTAGATGGGGCTGAAACGACTGCCCCTTTAACTGAATATGTTGTGTCGTTGTTGGGCTTTGTGCAACAGACCAATGCCAACATAACAGAACAAGTTATAACTATTCTATTAATTGTTTCCATTTTATATAATGTCGTCGGTAAATATTATCATTAGAAATTATATGTCAATGCAAGACCCACTCCTGGTTGCATTCCCTCGTAAGTATTAACAGGCATTGTAATGAATCCATAGTCCAATTTTGATCCTCTTTTAGGAACAGCAGTGTAAGCTCTTACGAGATTGATAACATAAACAACTCCAGCGCACCCGAAACAGATATAGCTTGTCGTACGAGCACTATTATAAGCACTTTGAGCTTGATTATAAGAGCCATAATCAGTAGTACGATCTTCCATTATGCTCTTCTGTTTATTTGCATAAAGAATCATACCGACACCTCCACCGACGAGAGCAATATCCCCAAGAAGGTAGCCGACACCTTCTGCGGTATAGCCTTTGTTCATAAGACCTAGCCCCGGAACGATGGATGATATTAAAGCTCGTGAATTTGCTTTATTTTTCTTGTCCTTCTTGCCTTTTACTTTTGCATCATCATAGGCTTTCAACTTCTCATCCCATTTAGACTGCCTTGCAGAGCCCAAAATACCAATTCTACTTATTAGATATCGGTTTGCTCTTTGAAGCGCATAGTAATCAGTAATATTTGTCACAGATTCATCGCCCTCAAAACTATCTGGGTATGAGGCGGTCTTCCTTAATCTTCCAGTTTCAACATCATAAATTTTGGCCCTGAAATAATAATCGTAGGCTTTCCTGCGCTCTACTACTATTACACATAACTGTTCAACACCCATTAGCTTACCATACTCTTTGACTTGCTCCTCATCAACGGCGCCGGAATGCTGGAAGTTCATTTCTGCATTCCTTTCGGCAAAAAACTCGTCTGACTTTCCAATACGAATGTCATACAAGTTGTCTGATGCATTGAGCAATTCCCTTTGAAAATCGTCCTCAATGATGTGTAGCTCAGTTTTGTCTATGTCAGAACTTGTTGCAACTACCGCAATAATTTTGACGTTTTGTCCGTAGGTTATAAGAGAGAACAGGCCTACGCATAATAATATGCAAATCTTTTTCATTGGTTTATATCGTTTAAAGCGTTTGCTAAAACGGTTCCTATCTTTTTGTTAGCCACTCGGTAGGCATCCCTTGTAGCGATAGCAAAACTCTTGTCGCTTCCTCCTTGCTGATGAAGTTCATCTTCGAAGAGGATTTTTCCTGTCATTTCATTCTGAAGCTGGATTACTACGTCAACATATGAGCAGTACCGGCCTTCTTCTTGAATGTAGCCCGCTTCTCGGGCATTAGCCGTGACATAGACTGACCAGAGAGCTAATTCAGGGTCAGTTGTGCACTTATACTTTGCGCTTGTAAGAGACTTGCGCACAGCAGTCTCGAAGCCAATCTCTTCTCCAGATAGATTCATCGCATTAGAAGAAACAAAAACGAGACGATTCTCCTTTCTCAATCTTTGGCTCTCTTCATATGTTGCTTTCCTCTCTGCCTCGGCCTTCCTTGCTGCAGCGGCTGCTCGGTTCTTCCTTTCGGCAATAGCACTGTCACATTTAGAGATCCAAGCATCCATGTCCGCGCTGTTGAGGTCTGCATATACCTTGCAAAAGGAAAAACCCTGCTTTGCTTCTTCAAAGCGTCCGTTATTATAAAGCGCTTTGCAGTGTTCCAAATACTCAAAACCATCTGCGAAGGATGGTATGGCAAGGAGTACTCCGATAAGTATTGTCAATATTTTTTTCATTGGGACACAACATTTTTATAGGTTTCAATCAATTTATATTTGTTTTTTTCCTGAGCAAGGATTCTTGCACCTTCGGGATCAGAAGCGCTCAAAGCATCTGATTGGTTTATAAGGATTTGTAGCTCCCTCATAATCGCATCAGCTTTAATAATGAAGGATTCTCGCAATTTTGAAGATTCGTTTTTCCCGGCAAGAGGATCTTCTCCTTCAAGCCCTTTGATGTCAACAAATATCTCGCTGGCAACACGCAACGCATCAACATTAGAGTTATTTGCATTATCTATAGCCTGGTTAAAATCTGATATACGTTTTTCGTACTTTGCTGCAGTCTGCTGATTAAGTTCTATACGTTCTTGTTCGGCTTTTGCTGCTGCAGCTTTTTGCTTATGAATAAAAACTCCAAGGCAAATGATACCTAGAAGAAGAAGTATCGCAATATAGGGAGCGACTTTCTTCATCTTTGCTTTCTTCTTAATCTTCTGAAGGTTGCGCAACTTTTCTTCGTGCACTCTCTGGATATAGCTAACCTTATCAGCGAATCCCTGGTCTGAATTCTTCCAGTCGCGGAATGTGGCGGAATCAACGCCTGTCTCAGCACAAGTCTTTAGGAGGTCACAATCGTTGGATTCATATAGCTGGACAAATTCGTTCTTTAAACGATTATTCTCAGCATCCCTCGCTTTTTTTTCCTCGATTGAACGTCGTACTTCCTCTTTCTTTCTCTCAGTCTCATCCTGCGCATCTTTGAAGGAATCAGCAAACTCTCGGTCTTGAGAGAGCCAGTTGTTGAAAGTGGAATTCGTAATCCCCACTTTTTCACGAGCCTTATCAACGCTTCCATTAGATTCAATATAAGCTCGGATAAACGTCTCTTTCTGAAAATGAAGTTTCTCCTCGGCGACCTTCGCATCCTCTATGTCGATGATGATCTGCACCTGTTTTTGTTTAATACTTTTCGTGAAGTCCCCAAACAAGGATTTGGCGTAGAACATCGAACGTGGCGAAATAGATGCGAGGCTATTGGCCCAATCAGTTTCCAATAATTCGTGGATAGCGTTATATAAAGGGGTGAGCTCCTTAGAATAAACAGGGGTCATACTACTGAAAGCGGACCGCGCAGCAAACTCCTCATTTCGCATAAGAAACCCTACCACTGAAAGCAGGCTTTGGTTCTGGGTCGGATAAAAACTATCCCATGCGGTAAGCTCTGCAAGCGACATCTCTGCTTCGCTTTGAAGTCCTTGTTTTTCGTAGGCCACGTATGACCAATAGGTTTTCCAATAATCTTCCTTAGTGTCTTTCTTTAAATGATCCAAATATTGGCCAGGGTGGACAATAGCAAACAGTTGATAATACATTTGGTTGAGTTCGCCAACTTGTACTCTACCCATCCAACCTTCAAGATCAACAATCGCCGAAGCAATTGCTCTTGCATCGTTACGCTCAATGGCACCAGCTGCATACTCGAGTTTAATACGGCCTGCCGGAGGCAGTTCTGTACGGACCTTTTTTGAAAGAAACTTGACTTCATCCAAGATTTCCTTAGCTATATCCTGGTCTAAAGCCAGTTCGATGCGATAGTTTTCGAGCTTTCTGAATGCCTCTTCATTGATAAATCCATCGAAGCAGTACTTTTTACATTCTGTTCGGTAGGAACGCTTCTTGTCTGTCAACTCTTCAACAACTGTCTTCTTGGGCTGGTTGACGATAACTTCTCCTATCTGCGTAGTAGTCTTCTTTTTGATATTCTTAGTATAGACAATATCGCGACCAACCGCCGCACCTCTCATTGTGTTGTCCGGGCTCTCTTTATAATCGTCAGAATCTGGTGAAGATGAATAATCTTGTGCAATTTCAGTCACCTTGGAAACAACATCATTAATAGACCCACGATCCTCATTCATGCCACCGGGGTAAGATGCAGAATTAAGCCCAACCGTATAACTTTCGCCGGGAGTCGCATGTTCCTCGTTAGATTCTTCTTTTTCGAGAAGCATTATGGGTTCATCAACGTCAACACAAATTGGGCAGAAATGGTCCTGCTCATTTTCAGTTGTATAACCGCATTTTGGACAATATTTCATGGCTTATCTTGTTCTAGTGTAGTTAATCAATTGTCCTGTAATTATATCAAACGTTAACCAGACACGCCCTTCGTTATACTGGTCAAAGGAATAGATAATCGTATAGTAATTGTTGTCGCGCCTGCAGTCATTGAAAAGGACATTTCTCAAACCTTCATCTCCCAGTTTCTTGGCAAAAAAAACAAACATACCCATAAGGGTGTCATCAACTGCATCGCGTACAGTATGGTATAAAAGGTCTATTCCAGATATTTTGTATTGTTTGCTCTTGTCTGAAGAAACATTTTTGAATCCGAAGGTAGAAGATGAACCTACGGCGTTAAGGTCATCTTTAATAAGATCCACATCAATGCGGCTATTGGGGTCACAGGAAATCATCGGACACCCAAATGAATTGAACTCGGCTATTGTACGTAGTTCCAGTTCCCAAGCTATTTGCGGTTCATGGAAAGCATAGTCAAATAAGTAATCAATCTTTGCTTTTGTTAATGCTTCATCAGCACAAAGCCCACTCTGGAAATGCTTTAAGAAGAGCTTAATAAGAATTTCTATGTAATGCCGGCAACCGGTATCGTATGGCGTAGAATGGCTTGATCCAATAAAAAGGAGAGTGTTTGCAGTAATAGCCGATAACAAAACAGATTGTTCGTTTTGGAGACCGGTATGCTTCGCACCGTAACATGCTAAAGAAAAGATGAACGCGGATTTGTTAAAATGCGCGAGTTGAGGCGCATAAGCCACTGGTCCTCGAGAACATCCAACATTATTATCCCAGATATCAGGTTCCCCGAAATAGAAGGGTAGCTCATCTTGCCCGGCGCCATGTAGGTTCATCATTGTGAAATCTGCATCCCCCAAATCAGTCGTAAGTCTTTCATGCCATGAATCTTCTTTCTTGAAAAGGTCGACTAAAGGAGAGAGGTAAATCCCATTGCAAACATAATCATAGTTGCCGTCGGCTTTTGAATGGACTGGAACCATGCCGTTTTGTAGGAAGGTAGAAGCAGGCATCCAGTTCTGGGCGGATATCAACTGAACCTTATTTATCCGAATTCGATCTTGAACCTTGGTGACTCTGTCAAAATATAATGATACAGCATCTTCGAAAGAAATAGTTGGATTGGTTTCAAGAGGTAAACGACTTACACTACATTGAGTGTGCTGTATAAACCGCTGCTTGTTTTTTGACTTAAAAGCATCCTCAATGAATGCGCTGGGGTCATTTACGCCAAACAAACTATAAAGGATATCAGCCTCAATCTGGCAATCTTCAATCTGCCCATCTTTCTTTTCTTTGAATGCGATATAAGGGATAGACACAACATCATCGCCTCCAATTATAAATAGGCTCAAAGAGGGAGATGGGGTAAGTCCTGCTTTGGAGATGAAGGTTGTTATTAAATCTCTTTGGCTTTGCCAGTCCCCTTGCTTATAGAGGCTTCTATACAAAGACAAATCTAGGAGATGCCAGAAATGATTATATGAGGATTCTATGCTTGTGAATCTTTTTAGGACGTCGAGAACATTACCGGACTCTATTTTGTACTTCTCAGAGATGCGAACCGTGTCTGTGAGAATAATCCCATATTTTGTCACACCGTCCTCGCTTGTGTCAAAAGCAGGTTGCGAACTGTTCAAGGATGAAGAACTTGTTTGGTCCACATCCTTATGACTCTTAATTTGTTCATTCTGCTTTTGTGCAGGAGTAACGGTGTTAAAAGTCGATAGTAATTCTCTCCAATCTGCCATTATACCTTAGAGCTGGGTTCCACATTCGGGGCATAAATGGCCCTTAAGCCCTTTTGCTCCGCATTTCGGACATTCGACAGAGTACTTCCTGTCAAGGATTTTCCGGAACTCTTTTAAATCATAAGCCTTAAATGATTCAGTTCCAACAATAATCTCTGTGTCTGGAGTAACTATTTCGTCCTTTATCATTGTGATAACGGACGTGAAATCCCACTGTTTGTCCCCAAACTCAGGAATTATGTAAAATACCACATTAGGAGCCCCTGCCATCGCTTTCATCCCCTCAGTGTGCATTTTGGCCCCACTTGTCATCGTTGTGTAATGGAGAGCGCTATCTTGAGTCTTATCCACGCGAGATTGTGCCTGGTGGGCCTCTTCTCTATACTCCTCTTTCTCCGCTGTAATTTCACCTATTCGGTGCTTAGCTATACCAGTAATCGCGTCCATTTGAGCTTGTGCAGTTGCTTGCTGGCCACCGACAGCACCTGTTACGACGCTGGCGTTGGTCTTCATCGCTTCTGTCATGAACTGCATCATACGTTCAAGCGTCCTTTCTTGCTGCTCACGGCTCTCTTTGTCTATCTGAGCGGATCTGTCAGCCAGTTCTTGGATGATCCGAACTCTCTCCTCCGAGCTTACTTTCATCCATTCATTTTCTTTCTGAGATGAGAATGCAGCCGCTAATGCAACCTGAGCTTCATCGGAAAGATCTTTAATATTTGTGGCAGCAATCTGCTCTGGTGACATGCCTGCAGTTATCTTTTGCATAGCCTGCTCACTTTCGGCTTTTAATTTTGCCATAGCAATTTCATGAGCTTGTTGCTGCGCAAGATTGTCCCGATCTATTTTTGCCAATCCTTCTTCTTCTTCAAGGCCGATTCCCTTTAGAATCCTAAGACGTTCCAAAGCCTTTCTGGCTTCCTCTTCCTCAAGAGCGATCATGTCTTTAGCCTTATTAACTGCTTTTTGTTGTTCTATTGCATCCCTTGAATCTTTATAATCGTCGTCCTTTTTTGTTTCACCGCGGTCAATGTCCTTGAGTTCCGTCTCGTGTACTTTCTGGGTCTTTTCAATTTCATGGCGGTGCGAAAGTTCTTGCTTTGCAGTCTCAAATTGAGCCTGCTCAATTTCCCCCTCATACTTTGCATCAAGGATTGCTATATCCCTTTCGGCTGATAGTCGTTCCTTTTCTGTCCTTCGCATGGACTGATAAGAAAGGATTGTCTCAACCTCTTTTCTCTCATCTTTCTTCTTCTTCAACTCGTGAATCAAGGCCTCATAATCATCCTCACTTACCAAACTATTCCCTTTAATCTCAAGAAGGGCTTTATCGGTATCTGCATCTGTTTGGGACTCACGTATCTTTTTCTGGCTCGCCAAGAGTTGGCAAAATGCTTCCATCTCATTATCATGGAGCAGGCGGTCCTTGTTCAATTGATTCAAGGAATACCTCAAGTCCTCTTCAGAGCGGGCTTCTTTAAGTGTCTGGCTATTGTTTTCGGCAATAAGCCTGTTTTTGAATTCATTTGTGCGAATAAGGTATTCCAATTCCTTGTTAGTGCAATAGAGTTTATGCTCTAACTCATGATAACGTGCAAAATCTGCGCTGTTGATGCAAATATCAATCATTTGCGCAACAGAAACGCCCTGAAGAACATAATTGACTTTTGTCTTCACTGCGTCCATAATCCGTGCTTTGAGCACAGGAGGCAGTATAGAAGATTCTACGTCTTCATGAGCGAGTTGCTCCTGGAGAACAATCCCAACAGGATCAAGAATCTCTTTCTGCAAATCCCATATGCGACAGTAATGATTCTGAGTCAGGTAGTGCTTTCTGAACTTGATAAAATCCGTAACCTCCAGGTTCATAGTGACGCCAACTTCAAGGGAAGCCCGCTGAGTCCGCACGGTATAGGGGTAAAAGTCCGCTTGGCGCACACCAAGCACAATCGGGATGTACCCTTCAATAACTAGGATGACATCCACCAGGGAATTCTTGCCAAGATTCTGAAGTTCTGAGCCAAGTCGTTCGCCACGAGTTACCTCTTCGTTGTAGGAACCGCCCTGTTTTTCCCCCGTGAAGAAACGCCAGATATGCCTAAGGGTTTGGCCAAAACGTTCAATAGCCGTAGGGAAATAGTATACACCGCTTGAAAGTCTGGTTACAACTTTACCGTCAATCATCAATACTGCTACAACTCCTTCCTGCACATAGACGCCCTTTGCACCAGATAAGTGTTCAAACTCTGACACGTTGATGCGGCGGGCGACCTCGCCTTTTGCTAAGTTCCATACAACGCAATTCTTTACCATTTCAATATCGAGAGCCTGGTTGGAAATGTTGGACTGTGACATATTAGAAAAGTTTAGTGTTTTATTTTCCATTTGGTTGTTTGTGGTCGTGCTGGCCGGCGTAGGTGTAGGAGGAGTCGTAAGCGGTTTGCCGCATGTTGGACACCATTTGTAGGAAGGCAGCAAGTCAGTTCTACCACAATATTTACATTTGATAAGCATCCTTATTGTATGGTCTACTCATTGTTAGAGACAAATATAATTAAATAATATAAAATTAGGATAAAAAACGAAGGGTTTTGCTATTAAAGAGGAGTAAGTATCTTAATAATTTAGCAGTTTTTTGTTAACTCTTTTATGTAAAAATCTGGCATTTCAACCTTGTACTCTTTGTCAAGAAGATGGCACTGTTCCCTGATGATACTCCTCTTCTTAATGGCTGGTACCAGACAGTATTTCTCATACAGGTTTTTGTACTTTAGCTGTTCTTCGGCGTGCAGCTTGGAAAAGTCCGTGACGTGGGGCAGAAGCAGCTTGGCATACGCGGTAGCTATCTTCTTCACGGCCTTCAGGTCCCGGAGGTCAGAAGATAGGTCGTATGAAACGATATCTTCGAAAATGCAGGCATATTCAGGGCGGAAACGCATGGTATGGAAAATTTCGGAAATGTACTCCGTGTTCAGCGACCAGCCGTCAACGATACTGCCGATTCCCAGGCGAGGCATCTGCCAGCCCTGGATGAAACCGTGGAAACGGTCTAACGTTGCCGAATCCCGGAAGACGCCCGGCAGGTAGCGATAATAATCGTTGCCGGAGGGCAGCATTTCGTCAGTCAACCCTATATTGCCGATGAGTCCCAAACCGCATTCGGACTGGAACTGTACGTTGTCGATGGCTGCCTTGCCCGATTCGAGGTAGCCTTTGAGCATGGAACGCACCTCATCGTCCTTAATGTCGAATGTTGTGATTTCGTCAATCAGCACCGCATCATGCGTCTTCATGAAGCCGAACTGCTTGGTGGCCCGGTTGTAGAACATGCGTGCACGCGTGGTGCCGCCATTGCCGACCAGCCAGAGATACTTGCTCAGGTTGTTGTAAACATAGGATTTGCCAGTGCCTTTGGGGCCGAGTTCAATCGTGTTCAGGCGGGGTTCAACCGCGACCAGGAGGCGAGACAGGAATTCGTGCTTGCGCATGAGTGTATCCTCCTCATTCTCTCCGATGAAACTGTCAGGATTGTATTCCATCGTGGCAATCAGGACGTCCATCCATTCTTCAATGGTGAATTGGGTGCGGGCTTTCATGAAGTAGTCATAATCAATAGAGTAAGGGCGGAACGGTCGGAAATCAGTCATGTTCACGTATCCATTCTTCCGGCCCTGCGGCTCAAAATACACCAGTGAGATATTGCCCCAGTTCTCACCGTCGATTAGGTCATCCACATGGCTTTCAATCACGGAAGGTAGGATGTAAGCATCGCTCTGCAAGTCCACGTCGGCGATATTAAAAGCGGTCTTGCCTGCCTTCAAGTCGCTTTGGACCACGAACCGGCATGTAAGGTTTACTTTCTCTCCGCGCAGCAGCTGCTGACGGATCTGGCCACCGTCATTGGTCATCTTGGTGTCAAGGTAGTCCCTGACGGCATCGCGGTCCACAACACCAGCAGTGTCGGAGAATCGCTTTACAATGTAGTCTTTTATGAAAGACGGAAGATTCCGTCCCCCGAAAAGACTGTCCATGTTGCCGGACTTGTACACCGCCAAATCCGGAAATGTCTTTTTAATCTTGTCGCTGATGTCCATTGGTTATGTGTCTTTAAAATGAATTATCTACTTCTGCCCCCTCGATGTGTATAACGATACGCGCCTGCGGGATTTCTGTCTTTTGCATAGAATCGTTGACAATTACCTTCCGGCGGACTGCCTCTTCATTCTTCACTAGCCTGGATGGCCTTCGTGCTGCCACGGCCTCCTTCATGCTTTCGCGCAGCATAAGGTGGCTGGTCATTTCAAATTCCTTGAAAAATGGCCTGCGTTTCATGTTGGTGTAGGGACTCATATAAAGGTCTTTCCGTGGGTGCATGGCGGGCCTGACCTCGGCTTCCATTCCATGCCGCTTGAGTTCCGCCTCAAACTCTGCGTCTCTGAAATCATAAATTATGACCGTCTGACCATTGTCGGTTTTTATGACTTCGCTAAAGGCATATTGTTCATAATGCTTTTTCAACACTGCGAGAATTCGGAACGCAAGGACGGTCCGGACATGTTCTATGCCGGACAGTTTTTTCAGGGCCACCTTGCTTTTAATGACGCCGATGTCTAAAATGGAGTATAATTTTCGCAGTCTCATAGTTGTGTAATCTATTCTTTGCACTCAAACAGGAGCATGACGGTACCGCCAAGTTCAATCAGGTCTCCGTCCCTGAGGCGGAACCTTGACTCGGAATCCCGAAGTTCATACTCCTCACTGCCGTTTGCGCCTTCACGGATGACCGCCGTTTTGCTGCCATCCGGACGGCATCCATAGAGTGTTGCTTTCAGGTAAAACGCCTCGTTGTCATAAATCAGGTCGGCGTGGGTACCGCTTACATGGAAATTGAGTTCCTTGAGCACCTTATCCTTCTCCATGTCATTGATGGCAATCTGGTTCTCACGGAAGGGGCGCTCATTATTGCTCTCGGATTCTCCGCGTCCGATGTGGAAGACCGTCCTTTCCGTAACATTGAGTTCATAAGTCTTTTTCATCATACTGCCATGTCCTCCGGCAACTGTGATACGGGCTTTTCCGTTCATCTTTTTCTTGACCTCTTCCGCTATTAAGAACGAGAACCAGATGGCATCTTCCAAGACGCATGAGGACTGGATCTTGGATGACGGCTTACCCATCCTGACGATGATATCTGCTTTAGTCAAGGCGGTGATAATGTGGTTCTCGATTTCAGTGTGTAGACCAGTAACAAACTCATCGTTCTTAATGAGCCTGATATACACCGGGTCGGCCACCCAAATGGTTACCTGGCGGATATTGCCGTCCCCCTCATTGAAACGGAGTTGCTTGAACCGGGACAAAAGAGCGTTGATAATGCCCTTCTTAGCATCTACCGCGTTATCTATCTGGGAGGTCTCCGGCTTCCTGTTGAAGATGTTTCCGATTTTCATGACTATGCCTTGTTTAATTGGTTGTTTATAAAGTTGATATCCATGTCTGTAAAAGAGATGCTGTCCATGTTTCCGACCAGAATGGACATTGCAGATTTCAAAGCCTCGCAGGACTTTTTGTATTTCTTCTGCTTAAACAATACATCAGCATATTTGATGTAAGTCGTAATGGTGATATTAAACTGCTCGGGATGTTCTTCTCCATAGTTCGCAATCAACTTGATCACCTTCTCGTATTGTGCTTGCTCCTGAGTGTAGTTGTCCATAAGATCCAAAGCATCACAGTAACTATTCACCACTTTTGCATAGTCGGTCAGCAAGTCAATATACAACCCATTCTCGGACTTCAGTGCTTCCGAGACAAGAACCTCATACTTCGCCACCATCTTATAAGTGGAAGCTGCAAACCCGAAGGCCGTTTCATATTTCTTTTCTTCAGTCATGTTCCTAAACTACAATGCAAAGGTAATGGACAACGTTCGTCATACCATGTTAGATGTTGTTGTTAACGAGAATAATTCTTATCATATAGAAATGCATATGTTTATGTCTTGTTGTGTTCCTACGGAAGGATGAAATCAGGGAACAAAAAGAGAACTGCAGTTGCAAATGTGAGAAGGATGATAATAATCCTCAACGGACTGAAAAGTTTGGCCAAATTCGATTTTTTCAGGGCCCGCAACCTGTCATTTTTTTCTTTCCAAGAATGGATCTCTTCCTCTTTTTGCTTTATCAATTCGTCCTTCGCATCCATTTTAGCTATCAGTTCTTTAACCATGACGGCATTCGCATTGATGTGTGCCGTGCCGGGTTGGGAATAATCCGCCATCTCGTACAGGAAATCGTTGTAGATTTCAGATGCATTAGCATATCTCTCTTCTGGCTTTTTGGCCAGACATTTCTGAATAATCCTCTCCAGCCAGTCCGGATAATCTTTTTCGTATGACTGACCATTCCCAAGAGCACTTTCAAAAGCAGACTTCCTGAGTTCATAAATCGAAGGTGCCGTACTTGCAGAGTGAAAATCACACATTACCTTGGAGGAATAATCTTTACCATCCTGGCCTTTTGACGGGAACGGAACCCTTCCAGTTAGAGTTTCATACATCACAATCCCAATCGAATAGACATCTGTCCTAAATGACACGTCCCTGTTGAGGATCTTCTCAGGTGCCATATAGGCCAGGGCACCTTCGCCCAATCCGCTTTCCCGTACCGCTTTCCCGCCCTGCATGGAAATGCCAAAATCGAGGAGAATGTAACGCCCATCATACTTATTCCTAATGATGTTGCTTGAATGGATATCGTTGTGTACAATTCCATATTTGGCAATCAAACGCTCCCTTGTTGCTTGGTCAATCAATACCTTTGAGCCATCTTTCGGATCGGTTGGGATGTTGTCTTCTTCCCTGTCATACAAGTATTCTGTAACTCCCACGTGACAATACTTCATAGCACTGAGGAGGTCTCGACAGCATTTTATTACTTCTTCAAGGGGAAGGAATTGCTTGGCGGCGATATAGTTGGCAAGGGGGGTCCCGTCAATGAAGTCCATCTCGTAGAAAGCCTTGTTTTCCAACAGGTCCGCTTTATGCACACTGACGATATTGGGGTGCGAACAATTGCCAAGCAACGTCAAGGTGCGGTATTCATGGATGAACGACTCATATTTCGTGGAGTTTTTGTCTTCCACATATCCATTAAGGATTTTGATGGCACGGATATAGCCCTGTTCGTGATGACGGACTTTATAGACTGTTCCGTTCGAACCGGAACCCAGGTTTGCCAGCATTTCATACTGGCCGAGAATCAGCCTGCTCATTGTATTCGTGTTTTAATAGATTTGGTAGCCACATTCCTGCAATACCGGCAGTATGGTTTCATCCGTCAGTTTTACGGCCGCACTGGAGCCAAGTGCACCCAGTCTCTCCATCCTCACGGCAATGGCCAGCGGAGAACCGACTGCTTTGGAATTGATGGAACAGATATACCAGCCATCATTGGGTTTACACTCGACTACGGATCCGTTATCGTCAACATATATCCATGTCCTTTCAGGCGTTCCCGTCTTGGAGAACATCCGCTCGGGGTCTTCTTTCCCAGGCAAGCGTATGCCGCTCCGTCGGTGCTTATCAGCTTCGGCCTGCATGGCAGACTTGAGGAGGTCCGTTCCGGACTTGACCACCCATTCATTCCGCACGTCATCGTCCAGATCATATCGCGTGGGAAAAAAGCGGCCATCGTTCGACACGATGGAGACGACACGTGCCATATTTAAGGGCGAAGCATAGAGATGGCCCTGGCCATAAGCAATGCCCCAATAATCGGCCGACCCTTTGAAACGGCTCATCTTTCTTCGGTCTCCCTTGGGCCTGTAATTCGTTTCATAATCCGTGTAGAGTTTGACGCCTTCTGCTGAGAGGTATCCAACTTCCTCAAAAAACGCTTTCCTGTTCGTAAACTCGGTATCATGGAAAAAGTACGGAGTGATGTTGCTCCTCCCCTCATGTCCGTCCAGACGAGCTCCGACTTTACTATAAATGTATCCCAAAGATTCATATAGATTCTTGTCATTCAAGAGATTGACGAAATAACAGTTGGAGGACCTTACAATCGCGTCCGTCATGGTGATATTTTTACCGGCTCTCCGTTCATTGACAGAAGAGTAAGGTTCTTTAACCCTTCCGTTTTCAATGATTTCTGCGTAATCCACATCATAGGTTGCTTTGGAGGCGGCATCGCCCATGACCAGGTATGCAGCAAGGGATGTCATAATCTTGGAGGTACTTCCCGGATGGGTCTGGTAAGTAAGGCCCAAATCACGGTCGGTATACGCCTTTTGATGGGGATTCCTTTCATTATACACATACACATTGTTCCGTTCAAGGGAATCCAGGATGTCTTTTTGCGGGAGCGGGTAATTGGAAGAGCAGAGCAAATCCCCATCGAATGATTTGAGGATAACAACGGATATTCTCAGTTTATTGTTATGGTTCAGGCTACTCGACTGCGCTACATATTCCGCTAGTCTGTCCTGCAGTTTGGACTGGAGGACCGCATCAATGGTAAGGTTTACCGGAGCAGCTTCGTCTCGGGTGATTTCCCAGATTTCCCGGTGGCCGGCAACGCCGTCTCTGAGCATACCAAGGAGTTCACTGTAATCATATTCGGCCACCCTGTAATCCTCGCTGCGCCTGAATGCCGGAAGGAAACGGCTTGGTTTGTAGGCAAGTACGGGGATTCCTCGGATGATAGCCTTGCCATTGACATCCCTTTTCAGGTTGTCGAAACCGCGAAGCCTTGCCAGGTAACGGTTCTCGGCATTGAGGCCGTAAGGATTGGAGACAGAAGCATTCCACTGGATTTTGTCATTGTAATCTCCGGTCATGAAGAAAGTCTGCATCCCAAAAGGATAGTAGCGTTTAGCCCGCGTGTCGTCCGCATTCGCCCCGGACGGCTTTCCGCCAAGGAGACAGGAAAGCGAATCTTCTTCGGCAAGGGCCTCCTCACGGCTGCTGGTGGCTAGGATGTAACCATTCCTGTCGTAGATGGTTTCCATTTGGAGTTTATCTATAAGAACTTGGATCCTGGGATTATAAACAAACGTACGAATGCCGGCGTTGTTGGTGAACAATCCTGGTCGGACAAGATTTTTGTCCCTATTGAACACCATGTATCCGGATAGCACCATGGCAAAGAGTCCGCCAACGACAGCGTAGGAGAGGCAACTTGAGGTGAGAGATGTCCTATACTTCTTGACTTCTTCCTCCTGATATTGCCCAGCCTTCTCGCGGGATATGGCGATAATGATTCCAAATGCCGTCAGGTTCAGCACAACACTGGTTTTTGCATAGCTCAGGAAGGGCACCGCGATTCCAGTGAGCGGGATTAGGCCCATGGAACCAAGGCTTACAATCAGGAACTGTACAACTGTAACAATTCCTATTCCGAAAGCAAGGTAGAAAGAGAATGGATGCCCAGACTTTTTACCCGCCCGGATAGCCCTGAAAAGCAGGAATCCCATCAAGACAATGATGATACAGAGCATTCTCCAGCCCATCTGTTCCCCAACGGTTGCCATAATCAAATCGGTATGATATGCAGGAATAAGGTTCTCATTTCCGAGTCCGAGTCCCTGACCGGCGAAACCTCCGGTGCTGTACCCCCAGATGGCTTCTGCAACTTGGTCACCACCGAGCACATTGGCATTGTCCCATACACCTGCCCCTGTCATTGCGAGACGGAATTCCAGGCGCTTTGCCTGATGGGTGAAGCCTAATGCACCGAGAATGGTACTTCCTGCTACAAAAAGGACGAACAATAAATTCATGAATACAGCACTCTCATAGATTCTCTTCTTTACAAGAAGATAGATTCCAATCCAAAGTGCGAACCACAAAGCCGCAGATAGGGCTAATGCGAGGTTTGTTCCACAGATTCCTTTGGCTAACAGCGTCATGGCAAGGAATGAAAACACACCTATCAGCAAGTGGCCGAAGTCCCCGCGGGCCAACGAATACATGAATACGAAGGAAATAAGGAGCACCAAAGCCGGTCCCATATCGGAAAGGACACCCATGTAAAGTAGTGAGACTACGATGATCCCAGTGGCGATAATGGCCACTTTCCTTATCTGAATCGGCACCGACACTTTATTCGCCCTGTCTGAGAATTTCCTGAGCGCCCTGGAATTCTCCGCAAAATATGCTGCCATGAAAATGACAATCAGGAATTTGCATAATTCTGAAGGTTGCAGGAAAAAAAGGTTGATTTTGGCGGTAGAACCGTTCGGAGATGTTCCAAACAAGGCTAGCAACAGCATCAGGAACAAGGCAACGGCGAGATATGTAACACCTTTGTACTTGGGAGCAAATGGTTCAAAGGGAAGTTTATGTCCTAATACTGGATATCCGGAAGCATATATCTTGGCGACAGGGATATTGGAGATGACACACATAAGTGCGATGCCAAGGAGCGAAGCCTGCACCATTTCAAATCCAAGCGGTCTGTCCAGCACAGGATTGGCGGCGCCAAGTAGGGTGAGAACTCCGATACCGTTTATCAACATAATCAAAGGAAAAAGCAACATGTCGCCGCATTCTTTCCTTTTCCTGCCAATAATGCCGGTCAGCAAGAACGCTATCCACCAGGCCGCGAACATCAGAATCGCATAAAACCGTAGGTTATAAATGTAAGTGCCGGGCGTGCGGACAGTAAGAACTGGCCCTTTTTTAATTTCCTTATAGTCAGAAGGGGTAAAAACGGAAATTCTGTGCTCATCCTGTTTGAAATTGAATACATGTTTCCCGTCTATTAACATATCGGAGACAGATCCCTTTGAGGCGCCGTATTCAAACCCTTCACGGACAGGTACGATGCTATAGTAACCTTCGCTCACGACGAATTCGGCGTAGCCTTTCGCGTCCGTCATCAGATATGTGACAGTTGAATCTGTTGCCATCAGGTCGCCATCCATGCTAACGTAGAAATGCCTCTTCAACCTGATCGGCACACCGCCGATACCGTTTTTACCCTTCTCTTCCCTGACTTTGGCAATGATGTGGCAGTTGGCGGAATCACTTTCTTGGAAAAATGATTCGCACTCCTGTTTTTCCAACCATCCACGATACTCATCGTTGATTCCCAGCAACCCTTTGGATGTCAGTACTCTGGCCCTCAGGTTCTCCCCTCCGGCAGTATCTACATAAGTGGCAGGCATATAATTCGCCTCACTGTTGATTGTGCCAAGGCTCTTGAATGAACTCCTTGGAGCGTTTGCAAGAAGATTGACTATATAAGAGGCCATCGCATGAGCATCTTCTTGGTCCGTAACGATGTTTTCCCCCATGAGCAAGTCGGCAAGGCCTTCAACCTTGCAATCCTTGTCAAGATTCATTGATCGCCCCGTTTCCTGTAATTGGCCAACCTCATCAAGATAAGGCTTCTGGTTCTTATACAGCCTTACAAATTCAATGGAGAGAATGATGGTGGTCACAATCATCCATGCGGACGCTTTCCCGAAATTAGGTTTGCTGTTCATATCTTTTCAGTTGTTAATCAATTGGTTCGGTTTCGGCAAGCACAATCGTTACATTGTCTTTGCCTCCTTTCTTGTTCGCGTATTCAATAAGGCATTTTGTCTTTTCCTCTGCAGAGTAATCAGTTTTGAGAATGCCTTTGATCTCCGCAGATGATACCAGATCAGTCAGTCCATCAGAGCAAATAAGGATGGAATAATCGTCCGGGAGAGAAATGATGGTTGAATCTACAAAGCCATCGTCAAGCCGGTGATACTCTTCGCCCACCATCCTGTCAATAACAGACCTGCGCGGATGGTTCATGGCTTCTTTTTCCGACATGGCACCGGCATCTTCCAATTCGCCGACAAGGCTGTGGTCCCGAGTAAGTTTCCGGAGCGTGCCGTCGGCAAAGAGGTAACATCTAGTGTCGCCAACGTGGGAAAGAAGAAGGAGTCCATTGGTCTGGTCGATTATCGCTGCAGTCAGGACGCAACCCATGGAAGAGAGTTTTTTGTTCTCTGCCCGTCTCCTTACAATCTTATTGTTGGCTATACACACCGATTCTTCCAGAAGAGAGAGCCGGGAGGCTTCCTTGCTGTATCCAGTTAGGAAGGCGACAATCTCATCCCTGGCTATTGTGCTGGCCACTTCTCCGCCCTCATATCCCCCGCATCCGTCCACGACCACCATCAGTAGGTAATCACTGCCCCATACTGGAGCAATGGAGAAAGTATCTTCATTGTTCTTGCGGGCCAAACCGGTATCAGTGGCACCGTAATATGATAGATCCCGTTTCACTTGATGATGGAAAAATTGATTTGGATACCATTAAAAAGCATCAGGCTGCTGTTGTCCTGAATGGGCTTGGGCTTGTCCGGAGAAAGGTGGATAGATTCATTCAGGAGCGTGTCGACATCGCCTGTGATTAAGAACTTGCCGCCCTTCTCGACGGTGATGTGGAGGGCGAAGTCTCCGAGTAGGTCGTCATCAATAACAGCGACTTCGTGAGAGGAATCCAGCGTGGACTGGTTGAATTTTGGCCCCGTCACGTAAAGGGATTCCTTCGTCATATAGAAGAACTGGGACTCATCCGTAAAACTGCCGGTCTTGAGTTTCAGGATCGCATGGGCAACAAACTGGTCCATGGTCTTGTCTAGGTCGCTTACCGGAGTTTCTACCACTTTTTCGAAACGGTCAAACTTCACCTCGAAACAATCTTTGTCTAGTACGGTTACGCCTTCTATGGAAATGTTCTCGGTACGTTCCCGCTCTATCTTCTTGCGGTCACCTTTCGTCGGAAGGATGGTCATCACGCAAGACGTCTTTTCCTGCTTTCCTGCCCCACCGCCTTTCTTCCTGTCTACATAGAGGTAGGAGAACACAACGATTTTGTCATCCTTGAGTGCCTTGTTTTTGTCTCCCAGATCAATGTCATCAATGGCCTTGATGAAGCAAAAGCGCCAGCAGCGGGAGTGAGGCTTGTAATTGGGATAACTTTGGACAGCCTTACGCAGTACGTTATGGCAACGGTTGACCACTTCCCTAGTTGTGTGGGCAAAACTGTCCTCCTGTTCCTTATATATTTCGGATGGGAGGTAAATAACATACTTGGTGTCGAACAGGAGGCCCTCGCGAGTGGTATTCTTCTTCAAGCTGTCATAGAAGATTTTGAAGATATGGTCCGACAAATCCTGCCTGGTGAATATATCGTCCCCGAGCAGGTGCTTTTTGAAATAATTGTTCAATGTTCCCATGGTGTGGCGTTTTGTTTTGGTTTCTGGTGCAAAATTATGCAGAGTGTGACGCCCGGCCATGTTAAGAGTCCGATTTAACGCAATGCCTCTATAAACGATTGTGGAACAAGGGGAGACAGTATGCCGACAATAGCGCTGAAACTCATTTTAGGAGTTCGCGCCTCACGGCTTTGGAAGGGCTCCGGACTATTTATACAAAGGTGGTTGTGAAAATCGTTCACCCTCGTGAATAAACTTCTCGCAAAAAGAGCGGCTCCCTAAATTCATCGAATTCGAGGAGTCGCTCTTCCTTGTAGGCTTAGCGATTAGTCGTCTGAGTCCTTGTCGAAAGCCTCATCAATAGTATCCTGCAGCCGATTATCACGGTCGCAATCGAGATAATAGCTCCCGACGGCAGTGTTTCCTTGTTCGGTGGTTACGATGATATCGGTGTAACCGTCACCACGCTCGATTTCCTGGATGTCACGGATAGAACTTGATTGTGCCATAGTCTTATGTTTTTATTCCTACTCTTACAGCTTTGTAGGTCTTGCTATTTCTTGTCACAAAGGTATTGAGCATTGCACAATAGTCAATGTTAAGAAATGCTTTTAACACAACATCTGCGTAAAAAGCTGATAATCAATAGTGCTCCTAGATACGTCACACGTGTCAGCACTGTTTACCGTGTCCACTACGTCTATCTATTTTCCGGATGGTTTTTCATCACGGCGGAAGCAGGTGCGCGGCCTTGAGATCGGTGTGCACCCACATTACCGGCGGGAAATGGTCATCCTTGATGCGGTGGCCGGTCTCCGGGTTGTATGGGATGATTTTCCCGCCGCGGCAGGCGGTTTGATTGTACCATCTGATAATCCCGTCTTTTCGCATATCCTTTCCCTACTCAGACTTTTGTCCTCCGCAAACATTTGCAAAATTAACTCCTGTCTTTCGGTCAATTTTATTGGGTCATTTATTGGGTCATTTATTGGGTCAGGTTGAACATGCAGGGTTAATTTCACTTGCATCAGTTCGTCCTTTTACTTTCTGCAATATCCTTTATTTCTTTTCTATAAGGGCTTTTAACTCATCTTTATTCGGCAGCGCTGTTTGATATTTGCTAGCGAATATAGGGTTAGTCTCATCCGGAAGAGTCATTTCCACGAGAGCCTCTTTCTTGTCTCGGCAAAGGATAATGCCAATGGTCTTGTTCTCGTCCTGTAGTTTTACACAACGATCATAATAATGCACATACATCTGCATCTGTCCCAAGTCCTGATGTTTCAGCTGACCTATTTTCAAATCCACTAGGACGAAAGCTCGGAGTAGTCTGTTATAAAAGACAAGATCAACGAAATAATGGTCTTCATCAATTGTGATTCGTTGTTGCCTGCTGACAAAAGTGAACCCTTTTCCCAGTTCAAGGAGAAAAGATTGAAGTTCATCTATAAGGCTTTGTTCTAGCCGGCTTTCACTATATTCCGGCAATTCCTTGAGGCCAGTGAATTCAAGAATGTATGGATCTTTCAATATATCTTCTGGCTTTTCGACAACTTGTCCTTTCTTGGACAGTTCAAGAATCTTATCCTTATCACGGCTCAATGCCAGTCTTTGATAAAGAGCCGAATCAAACTGACGGTTCAATTCTTTCACGCTCCAGTTGTTATTTGCAGCTTCAATCTCGTAGAAGGCCCGTTCCTTCGGGTCGGAAATCCGCATCAGTCTTATGTAATGTGTCCAGCTCAAAGATTGCGAAATCGACGATTTCGCAATCTTATATGTCAAATAGAACTGTCGCATCAGTTCAAGGTTTCTTTTGGAGAACCCTTTCCCGAAACGCCCAGAAAGGGACTCTGATAGACGCACGAGCAGATATTGCCCGTAATCTGCTTGACTTTCCCCTTTCTGCTCCTGTTCGACAATCCTGCGGCCGATCTCGAAATAAGTCATAAGCATAGTGGTGTTCACCTGCCTGACGACATTGTTTCTGGCCGCCACAAGCAACTCTTTGATTCCATCTATAAACAGCCCTATTGTTGTGGCCTGTTGTTTTGCAATCTCATTATGATCCATGGTTTCTGTAATTATGTTTGCAAATTTAAACATTTTAAGAAATTTCAGCTGGCAGTTATTATCCTTTTAGTAAAACAGTGCATCTGGTTGTTTATCTTGATGCTGTTGGTTTGACTGCGTGGATGGGTGGGCAGACATATTAAGTTAAGACGTTACTTGATACGTTTTTCTTCTATCATCAAACTTGAATAATTAATCGTAAAGTTTTTGTAACAATTCGCTCAAAAAAATAGCTAAATTTGAAAAAATATTTAACACCTGTTTTCAAATCCAAAAACCATGAAAATGAATCGCATATTGTGCCTATTGGCTTTATTGGTCTTGCCGCTCGGCATCGGTGCTCAGGATGTCAAGTACTTCAAATATCAAGGAGAGGTGAATGTTTCCTATTCGTTCGATATGAGTGAAGAACTTAATAACCTTAACCTGGAAGTAATCAATGGTGTGCGCTTCTCACGTTATCTTTTCGCCGGTGCGGGTATAGGAGCGACCGCTGAACTTTCAGATGAAGCCATAATCTTCCCGATATTCGTTGATGTAAAAGGTTATTTTCCAGTTGCTCGAAAACTGGATTTGACAGCTGGGGTGGATGTAGGAACAAAACTCGATTATACGTATGATATGACAGGTGGCTTAATGTTCCGTCCTGAGTTTGGCTTACATTTTCCGATGAGTAAGAAGGTCGGAATGAAATTGACCTTATTATACGAAAGATATAGTTGCAAGACGACTGTTATGAATGCAGAAGTCAAATACAAACAGAACCAGAAAGGTTTTAAACTAGGTGTTTCATTTTAAGAGGGAAATTAGATAACCGGTCGCGATTTGTGGCCGGTTATGTGTTTTATTACCAGCATGAAAATCTAACTCTCCCGCCAGGTGTTTTCATGTAATACACCCACCTTTTTTTCACATAGTGCGCATTTGGTGTAACTTAAAACGTTTATTTGGAACAAAATGGTAAGAATACTTGTGGGACAGGTGTAAAAACTGACCGCCGGATGGGGAATCGCTCCTGATCCGGCGGCCATGATTTTCCCATTTGTGGGGGACTCAATATATGTAAACTAAATCAATGCCTTACTACGTTACTTGATTTGTTGATTACGGACTTCGGGCGGCCGTAGTAATCTATGTGGGCGGTCCCGGATGTCTCGGTCTCAAGCTTTTCGGTAACAGTGACGGAGGCCCCGGACACACCGGACAGATTCAATGACGCATCCTTCACCGTAAATTTCTCGGCATTGACAACAGCAGTTCCGCTGCCAGAGACGACCAGCTCATTTCCGGACCCTTTGAGGGACAGAGATGTAGCGCCCTGCATATCAGCAGAGACCTTTCTGATTGCCCCGGATAAATTGAAAGATGACGTGCCGGAGAGAGTAGCGCACAGTTCACCGGCATTGACTTCTAACGTCTTGAACTTGCTCACGCCGCTGGCTGTCGCATTGATGGACTCAGAACGGAAATTCTCCAGACTGATCTTGGACGTACCCGACATGGACAAGACCACCTTATCCGAATTTATCGAGGAAATGCCGCCTATATCAGCAACTCCGCTGCACGTGATATGGCAAGAGCCGGACGTTAGTGTCAGGTTGTCAATCTTGGTGGAACCGCTCATAGTGATAGTCGCCTTGTCCCACGTTCCGGAAAGCCCTTCGATTTTAGTTATTCCGGACAGGTTGACCGACAGTCTCTCACCCGAAAACGCGCCGCCGGACACGCTCATCTGAGAGTTCCCACTCAATGTAACGCTCGGAAACTCAGGCGTATATATGGTTACGGTCGCGCTCGGGATGCTTACATTCGAACTGCGATACGGATACTTCTTCATTTTCTTTACCAGTTCCAAGGCGCTTCCGGTCTGCCTGATTTCAAACAGGTCGATGTCATCCCTGTCCCACACTTCCATAATGACTTTATAGTGATCCGACTTGACCAATGATATTTTATAATTTGTAGAGACGAATCGGCCCCTTCCGGAAATTGTCTGGCCGTCAGACACGGTACGGATGGCATTGAAAGACGTAAAATCATATTCCCGTCTCACAGCAGGATTTTCACCAGCATTGACCTGAATCACGGACATCGCGCAAAGCAATATCAGCACAAAAAGATTCTTTTTCATAACATTGATAATTTAGATTTCATTAACATTCTGAGCACCAGTATAATAGGCCTGGCAACATTCGCCGTACAGGGCCCTGATTTCTTCCAGGCTGCTGTCGCAATACTTCCTCGTAACTTCCAGTTTTTCAGCATTTCCAAGGCCGTCAAGCCCCCTGATCATGCTGTCCGGAGAATTAAGCAGCTCCTCAATGACCTCCGACAAGTCCATTTCCCTGCACAGCTCGGAAGACATTTCCATCTCCCGCACCTCCGAAAGCAGCGGCGCCACGCCTTCCCGATAGTTCGTCATATAGACCTCGACCGGATCGACCTGAGCCTCCGGCCATCGCAGAATGACGAGAATTGTCAATGCTGCCGCCATCCCGACAAAGGTCAATGCAATTGTACGTCTGCGGAAACGTTTCCTTGCACGCTCTTTATGGAGCCGCCCGAGAAAATCCTGCTCGGAGACGGACGGATCTGCTCCGGCCTCATCAGCAAGGCTTCTATAGTTGTCGAAATATTTTTCTATATCATTCATAATCATTGACTTTCAATTTTTCTCTTAGCCTCTCTGCAAGTTTTCTGCGGCCTCTGAGGTATTGACTTCGGACAGAGGACTCGCTGATTCCCAGCATTGACGCAATCTCTTTATAATCAATGTCTTCTATAAGCTTCAATGTCAATATCGTCCGGTATCCGTCCGGCATTGCCTTCAACAGGTCCATCACCATCGGGAACACTTTTCCGTCCAATCCGGACCAGACCTCTTCATTGTCATCGGCAAGAACAGGTTCAGCGGAAGCGAAGGCGTCGTCGATATTCACGAAGCGCTTTTCGCGGCGCAGGAAGTCTATCGACCTGTTTATGCACATCCTCCGCAGCCACGCCCATTCATCGTCAGGTCTCCTGCCGCCTGTAAGAAATCGGATCAATGTCTCCTGCATGATTTCTTCCGCCTCGCTTGATGACAATGTGATGCGCAAGGCCGTATTGTACAGCCTTTTACCGTATTGCCGAAACAGTTCCGTCGCTTTTTTGTCATCAATGCCCATATCCTTTTCACCGCTTGCACTGCAAATCTATCAAATCTTCTATACTCTTGACGGGCAATGATCGGATTTGTTGCATATCGTTTCTAAAAAAATCAGCCCGGTACATTTTCGTGCCGGGCTGAATCTTTCAATATGTGTGTCGAAATGTTATTCGGCAGGGGTAGTCACTGACTGTTTGAAGAGGCCGGTGATGGCGCTGCCGTTCTTTACGCCGAATGCCACGATGACATATTCGGTATTAGGGCTGAATCCGTCACGTGTTATATTATAGTTGCCTTTAGGAAGACCAGAATATATTTCATAGCCAAAATCATCTATGACAGTCTTGATGATTTGCTCATCACTCATTCCTTCGAATTTGGCAGCCCTATAGACATTTGCCACGTACTCCATATCAGGATCTCCAGGTATGAAATCTACAGAAATCTTGGTTGATGTAAGTTCCTTGACATTGATATCGATAGCCTTTTCTCCGGAAGGAGGAGTCGTGCTCTCGACCTTGGTCTTGAACAGCCTCTTGGTCACAGAAGTGGTAGCAGCGTAATCTTTGTCCGGATTCACTCCGAAGGCTACCACGTAGTATTCTGTATTGGATTTCAGTCCACTCTTGGAAACTGCGGTAGCACCGGTCTTCTCATATCCGAGTATATCGTATCCAAGTTCGTTTTTCACAGCCTTGACGATTTCCTCATCAGTCTTTTCACTGCATTTGGATGCTTCCAGTACATAGCTGAAATACTTGGCTGTCGCATCGGATGGCGTTACCGTCGCTTTGAGCGATGAAGTGGTCACTTCATCCTCGGAGATAGTGAAAGAAAGAGACGGCTCCTGAGCCTCGCCTTCTCCAGGAACTACGATTTTCTTGAACAGACCGCTTGCCGGAAGTGCACTATATGCGTTGTTCGGGTCTTTTTCCACATAGAAGGCATAGATGATATATTCCTTGCCGGTGGTCAATGGATTGACGTTATGGCCAGTCATGGCTCCCTTGCTGGCAGTCAGCCAGAAATAACCGTCTCCGCTTCTTTCTTTTATGGCTCTTGTCATGATTTCCTCATCCGTGAGGCCCTTGAATTCGTCATAAGAACGCCAATCATATACGAAGTGGATGTTGTCGTCAGACGGAACGACTGTGAACTCCAAGTCTGTAGCTGTGAGCTTGTTCACTACGATTTCAATGTCCTTCTCGCCCGGCTTCTGAGCGCCTTCACCTGTCTTGAACTCTTTCCTGGCAAGGTCAGTGGTCGCCATACATATTTCACCGTGGTATGTCACGCCGAATGCAACTACCAGAAAGTCACAGTTGTCAGGCAAGGCTGCAAAGTTGTAGGAATCCTTCCCTTTGGAGAAGTTCTTGCTCGCAAAATCTTCGAAGGATTCGTCTTTCAGATGAGCGTCGAACAGCTTGGAGTAGTAGTTCAAGATGGCTTCGTCGGTGTCTCCACCCACAGTCGTAGATAACTGGGACTTGTTTATCGCAGTGAAGAAATAGTACTCGTCATCTTTTGACGGGGTTACTTCGATTACTGCTGAGGTCCCTGTCGGCTGCTTGACATTGATTTCAAATGTCATATCGGATTTCTGTACGCCCGGGTCCTTCTCTGTCTTGAATGTCTCTGATGCTACTCCTGTGGTGATAAGACCGTTGATGTCCACACCGAAAACTATGGCGATGTATTCCGTCTCGGAAGCAAGTGAAGGAACTGTCCCTTCCATTTTGCCGGAATAACTGAGGATGAGATACATGTCCCCGAAGGTCTTCTCGCTGAGTTCAGCCAACTGCTTGACTTGGGCGATATAATCCTCTGCAAATGCACGTGCGTCGCCATTGTAGTCCTTGTCAAACAGCACTTTAGGTGTAACATTGAAGAAATACTTGTCGGTATAGTTGCCGGCATTGACGGTCACCTTCGCATTGTAGAATGTGACGTCGTGGAAACTCATGGTGAAAGGCGTGTCGAGTTCAGTGTCCTCTGTGGTGGTGAGGACAGCAACACTCCATTCTGAATCCTTGAACGCATTCTTGTCAGCAGAAACGGCTTGAACCTTGAGCGTATGGGTGGAGTTGGTCTCCAAGTTGTCCCATGCCATCTCCTTCTCCGTAGTGGACACCACGTCCCGGTCGTCGAAAATGACATTGTAGCTTGCTGCTCCTGCAACTTCGGTCCAGAAAGCGGCTACTGATGTCTTGGTGGTCTTGGCTTCGTCCTGAATCACTTTTGGTGACGGAAGCTGAGTAATGTCCCCGTCTTTCTCGTTGCCGCATGAGAGCAGCGCACAAAAGAGGGCGAACATTGTAAGAATTCGCAATGTTTTCATAAAAGATTTTTATGTTTATTTGTTTGTGAAAGATTATTTCGTCGGATGTTCTCTGACAAGGTCCCCAAGTTCGTTCCAAGGAATGGTAACCTTTATGATTCCGAGATAATATGGCCCGATTTCATACTGGCCGTAAACGTAAGTCACACCCTGCTCCGAAACCTTGAAATTGCCATTCGGCTCAAGGTCCTTGATGAAGAGCGCGTCGTAAGACTCCTGGTCAGGCATCTCATCGTGAAGATGGGCGGAGAGCAATGCGGAAAGCGCCTCTTTGTAGCCAGGGATGAAGAAATCCTCCTCTGTCACCTGCTTGCCAGTCTTCAGGTCAATGTTTACTGACGATTCGACTGTGGAGCCGTGTGCGCCACCCTCGAACACGTAGTTGGAAACCGTGTATGTGATGATGTTGTCGTGTCTTCCGGAAAAATAGCCTTCCAGCTTGTTCTCCCAGGAGAAGAAACCCGCTCCCATGTCATTGGCCTCATCGCCTTGGGCTTCACTGAGCAGCTCCAGGTTGGCCTTCTTGTACTCGGCCACGAAATCGCCAGCCCAGCGGTTGGCCGCATCTTCCACAGAAAGTCCCGAGTAGTCAGAGCCGAAAGTGGCCTCCACGATAATCTCGCAGATAGAGTTCTTTACACTGTCCACAAGACCATCTACAGGATATTCTGCATTGACATTGACCCGGACGGAGTCGCTCCGCTCAGGAGAAAGCGCCTCTGTCACATTGACATTGACACTGTTTACCTTCACCTCCTGGTCATTGCAGGAAGCGAGGAGAAGGGCCGCGCCGATACACAGCGACAAGCCCGATGATGATATAATCTTGTTCATAATCAGTCGTTGTTCATTTCTTTGATATTCACCTCGTTACGTTTGCTGCTGCCCATCAGCCATTCGCAGTAGTAGTCAGCCATTCTCCAGAAGAAGTATTCGTTCATGTCTCCGAATCCGTGCCTCTGTCCCGGAAGAATCAGCATGTCGAAACGCTTGTTCGCACGGATGAGGGCATTGACCACGCGAATGGTATTGGCAGGATGGACATTGTTGTCAATGTCACCGTGCACGAGCATGAGGTGTCCCTTCAGATTGGAAGCGATCTCCGGATTCGTTTCGATAGAATATACGAATGTGGTATCGCCGGCCTCCACTTTCTCCGTGATTCCGTGATGCTGCTCACTCCACCACCTGTTGTAGATGCTGTTGTCATGGTTTCCCGCGCAGGAAACGGCAGCCTTGAAGAAGTCAGGGTATTTGAGCATCGCTGCGGTGGACATGAAGCCGCCGCCGGAGTGTCCGTGGATGCCGACCCTGTTCAGGTCAATCCAGCTGTACCTTGCCCCAAGCTGCTGGATTGCATATTTCTGGTCCTCGAGGCCGTAGTCGCGGAGATTGCCGTAGCCGTAGTTGTGGTACCATTTGGACCTGTCCGGATGACCGCCCCTGTTGCCCACGGTTATGACAATGAACCCGAGCTGAGCCAGCCTGTCAGTCCTCGTGAATCCTCTGCTCCACGAAATGTTGTTGGCTTCCACTTGAGGGCCAGGATATACGTAATCGCATATAGGATAGACCTTTGTGGAATCGAAATCAAATGGTTTGTAGATGGCTCCGTAGAGGTCTGTTATACCATCTGCCGCCTTGACCTTGAACCTCTCAGGGAACTTGTAACCCGCAGCGAAAAGAAGCGAGAAGTCAGCCTCGCCGAGGTCGCACACTTTCTTGCCGGCCGCATCGAAAAGCGCAGAAGCCGGCTTGTAGTCCACGCGGGAATAATTGGCAATGAAATACTTGCCGTCGTCAGAGGCTATCGCGTCAATGTTCATGTCCGGAATGTCGAGCATTTTCGGTTCACCGCCCTGCAGACTTACCCTGTAAACATGCATCTGATATGGGTTTTCGCCCTTTTCCTTACCGCAGGCACGGAACAGGACATAGCCATCCTTTTCATTGACGGCGAGCACGTCGTCCACATGATATGCCCCTTCGGTAAGGTTTCTTATCAATGTTCCGTCCGCATTGTAGAGATAAAGATTCGCCCATCCGTTGCGCTCGGACCAATGAATCATTTTCCTTCCGCCGTCCAGAAGCCTTGTCTGTCTGCTTTCCACGTAAGTGTTCATCCTCTCGGAAATAACGGTCCTGGTCGAATCGCTGTCCACACCCACGTAGCAGATGTCCATGCGTTTCAAGTCGCGGCTCATACGGGTAAGATAGAACCCGTTGTCATCTCCGAGCCAACGCGAACTGTAGAACTCGTCGAACTGGTCGTCGGTAGTACGGACGTCCGGCTGCATGATGAGGTCCTGGTCTTTGAACGCATTGATTTTCACCTGCCTGGAGGTCCAGTCAGAAGTAGAGAATACGTACAGATGGCCCTTAGGTCCCGGCTCTCCAGGCATCTGGTATTTGTAAGTCTCCAGTGTCGGACGTGGCTGAGTCAATGAATTGATGACCCAGAAGTCCTTGAGCGGTGCCATATCCCAGCGCATCACGGCAATGTGCCTGGAGTCCGGCGACCATACCAGTTCCGACGGAAATACTCTCTTGGTCGTGTCTGTCTCGGTGTTTCCGCTGTAGTTGTTTATGCCGTAACAGAAGTCCTTGTATCCGTCAGATGTTATCCTGTGCTCGACCAGCGTGCTGTCCTTCGGGTCCTCGGCTGCCTTGCGCAGGTTCAGGGTGTCCATGTAGAAGAGGTTGGAATTCTTCATATACACACCTGTCAGACCGTCCGGAGACACATTTGCCCAGTCCGGATATTTTTCCTTCTTGTCGGCGGTGTCGTATGTCAGCTTCTTTCCGGCGATTTCGTAGCGGAAATGATATGTCAGCTTCTCGCCTGTGGCTTTTCCCGTCGTATCTGTTTTCTCCTTGGTGCTCTTGATATCGAATTTCAGGATGCCGTCGTTTTCCGGGTCAATGCTGATGTTGCTTATCGGCAAGTGCTTGGCATCGAACGGGTCACGCATGATTTCGGTAATCTGCATCGCGAGCTTGTCCATGTCGAATACCGGCTCGGTCTTTCCCGCTTTCGGGTCCGCTATATAATATTGTGTTCCGTCTGATGTCTTCCATGTGTACAGAAACTTGTCTCCGTTACGGAACCAGACCGGTCTTACGGAAGTGGAAAAAACCATCTGGCCAATGCGCTTGGCGGAGAATCTCTCTGCCAGCTCGTAGTTCGGCGTGCGCACCATCCTCTCCTGACGGCTCTGTGCCATTCCGGAGACTGCCAAGAGTGTCAATGCTGCCGCACAGACCAATTTCTTGTTTGTCAATGTTTTTGCCATAATATCCTGTCGTTTTTCAAATGAACTCCAAATTTAGGTAAAATAAACGGAATAAATCATAACTTTGCCCATCTGTAGGGGAACTTTCCTTGACAATGGATTGTCCCGGACTGACACATTTTTTAATATACCATCAAATTAATTCATTGACTATGAGCAGGATACTCAGATTGTTAGTTGCATCTGCATTGACATTGACCTTTATGGGCAGCCGGCAGCCGGCATCGGCGCAGAAAAGTCCGGCTTTCGGAGCGAAGTTCAAGATTGCCGAGGGCGCGGATCTCCGCATTCTGGATGACAATATCTGGGACTACAGCCAAGATACGATTCCGCCGAAGTGGAAGGAAATAGGGGAGGACCCGAGGGATTTCCGGAGGGCTCCGCAGTTCGCGCGTCTGGTGAAGGATTATATGCCTGACGTTTTCGCTTTCCAGGAGTATTCTGCGCATATGCACAATGAGTTTTACCCGCTGGTGGAGAAGAAAGGTTATGTAATAGCCTGGGAATCAAAGGAAGACTGGAACAATACTCCTATTTTCTACAATAAGAGGACTCTCGAGCCGATATACGTATATTATAATATGTACACTCCGGCAAGGTGGTGCAATCATGGTTCCAAGTCATTTACTTCGGCCGTGTTCAGGAGAAAGGCTGACGGCAAGGTGTTCGCGGTCATCGGCACGCATCTGTGGTGGAAAAGTGACAAGGCTCAGCCCGGCAGCACGATGGCGAGGGCTTCGCAGCTGCGTCTTGTGATGGCTGAGGCTGAGATTATCCGTGCGAAGTTCGGTGACGTCCCGGTTTTCGTGGTCGGTGACATGAATTGCGAGGAGGGCACGGTTCCGATTCAGCAGATGATTCAGGGCGGCTACAAGCCTTGCTATAAGGTGGCTACGGTCTATGGCGACACTCACAACGGCCATCATATCTGCAGCCCTAATGACGGCTATTCTACTGTGAGCCGCAGGCGTGGCCCGGAACGTGAAGCGGGGGCGATAGACCATTGTCTCATATATGACCCTTCCGCATCTGTGGAGGTCCGCGTCTTCGACTGCATCATGGAGGAGTACACCGTCAAGCTGACTGACCATTATCCTAACATCATTGACGTAAAACTGTAAAAATCAAGTATTTTATTGTCAATTAAAAAATTATGTGTAAATTTGTAGCCCCCAAAATTGGGGAAAGTAACATAAATTAAAGATTTACAATCATTTATGCCAACAATTCAACAATTAGTTCGCAAAGGACGCGAGGTGCTTGCTGTGAAGAGCAAGTCTCGTGCGCTGGATGCTTGCCCTCAGAAGAGAGGCGTTTGCGTGCGTGTGTACACAACCACACCTAAGAAACCTAACTCAGCAATGCGTAAGGTTGCCCGTGTACGTCTCACTAATGCAAAAGAGGTCAACGCATACATCCCAGGCGAAGGTCACAACCTCCAGGAGCACTCAATCGTGCTTGTTAGAGGCGGTCGTGTAAAGGACCTCCCTGGTGTTCGTTACCACATCCTTAGAGGAGCTTTGGATACCGCTGGTGTAGAAGGCAGGACACAGTCCCGTTCTCTCTACGGAGCCAAGAGACCAAAGAAATCTAAGAAGTAATTTTCATTACCAATTTTCACTTTAATTTTTCACAAAAATGAGAAAATCGAAGCCTAGAAAGAGGATTCTACTTCCTGATCCTAAGTTTCACGATGCAAATGTAACACGCTTCGTGAATAACCTTATGCTGCAGGGGAAGAAGAGTATCGCGTATTCTATTTTTTACGATGCCATTGACATGGTAGGCGAGAAGATGAAAGATTCTGACAAGGCTCCTCTAGATATCTGGAGGAAAGCTCTCGAAAATGTAACCCCGCAGATTGAGGTTAAGAGCCGCAGGGTTGGTGGAGCTAACTTCCAGGTGCCAACAGAGTTGAGACCGGAGAGAAAGATTTCACTTTCGATGAAGAACCTGATACTCTATGCACGTAAACGTTCCGGCCACTCTATGGCAGAAAAACTCTGTGCCGAGATTGTAGCTGCCTATAACAATGAAGGTGGCGCATTCAAGAGAAAAGAAGATATGCACAAGATGGCAGAGGCCAACAAGGCATTTGCACACTTCCGTTTCTAATTCCCGTGAACAATGGCAAAAAGAGATCTTAGATTTACCAGAAATATCGGCATTATGGCGCATATCGATGCCGGTAAGACGACAACTTCAGAGCGTATCCTTTTCTATACGGGTAAGACCCACAAGATTGGAGAGGTGCACGATGGAGGCGCTACTATGGACTGGATGGTTCAGGAGCAGGAGCGTGGTATCACCATTACCTCTGCTGCAACCACCGCCTTCTGGCATTACAACGGGAATGTTTATCAGCTGAACCTTATCGACACTCCGGGCCACGTTGACTTCACTGTTGAGGTTGAACGTTCACTCCGTGTGCTCGATGGTACTATCGCAACTTTCGATGCTGTCGGCAAAGTACAGCCGCAGTCTGAGACCGTATGGCGTCAGGCAGACAAATTCGGTGTGCCTAAAATCGCATACGTAAACAAGATGGACCGCGTCGGTGCGGACTTCCTCGGTTGCGTCAAGGATATCAAGGACAAACTTGGAGCAACTGCTGTTCCAATTTCCCTTCCTATCGGTTCAGAAGACAAATTTGTCGGTATCATTGACCTTATCGACAGAAAAGCCATCGAATACGAGGCAGACAACACCAAGCTTGTAAACTATCACGAGATTCCTATCCCTGAAGATATGAAGGGTGAGGTAGAGCTCTGGAGAGACAGACTTGTTGAGGCTGCTGCCGAGTGCGATGACGCTCTTATGGAAAAATACTTCGAGGATCCTGAGTCAGTAACAAGGGACGAAATCATCGCTGCTATCCGCAAGGGTACCATCGCCATGAAGATTGTTCCTGCCACCTGTGGTTCTTCATACAAGGACAAGGGTGTCCAGTTCCTCCTCGATGCAGTTATCCGTTATCTGCCTTCACCTATCGACATCGGTGCTGTCAAAGGTACAGATCCTAAGACAGGTGAGGATGTAAAGGTAGAACCAGATGCAAGCAAGCCGTTTGCAGGTCTTGTGTTCAAGATTGCTACTGATCCGTTCGTAGGCCGTCTTGCATACATCAGAGCTTATCAGGGACATCTTGATGCAGGCTCTTATGTGCTCAACACACGTACCGGAAAGAAAGAGAGAGTTGCCCGTCTGTATCAGATGCACTCAAATCATCAGAACCCTATCGAGTTCGTTGAGGCAGGTGATATCTGTGCAGCAGTAGGTTTCAAGGACCTTCGTACAGGTGATACCATCTGCGCTGAAGATCATCCGGTTGTTCTTGAGGCTATGGAATTCCCGGATCCGGTTATCGGTATCGCTGTGGAGCCTAAGACTCAGTCAGACCTCGAGAAACTCGGTGTCGCTCTCGGCAAACTTGCTGAAGAGGACCCTACCTTCACAGTAAAATCAGACCACGAGACAGGTCAGACTGTCATCAGCGGTATGGGTGAGCTTCACCTCGATATCATTGTTGACCGTCTTCGTCGTGAGTTCGGTGTTGAGATTAACCAGGGTGCTCCTCAGGTTAACTACAAAGAGGCTATTACCTCTACTGTTCAGCATCGTGAGCTCTTCAAGAAGCAGACTGGTGGTCGTGGTAAGTTCGCAGACATCATCGTTGAAATCGGCCCTGCAGATGAGGGCGTTACCGGACTTCAGTTCGATAATCAGGTCAAGGGTGGTAACGTGCCTAAGGAATACGTTCCTTGCGTACAGAAAGGATTCGAATCAGCTATGGCCAATGGTGTTCTCGCCGGCTATGAGGTTCCTTCCCTCAAGGTTACCCTTCTCGATGGTTCTTACCATCCGGTGGACTCTGACCAGCTTTCATTCGAGATTTGTGCCCGCAACGCATTCCGTCACGCTTGCCCTAAAGCGCATCCGGTTCTCCTCGAGCCTATCATGAGCCTTGAGGTCGTTACTCCGGAAGAGTACATGGGTGACATCGTCGGTGACCTTAACCGTCGTAGAGGCCAGATCAATGCAATGGATTCTACCGCCAACGGCGCAAGAATCATCAAGGCATTCGTTCCGCTTTCAGAGCAGTTCGGTTATGTGACTGTCCTCAGAACCCTTTCTTCTGGTCGTGCTACCAGCACAATGACTTTCGACCACTATTCAGAGGTTCCTGCTAGCTTGGCTAAGGAAGTTATCGAGAAGAGCGGTTACAAGGCATCCGATGACGACGAATAATTATTAACGGAAAAAAGAGTATTGATATGAGTCAGAAAATCAGAATAAAACTCAAATCATTCGATCATATGCTGCTTGACAAGTCAGCAAAGAAGATCGCTGAAACAGTGACTTCTACAGGCGCTAAGGTTTGCGGACCGATTCCTCTTCCTACAAGCACCAAGATTTTCACTGTGAACCGCTCCACCTTCGTAAACAAGAAGTCTCGTGAGCAGTTTGAACTCAACTCTTACTGCAGACTCCTCGATATCGATGAGTCCAATGCAAAGACAGTCGATTCTCTTATGAAACTCGAACTGCCTTCAGGAGTAGAGGTTGAAATCAAAGTCTGATAGAAATCAGCATCCTGGGTGCTGGAATTGTTTCGGAACTCGGGAAAAATAACTATATTTGCAAGACCGGTCTTGCACCGGTTTTGTAAATTTGGTCCCATAGCTCAGTTGGTTAGTAGCATCTGACTCATAATCAGAGGGTCACAGGTTCAAGCCCTGTTGGGACCACAAACAAAAAAAGCTCACACTTTCGTGTGGGCTCTTTTTGTTTGTGGTCCCTTATGGGACTTCGTATTTCCCCCTCGGTCCCCCATTACGGGGGAAGATTGCCCTCCGGGCTGTTTTTGTCGCTCGCAGTGCTGATTTTTATCGCTCACACATTAGTGTGGGCTTTTTTTGTGGTCCCTTATGGGACTTCGTATCTCCCGGCTCAACGTAAAAAGTAGGTTGATTTGCATTTCATAGTGCGCCCGAAGGATTGACAAGGCAGCATCAGATGCCGTGCAGGACATCCTCTTGTTGATGGATAGCTGAACAGCGGCATAGCCCGCGGCGAATTGCGAAGCACCTGAGCAAAGCGGGCCTTTGCCGCTGGCGGCGTAATTTCGTGACACGATTTCTTCAGAAGAACTTTGCCGCCGCCAGCGTGATTGCCTCTGATGAGAACTCCATAGAGGATGACAAGAACGCAGATACATGTATTCTCTGAACCAATGAGCATCGAGACAAACGTGTAAATATCCATGTAATAAACAGATAATCAATTAGTTGTGCGGGTTTAGAGTGAAGCATAAAGATGCTCATCACCCTATTTTTTTAGGGGAGTGAGCATATTAAAGTGTTATCTTAAATCTGCATAATCACCTATAACACAATGAGTTATGTGTGATTTTGCGGTTTATGAGATATGCTCATTGGTTCCATTATTCCGTAGCAAGATGACTGTGTCTTAAGCCTCCACCCAAACAAACCTGAAAATCTCCCTCTTAAACGACAAAAGCAGGTACCCATTTAAGGGATAGATACCTGCCTTGCTTCTTTTTCCATCAGCCGTCTCGGTAGTAACACCTTGGAGTCCTTGAAGGTCATCCAAGTCCTCAACGAGAATGGCAAGCGGCCCTGACCAATATATCGCCAAGAGCCGCAAGGAAGGGGGCAAGATGGGCCGTCCTGCGACCTATCGGAAATCTGAGGATGACTTGTTGATCCTTGATTACCCTTTAGAGGCGCTCTTTCGGACTGGCTTCTTTGCTTTGTTTAGGGGTTGTCCTAAACACTGCCGTGACGTCGCTGTGAATTTTTCGAACAACCTGCATGTTGACATTTTGTGGATGTTGCTGATTGTCAATTGATTGCGGTGGTCTATGAAAGCCAGGTTACCCATTTTTTCATGTAACCTGGCTTTGGCTTTAATTGCTAATGTGCTATGTGTCAATGTTTTATGCTGCTCGCGCAAATGCAGGTTGTTCTAATAGTCTGGTCAACACGTAACCGCGGAGACGCTTACCTTTTATCCTAACTACTTGTTGTTAAATTTTGGTAAACTCTTTTCAGGACGTTACAGCTTGCGCGACCTGCAAGTCGCTGACTATCATATAGTTGAGCGTTTTCAGAGTTGCCAAAAACATAACTCTGAAAACGGCTAAATGGCTGCCACACAGCTATTTACGGGTTGCGCTACATGAGAGGAGTTCGGCGGGAAGGACGGGCATTGCACCGTTTTGAGTGCAGACGAAGGCGGAAACATCCACGGCCTTTCTATGGGCTGCGGGAACTGGCAAGCCGCTTAAGATGCTTGCGGTAAAGGCGGCAGTGAAGGAGTCGCCTGCTCCTACGGTGTCAGCTACTTTCACTTGCGGCGTTGGCAAGAACGACATGGCGTCAGGCGTGAAAATGTAACTGCCGTTTACTCCGCAAGTCAGAATGAGAATCTTCAGATTGTAGCGGTTCGACAATGCCCGGCATTGGTTCTCCGGATCCGACTCAGTAATGCCTGATATCCGACAGACTGTCGGGAGTTCCTCGTCATTGATTTTCAGGACATTGCACCGCATCATAGACTGCTCCAAGACATCTTCGCTGTAGAAACTCTGCCTGAGATTGGCATCGAAAACAATTAGAGTGCCGTTGTCCTTCGGCATTGTGTCAATGAAGCGATTGATGGTGTTGCGGGATACCGTGCTCCTCTGTGCAAGTGAACCGAAACATACTGCGCAAGTGTTGCGGGCCAATGCTTCCAGTTCCGGCGTGAATGGAATGTAGTCCCATGCGACGCCCTCCTTTATGATATATTGTGGGATGCCGGCCATGTCGAGTTCTACTTGTACTGTTCCGGTAGGATAGGGTACTGTGGAAATGAGGCTGTTCAGGCCTTTGTCCCGGAATGTGCCGATTATCTCCTGTCCAAGAGCATCATCGCCTATTGCACAGACTACAAGGCTCTGCAGCCCGAATTGTGATACGTGATATGCGAAATTGGCCGGAGCGCCCCCTATTTTCTTTCCGTCCGGCAGAATGTCCCACAATACCTCTCCAATTCCGACAACTGTTCTATTTTCCTTCATGGCGAATACGATTTTTCCGACAATGATAATTATTTTCCATCAAAGAATGGTTTTATCTTTTGCTTCGGTTCTTATACTCGTTTTCCACAGTAGTTACAGCCCATCTCACGATACTCATTACACCGAAAATAACCCCCGTCACCAGCCAAAGCAATATATAAATAAATCCTTCCATGATTCTCAACGCTATTAGTCATCCACATTTCTTCGGTAAATATAGTAAAAAAGAGGGGATAGAGTAGAGTGTCCGTATTCGGACACAGGGCTAAGTCTCAAAAACCGCCGATACCCTTAATATCTGCGATAGTGTCCTGTCACCCTTTCAATCTTGCCGAAGCGAAGTCGTCTGTACGCCTTCACCCAAACAAGCATGAAAACCTCCACTCCAATGGAGATTTTGACAACTGTGGAATTTTTTCTTTTATTCATAAGTGATGAAAAATAGTTAGGTGAAAGAAAAATTCTCCTTGTTCAAGCACCTCCCCTCTTAGACGACAAAAGGCAGGTACCCATTTAAGGGATAGATACCTGCCTTGTTTTCCTAACTATCATAATCACTTACGATATTGCAAATTTACACTTTTTTTTGATTTCGCAATGCTGAAAATGTATTATTTCTGTATTCTGTAATTGATTGATATGATTTACTAATAAGATGTTGACCCGATTTTCCTTGTTCGTGGCACTTCCCTCCAGACAAAAAAAGCCCCTCCGGTGTTTGGAGAGGCTTCTTGTGGTGCCCAAAGCCGGGCTCGAACCGGCACGTCTTTTAAAGGACATTGGATTTTGAGTCCAACGCGTCTACCAATTCCGCCATTCGGGCATCGATTGGAATCGGAATGGCAAAGTTAGGACTTTTTGGCGAAATACCAAATATTTCAGTGCCTGTCAGCATAATGTAACATGGACTTTTTCGGGAATTATGATATTTTGCTATATTCGCGATGGCGGAAACTTAGTAGTTATGAAATGCAAGATATATAGCGGACAGAAGATTACGGACGTGGTCGGATACCTGAAAGGATATCCAGCTGTTTTCGTGGTCGCAGACAGACAGGTAAAATCAAGTGCGGAGCAAGTCGTGAAAGCACATGAGGAGCAAAAGCCTGAAGGCGCCTTGCCGCATCCGTCGAACCTGCTCCTGCTTGATGTCTCAGAGGAAAACAAGTCAATGTCCACTGTTCTGGAAATATGCAAGTGGCTGATGGACAATGACGCCGGCCGCAATGCACTGCTGCTTGCGATAGGCGGCGGCATAACCACGGACATGGCCGGATTCGCCGCATCCATATACAAGAGAGGAATCCGGTTCGCTTATGTTCCTACCACCTTTCTGTCACAGGTCGATGCCGCAATCGGCGGAAAAACAGGCGTCAATTTCGAAAACTACAAGAATATATTGGGCGTGATCAGGCAGCCGGAATTCACATATATCTGCCCGGAAGTGCTTGGTATATTGCCATATAGAGACTTCCTGTCAGGTGCTGCCGAACTCCTGAAGACCTTCATCATTGACAATGCTGGCAACAACTACGAAAAGGCGGTCGAAGTTCTCTCCGAGATACACGAAAGCATTGACCGGAAACAGGCGATTTCCTTGCATCTGGCTGAGATTGAGGAACTTGCGGCGGTCGCTGCGAAAATCAAGGCCGGGATTGTCGAGCGTGATGAATTCGAGTGCGGAGAGAGGCGGAAACTGAACCTCGGGCATACTTTCGCGCATGCTATCGAGTCCGTGTCAATGTCGAGGCATTACGACGCCGAATCAGGTATTTCACATGGCGAAGCTGTGGCAATGGGGATGATTATGGCGGCGAAAGCTTCCGAACGGTACTATAACCTCGCTCCGGAGAACTCTTTGCAGCTGGAAAATATTGCAGGGCAGAAAGATACTGCGACCAGCGAAGAAGGCAAATCACTGAGAGCAAGACTTGTACGCGATTTCAGCCGATGCGGCCTGCCGACCGAGTGTCCGTTCCCGCCGGAATCCCTGTCCGGGGCAATGAAAAAGGACAAAAAAGCCGAAAACGGCATAGTGCATTTCGTCCTGATCCGCGCCATTGGCGATGTCCGTATCGTGGACCTTCCGGTGGAAAGCGCGGTTAATCTTTAAAAAAGACATTTTTCAGCCAGTATTCGTATATCGGGTCTTCAAATGAATACTGTTTACCGAAGTCGTCCAGGATATCATTTGCTATCAATGCTTTCCTGGCTCTGGATACCTCGGTACTGGACTTGAGGCCGTACTCTTTCATAACTCTCTGTGATGAAAGATTCTTCTCTCCTGCTGACATTGCATGAAGAAGATTCTGCTGGGAAATGGTCAGAGATAGCGTCAAGGCCCGGTTGAGTTCGCCCTGCTGTCTCAAAATATCTTCGAAAGCATCTGTTATATCCGAATCTGTGCAAGAATCGCTCTGGCAATGAAGCCATGTGGTTTGGGCAAGCTGTTGCACATAATACGGATTATTGTCTGCAAGCTGCACTATTCTTTCACATTGTCCTTCGGTAATCCGTTTGCCGGTGTTAAGAAACTCTCTGGAAATATAATCCGGCCAGAATAATCTGTCGATTTTTTCCAGAAAATATATTGCTCCGAATTTATAGAATGGCATGGATACTTTGCCGAACACTTCCATCATCATGTGCCTTCTGCTGCCATACAAACAGTACGAAACATGCTGTTGGAGCTGCCATTTGCTTCTAAGTGTCGCCTGGAACGCTTTAGGGGACTCGAACATGCCGATTTGCTGGAATTCATCGATGCATATGACAATTTTCATCTTTCTGTCAGCAGCGATCTTTTCCGGAAGATCCAGAATCTCGTCAATGCTCATCTTAGGCTCCCTTATCTGAAATTGAATGGATGTAGGAGCAGCGGCATCTCCGAAACTGAGTCCGGAAACAATTGCAGATGCGTATTTTTTAACGGCAGTCATAATGTTGTCCAGGGAGGAAGCAGTCTGTTTGAGCACTTCTGACGCAAATTTGCTGTAAAACTCATCCTCAGTTCTGACATTGAAGATATCAATGAACACGATTTTCAGATTTGAGTCTTTGGACATGGCTTCTTTTCCGGCTTTATGGACAAGAGAGCTTTTACCCCATCTTCTTGGTGAAATGAGGATTGTATTCGTGAGGCTCATGAAATTTTCCGCCAGCCTCTTGGTATCATTCTCTCTATCAATGAAATTGTTGCCTTCTGCAATTTTTCCGAAAATAAATGGAGCTGCCATGATGTTTGAATTTTGATACAAAAATATGTACATTTTCTGATATATCAAAATTTGTACATTATGTTCAAACCATAAATACTCCGGGCAATACGACATTGACCGAGGTGCTTATGTGCCGTAATAAAATTATCGGTGAAAAAATCACTATCTTTGTAAGTTGGAAAGATTGCAGATAATGATTTGTACTACAATACAGAATAAGACGATAGACGAGATATTGGGAATCCTGGAAAGCGGGACCGTGGAGATGGCTGAAATCAGACTGGACAGATGTCCGTTGTCGATGGAGGACATAGAGGAACTGTTTTCCACATCGGACGTGCCTCTTGTGGCCACTTGCCGCATCAGCGAGCTGCGCAAGCGTATTGTGGCAGCGAATCCAGACATGGATGACAGGAAAATCGACACCAGAGCCGTTCAGGAAGCCGAATCCGAACTCATTACTGCAATACATTCAGGAGCAGCGTTCGTGGACCTCGAAATCGAAGCGCCCGCGATGATGTCCAAGCGCCTGCGTCGGGAAACCCGTGAAAACGGAACCGTCTATGTCAGGTCCTACCACGATTATAGCGGGACAGACTCGGCTGAGGCCCTTAAAGCATTGACAGAGAAATGCTTCGCCATTGGTGCCGACATCGCCAAGATCGTTACCACAGCCCAGGGGAACGATGATCAGGTCAATGCTTCCGTCACCAGACTCCTGTCTCTCTATGACACATTCGACCCCGCAAAACTCATAGCATTCGCAATGGGCGAGCAGGGACGAGATTCCAGGATACAATGCCTTGCCAAAGGCGCCCCATACACCTATGCCGCTCTGAATCAGAGCGAAGCGGCCGCACCGGGCCAGATGACCACGGCCAGGATGAAGCAGCTCGTTTATGGCAACAGGTTACCGTCAATGCCGGCAGACCGCGATATTATACAGATGCCGTCTTCCAAAAGCTTTGCGCAGCGTGCAATAATTGCAGCCGCATTGGCCGAAGGAACTACCACATTGAAAGGATATTCCCCATGCGGGGACAATGAATCGGCCATTTCCGTAGCCCGTTCGCTGGGCGCGGACATTACGGTAGGCTTGTCTTACGAGAAGGGTCAGGTGACCAAGGATACATCTGCATTGACAATCAAAGGAATCGGCGCGAAAGCGGGCGGATTGGCATTGACAAGGCTGGAAACCGGTGAATCAGGTCTGCTGACGAGGCTGATGATACCTCTTGTGGCGGCTCTTGGCGGGGGAGAGACGGAGATTGCGGGAGAAGGTACATTGACCCGAAGGCCGCTGAAAGGCGCCCGCGAGATTATGGCATCATTCGGGGTGAGTCTGGAAAACCTTCAGAAGGAAGAAGCGGTGCAGCGAAACACTGAAGAAGTTTTCGTGCCGCTGAAGGTCTCCGGAAAGCTTACAGGTGGAAAGGTAACTGTCTCAGGCTCAGGTGGTTCGCAGATTATTTCGGGACTGCTTATGGCATTGCCCCTACTGGAAGAAGACTCGACAGTGAGGATTCTCAGCCCCAAGAGCATCCCGTATCTGTTTATCACAATGGATGTTATGAAAGCATTCGGCGTGAAGGTGCGCTGCGATATGGAAGGCGGTCCGGAATTCGCGGAGTCCCAGGACTGGAATGACTGTACAGAGATTGTGTTGCATATAAAAGGACGGCAGTCGTATAAGGCGTCGTCGATGGAGATAGAAGGAGACTGGAGCTCGGCGGCATGTTTCCTCGTGGCAGGCGCGGTTTTCGGTAAAGCCGACCTCGCCGGACTTGACACGCGTTCCCTCCAGGCGGATTTGTCCGTTATGGACATTCTGATGGAAGCGGGAGCGAGTCTGTCTCAGGACGGGTACAATGACTCGAAGGGCCTGGTGCATGTGCAGAGGGCGCCGCTCAATGCCTTCGAGGTGGATGCCAACAATTGCCCCGATTTGTTCCCGATAATCTCGGTTCTGGCCGCTTTCTGCCAGGGGACAAGCCGGATTGCAGGAGTCGGCCGCCTTGCCAATAAAGAGAGCGACAGAGGACAGGCGATATTGTCAATGCTGACGCAGATGGGTGTGAAAGCGAGGCTTTCTGGCGACGAGATGATTATAGAAGGGCATTCGTTGGCCCAGAGATGTCTGACCGGGCGTCTTCTGAAGGGCGGAGAATACTCCTCTTTCCACGACCATAGGATGGTGATGGCTCTGACGGTGGCCGGACTTGGGGCGGATTCGCCGGTGCTGATAGATGACATGGAATGCGTGGCGAAATCGTTCCCGGATTTTCAGAAGTTGTTTTCGCGCCTGACAGGCGTTGAATCTTAAATACTTGAAAGGATGGATTCTTTTGGCAGAAAATTCCGCGTCTCCATTTTTGGAGAGTCCCACGGCACTGCAATCGGTGTCGTTCTCGATGGCGTGCAGCCAGGCCTTCCGCTGACCGAAGATGATTTCGTCGAGGATATCCTGAGACGTAAAAGCGGCCCGAAAGGCACCACGCCGAGGATAGAGACCGACGAACCGGAGATTTTGAGCGGAGTTTACAACGGACATACCACCGGAGCGCCCCTTGCTGTGATATTCCACAACAGGAACACCCGTTCAGGCGATTATAAGCTGTTCAATGATGTCCCGCGCCCGGGGCACGCTGATTATACTGCAAGCGTCAAGTGGCTGGATTTCAATGATCCGCGTGGCGGCGGACATTTTTCCGGCCGGCTCACATTGCCTGTTGTCGCGGCAGGAGTCGTGGCCAAGAAGATGTGCGTGTGCAGCATCAAGGCAGAACTGATAGAGGTAGGCGGAGTGAGCAGACAGGATGCTGTGGCGGCTTCCGGAGAGGAAAATGCTGCCGCTTCCGTCATATGGAAAGATGTGCTGGACCAGGCTATAAATGAAGGAGACTCGGTCGGCGGAATCGTGGAATGTACAGTCTCCGACGTACCTGCAGGCATAGGAGAGCCGTTTTTCGACTCAGTCGAGTCAATGATTTCTCACGCAATATTCTCGATACCGGGTGTGCGTGGCATAGAATTCGGAGACGGTTTCGAGGCCGCGAGAATGAAAGGTTCGCAGCACAATGACCCTTTCGTTCCGGCAGACGGAGAATTCAGGACCGGTCATCCGTCCAAGAATGGAGCAGGAGGAGTAAACGGAGGCATAACCAACGGCAATCCTCTGGTATTCAGGGTGGCGTTCAAGCCGACATCCAGTATTGGAAAGGCACAGAAAACACTGAATTTTACTACCGGACAGATGACGGAACTGGAAATTCCGGGCCGTCACGACGTATGTTTTGCGCTCAGGACGCCGCCGGTGGTCGAGGCAATGACTGCTGTGGTATTGGCAGACCTGATGGCGCTGTAAAAACTATAATTTCGAATTATGGATATAAACGAAGAAAAGGAACTGCTGAACGACATTACGAAATCCGAATATAAGGAAGGATTTGTAACGGACGTGGAGCAGGAATTTATACCGAAAGGACTGAACGAAGACATTGTCAGGATGATTTCCAAGAGGAAAGACGAACCGCAGTGGCTTCTGGATTTCAGACTGGATGCTTTCCGTAAATGGCAGAAGATGGAGATGCCGGAATGGGGGCATCTGGATATGCCTCACATTGATTATCAGGATATTATATATTATGCGGCTCCGAAGAAAGACTCTGACAGGCCGAAAGAGATTGACCCGAAACTGGCGGAAACTTTCGACAAGCTCGGCATACCTCTCAAGGAGCGTGAAGTACTTGCCGGCGTGGCAGCGGTAGATGCCGTATTCGACTCAGTATCAGTCGCTACCACATTCCGTAAAGAGCTTGCAGAGCGTGGCATTATCTTCTGCTCGTTCAGCGAGGCCGTAAAGGAACACCCTGACCTGGTGCGCAAATATCTTGCGACCGTAGTCCCGTCCGGCGACAACTATTTCGCGGCATTGAACTCAGCAGTATTCAGCGACGGCTCATTCTGTTACATCCCGAAAGGAGTGCGCTGCCCGATGGAACTCTCCAGTTATTTCCGTATCAATGCAAAGGGCACGGGGCAGTTCGAGAGGACGCTAATCGTGGCTGACGAGGGCTCGACCGTAAGTTATATGGAGGGCTGTACAGCACCGATGCGTGACGAAAACCAACTTCATGCGGCAGTAGTCGAGATAGTGGCGCTCAAGGATGCCGACGTGAAATACAGCACAGTCCAGAACTGGTATCCTGGCGATGAAAACGGTCGTGGAGGAATCCTTAACCTCGTGACCAAGAGGGGAATATGCATGGAAGGCGCGCATCTTTCATGGACACAGGTCGAGACTGGTTCTGCCATCACGTGGAAATATCCGAGCACCATACTAAAGGGCGATTACTCCTCATCAGAGTTCTATTCCGTAGCCGTGACGAACAACTATCAGCAGGCCGACACCGGCACGAAAATGATACATATCGGCAGAGGAACACGCAGCCGGATAGTCAGCAAGGGAATCTCCGCAGGACACAGCCAGAACAGCTATCGTGGTCTTGTGAGAATGCTTCCGGGAGCTTCCGGAGCCAGGAACTACTCCCAGTGCGACAGCCTTCTGATAGGTTCTGCCTGTGGTGCCCATACCTTCCCTGACGTGCGCAGCGCGAACCCTACAGCAGTCGTGGAGCATGAGGCGACCACATCCAAGATCAGTGAGGACCAGTTGTTCTACTGCAACCAGCGCGGAATCGGTCCGGAAGATGCTGTGGGACTGATTGTCAATGGCTATGCACGCGAGGTGCTGAGCAAACTGCCTATGGAATTCGCAGTGGAGGCTCAGAAACTGCTTCAGGTATCACTCGAAGGCTCAGTGGGTTAGTCGCATGACCCCGCTGAAGAAAACTTAAATCTAAGACAATGAACTTTATCAACTATACTCTGTTTACGATAGGAGGCGACACTCCTGTCCTTCTCATTGACCTGCTCACATCCGTGGTAGGCCTTACATGCGTATTCCTTGCCGGACGCAACAGCAAATACAATTTCTGGGTGGGATACCTGTATTCCCTCCTCTTGCTCCTGATGTTCTGGAACAAGAACCTTTACGCCAACTTGCTCCTTCAGCCTATATCTTTAGGAATCAATGTCTTAGGACATTACAGATGGACACATCCGCGAAAGGACGAGCAGAGCTCTGCGGACAGCAGCGCACTTAAAGTGACCATGCTCAGCTGGAAACAGCGCATTCTCGCCATCGTTTCCGTCTTCGTCATTGCGGCAGGATGGGGCTGGTTCATCAGCCTTGCAGGAAATGCCATCTTCCCGGGCAAAATCCCGTCAGACCCTATACCGTATCTGGATGCTTGCGTGACCGTGCTCATCCTCGTTGCACAGTTCCTCTCCGCTCTCAAGAAATGGGACTGCTGGATAGCCTGGCTTCTGGTCAATGTCTTCCAGCTCGCGATGCATATCTCTGTAGGACACGTGTTTATGCCGATTGTCTGCGGACTCTACCTCGTAAACGGAATCTGGTCACTCATCACCTGGTCAGGACTCTACAAGAAGAAAGCATAGAGGCGATCCCATAAGGAACCGCCCCTCAGGCTTGAACTCGGCATTTCGCCGCTCAGAAACTTATTTCATTATGATTATGTTAGGAACACGACGTGTGCCGGCATGATCGAATTTCCGGTTGTCTGTCGGGTGGTTAAGAACGCCGTCTTCAGCCGTCCAGATCGTCGTTGAACCGCCTCCGTCCAGATTTATGGCATTGTCCATACCTGCCCAGAGCGCAATCAGAGCGCTTTCTGTCAATGTCGCTCCGTCAGCGTGATTCTTCGCGCGTCCGTCTATGGTGACGAAATAATAGTTGCCGCTGCTGTCCTTTCCTATCAATGTCCTCGGATGACGTGCGTTACTGAAATTCCTGTCATTGGCGAAAGCAGGTATCTTGCCGTCCTGAATAAGCAGCGGGCCTGAAGCCAATGCCGCATGATAATGCTTTGTGTAGTATTCATAACGAGTTGTGTCACACAGCATTATATCCATCTTGCGGCCCTTCTTGTTCTTGAAGGCCACTAAAGCATTGGTCCTGAAGAACTCTGACTGGGCAGTGCGGCTTATCTCATTGTGGACAAGAGCGAAGAACGTGCAAGGCTGAAGTGTCTTCACATTGAAATAACTGCCGTTTATCGCAGCGAGCGCCTCAGTCCTCTTGGCCAATGAATCGGTAGTCACGCACAAATCTCCAGCTGATTCCTCGATGGAAGTGCGGAACTTCCTGGCCGGGTATTTTACGATGGATACAGTCTGGTCGCCTCCGAACATGGAGATGTGCGCAGAACCGGCCAATGCCCCCTTGCCGAGGTCTTTCCAGTTCCATTCAGCATTGACAAAAGCGGTGGAGTCTGCGGCTCTTGAGGTAGTCTGCCCGTGCGCTGCACCGCAGATGAAAAGTGCCGCCAAGGCAATCTGTAGATGAATGTGTTTCATAATCAGTGGATAATAAAATTCTATTTTAAAGTCAATGTCTCGCTTTGGAGTTTCGGAACATAATGAACCCCCTCCTTGGTGTAGGGCGTGAGGTCTTCCCCGGCATTTACCGGCTTGAGGAATACGCTTTCCGCACTCTTGCCGATGCAGAGCACCGCCACAGGTTCCAGGACCTCATATCCGTTCTCAGCGAGGATACGCTCGTCCTCCTCTTTAAAGAAAGCCCTAAGCGCATCTCTGTCCAAGTTGCCTTTTATCAGGCAGTTGAGGCCGAGTTCCACCGCTTTCAGCGCCATGCTCTGAAGAGAAATGCCGAGGTCAATGTCGATGTATCTTTCTTCAGGAAGGATGCTGTAAACGATGATGAACGCACGTGCGGACTCTTCCCGCACAGGCTCGCGGAAAAGAATCTGCCTCAATGCATTGACCTTGTCTATATCGGACGAATCGACAGGTCTGAATCTGAGAAGCTGGCGGTTCATCGCGCTGGCGAGCGAGGAATTGACATTGACGATAGTGTGCAGCTGCTCAGCGTTTATGTCAATGTCCTGTCGGAAACGCCGGATCGTGCGGTTCTTGACCAGCAGCGTGTTCAGCGACGGATTGGTGTGCTTGATGACGCTTTTCCGTGCTCCCGAGCCGAAAACCTCCTCGTAACGGGATTCAAGATAATTGTCAGCCATAATTATTCGGAAGGAAGGAATCCTTTCTGGAGGAGCACTTCTGCAATCTGTACGGCATTTGTGGCGGCACCCTTGCGGATGTTGTCAGAAACGCACCAGAAATTCAGTCCTGATTTTACTGAGAAATCCCTGCGGAGACGTCCCACGAAAACATCGTCGTGTCCGAGCGCAAAACGGCACATCGGATATACGTTATGGGCCGTGTCGTCCTGAACCGTGATGCCCGGCGTCTCTTCCCAGATTCTGCGTACGTCTGCAAGGTCGAATTCCTTCTCGAATTCCAGATTTATGGATTCGGAATGGCCTCCTATAACCGGTACGCGAGCGGTTGTTGCTGAGACGCCTATAGTATTGTCATTCAATATCTTGTGTGTCTCATTGACCATCTTCATCTCTTCCTTGGTGTAGCCGTTCTCGAGAAAATCGTCGATGTGCGGGATGATGTTCTGGTCGATAGGATGCGGGAACTTGGCAGGGTATTCACCCCATACTGCACCGCCGCGCTCGGCTTCCATCTGTGCCACAGCCTTGTTGCCGGCTCCTGTAACGCTCTGGTAGGTGGATACAACCACTCTCTTGATGCGGTATTTTTTGTGGAGAGGCGCAAGAGGAAGCATCATCTGGATGGTGGAACAGTTAGGGTTGGCGATGATGTAGTCGTCTTTTGTGAGGACATCTGCATTGACCTCGGGAACGACAAGCTTCTTGGTCGGATCCATACGCCAGCAGGATGAATTGTCCACCACGCGGCAACCGACGGCCGCAAATTTCGGGGCAAGCTCTTTGGACGGGCCGCCGCCTGCAGAGAATATCGCAAGGTCCGGTTTGGCTGCGATGGCGTCCTCGGCGCTTACTACGGAGTATTCTTTTCCATTGAACATCACCTTCTTGCCCACGGAACGCTCTGAGGCAACAGGAATGAATTCAGTTACAGGAAAATGCCTTTCTTCCAGCACTTCTGTCATCCTGGTTCCTACCAGTCCTGTAACACCTACAACTGCTACTTTCATAATATATGTTTTTTATTCTGTCAGACTGTTTACTATCGGGCGTATCAGCTCATCCAGCTGTGCGCATTCAAGGAAGAAGCCGTCGTGCCCGAAGTGGGATTTGATTTCGTGGAATTTCGAGCCTTTCACCTGCCCGGACATCCATTTCATCCTGTACGGAGGGAATATGAGGTCTGAGTCAATGACGATGAATGTGGCTTCCGCACGTATCATGCCCAATGCCGCCGCTTCTCCGCCACGATTGCGTCCCAGATTGTTGCTGTCCACACTCAGCGACAGGTAATAATACGAGTATGCATCGAACTTTTCCGCAAACTTGTGCCCCTGATACCTGTGATATGAACCGGCTCTGTCTGCAAACAGCGTGTCGTCGGAAGGCTCCTGTTGCCTGAGATTGTAGCCGTCTTCGCATCTGTACGAAAGCAATGCGATGGTCCTGGCACATTCGAGGCCCTTTTTGCCGCCGTCCAGACTCTCACAGGCCCTGAAAGTAGGGTCAGCCTCCAATGCCATTCTCTGCGACTCCTCAAAGGCGGTAATCCACGGACTGATTCTCGAACTGGTCGCAATATAGACCGCCTTGGTGAACAGGTCGGGGCATTTCACGGACCATTCAAGCGCCTGGAAGCCACCGATGCTCGCTCCCACAAGCAAATCTATATGCCCGATTCCGATGTGTTCTCTGACCGCGTCCAGGGCGTTCACGATATCGCGCACGGTAACCTTCGGGAAACTGAAATAATATGGTTTGCCGGTTTCCGGGTCAATGCTTGAAGGCCCGCTGGAGCCATAGCAGGAACCCAACATGTTGCCGCAGACGACGAAATACTTCTCAGTATCGAAAAGTTTTCCCGGCCCCACAAGTTCCGGCCACCACTCCTCGGCATCTGAATCGGATGTCAATGCATGGCATATCCATATAGTTTCCATCCCCTTATGGTAATCCATAGGGGATGTATGATAAGCAACCTCCAATGAGGAAACGCTTCCTCCTGCCTCAAAATCGAATTTTCCTTCAATGCGGTAAGTATGTCGTTTCATTTTATATGCTTAGTTGTTCCCTCCCGGCATAAGTGCCTGATAATAAGCTTTGAACTCTGTCCATCTATAGAACGAAGGCGCAGCTTCCGGAAGCGGAAGGGAGGCCTCACGGCCATTGTACAGCACCTTGACAAGTATGTCGGCACTTTTCCTGCTGCGGTAGAATATCAACTGCAAATTGGCTGCCATAGGTATAAAATCGGAGCGCCAATAATTCTTCACCTCTTCCGGATCATCCACTACCGCCCCGAAATTGTCAAGTCGCATGAAGCACATCAGCGGAAGCAGGGCCGTGTCATGGGAGAACCTCAGGCAGAGCTGGCGTTCTCCAGATGCGATATCCGCATCGGCCTGTTCAATGATGGATTTCAGAATGGATGAATTGTTGATGCAGTTCGTGTTGTCAGAGAGGGGAGTACGGCCCATGTAGATGTATCCGTTGTAATTCCTGACTTCCCAGATTCCGAAAAGTTCCTCAGTGGTGAAGACATCGGAAAAAGTGTCTTCAGGAACGTCCTTCAGGCATCTGACATCGCAGACTATGTTTCTCATGTCCGACTCGAATTTCCACATTCCGTAAGTGGATTCGAGGTGGTCTGTATCATTGAAGAACTTGGAACAGAAAGACTTGGCGTCTATTTTGTCCGCAGCGAATTTCTTGGCAGACTTCACGGCCTCTTCAGGAAGAGGTACTTTTACCTTGATCGGGCTGATGGATTTGTTAGGCTCGAGAATAGGGAAATAGCACCTTCCCGCATCTACGGTGAAAGAGAAATCCTTGTCCATGCCTCTGAGTTCATCCACGAATGAGAACATCGTGAGCATCGTGCGCGGTATCGGGGTGGAGAGTATGGAAGCTACAGTGCGGCCTTTGAACACTTGCGGGAAATTCCGGTACATTATTCCGGCGATACGCCTGAGCTGTTCCTGACCTTTTGGAGTCAGGTCTCCGCCCCTGTGCGCTACGGAAGGGTAGAATTCCTCATATTCTTTCCAAAGCCTCTCGCCTCGGTCATTGAGCTTTCCTGCATTGTGTGCGTCGAGCAGAACCTTGTGGATCTTCTCATATATGTCATCTGAGAGTGCGAACCTGGCACCGTGTCTTCCGAAATAGCTGATATAGAACGGTTTGTATCCGGATGGAGCCGGGCTGATCTGGTGTTCCACGAATGAATACATGCCGTAGTCCGAGCAGAGCCCTGCCGGGTTTTCCATCAGTTCGGTCCTGGTGTCGTACCGGGTAACCGCCTCTTTTACGCCATATTCCGCCTCGATGGCTTTCCTCCTCTCGAGTCCGGAAACCTCCTGTGCCAGTCCAGCTATCTGGAATGATAGGCACAATGCGGTGAGTGTCAATGTTTTCGCAACAGCGTTGCCGGATAGATTCATACTCCTTTATTTTCCATATAATAGTTCAACGTCCTTTACAATGCCTTCGCTTACGCCTTCAGGCACGAATTTCCACCTTCCGACAAGTTCCTTCTTGCCGGTGACCTCAGGGGCAATGCTTCCGTTCTTCAGGAAGTATTCGTAGAGGATAGTCCTGAATTCCGGGCCTTTGAACAGCGTACGTGCCTCGACATCTTCCGCGGAGAGGAGTCCTGCTGCCTTAAGCAGTCCGCCTGCACCGCTCGCTCTATATGAGGTGATGCCTACAGTGTACATCTTGTCCATATCGAACGCTCTGCCGTCTGCCATACTCAGAATGTTCACCCTTTCGCCATACGGCCTGGTGACATCCACTGTATAGTCAATGCCTGCAGCACTGTCGAAATTGGCCGGACTCTTGGCGAGTTTCCATGCCATCTGGCCTGTCTTCCAATCCTTTGCCTGTTTGATGCGGAGAATGTGGTCCGCATCCGGTCCGCTTACGGTTTCTATCCATAAGTCATAACTCGCCTCAAGGTACTCTTTTATTTCCTTTCCGGCAAGTTTCAGCACCATCAGTTTGTTCCCGTAAGGGTAAATTGTCTTCAAATCATTGAAAGTGACATCTCCGCCAGGCACTTTTCCGTCGATGAGGAGAGTTGCCGTCAATGATATGTCCATCGGACAGTATGTGAGCGCCAGAGCGTGAAGGAAATTCAGATAATCACATTGGCCGGAATAGAATTCCCGTGAGACCATATCCTTCTTCACTGTGCCCAATTTGCTGTTGGAGAATGCTTTGACAGCATTGAACTCATTCTCGAATGCCTCTTCCATTGCCGTGTCAATCGCGTCGTATTTGATGCTGACGGACCTGGCGTCAAGCTCACGACTTACGACTTTGCCTCCCTTGACGAGCAGTTTTATATTGCCGAGGCCCACATATTGGCCCGCCTTTCCGCAGCCGACAAGCACGATGCTGTCACGTTTGATCACTTTGTTCGAGTGGTCGTGGGCAGTCACGAGGAAATCCACGCACTTCAGACTGTTGAGAAGGTCCAGACCCTGTTTCTCGGCATTGTTGCCCTCGCCTTTTCCGATGGCGGTGTGCGCTACCACCACGACCACCTGAGGCTTGTGCTTCTTGCGGAAAGCGTCCACGTCTTCCTGCACAAGCGGTATGAGTGACTTGAACTCCAGCCCGCTGTAGGCGCTTTTGTCCATCAATGCAGCATTGTCAGCATTGGTATAGCCGAGAATCGCCACCTTCACCCCATTTTTCTTCACGATGGTGCCGGTCTGGAGATATCTCTTGCCGTTGTCAGTCCGGACCACATTTCCGGCGAGGAACGGAATGCCCTCTTTACGGAACGTCTCCGCAGCCCTGTCATAGACTCTGTGGCCGGCCTCGAAATCGCAATGTCCTGCTGCCACGGCATCGTATTTCATATATGCTGCGAGGCGCGGGTAAAGGTACGGGGACAATGTATCGGCATAATCATAGTAGAACGTGGCGTTGCTCCCGAGGAAATTGTCGCCGGCATCCACGAGGATGACATTGTCCGCCCCCTTTTCTGAGCGCAACTCATTGATATACTGGCTCTGGGCCATCAGAGAACTCCTTGCGGAGCCCTTCTCGGAAAATGGCTTGAAAAACCAGGAGCCATGGCCGTCTCCGGTAGTGACAAGTGACAGGTTGTACTCTCCGTCTTTCAGAGATGAGCACCCTGCAAGCATAGTGGCGGCCGCTGCCGCAAGAATCAATCTGATATTCATAGTCAGTGGTTCAATGTGTTGTGTTTCAGTATGTTATTAAAATTTTTCCAATGCTGCGCAGCATCTTGCGTAAATGTATTCGTAATGGGCACGGTCATCTGACGGGGCAGAGGTCTTTTTAGCCTGGGCGAGTGATTTCACCTTGTTGAGGAAGGCCACCCGGTAACTGTCAGTCTCGTCGATCGGGATAATGCTGACCGAAGCCTGATAAGGTCTGTTGCCCTCTCCGAGGCCATCCTGTTCCCAGCCGCACCAGTCTTCATTGTCAATGCTGCCCTCATCCTCTGTCAGCGTCTTGGTCATCGCACCCCTCACTTCCTTTGCGTTCAAGACGAGAATGTCACGCTGGAGCGTCTTCTCCTCGGAAGTAAGCCTCTTTCCTGCAATGGATGATGCGAAAAGTTCACGATAGAGATCGTCATAGTAATCCTTGACGGTATAGACGTTCTTCGCACCTGCGACTGCAGCGGCCCTGACCACGTTTTCAGGGACGGTCGAGGCCAATGTCCTGGCAACCGAAGCGCAGACTTTGTTCGACTGCGGAGTCGCGAGAGGGAAGTTGGATGTGACTGAAGGCTCATTCAGCCATGCGGAATTCCTGAGCTGGGAAATCACCCATTTCAGCGACGCTTTCTGTACATCTCTATCTACCGGAACGGCAGGCTTCTGGTTGAAACCTTCCTTGACATAGTTCAGGTAGATGCCGCCGACCTGCGACAGCACGTGGCCGATATATCTGTTGTATTGTGCAACCAGCTGTGTATAAAGGTCTTGTCTGTGAGAGAAGTCAGCATCTTCCGCCCCGATCCATTCGTTCATTTTCGGCAGGATGTATTTGAGGTTGCTGATGCCGTAGCTGCTGGACTTTATAGGGTTGTCTCCGAGGTCCTCAGAACGTGAGCTCGGGTCGTAAACACCATAAGAGGCATAGCCCGAAACCTGCTGTGCCCCATAGCGGTACATAGGGTCGCCGGCTTTCTCGTCCAGGATTTTCTCTGCCTGATGATACTCGTCCCAGATATCCTTGGCGCCGATTACCGGAGTGTAGAGCCATCTGATGGCATATTTGTCATACACACCCAGACTCGGAGGCACGAGTTTCACGCCCTTGTCGGAAGGCTGTGCGACATAGTTGAACCTGGCGTAATCCATAATGGATGGCGTAGTGCCGTATTCTGCGGTGAAAGCCTTGTCCCTCAGTGATTCGGTAGGATAGGCAGAAGAAGCGCCCATATTGTGCATCAGACCCAATGTGTGCCCGATTTCATGGGAGATCACATAAACCAGCGACTCGTCAATGATTTCCTGCGGCATCTTGATGGCTCTGACGCTTTCATCCACCTGTGCGGTCTGGACGAAACGCCAGTTGTTGATGAGCTTGATGACATCATTGTACACCAGGACTGAAGCATTGAGGATTTCACCTGTGACAGGGTCTGTCCAGCTCGGTCCTCTTGCATTCATGGTCGCATCAGGAACATAACGGAGGCAGCAGTAGCGCAGATTGTCCGGGTCGAATTCCGGGTCTTCTTCCTGCGTAGGGAAGTCCCTCACTTGCATAACGTCTTTCAGACCGATGGCCTCAAATGCGGCATTCCAGGCGAGCACGCCCTTGCGGATCGGCTCTTTCCAGCTTTCAGGGAAAGTGTCGTCCACGTACCATACGATCGGGTTCTTTACCGTGACCGTCTTCCCGCCGAGCAGCCAGGCTGTGGTGTCAGACAGTTCGAGTCTCCATCTGGAGGCCAGGACATAGCCTTTGTAACCGTCTTCTGCCGAAGAAACATCATATCTCATGCTGCCCTCGCCCGGACCCACAGGGAATACTCCGACTCTAAGGTCCTGTATTCTCGAAGGCATCGGCTTTTCCGGAAGCATCAGGAATGAAACCGTGTACTCGATGGAGCCTGAGCCGACTTTGCCCTTGAAACCGAGGAAGGATCTGGTGAAGTCCACATTGGCATGAACCTTAATGGAAGCATTGTCTTTGAATGACTTGAGCTCTCCGAACCATGTGGTCTTCTCCTCGGTGGACTTGCTGATGGCGAAGTCGGTGCCTTTCGGAGCGGCGGCATTGACAAGTCCGGTGACGTCGAAGACTACGGAAGAGCTGTCTTTGCCCTGTGCTGAAACGGCGATGCGGCGGAGGATCTTCGGCATGAAGCTGCGGGAAAGCGCCTCCTGCATATGCGGGTCTGACGTCGATGCGTTAGTGCCCGGCAGGCTCAGCACCACGAGGCTGTCCACGAGGTCAATCTGGAAATACTGCGGCTTGTTGTACTTGTATCCCACATTGACATAGGCAGGGTTGCTTCCTGCTGTGATGGTGCCGCCGACCATAATGCGTCTGCCCATATATTTCTTGGGCATCTCCATGTATATTTTGTCCTTGGCGGTACGGTAAAGACTGAATGTCTCGCCTTTTGCTGAAACCTTCACGTCTTTCATCAGTTTGTCATACGGGGACACTTTCTTTTTGGGAGCCGGTTTGCTCTCCTGTGCCACCACTTCTGTCTTGGCCTTTTTCTTCTTCCTGGTCTTTGAAGCAGGCGATGCTGCCGCGCAGGTGACCGGCACCAGCATAACGGCAGCAAGCATTGGAATAATGATGTTTCTTAATTTCATCTATTGAGGTTGTTTTTATTTGTCTCTCACACAACGCACGCAGAATGCATCCCACAGAGGTGTCGTATCGGTTACTCCGCTTGTGTATGTATTTGCGATGCCCTTGTCTATACTGGCGGCGGTCGTCTTGCCCGGGGCACTTGACAGACTTAGCGAGTAGGTACTGCAGTAGTTCTTTGACGTGCTGGTCTGGGCCGCATCAGTGCCGGTGTACTTGTCGGTAGGGAAGTTGACCTCATACTTAGGGCTGTAGGTCATCTGTATCAATTTGTATTTTTTTGTAATTTTGGTGCTGACACAGCCTGTGGACATCAGATAGAAATCCTGTTCTCCGTCCGTGTATCTTATGAAGCGGCTCTTGCCGTCACTTGATTTGATGTCCGAACCGTCGAAGTTGCCGAACTCGATACCAGCTGCACCGACGGAAATCAGGTCATTGACATCCTCCAGTGTAGGCATCCTCCATTTCTTCTCTCCGTCAGCGACTTTTACGAGGGAGCAAGGGTCGTTTGCACCGGCAAATGAGCTGGAGCCCTGCCAAGCGAAGTAGTCGGTCTCAGATGTCATATCGCTTTCAGTGACGGTAGAGCCTGATACGGTGTAGGCCTTGCGGGTTCTCCAAGAAGTAGCCATGCTGCTTTGAGTGGAGAAGAAATTGTCTGTTCCGTTTTTCATTGTCTGCCCGTCGGCTGTCCCTTCCTGGTATTTGTCTGTTCCAGGGATAGGAATAGGTACGAGGTTGGAAGGCTTGATTCTGCTGAGCCAGTCCTCATTGGAATCATAGAAGGCAATGGCATTTGCACTTCCAAATTTGAAATACAGACCAATGTCCTGCTTGTCTCCGATCTTATATGACTTGTTTGCTCCGTCATATACCAGATAGCCCTTGGACCACTCTACCGAGAATCTGGATGATGCGGCTTTGGAAACCGATCCGCTGGTGAAGTCCAGGCTGAAAGAAGAAACGCGGGACTTGCTGAAACTTATGAGTTTCTTGCTCGTGTCGAAAGTCTTTTTGTAAACTGCACCGTCAGAGGTGTAAACTGCTACCTGGATGGTCTTCATGGCGGCCTCGCTGTGGTTGGCCACGAAGCATACGGTGGCTCCATTTTCAGCCGTGTAGCCGACTGTGCCTCCGGTGAGTGAGATGTCGAATCTGGAATCGCCGGACACCCAGTTGCCGATGACTGCCATAGTGTCTTTCAGACTGATGATATTGTCACCGCGGAGGCCTCTCTGTGGCATTCCGGTATAGGTTTTGGCATCAAATTCGGACAGTATATTGACTTTGGTGACATTCGCATTCGTCACGTCAGGAAGTCCGAGGATGGTCATCTTTGCAAGTCCTGCAAGAGGAGTGAGCTTCACCGGATTCACGAAATCTGTGGAAATGGTGTCTTTACCTGATGATATCAAGTCTTTGGCCTTGTCGGAAAGGGCAAGTCTGGAAGACACCATAGGCAGATTGGCCGGAGTAAGGACTGAGGACAATGCCTGCACTTTAGGAACGGAAACCTTGACGGCCGCATTGTTGGCGAGCGTATCGGCAGTCGTCGCCTTGGTGACGTACGTGGTTATGAATGTGCTGTCCAGCAGTGTCACCGCACCCTTAGGGTAGGAGATGACCATGTAGTCGTGGCCTTTCTTCTCGAAAAGGACGGACTTTTTGGAAGCGCCCATTGACGTAGGTTTTGCAGAAGTGACGCTTACGCTCTCCTTGCTCTCACCGATGGTAATATCGTGAAAATCAAACTCATCCGTATCTTCCCAATAGATATATCTGGACGGAGCCTCTTCTTCCTTGAAGAAAGACCTGGTCATAGGGTCGGAAGCGGTGGCGGTGAAACTGTAGAGAACACCGTCATCAGCTTTTGAACCCTCAGCGGAAACTACCGCCGTTTCTTTTGCGCAGCCGGACAAGAGTGCTGCGAGTGCGCCAATATAAAGTATGTATCTTGTTTTCATAACTGTTCCTCCGGATTATTCGTATTTGCCATAGTTGTCATCAGGTACCGTAGTGCCGGTAGGCAGGACCTTTACAGTACATTCTGCAGTGAAACCGCCATCCTTGGATGTGGCTTTGAGCGTGGTCTGACCCTCGATGTTTCCTAAAAGTGTCAATGTGCCGTCACTTCCTGCCGTAACAGTAAGTATAGTGGTGTCGTACGTCCATTCCACCTCTTTGTCGGAACAGTCCTCCGGAGTGAAAGTAAGTTTCAGCCCGGTGAAAGGAATACCCTCATAGAACTCCACACTGCTCTCTGAAAGGGCGATACCTGCACAAGCCACTGTAACAGAAACTTTTACGGAAGCGGTCTTGTTGCCGTCAACAGTAGAGACCGTGATGGTGGCCTCGCCTCCGCTGAGCGCAGTCACCTTGCCTGTCTGGTCCACACTTGCGACCTCAGATGCGGAGGAAGACCATACTACATTCTTGTTCACAGCATTGTCAGGCAGCACAGAAGCGGAAAGCTGGACACTTTCACCTTTCTTCAGATTCTGGTCTCCGCCAGGAGTTATGGATACGCTTTCAGCATGGTAATCGCTTACTGAAACCAGGCAGGAAGCGCTCTTGCTTCCGTCTTCAGATGATACGGTGACGGTGGATGTGCCTTCAGACAATACTTTGACTACACCGTCCGTGACGGAGGCTACTGACGGATTGCCAGATTTCCAGACCAATGTCGTGTTGGTGGCATTCTCCGGCAGAACTGTCGCCGTCAGTTTGACTTCTTCTCCAGTCTTCAGGGAAAGACTGGATTCGGAGATGGTGACTTTTTCCACTGCGACGTCTTTCTTGCTGTCGCATCCTGTGAAAGTCAGTGCGGTCGCAGCCATTGCTGTCAGTACCGCCAATGTCAGTTTCGTTTTCATATAGGGTGGATTTAATTGATTCTGTATTTGTAGATTACACTTGAGGGGTCATCGCAGATTCCTTCATAGGAAGCAACCAGGGTGTCGTCGGAGTATCTGTAAACATACAGGCTGCCTTTGTGGTCGCCGCTTCTCGAAGGATTGTAGGTGGCCACATAGAGTCTGTCCTCTCCGTCAGACGCCTTTCTGCCCTTGAAGTTCGTGGCAATGTCCCTGATCTGCTCACCGGCAGGGAGCTTGATGGCAGGGTTGTTTCCCGGCGCGGACGTCAGACTCCACCTGTAAATCGCATTGTCATAAGTATAATAGACGTCTGAAGAAACGCGGTTTCCCAAGATCTTGGAGTGGCTGTCCATCTTCAGGTTTGCAGTGGTGAACGGATATTCGACATCCATCTTCACGCTTTCCCCGTTGATTTCTTCTGTTTTTGTAGCCCATGCGGACAAGGATGAAGAGGCGACCTTTGTCTTATATGATGTCGGGTCTGACTTGCTGCGGAAAAGCACGTGGATATAAGCATTCGATGAAACCCGCTGCGCACCGGCATTGACGATTTCCCAACCTTCCTCAGAATTGGTCCGGATGCCGGCAGACGCGCTTTTCCTTATGCCGATGGTGCTGCTGTCATAGAATAGTGGGTATCTTGTTGACTTTGCGGTTGTTGCAGTGCCTTTAGTAGTGCCGTCGAAGATCCGGGTAATCTTGAATGGCGCATCGGTTATCTCGCTTATGAAACCGCCGTTCATGTCATAGCGGAACAACCTGCCGTCAGCGGATTTGAAGAAGCATCCGAATGAGGCCTTGTCTTCGGCATATTCCCCGCCGAATTCTTCGCAATATGAGCCGAAATCTTTCATCTTGGCCGTCATGTACAGTTCGAATGTCTTGCAGTCCATATGATAGATGGTGCCGTCCTCGTCATTGGTGCCGATCAGGAAACCGGAGTAGGTGATTTTGCTGTAGGTGTTGTCGCTGATGTAGAGGCTCGTGCCGTTTTTGAGCGTCTTCCCTTCCACGCTGAAGATGTTCGTGAACACCTGCTGCTCGCCTTTGGCCGACTCTTCTGCCGTCAATGTCTTGACGAAGGTGAGTGAGCCGTTGCCGTCTCCGTCATTGGAAAGAATCGCTACGCCTTCATCGTAACCGGAATTGACATTGAGTGTAAAGTATTTGAATTCAATGCTTTCTCCGTTGTCAACTCTCAGCCTCAGAAGGAAGGAACCGACTTTGGAGAACGTATAGTTGATGGTCCTGCTCGTGGAGATTACCTCCATTTTCTCGAACTGGTGCTGCTCCGGCACCGTGCCCGTCTTGACTTGTCCGTAAGCCCACTGAAAGGTGGTTTCCTTGCTGCTGACGATGTCCAGGCCATTGTAAACCAGCTCTGTTCCGAGATTTACGTTTATGGTGTCGGAAGTGGCATTGATAGTTATCGGAGCGAGTTCTTTGTATCCGTGAGGGCTCACTTTGTAGCATCCCTGAAGCATAAACGCCGTCAGGATGCCCGCCAATGCCGATATGTAATATGTTCGTGTCATACTGTTCTTCATTTTAAAAATGTCAGACGGAATCAGTTCAGGAACCCGTAAGTGCCGCTCATCGGGTTGCCCCAACCCTTGCGGGCATTGATATTCACATTTTCGCTGCCCATGAGCTCGTAATTAGGGTCTTCCGGATGCTCAGCATACCATTTCTCATAGTATTCGTACAGCGGCAGCGCCACGTATTTAGCCCAGGCTGCCATATAGGACTTGCGCCAGAACTTCATCGGGGCGTCCGGATTGTCCAGATTCTTGCCGTAATTCGTGACCGCATATTCATAGAATGCAGGGCAGGACTCCTCCGTAGCGTGGAAATACTGAAGCATTCGGCGATATTTCTCAGGATAGAAATTTCCCCAGTCATAGTCCCATCCCGGAGCGGCCTTGGCATTGGCCTTCCACCAAGGAGGGCAGCTCGGTTCACCGTCCGACACGTAATAGATGAAGTCAGGAGTGAGAATCTTCTGTGTCGCGGAACTGTCTGCAGCGCAAGGTATGAAATTCTCATTGGCCACCAGACGGAATCTGACTTTCACGAAGGTGTCCTGCATCTCTTTCTGCCTGTGGAAGGTGAGTTTGACATTGCCGCTTACCTTTCCGGCAGGAATGAACAGCGAATCAAGTTCGAAGTCAATGCCTTCCCTCGCGGTTATGACAGGATAGGTGACTGTGCCGGCAGAGAAAGTCTCGCCCTCGGCAGCCGGCACGAATTCTATCGCGAAAGCACGGTCATAAGAGACAGGTCTGCCCATGGTGAACACCTCCTGCGATACTGTGATGTCATTCTCCGGAATCAATGCGAATGAATGGGAATGTGTCTGGATACCCTCCATGAAATAGACCACCGGAGTCTGCTCCGTGTCATACATCAGCCATGTTCCCTTGCAGGAGAACAGAAGCGGGAGAGCCGCAAGTATCGTAATTGCCTTGTATATTCTGTTCATAACCTAAATCTCCATATCTTTTCTTGATTCATCCTCTTCGTCAGGTATCGGGACAATGTAGTTTCCCGGTACGCTTCCGCTCAATGTCTGTCCGGCGGCGGTCTTTATGTCTTTTCCGAGTTTCTTCATCTCGAACCAGGTGAAGCCTTCACCATAGAACTCCTTCCTGCGTTCATTGAAGAGCATGTCATAGGTGAGTTTGCCCTCTGCTACGGGTTCGAGTCCGCGTGTGGATGTCACTGCATTGAAAAACTCGGCGGCAAGTCGCGGATTGGAAGTCATATAGAACTCAGCCATAATGTAATACAGTTCCGGAAGTCTCAGGATATTGATTCCGACAATCGATTTTCCGGAATAGCCTGCACCATTGGCCACTGACGAGTTTACGGTCTTCTTGAGGCGGTTCTCTGTATTGTCGAACCAGGAATTGATTCTGTAGTCGGCGACATCTCCGGCATTGTCCTCATAGAGATTCTTCCAGTCGGAAGCGAGTGAGAATGTGGCGGATGTGCCAGTGAGGCCGTAGCGCTTGCTGTTCGTCGATTGGGAACTTTCGGAATAGAATCCGAAGATGGTTTCGTTCAGGTCCAATGTCCCGCCGTCGCTCTGGACGAATGTGCTTAACGGCCTGAAAGAGAACTTCTTGCTGTCGATTACCTTCTGTGCGTAGATGGCAGCGTTGCCGAGATCCCCGCGTGTCCAGTAAACTCTTGCGAGAAGCGCCTGCACTGCATACAGGTTCAGATGAGTGATCCTCGCGTCGGTGAATCCGTAAGCCGAATTCGTCCTCACTGCGGGAATCAATGAACTGTCTTCCTCCAAGAGGCTTTCCGCTCTGGTGAGTTCCGCTGTTATCAGATCGTACACTTCGTCAAGAGATGAATAATCTGTGACCGAGAACGCATATCTGCTTACATACGGGATGGCTTTGGATTTCAGGTCTTCAGATGCCCAGAATGGGGCACCGAAATATCTCACCAGGTCGAAATGGATCATTGCCCTGAGCGCCAGCGCTTCACCAAGATACAGTTTGGAGTGCTTGAACTCGTTCTCTCCGCCTTTCTCTGCGTGCTGGATGATGTTGTTGAGGTGGTTTATCACCGTGTAGGCATTGCTCCAGACCTTTTTTCTGAGTGAAGTCGGGCCGTTGATTTTCCAATTTGCGGTCGCCAGGTTGCCGAAAGTGTTGTCTGACAATGCAGTGGTATTCTGGCTCATCACTTCTGCCATCCACACCAGGTTGCCTCCGTAAAGGTCCTCCTTGGCGGACAACTCACTGTAAATCCCGTACAGAGCATCTTCATAGCCCTCTGCCGAAGTGAACATGTCATTGTCGAATGTCTCACCTTTAGGATTGACATCCAGGAACTTGCTGCATCCGCATACTGACAGGGCGAGCAAGGCCGACATTATATATATTATGCATCTTTTCATTGCTGTCAATGTTTAGAATGTTGGACGGAAAGTGATGTTTATACCTCTGCAATAAGGGTAGGACGTTCCTCTCTCGAAATGTATAGTGGACAGGTATCCGATATCCGAGAAGCCGAAGCCGACAGCCAGTTTCCTCAAGCCGAGTTTCGTGATCCGCTTGACTGGCACGTCGTACATCACCTGGATATTGGAGAAATAGATTTCATTCCTCTTCTCCACGAACCTTTCCGAATAGTGGGTGGTCTCGCCGGAAGTGATGCTCAGATACCTCTTGAGGTCGCCCGGGTTTTTCCACCTGTCGGTAAGGGCTCGTGCATCCACGTTATGATATTTGTCGATGTTCTCCACCTTGTCCTGGATAGTCGAGTTGTAATAATCTCCGCCGAATGTGTAAGATGTTGACAATGAGAGCGAAAGCCCTTTCCAACGGACTGTGGTCATCATTGATCCTCTCAGGATAGGATTCGTGTTTCCGACGGCAACCTTCTCGGAAGAAGAGTAGTTGAAAGTGTATTCCCCGTTCTTCTTGATGAAGATTTCCTTGCCGGTGGCAGGGTCAATGCCAGCTGAACGCATAGCATAGATATCGTACTGCGAACCTCCTTCCTGGAACAGAATCTTCGGGAGAGATGAGTCCATGGCATTGTCCTTCTCCACCCCTTTCAGGGAATTCGAGATGTGCCGGATCTGATCCATCACGTGTCCTCCTGTCACAGTCACGCTCCAGAACCAGTCTTTCGTGCGGAAAATCTGGGCGGACAGTGAAAGGTCTATACCCTTGTTGTTCAGCTCTCCGAAATTCACCTTCATCGAAGACGTACCCACTGAAGGCGGAAGATTTATGCTCATCAGCATATCGTAGGTGGTATTCGAATAGAAGTCGAGCGAGAAGTTCAGCCTGCTGTCCAGGAATGCTCCCGTAAGACCGATATTGTTGTTCAATGTCCTCTGCCACTTCAGGTTAGGGTTGCCCATCTGCTTGGGCAGCGCACCGATACCTGTATAGTATCTGTTGTCGGACTTGTATTCATACACGGTCTTAGCCTGATAATAGTCGAACGAAACGCTTCCGGTATAACCTACCGAATATCTGAGCGACAGGGTGTTGATCCACTTGGCCCTCTTGATGAATGACTCGTTGTGGAGATTCCAAGCTGCTCCTGCTGCCCAGAAAGGAGCGAAACTGTTGTTTGAGCCGAACTTGGACGAACCTGAAGTACGATAGGAAAAGTCCACTACATATCTGTTGCGGAAGCCGACATTGGCATTGGCGAAAAATCCCACCTCGGTCGAGATGTTGTCGGAGCCTGAAGGCCTGCCGTTCTTCTGGTAGTTCAGCGCGAATGACAAGTCGGACAGTTCATCCTTCAGGAAACCGATGCCGACACCCGATGCGGAACGGTTGCGGGAATACTGGATGTTCGAACCGCTGCTGACTCTGAACATTGACCCTTTGGAGTCCAGCGACCTTCCGTAGTTGATCACCATCTTCCCGGACATCGTGGTTCCGTTTCTGCTTGAAAATGAATACTTTCCGCGCTCGGTAACAGGCGTCTTCTCATACGTCACCCTGTCCGGGGAATCATAACTGTCAGACGAGCCCCAGCTCATATTGATGCTTCCCTGTCCTGTGACGTAGAGGTTCTTGGTGATGTTCCACCTTCCGTCCAGCGAGTTCTTCAATGCCTGCGTTCTGCTTTTCTTGAAACTCGACAAAGTGGCCTCGTAGAGAGGGTTTACATCAGCATTGCCGCTCTGGGCGACAGGATTGAAATAATATGTCTTGATATAATTGCCCTCCTCATCGAACATCGGTTCGTAAGGATTCATCTTCGAGTACTGCGAGTATGAACCGTATGGCGAGTCCTTCGAGTCGTTCATCGAAAAACTCGACTTGAAGGTCAATGTCAGTTTGTCCCTGAGATGGTATCCGATAGTGAAATTGATGCCCTTGGAGCTTCTCTTGTCGCCTCTCATGACGCCGTATGTGTCGTTCCAGTTGGCGCTGGCCCTGAAACTTAGCTTTTCGCCGCGCGAGGTCAATGAAAGGGAATGGCTGTAGCTGAACGGAAGCCTCAACGGAGCGTGAAGCCAGTCGTCATTGACTCCTTGACGGATTTTCTCCAATTTGTATGCGTAGGCCTCGTCGAGCGAGCCGTCTTCCGTATCATACAGACCTGCAAGCCTTTCCAGTTCAAGTTTCTGGGCCGGCGTACAGAGATTGAATGAACTCAGGTCCGGATAACTCACTTTCGGAACGAAGTTGTAGCTGAGCTTGACCTTTTCGTTGCCGATACGCTTTCTTTCCACGACAATGACTCCGTTGGCGCCCTTTTCGCCGTAGAGAATCGTGGCGGAAGCATCTTTCAGCACATCGATACGTTCAATGTCGAAGATGTCGAGGTCATAGAGTTCCTCCATGGAAATCTCCACGCCGTCCAGCACGATGAGCGGATTGTTTACACCCTCCTCACTCTCATTGGTAATCAATGTGTTGGCTCCGCGGATGAGGATGGAAGGGATGGCGTTAGGGTTGGAGCCTGCTGCATTGTTCTCGACCATCACCATACCCGGAGTCAGGGATGTGATGCCGGCAATCAGGTTCGTAGGCGACAGCTGTGCCAGTTCCTCTCCGCTGATGGTGGTGGCCGAACCGGTAAACGTTTCCTTGGACTGGGTGTAGAAGCCGTTCACCACGACCGCATCCAGAGATGATACTTTCAGCGTAACGTTCAGTCTGGTGGAACTGCTGACATTGAATTCCTGAGGTTCAGTGCCGATGAATGAGAATACCAGCACGTCAGCTTTCCTGGTGCTCCGCTGGAATGTGAGGGAATAATTACCGTCAATGTCGGCTGAAGTACCGACTGATGTACCTTTCACAAGCACATTGGCCCCGGCGAGAGGCTCTCCGTGGTCATCTGTAATGGTACCCTTGATGGTGATTTTCTGTGTCCCGGGCAATGCTGAGGACGAACTGCTGTTCTGCTTGCTGTTCTGGGCATAAAGCACGCCGTCCGTGACACCTGCAGGGAGAAGAAGACATGTCAGAGCGATGAAGGCAAATTTCCGGCATCCTCGGCATAAAGAGAAACTGTCTGATCCCATAAGTCGTTATTTGTTAATTCGTTTAAGAGGATTTACCCCAGCGACAAATTTATATTTTCTAAAAACTAAATCCTATACTTTCAGGAAAGTTTTTTTCTTGTACAGGAAATAAAGGAAATACCATGCTGCTGCGAAAGCGCCGATTTGCAGTACAAGGCGGGACAACACTTCCGGGCACAAGCTGGCCACGCCGCCGAGGAAGAACTTGGAAATCAGCATGAAACTGATGAAACACTGGACCATGTAGATGGTTATGGAGTTCATGCCGATTACCTGGAAGAAAACCACGCCTTTTCGCCATCCCCTGACGTCTATCAGATAGTAGAATACAGCGAACATTGTCAATGAATAGGCTCCGGCTGCGAGAACGAAAGTGCTTGTCCACAAGCTCTTTATGACAGGGAACCAGATGGACCAGACAAGTGCTGCCACAGCCATGACCGCAGCGGCAGCCAACAGTTTCAATGTCTTTCGGGCTCCGCTGTCCCTGGAGTCCTTGACATATCTTCCGGTGAACATGCCAAGCAGCGCCGTGGTAATGGCAGGGATGGTGCTCAATAATCCTTCAGGGTCGCCGTAAGGCTTGTAGGCATGCTTGCCGAGAACCATCCTGTCGATGTAATAGGCGATGTTGCCGTCTCTCGAAAAAGAGTCGGCTCCGGCCGGGGCGTCAGGTGCCAATGTGAATTTCAGCAGCAGGAAGTAGCCGATGAGAATTACGGCGAAGATGGTCCACTGGGTCTTACGTCCTGTGTAACAGTAAATCAGTGCCGCGCAGGCCCATGCGATACCGATCCTGGCAAGCACGCTCGGAAATCTCAATGTGGAGAAGTTGAACTGGAAGAGGCCCTGATATACCAGGCCCAGGAACACGAGAACCAGTCCTCTTCTGACGATGTCCAGTGTTATGTTCCCGTTTGAGAGTCCTTTGCTCTGTTTCTTGGCCAATGAGAAAGGAAACGTCATTCCTGAAATGAAGAGGAACAGCGCGAAAATGGTGTCATGATGATGAAATCCTTCCCAGCTTACGTGTTTCATCTGCTGGGCGAGCCAGCAGTCCGCTCCGTCAGGGAAGAGGGCGCAGAGGCTTATGACGATTCCGCTGAATCCCATGATGAACATCATGTCGAAGCCTCGCAAGGCGTCCAGCGACAGGAGTCTGCCGTTGGATGAAGTCTCGTTTCCAGTCATTGATATTATATACTATTTGTTTAGTTTGCCTTCGGTCTTTGCCATGAACTTGGCTTCGTCGATGATGAATCTTTCGTGTTCTCCTTCACCGATGAGGCCGGCTTCGTCTGTGCACTCCACGTGGAAGACGAGTCTTCTCCTGTCAATGTCCACCAGCTCACTCCTGCAGATTACCTTCATTCCTACCGGGGTGGCTGACAGGTGCGTTATGTTTACCAATGTTCCTACTGTGCTCTGTCCTTCTTCGAGGTATGGAGCCACGCTCAGTCTGGCGGTCTTCTCCATCAATGCTATCATTGCCGGCGTAGCAAGCACGGCCAATGAACCGCTTCCCAACGCCTCGGCGGTGTCGTTTGCGGTGACAGTGATTTCACCCTGCCCTATTATTCCTTTTTCCATGTTCTATTGTTATTTAGTCTATCTTCAACTTCAGTCCTTTCTCTCCGAACAATCTTTTTTAGGGCTCTACTTTTGCATCGCTTTCTCGATGTCGTCAGGGAGGATCGGAAGACGTTCCTTGCCGAGCCTGCGGGCACCGTCAGCGGTGACGAGCACATCGTCCTCCAGGCGGATACCTCCGAAATTGTAGTAGGACTCAAGCCTGTGATAATTGACGAATCCGTGGTCAGTCTTCTCCGATTTCCACTTCTCGATAAGCGCCGGAATGAAATATATGCCAGGTTCATCAGTGATGACATTGCCCGGAACGAGCTTGCGCGCCATCCTCAGACTGCCGAGCCCGAGCTGAGCCGACCTCTTCTGGTCATCATCATAGCCCACATAGTCCTCGCCGTAATCCTCCATGTCATGCACATCCAAGCCCATATTGTGTCCCAGTCCGTGAGGCATGAACAGACCTGCCACACCTGCCTCCACCATGTTGTTCAGATTTCCCCTCACGATATCCAATGCACGGAGCTCCTCCAGCATCAGATGCATGGTTTTCAGATGCACCTCACGGTACGTGACGCCCGGCCTGGTCAGTTTGAATGCCAGTTCGTTACAGTCGCACACAATCTGATAGATGTCACGCTGCTTAGTGGTGAACTTTCCATTGACAGGATATGTTCTTGTGAAATCCGAAGCATAGTGCATATTGTTTTCCGCACCGGCATCTATCACCATCAGCCTTCCTGATTCTATCACCTTGTCGTGCAGATGGTTATGAAGCGTTTCACCATGCTGCGTAAGGATAGTAGGGAACGAGACGCCCCAGCCTTTCGCAAGCGTGACCGCCTCCATCCTGCCCACGATTTCCTGCTCGACGCGGCCGAGGACGATATTGTTCCTCGCCACTGTATGCATCTCGTGACCGAGCGCGGAAGCATCATCCAGCTGTTCGATTTCGCAATCCTCCTTCACCAGTCGCATCGAAATTATCGCCTTTGTCAATGCAAGCGAGAACTTGCCTGCCACCTCAGCATCGTTGCACTTGAGGAGAGAAGCGATCTTCATGGTATTGTAATACCTCGAAGGCGTCACGAAATGGACAGGCCTGCCTGCTGCCAATGCCTTGGAAACAACATTGTCCAGAGCCCCATAAGGAGAACTTTTTTCAACACCTGCAAGAGCGGCTTTGGAAGCGACACTCGGCTGAGGACCCATCCAGATGATGTCCCCGATTTCCACATCGTCCGCGAAAATCTCCTCATCACCGTTGTCCAGGTCAATGACAGCCGCGAACAACGGTTCATCTATGCCGAAGAAATACAGCCAGGTGCTGTCCTGACGGAATTTGTAACAGTTGTCTTTATACTGTGCGGGGGCCTCTGTATTGCCTACGAACAGCGCAATACCTCTCTTGCCTTCAGCTGCGCTTTCTGCCATCTTGGCTACCAGCGTCTTACGCCTTCTTACATAAACACTTTTGTCAAACATTGTAATTTCCTCCTTTTTAACCGCTAATAACTGTATTTCTGTGTTTCGGTGCAGCTTCAGTGACCTCCGTAAAGGTACTCCTCCTGCTCTGCCGAAAGTTTGTCGATGGCGATGCCCCAGTCCGCCAGTTTCCTGTGGGCCACTTCATTGTCGATAGCCTTCGGGACAGCATTCAGCATCTTGCCGGTCTTCCTGACGATAGTCTTCTCATTGTCAACAAGATACTTGGCGCTGAGGGCCTGGATCGCGAACGACATGTCCATAATCTCGGCCGGGTGACCATCTCCTGCAGCGAGGTTCACAAGCCTTCCCTCCGCGATTATGTAGATTGTGCGGCCGTTCTCCAGTTTGTATGCTTCGATATTGTTTCTTGCCGGCGCATGGCTGACGGCCATTTCCTTCAATGCCGCCACAGCTACCTCCACGTCGAAGTGCCCTGCATTGCAGCAGATGGCTCCGTCTTTCATTTTCAGGAAATGCTCAGATGTGATGACGTCACTGCACCCGGTAACCGTCACGAAAATGTCGCCGACCTGTGCCGCTTCCGACATTGACATGACCTTGAACCCGTCCATAACGGCTTCCATCGCGCGGATAGGGTCGATTTCGGTTACTATGACATCGGCTCCGAGACCTTTGGCGCGCATTGCCACACCCTTTCCGCACCATCCGTAACCGGCTACCACCACATTCTTGCCTGCCACGATAAGGTTCGTGGTGCGGTTGATGCCGTCCCAGACTGACTGGCCGGTGCCGTAGCGGTTGTCGAACAAGTGCTTGCAGTCAGCATCATTGACCAGCATCATAGGGAGCTCGAGCTTCTCGGCATTGTTCATGGCCTCCAGCCTGAGGATGCCTGTAGTGGTCTCCTCGCATCCGCCTATGACATTGGGAATCAGATGCCTGTATTCGGTATGGATCATGTTTACCAGGTCGCCTCCGTCATCGATGATGATGTTCGGACCCGCTTCAATGACCTTGCGGATACCGTGCATGTATTCCTCCTCCGTAGCCCCGTGGACAGCAAAGACATTGAGCCCCTCGTGGACGAGTGCGGCCGCGATATCATCCTGGGTCGAAAGAGGGTTGCTTCCGGTGATGAACATCTCCGCACCGCCTTCTGCCAAAATTTCACAAAGATGAGCGGTCTTGGCCTCCAGATGCACTGACAATGCGATTTTCTTGCCTTTGAACGGCTTGGTCTGTTTGAATTCCTTTTCCAGACCTGCCAGCAGCGGCATATGCCTTCTTACCCATTCGATCTTAAGTTCTCCGTCCCGCCAGAGTTCGGGATTACGTATTTCACTTGCCATAATCAATCTTTTTATTTGTTCAACCACACAATTTACGAAAAAATCATCAAGTTGCTTCACATTTTCGTAAAACTTTTGCATTATCCGCTTGTAACATAACCGAGCGTAGCGCAACTGATCCTGACATTGACATCAAAAAACTTCTGGAGCATGCAGATGCAGGCACCCATCGTGGCGCCGGTGGTGAAGACGTCGTCCACTATCAGGATATGGCGGCAACCGCTCACCTGCGCGGCAGTTTCCCGTCTCAATGCAAAGGCTCCGTGGACATTGTCGCTTTTTGCCAGCACGCCGAGCTTCGTCTGTGTGCGGGTGTAGTGGGAGCGGACCAGAATATCAGTGCGGACAGCCACGCCTCCGAGCGCCTCACTGATCTTGCGGGCGATTACCTCCGCCTGATTGTAGCCTCTGTTCCAGTGTCTGGCCCAATGCAGAGGGACCGGAATGATCAGGTCAATGTCTCTGTACAATGGACTGTCTTTCATGAAGTTGCCCAACATTCCGGAATAATGTGCGCCTTCCCCGAAATCTCCCATGTATTTGAGATGCTGGGGAATCCTCTTGTATCCGGCTTCACCATGATAGAAGAAAAGAGCAGTAGCGTAAGAAAATTTCGCCGTGGGGATGCTCTCGTTTTCCAGGCAGTTGTCAGTCAGGTCTTTCTGGATGATTCCGTTCAGCTTCGATGACATGGGGTTGTTCCGCCTTTCCCAATAGTAGGTGAGAGGCAGGTCGGATTCGCAATAGATGCACAGATATTTCTCGGACTTGTGCAGTTTCTTGCCGCACACCAGGCACTCCCTCGGGATGAGGATATCCATCATCTGCCTTCCCTCTTCCCGCAGCACTCCGCCCATCTGCTTTATAAATGAATAACCGGATCCCATACGTCTTTTTTTACAAAACTAAGATTCTTTTCGATAACAAGAGCGTCTTTGCAGCCTCTGACAGTCAAATTTTTACGATTTTTAAATTCCTTAATTTTTATTTTGTAACTTTGGCGACGTCTGTAAGGAGAAAAATGAGGACAAGGATATCCAAAATACTTATGTGTTTCGCGGCATTGGCAATGTTGCTGATGTCCGCTGTTCCTCATCATCACCATTGCTTCGGGGTGGATCATTCCGATTATATCTGTTTTGCGAGTCTCGAACAGGAGCAGGATTGCTGTCTTGAAACGGAAGATCATCATTGTCATGAAAATGAACATGCATGCCATCTTCATTCCATCGTGACGCTCATCGGCCATATCCAGAATGCACCGCAATGCTATTCTCCGATGGTGGCAGTCGTGCCTGAAATCATTTCACTTGACAATCATAATATAAGTGGCCGCTCATCAGAATACCGCATCTTGACAGCGGAGCGGTTGCTGCCGTCTTATATCTGCGGATCGACGGGCTTCCGTGCCCCGCCGGTGGTTCTTGGATAATTATTCTTGAAATGTGGAATGCAGGCGTGGCACCCGTCTGTGTCCCGTGAATTGTCAGGTGCCGTCTATCAAGAACCACGAATTTATGAGAAAAACATTATTATATGTCGTCACGGCATTGATTGCCGCAGCGATGACCGTCTCGTGCGGTAACCATGCTTCCGGTCATAAGGAAACTTCGGAGCATAACCATGAAGGCCATGAGGCGCATGACCATGAAAAAGAGCATGGCCACGAGCACGGACACCAGAACGGCGTCATCGAATTTTCAGAAGAGAAAGCTCAGGCGGCCGGTCTTGAAACAGAGAAGATTACGGCAGGAAAGTTCAGTTCTGTCATAAGGACAAGCGGCGAGATTATGCCGGCACAGGGGGATGAGGCCACTGTAGCGGCTACCGTTTCCGGTATCGTTTCATTTGGAAAAGCCGGCATTGTCCCTGGAAAAAGAGTTTCGGCAGGAAATGTCATAGCATCTGTTTCCGCAAGGGAAATGGCTGATGGTGACCCTGTTGCGAAGTCCAAAGCGGCATATGAAGCTGCTGAAAAGGAACTGCATAGGGCAGAAGCCCTGTTGCGTTCCCAGGCCATATCCCAGAAAGTATATGAGCAGGCCAAACGCGATTATGAAGTGGCAAAGGCCGAGTATGACGCATATTCCGGAAAAATGACCGAGGCGGGAGTCGCCATGAAGTCGCCATTGACCGGAAGCGTGAAGGAAGTCTTCGTCAAGGAAGGGGATTATGTCAATGCAGGTCAGCCCCTTGCTTCCGTTACCCAGAACACCCGTCTTTATCTTCAGGCGGACCTTTCGGAAAAATATTGGAAAGAAGCGTCTTCCATTACCGGAGCCAACTTCAGACCATCATATTCGGATGAAACCTATAATCTGAAATCACTTGGCGGAAGACTTGTGTCAGTGGGCAAGTCATCTGTCCAGGGGTCGTTCTATCTTCCGGTCATCTTCGAGTTCCAGAACAGAGGAAACTTCATACCTGGCTCATTCTGTGAGATTTACCTTACCGGAATGGAGCGGGACAATGTCATCTCTGTTCCTGAAACCGCATTGACAGAAGAGCAGGGCGTGTACTACGTCTATCTGAAACTCTGCAAGGAAGATTACAAGAAACAGGAAGTCAAGACCGGCGAAAGCGACGGTATGCGCAGGGAAATCCTGAAAGGCCTGAAAGAGGGCGATGTCGTAGTGACCAAAGGTGCTCTTCAGGTAAAACTCTCAGCTGTTTCCGGAACAATTCCTGGCCACACTCATAATCATTGACGCCTATGTTGGACAAGATTATACGTTTTTCATTGCAGAACCGGGCCTTTGTTCTGATGGCCGCAGTCCTGCTGATGGTGGGAGGTATCTATACCACTTCCCATATAGATGTGGATGTCTTTCCTGACTTGAACGCGCCGACCGTAGTGGTTATGACAGAGGCGACAGGAATGGCTCCTGAAGAGGTGGAGAGACTTGTCACCTTCCCTGTAGAGACCGCCATGAACGGTGCCTCTGACGTGAGGAGAGTGCGTTCTTCATCCACGGCCGGATTTTCCGTAGTGTGGGTGGAATTCGATTGGGGGACAGACATTTACAGAGACAGACAGATAGTGTCCGAGAAACTTGCCGAGGTAGGGGAGAACCTGCCGCCTGATTGCGGAAAGCCGACATTGGGGCCTCAGTCCTCCATCCTGGGAGAGGCCATGATCATCGGGCTGGACTCCGACACTACGTCAATGCAGGATCTCAGGACATTGGCCGACTGGACCTTCCGTCCGCGACTTCTTTCGCTTGGCGGTGTGGCCCAGGTCACGGTCATCGGAGGAGACATAAAAGAGTATCAGATAAAGCTGTCTCCGGAGAAGATGAAGCATTACGATGTCTCTCTCCAGGAGGTCATCTCCGCTACGGAATCCATGAACCGCAACTCTACCGGCGGCGTGCTGTATGAGTATGGTAATGAGTACATTATACGTGTACTTCTCTCTACGGACGACATTGACGGCATAGGCCGTGCAGTGGTCAGGATGCAGGGCGACGTGCCGATAACATTGAACAATATCGCGGAAATCGCCGTTGGCCCGAAGGCTCCTGTGCTGGGCGTGGCTTCCCACAGGGGCAAGCCTGCTGTGCTGATGACAGTGACCAAGCAGCCGGATGCGAGCACGGCGCTTCTGACGGAAAAGCTCGACAAGGCCGTGGAAGACCTCAAGTCACAGATTCCGTCCGATGTGAATGTGTCCACCGACATATTCAGACAGCAGAAATTCATCGACAGTTCCATCGACAATATCAAGAAATCGCTCTACGAGGGTGCGCTGTTCGTGATAATCGTGCTGTTCTTCTTCCTGATGAATGTGCGCACCACGCTCATATCTCTGGTGACAATTCCGTTGTCCCTGCTGGTGTCAGTTCTGACATTGAAGTTTATGGGGCTGACTATCAATACGATGAGTATCGGAGGTATGGCGATTGCCATCGGCTCGCTGGTGGATGACGCCATCGTGGATGTGGAGAACGTGTTCAAGCATCTTCGCCAGAATCGCAAACTGCCTGAGTCAGAGCGGCTTCCTGTGCTGGAGGTGGTGTTCAATGCCTCCCGCGAAGTGCGTCTGCCGATATTGAACTCCACTTTTATAATAGTTGTCAGTTTCGTGCCGCTCTTCTTCCTTACCGGAATGGAAGGCAGGATGCTCAGACCTCTCGGAATAGCATTCATCACGGCACTTTTCGCCTCGACATTGGTGGCATTGACATTGACCCCGGTGCTCTGCAGCTTCCTTCTGGGCAGCGAGAAGAGTGACAAGGCCGGGAAGGAACCTGCACTTGTACGTTGGCTGCAGAAGATCTATAATGTGGCCCTGGAGTGGGTACTGAGCCATAAGAAACTGACATTGGGCAGTGTCGCGGCTCTGTTTGCGGTCGCTCTCGCCCTGTTCTGCAGTTTCGGAAGCAGCTTCCTGCCAGCCTTCAACGAGGGCTCGTTCACTATCAATGTAAGTACGCTTCCTGGTGTTTCCCTGGCGGAATCTGACAATGTCGGGCGACGTGCGGAGATGCTTCTGCTGTCCGTGCCTGAGATAAAGACTGTGGCCCGCAAGACCGGCCGTGCTGAGCTTGATGAGCATGCGCTCGGGGCCAATGTCTCTGAAATAGAAGCCCCATTTGAACTCTCTGACAGGCCGAAAAAGGCTGTTGTTGAGGAGATTCGCCACAAGTTAGGGACTCTGCCGGGTGTCAATGTGGAAATCGGCCAGCCTATTTCGCACCGTATCGACGCGATGCTTTCCGGAACAAGGGCAAACATTGCCATAAAGCTTTTCGGTACAGACCTGAACAAGATGTTCGAAATCGGAAACAAGATAAAAACAGAGATTTCCGCTATTCCGGGAGTCGTGGACCTGAATGTGGAACAACAGGTGGAACGGCCTCAGCTTCAGATAGTTCCGAAGCGTGAAATGCTTGCGAAATATGGCGTCACACCATCGGAATTTACTGATATGGTGGAAGTTTATCTGGCAGGCAGGACGGTGTCCCGCGTCTATGAAGGCAACCGGGTTTTCGATCTGACTGTGAAGGCTGACGATGACAGCAGGAGCACGATAGAGGCTATCAGGGATATGCCTGTGGATGTGGCGGGCGGTAAAGTGCCGTTCAGCCAAATTGCGGAAATCCGTTCCGCTGCAGGTCCGAATACCATCAACCGTGAAAATGTCGCGCGCAAAATCGTGATTTCGGCCAATGTCTCTGACGGTGACCTCCAGGGTGCCGTGAACCGTATCCGCAAGACGATAAATGACAATGTGCCGCTTCCGGAAGGCTACCACGTGGAATACGGCGGTCAGTTCGAGAGTGCCCAGTCCGCCACAAGAACATTGCTGGTGACATCATTGATGGCGATTCTCGTGATCTTCCTCCTTCTTTACGGACAGTTCAAGAATGTGCGTCAGGCGTCTGCCGTTCTGCTCAATCTGCCGCTGGCCCTCATCGGAGGCGTGTTCGCGATATTCTTTGCAGACGGCATCATCAGCATTCCGGCGATAATCGGTTTCATTTCCCTGTTCGGAATTGCCACGAGAAACGGTATGTTGCTGATAGACAGGTACAATGAACTCCGACAGAATGGTCTTTCACTGCATGATGCGGTAATGCGCGGGTCGCTTGACAGGTTGAACCCGATATTGATGACGGCATTGACCTCAGCCCTTGCGCTGATACCTCTCGCCCTCGGCGGGGACCTTCCTGGCAATGAAATCCAGAGCCCTATGGCAAAGGTGCTGCTCGGCGGTCTGCTTACATCGACGATGCTCAACGGCTTCATCGTTCCGGTAGTGTATATACTAATTTCAAAGAAGAGAAATGAACAGACTATATAATTTGTCACGCAATGCTGCACTGTCGGCAATTGCCTTTGTGTCAATGACTTTCGTGTCCTGGGCCCAGAATTCGGCGGAAGTGGTGCTCGCTTCTGTTGAGAAAAACAATCCTGAACTCCAAGCATTGCGCAAACGTACTGAATCCGAGAAGTATGGCTTCAAGGCGGAGCGTATGGTGGAGGCTCCTGAGGTCGGTTTCGACTATCTTTGGGGAAGTCCTGCGGATATCGGTACAAGGAAGGATATATCCGTGACCCAGAGCATTGACATCGCCACCATTTCGGGAACGAAAGGAAAGATCGCGAAGTCGGAATCGGAGCTCTCGGATATGCAGTTCAATGTCCGCAGGCAGGAGATACTGCTCCAAGCCAAGCTGCTCTATATCAATATTATATATTGCAATGCGGTCGGCGTTGAACTTGAGCGTCGTCTTGAACGCAGTGAGAAGGTGGAGTCTGTCTATCGGGATATGCAGGTGCGTGGAGAAACCGATATGATAGAGGTCAATAAGGCCCATCTGGCGTATCTGGCGCAGCGCAATGCATTGGCCCGGAACAAGATGGAGGCAGAAGGTTTCAGGCTGGAGCTTCAGCGTCTTAACGGTGGTGAACCGTTGGAAATCAATGATTTGTCTTATGCCCGCACTGATATGCTTCCGGCTGATTTCGATACGTGGTATAAGGAAGTGTCTGACCGTAGTCCGGAAATCAGGGCGGCAAGGCAGAACGTGAAGGTAAATGAGGCTGTGGCCAGGGGTATCAAGATGTCATCCTGTCCGACTATCACTGCCGGCTATATGGCGGAGCTCGTCAAGGGCAGCAATTTCCGTGGACTTACGCTCGGCCTTTCCATCCCGCTCTGGTCCGCCCGCAGCAAAACCAGGCAGGCAAATCTGTCATGTGAGGCGTCCAGACTTGAGGTCAAGGATGTGGAGGCTTCCGAATATTCGGCTCTCCGTTCCCTGTATGAAAAAGCTTCGGGGCTGAAGGACCTTTCCGATGAACTCGCTCTCTCGTTGGCGGTTTCTGACGAAGCTATGTCAATGACTGAGAAGAAGTTCAATGAGGGGGAAATCTCATTGATGGACAGCATAATGGAGCTTTCTCTCTACTATTCCGTAGTGGATGAGTCGCTTGCTGCGTCCAGGGATTATGACTTGGCGCTTGCGGAACTGAATGCCTGGTCTCTATAGACAATGCATTGACCTATAATTTATTGCACTTGGCAGAGCCGTCCCTGCCAGGTGTTTTTTTCTTTCAGGCGGTCGTCCAGCAGATGCAGAATCTGGAAGTTGCGTATAAGTCCCCACTGAGTTTCATTGACAAAACGTGGCGGAACTTCTCCGGCTACGCGCTCGATATACAGGTCGGGCCTCAGCTTCTCCAGTATTTCGATTATAAGGTCCAGATAATCAGGCAGGTCCAGACGGAGGAAATCCTCTGGCACGGCAGCATATTCCTTTTCGATTCTCGTGCCTTTGACGAGCTGCAGCTGGTGGAACTTTACGGAGTGAAGCGGCAGGGAACTGATGAAACTGCATTGGTCCGTAAGCATTGACCTGGACTCTCCCGGCAGGCCTAAGATAAAATGCGCTCCCGGCTCCAGCCCTCGCTCTGCGCTGAGCCTGACTGCGTGTTCGGCGGTCGCGACGTCGTGTCCTCTGCCTACCCGGACCAATGTCTTGTCATAGCAGGACTCGATGCCGTATTCGATCTTGACGACAGGCTTGTCGAAACTGTCTCTGTGCCAGTCCTTTAGGATGCGTCCTTCTTTCAGTTCGCTCAGGAAGTCGAGCTTTTCCTCATCTACGCAGTCGGGTCTTGTGCCTATGACAATGCCGACTATCTGAGGGTGCGACAGGGCTTCGAGATACAGTTCCTTCAGTCGTGGAAGGGGAGCGTAAGTGTTTGAATATGACTGGAAATATGCGAGATAATGCCTTGTGTTCCTGTAGCGTACCTGGTGAAATCCGATGCCTTCATCTATCTGTGAGGCAATGGTTTTGCCGGCGGTGCTGTATGAGGGGTGGAAGGCTGCGTTGTCACAGAATGAGCATCCGCCGTAGCCGACTTTGCCGTCCCTGTTGGGGCATGTGAATCCTGCGTCAATGACAAGTTTCTGCAGGCGTTCTCCATAGACTCTCTTGTAGTAGCCTACGAATGTGTTGTATCTTTTTCCGTCCGGAAACCAGTCCGGCATGCTGTCATTGACCATAATATTTCCACTTTTGCTCTGCAAATCTATTAAAAAGTAAGTATCTTCGCAATGATGCGTTTCCGGTTTTGGGGGTGCGGGAAGCTTAGTAAGCGTTAAGGATTACTTAATTTACATTTGCTGATGAAAAGAATAATTGTTGCGCTGGTAGTGGCGATGGTCGTCTGCACGAGTCTTTACGGCCAGAAGAAATATGGAGTGGTGAAGTACTCTGTGAATTTTATGCGTACATATCCGGATTATGAGTCCGGGCTTGAGACTCAGGCACTTATGGGTACGCCTGTGGAGATTCTCGGGAGGCAGGGCTATTGGCTTCAGATCCGGACTCCGGAGCCGTATGTGGCCTGGGCTACTGATATGGGCGTGGTGCCGATGGACAGTCTCCAGTTGCAGAACTACCTGGCTGCTCCGAAATATGTCTGCACTTCGCTTTGGACTGAGGTCTATGACTCGCCGGAGAGTGGTGCGCAGCGTATCAGTGACCTTGTTGCCGGTGATATCGTGAGAATAAAATATGATTCGAGGAACAGGCCGCTTAAGCATAAGCTGTATCTCGGTATCGTGCTTCCGGACGGGCGTGATGCTTTCGTGAAGTATCCTGATGTGGTGCGGTTTTCCGACTGGGCTGCTTCCCGCAGGGCGACTCCGGCCAATGTGGTGGCTACCGCCAAGCGTTTTCTCGGTACGCCTTATCTCTGGGGCGGCACTTCGTCCAAAGGTCTGGACTGTAGTGGTCTTACAAGGACTGCATTCTTCCTGAACGGCGTCCTGCTTTACAGGAATGCGTCCCAGCAGGTAAAGGAAGGCATTGAGGTATCTTTAGATGGCTTTGTGCCTGGCAATTGTGAGGGCGATCTGAAGCCTGGCGACCTTATGTTTTTCGGCAGGAAGGCGACTGAGGATTCGGCAGAGAAGGTCACCCACGTGGCGATGTACATAGGTGGCGGACGTATTATCCATTCTTCTCACGAGGTGAGGATAAATTCGCTCGACCCTTCCGCTCCCGACTACTACAGCGGTGCCAAGAGGCTGCTCCGTGCCCGCAGGATGTGCGACGAAAATGGCACCCCATACACCTCCACCCTCCTCCGCACCAGCCCCGCCTACTTCTCCTCCAAGTGAGATGTAGCCGTCTTGCCGCTGCCCGGCGTGATTACCCTCCCCCCCCCGATGTGAACTTTATGGA
>ERZ1034998.39-NODE-39-length-90652-cov-55.828780_pt1 | contig 90652 bp, 103 predicted proteins | sample MGYA00520621_ERZ1034998 | MGnify/ENA primary metagenome ERZ1034998 (study PRJEB33766, sample SAMN09781748) | gut metagenome | biome: gut microbiome | host: Homo sapiens | place: Madagascar | study: EMG produced TPA metagenomics assembly of the PRJNA485056 data set... | reverse complement strand
AGATAGAGACAACAAAACCGGGAGAGATAGAAACAACAAAACCGGGAGAGATAGAGACAACAAAACCGGGAGAGATAGAAACAACAAAACCGGGAGAGATAGAAACAACAAAGCCGGATGAAGTGGAGACAACAAAGCCGGATGAAACGGCAAACGATGTGAAAATAAAATATTTTAAGGCGTCTGTTTTAAGTGGCAGGGCACAAATAGGTGATAAAATAACATTAAAAGTTGTTACCAAGAATTCAGATAAAAATACTAAATATAAGTTTGTTGCAAGGGTTTCTGGAAAGAATTATGTTGTAAAAGCTTACAGTAATTCTAAAACTGTAAAATGGAAACCTAAAAAGGCCGGTAAATATACTATTGTTGTATATGCAAAGAATGGAAGAAAGATTGTTAAGAAAAGTATAAAAAAATACCTTGTAAATGATGTGTTTAAGATAACGAAATTAAAAATAAATGGTGGAAATGCGAAAAAAGTAAATGCCGGAAAGAAAGTTTTGTTAAATGTCAAGGCATCAGGCGGAACTAAACATTATAAGTATAAATATGTATACAAATATAAAGGTAAAACTAAAAAAATAACTGCATTTTCTTCGGGAAGCAGTGTCAGATGGAAACCATTAAAGAAAGGTACATATACAATTATCGGATATGTTAAAGATACTGGTACAGGGAAAGTAATAAAGAAGTCAATTAAAATTAAAGTTATATAAAATATGAAAAGAGGCAGCCATCAGTTTATGATGGTTGCCTCTTTAAGTTGCGTTTATTAATTTTTATTAGCAGAATTTTCGATATCATGTGCAATAGAAGAAATCTCCTCTAATTGTTCATGAGCAAATGATTCAATCATAGAAAGCTTTTCAGTGAAATTTTTGATATGCTAATTTATCTGTGCTAATGCTTTATCAACATCATTTGATAAAGTGCTGCTTGTTGTAGCAATACATCCGATGACATCTCCATCAATGATGACAGGTACTAATGTCCCGGTTCTGCTATGACCGGCTTTGCTTTCCGGAAGCTTGTTGTTTAAAGGCTTGCCGCTAATAAGTACTTTATCAATCATTCCCGTAGGATCGTTGAATTTATCACCTATGGAAATTTCCCTTGCTGTCCCCGGTACATCATCGAAAAACTGCAGGCAGCAGTCTTTATCGTAAAGTGCTATAGAATCTTCTGAAAGGTCGCATAAAAGGAATTAAGAGCAGCAGATTATCTGAAAAAGTGCAAAAAAGCAAAGAAACTGGATAGAAAAATGGTTGAAAGCTTTATTGAGTTAGTTACAATCAATGATGATAAAAGTATAGAAATAACATTTTCATGTTGTGATGAAATTCTGAGAAAACTGGAGGGATAACATGGTAAAGACAGTAGCGATGTATATTAGATTATACCTTGAGGATACTGATGTGAAATCATCAGAAAAAAATGAAAGTAATAGTATTACCAATCAGAGAGATATGATAATGAGGTACATTCGTAATAACAAAGAGTTTTCGGATTATTTAATTAAGGAGTATCTGGATGATGGATTTACAGGCAGAGACTTTGAAAGAGAAGATTTTCAAAATCTTATTACGGCATGCAAGCAAGGATCTGTGCAATGCATTATTGTAAAAGACTTCTCACGACTGGGTAGAAACTATGTTGAAGTTGGAAATTTGCCGGAACAATTATTTCCGTTCCTGGGTATAAGAGTTATATCAATAAATGACGGATATGATAGTAACTCTTTTGTTGGGCAGACAGGTGGCATTGATGTTGCTTTTAAAATCTTGTATATAATCTATATAGCCGGGATTTGTCACAAAAGGTTAAGGCTGCGGTAAATTCAAGAATGAAAAGAGGAGAAATTGCAAGAATACTTAATGATGAGCAGGTTCTTACACCGGCACTATATAAAAAGAAGAATACTATGATTGCAAAAATTATTCGTGATGAGCGATATGCGGGTAATATGGTGGCTCATAAGAAAGTTTATGAGTCTTTTGATTCAAAGCATCAAATTGAGGTTGATAAGTCTGAATGGATAGTTGTTGAAAATACACACGAAGGTATTGTTTCGTATGATGAATTTGAGGCTGCAAATGCAAATATGCAGGGCAAACGTCAATCAAAGAAAGATAAGTGTTCATCAAGTAAAAACTATTCCGTTATTATCTGTCCGTACTGTAGGCTTAGATTAAGACCTGGAAAAGCAGAGTACAAGTATATGTATTGCAGTATAGGAAGGGCAAATAGTAATAGTCCTTGTTCAAAGGTAAGGATAGAAAAAGAACTTGTTCAGAATGTCCTTGTAAAACTTGTAAGAAATCAGGCTAAAATAATGCTCACGGCAGAAGATTTGCTTAAGCAGAAAGCAAAAGAGTCTGAGCCGAAAAGAAATACAGAGAGCTTGATAAAAAGGTTGAGAGCTGAATTGAAAAGACTTGAAACGAAAAAAGTATCTGATTATGAACATTACAAGCAGGGCAGTAATTCCAGAAGTGATTTTTTGGATGCAAAAGGCTTAGCTGATATGCGTATATCAGAAATAAATAAGGAAATTTCTGATTTGGAGAGGGAATTATTAGATAAACGAGTAGCGATAGCTGAAAATACTGTTCAGGTAATATGGAAAAATCAAGATATGTACGATAAGGTTTTATCCAATTTATAAAAAATATGTGATATAATACATTTTTTAAGACGGGAAATGCTTGATTTTACGGCATTTCCCGTCTTTTTTGTTTCTAATTTGTTACTGGTTCAGTGTAAAAAATATTATTTTAACAGGGCAATGGTTTCCCGTAACTGTTCAATAGTCTTGTGATTATACACCCTGTTTCCCACATCCTTTGATTTATGACCCATCAGCATATCAATACATTTTCTGTTGCCTTTGGCATTGTCAAGGTTGGTTTCAAAGGTGTGCCGTGCTTCATGCGGGGTCTTGTCTGCACCTATCTTTTCCATGACTTCACCCCAACACTTATAGTAATTTGCCTGACTGAACTTTTTGCCCTGATAAGTGAACAGGTACTTGTCCCCTTCATCAACCAGTGCTTTCACAAATGGTTTGATGCGGTCATGTATTGGAACAATACGGCACTTTCCGGCAGCGGTCTTGATTCCACCTTCAAAATACCAGTCCTTGATGTTCACTTGTTCAGTTTTCATTCCCAACAATTCCTGTAATCTGAACCCCGTATATATGTAGATCAGCACGGTATTGACCCAAGGGTCATCTTTTATTTTCCACAGTGCATCAACCTGTTCAGGTGTGAACGGTTCACGGGTGGTATCAGGTATTGGTGGGGCGGTAGTAATTTGTGAATACATTTTATCTATCAGGTCAATTTCAAAAGCAAAACGGTCAAGGTGACCGAACAGATTCTTGATTGACCATTGTGTTGAATAACCGCACCCGCAGTTGTCAATGCAGTCTTGCATCTGATAAGATTTCAGTGATCGGTACTTCACACCATAGTATTTTGAACAGTGCTTGAACGCTGAACGCAAGGACTGCTGATTTGATTTTCCTAACTTTGGTAACTTGATTTCAGACCAACGCTGATAGAGTACAACCAAGGTGACCTTTTCCCGGTCAATGTCCCAAGGGTTGTTGTTATATTCAGCCAATAGGATATTTGCTTTTTCTTCTGTTTCAGCGTAACCGATAGGGGTTTGTTTTGCGTGTCCCTGTTCGTCATATATGGTGACCTTGGCAAGCCACGGGCGTGATCGGTTACCCTTCAACTTGGTCACGCATCCGTAACCGTTTGGGTTTCTTCTTCCCATGTATATCATTCCTTCCTGATTGAAATTTCAAGGAATGGATGATATAATTATGGTTGCATAGCCTATATCATCCTATTCCTTGGTATAGAGTTATAAGAACCCTGACCGCTGCAACGGTTGGGGTTCATTTTTGTTCAGTTATAATTCAATGTGTGAAGGTGCTGCCGTATTGGTTGCATATTGAAGTGCAATGAACTGTTTATATTCTTTTGCAGTTCCCCAAAAAGCAAGCATCCCTTTGTCATATTCTACAACCAAGTAATACTTGTTGATTCCTGACTTTCCTGTTGTCCGGGCAGTGCCGTGATACTTCTGCATGAAATTCTTTTCTTCCAGTGCTGAAAATGATTTGATTCTGTTCATTGGAAGTGTAACCGTAGTTTCAGGCTTGATTCTTCTGATCTCAAACACATCACCTTTCACTTCAATTCTGCAAGGGTAATCAGTCGCAAACCCTTCAATTCCTTCATAATGCATTACTGGTGTACCTGATTCCTTTTTCTTTCCAAACATATACTTTTACCTTCCTTTCTTGGTGTGTGGTTACGGTTACGGTTGATGTTCTTATTCTTATATTTTTATTTTTAATTTTAGTTATATGTAAAAAAAATCTATATAAGAAAACTTAACTGTAACCGTAACAACCGTAACTTTGCCGTAAAATCAACGCTTTAGAACCGTAACCCAAAGCGTAACCAACCGTAACTATCTGAAACTGACATGAATGATATTACCTGACTGTTGGAAGATTATGCCATTTTTTGACCGTCCCTTTTTTCCGTGACAGTATATTTTGGTAGTGCAACCGTATCACGCAATTCTTCCATGATCTTATTTTTACCAGTTTCATTCAACTTGGCAAACAGTTCAACCAGTTCATACGCACCTGAACCGTAACACTTTTCAAGCAGATCACAAACCCGTTCTTTCTGTTCCAATTCCTTCCTGTTTATTTCCATTGGTACATCATGCCCCATAAGCCAAGCAACATTGACATTCAAGGCTTGTGCCAATTTATACAGTGCATCTTGCATTGGTTCATATTTACCGTTTTTATATTGGCTGATTTGTGCCTTATCAAGTCCTGACCTTTCCGCAACATCAACCTGTCGTAATCCTCTGATGTTCATTGCTTCAATAAAGCGGTGCTGAAATGTATCAGGCATTAGTGAACACCCCTTTCTTATATATTATTGTTCACCCTCATTATAAAGCAAAGTTAAGACTTTTTCAATCAAACTTGAAAAAAAGTTAAGAAAACTTAAAAATAAGTGTTGACATATCTTTCCACTGGTGATAAGATAAAGCCAAGTTAAGAGTTCTTAACTTACAGAAACAAAGCAAGTAGGAAGGACACGGGTGAAGCGATAGGGCTACACGCAAGTGGCATGGTGGTCAGGCTGCCGGATAGCAGATAGAGCGTGTGAAGAATAAACATGACCCGTCAAAGTAGTTGAAGAAAACAGGAACGGTAGGGCAAGAAAGCACAGTGTACCGCACTATTTGAAGAAAGCGGACAGGCTGAACCAATCGGCACTTTACCCCTAAAACAAGAAACCGTTAAGTGGAAGAATCAACCGCACGAGATGACACAGCACTTTGTTTCACAGGTCAGGAAGTTCCCCGACTTCCTGACTATTTCAAAAAGAACTGTTGCAGCAGTTCCGGGGAAAAGAACCAAGGAATAGGATTTCAGTTCTTTCAAAAAATTGTCTATTGTATGTTGGTCAACAGGTTTTGGTGGTTTTAATGTGAAACCCCGGCGGTTTGAACAGCACCGTTCAAAAAGTTCAATGATGTGTAACAGGTTTTCAGATTTTAATGTGAAATCTGATAAAGGAAAGACACCCCTGATTGTACTAAGGTGTGCTGACAATAGACAACTTTTTGAAGGAACTGGGAAAGGATAAAGGCAATGATTAAGTATTTAAGTTTATTCAGCGGAATAGGTGCTTTTGAAAAAGCATTGCAAAGATTAGAAATTCCGTATGAATTGGTTGGGTATTGTGAGATTGACAAATATGCTTCAAAGGCTTATTCACTCCTTCATAGTGTGCCGGAATCAATGAATTTTGGAGATATAACACAGTTAGATGAAACACAGTTACCGGATGACATTGATTTAATTACATACGGTTTCCCTTGTCAGGATATATCACTTGCCGGACAACAAAAAGGGTTACTGAATGATGACGGTACAAAAACAAGATCAGGGTTGTTCTTTGATGCACTTAGAATCATTGAACATACACAACCACAGATTGCAATAGCGGAAAATGTAAAAAATCTTACATCACAGAAATTTTCTGAACAATTTGATACGGTTTTGAGCAGTTTGGAGAATGTGGGTTACAACAATTACTGGAAAGTGCTGAATGCAAAAGATTATGAAGTACCGCAAAACAGAGAGAGAGTATTCATAATCAGTATCAGAAAAGATATTGATACAGGTGTTTTTAAATTTCCTGATCCCGTACCTTTGAAAAAATGTTTGAAAGACTTACTTGAAGATTCTGTTGAAGAAAAGTATTATGTTGACCCTGAACGGGTCAAGAATCTGATTCCACAACTGACAGAAAAGCAAATTTCAAATACAGTTAGGGGGGGGACGGGGTTCAGTAGACCGTCACACTTGGGATATGATAGCAGTTCAGAAGTAATCAAAATAGGTGTTACTGGTACACATCAGAAAGATGGTGTATATGACCCGGACGGAATCAGCACTACACTGTTATCAAGTCATTATAAGCAGCCTATTCAAATTGTTGAAAGGAAAGATTAAGGGTGAATGAAGATAAAAATATCATATTCTTGGGAAATGTATTTCCAACCAAAACACGCAAGAACCCCAATCAAGGGCGTGTTTATTCCCCGGAAGGACTTGCCCCTTGTCTTAATACAACAGGGGGGGGGAATCGTGAACCAATGATATTAGTTAGAGCCAATACAAAGAAAGGTTATGAGGTAGCTGAACTTGGTGATTCAATCAATTTAGAATATCCAAACAGCACAACAAGGCGTGGAAGGGTTGGAAAGCAAATTGCACAAACAATCACAACTTCCCCACAACAGGGGGGGGTAGTGTTGAAACCGACAGTGAAAGGGGTGAATGATATGGTTGAACCAGTCAACCCTATGCCGGACAGACTGGCAATAAGAAAGTTGACACCAAAAGAATGTTTTAGACTAATGGGGTTTGATGATTCTGATGTTGACCTGTTGATGCAGAATGGGATTTCAAACACACAACTGTATAAAATGGCGGGAAATTCCATTGTTGTCAATGTACTTGAATTTATATTTTGTCAGATATTTGATGACAGCAATAAAATATGGGTTTGAAAGAAGGTGATTATGTGAAGAAAATAGTAAAAGCATGGATTCAGCAGATTATAGAGTTTGATTCAGAGGAAGAATATAATAAATATGCTGATGAAATTTCTAAAAATGGGAAAAAGTGGGACGCATCACTTGTGATTGATGAAAAAACAGGAAAGGTGACCGCAATAGTTAGGAAACAGTATAATAACAATGCGTTCCCTGATGATGAAAAGGAAGGTGAAGAAAGTGTTTGATTATTCAAAGTTAAGAGGAAAGATCAAGGAAGTCTTTGGAACACAGGCAAAGTTTGCTAAAGCAATGGGAATGTCAACCGTGACATTATCTGCAAAATTGAACGGAACAGTTCAGTTTACTGCACCTGAAATGAACAAGGCGTGTGAAGTCCTTGGTGTTTCGGTGGAATTTATTCCACTATATTTTTTTACTGAAAAAGTTAAGACTTCTTAACTCAAAGAAAGGATAGGTGATATAAATGAAATTCAGCGAAAAGTTGAAACAGGCTATGCAGCAGTTAGGAATCAATCAGGCACAGGTTGTTGGATTGACCGGGAAAAGTAAGGGGTCAATCAGTATGTACCTGAATGACAAGACCACACCGTCAGAACAGGTTCAGAGTGATATTGCAGTATCACTTGGACTTAACTCTGACTATTTTGAACAAGAAGAAACCCCGGTGACCTTCAAACCTTCCAAGTGTGAAGATGGCATCCCAACCTTGACAGTACATGAAGTTGCTAAGTTGATGCACAAGCACACCAACACAATAGCACTTGGGTTACAACAGGGCGTTTTCCCTTGGGGGTATGCGATTCATACTAGTGAACACCGTTGGTCATATTTCATCAATGCAAAGCGTTTTGCAGAAATTGAAGGTATTGCCATATAAGGCGGTGATCTTATGCAGATAGGTGACAAAGTAAAAATCATTTCTTACAGAAGCAGCAAACTTGAAGGGTTAAGTGGTGTAATCACAAGAGAATATAAAGGTATTTTCGGTGTGATGGTTGAAGGTCATAAAAACCATAACAGTCAATACGGTTGCTACTGGTTAAGAAAAAGTCAGATCATTTTATTTGAAATTGAAGAAAGTGAGGATGAAGAAATGTTTGGAGATTATAAAACCGTACAGGTGTCTTTCCTGAATGACAATGAAAAAGAACAGGTGTGTATGTCAAAGTACGCAATGTATGACAATTTTGAAGTTGGTGATGTGGTAGTAGTTAAAACAGGACATCATGGTTTGGCAGTCGCAAAGATTGCAAGTATTGATGAAACTGTTTCAAGGGTTGCAAATGGTCGTGAGATCGTCACAAAGGTTGATATGGGTACATATAAAAACCGTATTGCATCAAGAAAACGTGTGTCAGAATTAAAAACTGCTATGGATGTAAGAATCAATAAGTTGCAGCGTATGGCAGTGCTTGAAATGTTTTCGGAAAAAGACCCGGAAATGAAAGCATTACTTGATGAATACAAAGCGTTGACAGAACAGAAAGGTGAGGTACAGAAAGATGGAGAATAAGACAGTTCAGAATGTGGTGCATGGGTTCAAGGTGTTCAGACCCGATTGGACTTGTTCACCTAATGGCAACACTAAACAGTACACTTGCCCCGGAAAATTTGAGGAAGAAGGGGAACTTGATGTTTGCGGTCACGGTATGCACTTCTGTCAGACTGCTGCCGACTGCTTCAATTATTACAGTTTCAACAGTGAAAACAAGGTTGCAGAAGTCATTGCCTATGGTGAGGTAAGAACAGACGGTGACAAGTCATGCACTGACAAACTGGAAATCGTGCGTGAAATCCCGTGGGATGAAGTGTTGCGAATCGTCAATATTGGAAAGAATTGCACGGGTCGCTGCAACACCGGGAACAGGAACACCGGGAACAGGAACACCGGGGACTGCAACACCGGGAACAGGAACACCGGGAACAGGAACACCGGGGACTACAACACCGGGGACTACAACACCGGGGACTGCAACACCGGGGACTGGAACACCGGGGACTGGAACACCGGGAACAGGAACACCGGGAACAGGAACACCGGGGACTGCAACACCGGGGACTGCAACAAATCATCTTTTAATACTGGTTGTTTTAATACAGAAGAACAGAAGATCATGCTGTTCAATAAGCCGTCAGATATGACATATCGTGAATGGATAGATTCAGATGCAAGATATTTACTGAATCAGATACCAAAGGATGTTGTTGAATGGGTATATGAAGAAGATATGACTGATGAAGAAAAGGCAGCACATCCAACTTATAAAACAACAGGCGGTTATCTCAAAGTGCTTGATGAATCTGAATGTGGTCAGTTGTGGTGGGGCAGCCTGTCAGACCGCAGAAAGGAAATCATCAAGGCAATACCAAACTTTGATGCTGAAATATTCTTCCAGTGTACGGGTGTCAGGGTAGATGAATGATCTGCACCTTATGCCCCATCAGGAAGATGCACTGAACAGAACTGAACAGTTCAACCGTTGTGCTTATTATCTTGATATGGGACTGGGTAAGACCTTTGTGGGTGCTGAAAAAATGTATTTGCTGAACAATGTGGTGAATGTGGTCATCTGTCAGAAATCCAAGATAGATGACTGGATTCAGCACTTCAAAGAATATTACCCAAGTGACCGTGTGATGAACCTTACCAAGAAAAGTGAAGCAATCAATTTCAGGACACTTGTTGATACCAAAGAATTATACAACAAGGATGTTCAGATTATAGGCGTTATCAATTATGAAACTGCTTTCAGGCGGGATTGGTTGCTGAAACTCAAAGATTTCACACTGATGCTTGATGAAAGTTCCCTAATAACCAATGAAACAGCACAACGGTCAAAGTTCATTCTGAAAATGCAGCCGGAAAGCGTGATTTTATTATCAGGAACACCAACAGCCGGAAAGTATGAACGGTTGTGGTCACAGGTTAAGTTGCTTGGGTGGAATATCACAAAAAAAGCGTTTTGGTCATCATACGTTCAGACTGAATGGATTGAAAACGGTGATGGATATAAAAATGAAGTGATAACTGGATACAAGCACACGCAACACCTGAAAAAGAAACTTGCAGATCATGGGTGCATCTTTATGAAAACCGCTGATGTGATCGAACTGCCGGAACAGACTGAACAGAAGATATCCTTTAAGGTAACACAGGCGTACAAGTATTTTATCAAAAACAGTTACATCATGCTTGATACCCTGAATATGTGCAAGTTCAAAGATGATTCAGATTATTACGGTACGGATGTGACACCACGGGTTGAACTGGTCGGTGATAACAGCCTGACCAAGATGCTATATGCACGGCAGTTGTGCGGGCAGTGGCACAAGGAAAAACTGGAAGGTTTGTGGGACTTGGTTGAATCAACAGAAGATAGGCTGATTATATTCTACAACTTTACCGCAGAACTTGAAGCAATGCAGAAAAAACTTGCTGATCTAAACAGACCCTATTCAGTTGTGAATGGGTCAAAGAAGGACTTGACCGCATACGATCAGGCAGATGATTCAATCACATTCATACAGTATCAAGCCGGGGCAATGGGTGGTAATTATCAGAAAGCAAACAAGATTATTTATTTCACCTTGCCACTTGGCAAAGGGTCTTGTGATATGTGGGAACAGTCAAAAAAGCGTATTCACCGCATAGGACAAGCCAAACCGTGCTTTTACTATTACTTACTGGTGAAGGGTACGGTTGAAGAAAAGAACCTTGCAGCATTGAAGGAAGGAAAGGAACTGACAGATGAATTATTCAAAAATACTTAACTGGATATTTGGAATCATGGCATTTATCGGTGTATTCCTGATAATTGGTGCAGTCGGTGCATCTGACTATGCGGTTGAAATGGGAATATATGAACCACTTATCGCACACCTGAAAGAATATATCATTGGTGCAATTCTGATGATTCCCGGAATCATTTATTTGAAAATCACGGAAAGGGGTGATGAAACATGAACTATTCAAAGAACCTTAGAAAGTCCGCAATGGCAAAGCGGATCTTGATCTTGCTTGGTGTTGCCTTTGGTGTTGGGTTAGCTGTTGGTGGTGTGTCCGTATATGCCCTGAAAACTCATATAACCGCCAAGGACAAAGAGAAATCAATAGAACGCACACTTGAACGGGATAATACAGAAACCCTTGTATATGGGGCGTATGATGACAGAACATTCACACAGGAAATTTCCCTTGACTGGGGTGCGGGTGACTTAGATTTCACACCGCTTGACTGCAAGATGCCGGAAGAACAACAGGAATTTGCATATTACCTTTGTACCGGGTACAACATTGATTTTACCCTTGTTATGGCACTGATTCAGAATGAAAGCAGTTTTGACCCGGCGGTCATCAGCAAAACCAATGATTACGGTTATATGCAGATCAATCAGATCAATCATCAGTGGTTGACAGATACCCTTGGTGTAACGGATTTTACAGACCCGTATCAGAACATCAGGGCGGGCGTGTTCGTACTTAGAAAACTGTTTGAACGGTATCAAGATACCAACATGGTCTTGATGGCGTACAACATGGGTGAAGATGGTGCTGCCCGGTTGTGGGAAAAGGGCATCTATTCAACAGATTATACAGAAAAAATACTGAACTATCAGACACAGTTCAATGAACAGTTGGGCGGTGAGTAAATGAAATATAACATACCTTTTAATGAAATAGGGCAACAGTTGATAGATAAGCATAACATTGTAGTCAATAAATATGGTGTGATGTTTGATAAATCCTCAGGAAAGTATTTCAGCATTATTGAAATGTGTAAGGAGTGTATAAAGTTAGTTCCTAATTGTACCAATGGATATAGGCGGGAAGTGTATTTGTATATTCGTGATATGACCTATGACCAAAATTGCACTTACAATAATGGTTTATATGTAAGAAGGACTATGCTGACAAAACCTTTAAGAAGGTGGGTGAACTAATGGCAGCAGAAAAGAATTTTGAAAATAAGGTCAAGAAGTTTCTGAAGGACAAGGGTGCTTGGGTACTGAAATACTGGGGTGGTGCAGCTTATACAAAAAGCGGTATTCCTGACCTGTTGGTATGTTTCAACGGTTGGTTTTTGGGAATCGAACTGAAAGCACCAAACGGCAGACCGTCAGACTTACAGTTATACAACCTTAGAGAAATTGAAAAGGCGGGCGGTATCGGCATCCTGTTATACCCAAAGGACTATGAACAGTTCAAGCAATTTATTGAACACATTGAACTGGGTGAATTACCAGTCAACTTATACGGTGTTTATCCATTCCTGACAGAATGGAATCAACATAAAAATAATTAAAGGAGTGAAAGAGCATGGCAGCAAAAAAGAAAGCAGATGCAGCGGTTGAGAATACCGCAGAAGTAACACAGGAAACAGTTCAGGAAGAAATTGAACAGGTAGCAGCAGACAACGCAAAGGAACTTGACAATAAGAAGTATGTGGTTGACCACTTACTTTCAACCAAGCGTGAGGGAATGGAAGATCTGATTGCATACATGGAAGAAATCGGATTCTTTGAAGCACCTTGCAGTGGTGGAAATCATCTTGCTTGTCAGTTCGGTCTTGTTCATCACAGCAGAAACGTAATGATGGCAGCAGAAAATATTGGTTACGCACTTCTTGGTAAAGTCAAGTATGCAGAAATTCGTAATTCAGTCATCATTGCAGCAGCATTACATGACCTTGGCAAGTGCGGTGACTTTGGTAAGCAGATGTATGTGCCTAACATGATTAAGGACGGCAGACCCACCAAGGCAGAGCCGGAACAGAAATATAAACAGTCTGAAAGCAAGCCTTTCAAGCGTAACCCGGCACTTCTTCCACTTGACCATGCAACCCGTAGCATCAAGTTAGCAACCCTTTTCATTGACCTGACGGAAGATGAAGAATTTGCGATCAGATACCATGATGGTCTGTATGAATCAGCAAACTATGCAGTGAAGGGAAATGAAACCCCGTTATATTTGATTCTGCACTATGCTGATTTATGGTCAAGCAGAGTAACAGAAGGCAGCACAGATGAAGGAAGTGAAGAATAATGGATAAAAGAGATAAGAAAATCAGACAGTTAGAAGATGAACGCAATCAGTTGATGGCTGAAAATCAGGAATTGAAATATATCATCAATGATATTCAGTCAGTGAATGATATTATGCGTGAAGATATTGAAAAGGAATGTGCTGCTGAATGTGGTTGTATTGTAATTGAAGGAAGTCGCACCAGTGCAGCATATCAGGATTTAGTTGGTATTCTTCTTGCAAATAACTATTCTGTTGAAGTCATACCAATGGATGAACGCAGAAAGTTAAAAATCATCATCAAGGAAAGTGAGGTATAAGAGTATGGTAAATGAAAGACAGGGAAAAGTTTACAATCCCCGCCCGGTATATAACAGAAAGTTATTACGTTCAGTGATTCGTGCGGGAGTTCAGAAACAGTTTGGTCAGCATCATGTTTCTGCTAACATGGCGGGAAACTTTGAAAAAATCAGAAAGGAACAGGTGAAATAATATGGCACAGATGCTTTTGATTATGGGTGAATCAGGTACAGGAAAAAGTACCAGTATGAGAAATTGCGATCCGGCAACAACTGCCGTTGTGAACCCGGTTGGTAAGCCGTTACCGTTCAAGGGTAAGTTCACAATGCTGAACAGTGAGGTTGAATCACGCAAAATCTGCAAGTTTATGAAGGAACAGGTAGCAGCCGGGAAGAAGTTATTGGTTGTTGATGACTTCCAGTATATTCTTTCAGTTCCGTACATGAACCGTATTAAGGAAAACGGTTGGGATAAGTGGAATGATTTTGGTGCAAATTACTTTGAAATCATTGAGGTATGCAAGGAACTTCCTGATGATGTGGTGGTTGCTTATATGACCCACACAGAAACCCTTGAAAATGGTGTTACTACTATTAAGCTGATCGGAAAGTTACTTCGTGAGAAGATCACCATTGAAGGACTTTTCACCATTGTACTTAGAACAGGCGTAAATGAAGGAAAATATTATTTTTACACACAGAACAGTGGCAAGGACACCGTGAAGTCACCTATGGGAATGTTCCCGGCATACGCCATTGACAATGACCTGAATTATGTGGCTGATAAAATCCGCAACTTCTATGAAGTCGGTGAGTATAAGACAGATGCAGAAATGGGTCAGGCTGATGCACAGGCTGCATCCGATCTTGAAAAGCCGGATGCAAACGGCAGACGGGCAAGGGGTGGAAAAAAGACCACAGCCACAGCAACACCGCCTACTACAACAGAAGATGCAGCACCAAAGACAGGCAGAACCGCCCGCAAGACACATGATGAAGTGGTGGCTGAAAATAATCAGAAAATGGCTGATTATATGGCAGAGCGTGACAAGGCTATTGATGCGGTTGCTGATGGGCATGAAGAAATCCCGTTTGATGAAGCGTGTGCAGCAGCGGATTCTGTACCGCAGCCGGAACTTGAAACACCGCCAAGAAGAACCCGCAAGGAAAGAAAGTCTGCTGAACAGTCTGAACCTGTTCAGGACGGTACAACAAATACTGATTCTGAATCTGTCACACTGGATGCAGACACATACTTCTATGTTCCGGCTGATGATAACTATGTGATGAAGCACAAGGGTGACACGGTTGACCTGATTGTTGATGGTGTTGAGGTTATGAAGGTCATCAGCAAGGAAGAATTTGGTGAAGGTGTGAAGCGTTTAGCACAGGCAGACAACCCTAAGCCGGAAAACCCTATTGACGGGGCAATGAACCCGCCGGAAAAGGGCAGACGCACAAGAAGAAGTGCAACACAGGCACAGCCTGATAATGCAGATACAGCAGCGGATGAAACCCCGGCAGTAGATGAACAGCCGACTGGCAGAACCCGCAGAGTAAGAAAAACACGCTAAGAAAGTGAGGTAAAAGAACATGAACAATCCTTTTGGTTTACCTGATGAACTGTTTGGTGCAATTCTTGCATCAGCGATCACGGAAGGAATGAACACGGCAAACAACCGTTCAATGAAGAACCCGCACCCGGTAGCACCTAAACAGGATGTACCGCCGGAAGATGGTGCAACTGCTGCAAAGAAAATCTATGATTCCTATGTAAAAGCCGGGTTCAATGAGGTTCAGGCGTTTGAGTTGTTAAAGTTAGTATTAAGCAAATAAGAAAGGTTAAAAAGGTGAAAAATTATGGCTATTGATTTCAGTGCATTTGATGAAAAGGTTGATTTACAGGAATTACAGAATGAGGTGCAGAACGCACCTGACAATGATTTTGCTGATGTGCCTGATGGTACATACATCATTGGTATTGAGAAGATGGAAATTAAGTTGACCAAGGCACAGGATAAGTTGATGTTTGCAGTTCAGGCAAAGATCAAGGAAGGTGAACAGGCAAACCGCATGATCTTCTTCAACCGTGTTATTTCCGGCAACAGTTCCGCAAAGTGGACGGACGGACAGGCAATCAAGTCTGTATGCACTTGGGTGAACAAGCTGATTGCAGAAGATGACACACCTGTTGAATTTGTGAACTATGCGGATTTTGCAGATCAGATTCTTGATGTATTCCAGTCCATTCAGGGTGCGATTGAAGTTGAGGTTGATTATAAGGCAGATGCTTTCAACCCTATCACAATCAAGGAAGTTTTTGACTGCTAAAAAATTTTACTTGTAAAGTTAAGACTTCTTAACTTAGAATGTTATCAGGCGGTGGCGGGGTCGCACCTTCCACCGCTATTTTCAGAAAGGGTGAATGTAGTGATTTTTTATGACTTTGAGGTTTTCAAGGAAGATTGGCTTGCCGTTTTCATTGATGTGACCAAGAAAAAAGAATATGTGATAATCAATAACCCTGATGAATTAAAAGCCTTATATGAAGCGAATAGCAAGGATATATGGGTAGGTTATAACAACCGCCACTATGACCAGTACATATTTAAGGGGATTCTGTTGGGAATGAACCCAAAAAGAATCAATGACTGGATAATTGTTGAAAAAAGGGAAGGGTGGCAATTTTCATCAGCGTTCAACAAAGTTCCAATGATTAACTATGATGTTATGCCGAACCCCCCGGTTGGTTTGAAAACACTGGAAGGTTTTCTTGGCAGCAATATCAAGGAAACGGATGTTGATTTTAGAATAAACAGGAAATTGACCAAGGAAGAGATTGAAATGACGGTTTTCTACTGTCGGCATGATGTGGAAGAAACCATCAAAGTATTCCTTGAAAAAATAGATGAATTTAATGCAATGCACGGTATCATTCAGGCTTTCCCGGACATTGTGAACCTGTCTGATATAGGGGACAGTGAAGCAAGAATCACCGCAAAGGTGCTTGGGTGTTCACGCAGATCATTTGAAGATGAATTTGATTTTTACTTCTTGCCGTGCTTGCAACTGAAAAAATACAAATATGTTCAGGATTGGTTTGAACAGAAAAGACAGGAAGCCTTGTCAATGGACTTGGCACACATGGATAAATACTCAAAACGTACATGGTATAAGGAACAGGGTCTTGAAACCGTGGTTGCGGGTATTCCTCATTCATTCGGTTTTGGCGGTGTTCACGGGGCAACAGCCACACCAATTCACAAGACCGGGCAACTGCTGCACGTTGATGTAAATAATTACTATCCATCAATGCTGATTGCTTGGGGACTGGTTACAAGGGCAGCAACCAATGACAATTACCCGTTAGTGTATAACACACGAAAAGCCATGAAGGAAAAACAGATTGCTGCAAAAAATGCCGGAAACAAGAAAGAAGTCAAGCGGTGGAAGAAAGCACAGTTGCCATATAAGAAGATGCTGAACGCCTTGTCAGGTGCAATGAAGGATGAAACCAATGCAGCGTATGACCCAAGAAACAATAACTGTATGTGCATCAACGGTCAGTTGATGTTGCTTGACCTGATTGAACACCTTGAAGTTGTACCGGGATTTGAACTGATTCAGTCCAACACGGACGGTCTTATTATTTGGATTCCTGACACAGATGAAGCCTTTGAAATGGTTGATGATATTTGTTGGGAGTGGGAACAGCGTTGTTCAACAGATCAGTGTTCAATTCTTCTTGAACTGGATAACATCAGTGAAATCTATCAGAAGGATGTGAACAATTACCTTTGGGTTGGTATTGACGGTGGTGTTGAAAGAATCGGTGCTTATGTGAAGGAACTTTCAGCGGTTGACAATGATCTGCCAATCCTGAATAAAGCACTGGTTGACTACATGGTCAAGAAAACCCCGGTTGAACAGACCATCAATCAGTGTGATGACCTGATTATGTTTCAGAAGATTGTCAAGTTATCAGACAAGTATGATTGGGTGGAACATGAGCATTGCACTCCGCTTGTCAGTCATATAGGCAAAAGAACAATCAAGACGGTGTATGAATACCCTGACAAGGACAAATACACATATAAATCATACAGGGTGTTTGCATCTAACGATCAGAAAGACGGCAGATTGCTGAAACGTAAACAGGTGAAAACCAAAGGTGAAAAATTCGGTAATACACCTGACCACTGTTTCATTTTCAATGATTCAGTTGTTGGGGTAAAAACACCGCCTGAACTTGATAGGCAGTGGTACATAGATTTAGCAAAGAAACGCTTGAAACAATTTGGTGTTGTAGCGTAACACCGGGAAGGAAGGTTTTTCATGGATTTAGAAATCAGATATGAAAATGGTTCAATGACAGTTCATCTTGAAGAATTTCTTTCAGAACGCAGAATTGCCAAGGTCAGGAAACTGCTGAAAGTTATCAGAAGCAGTTTCACACCTGAATGTGAACAGCAGATGAAAGAATTTATTCAGGAACAGACTGAACAGTTTGAACAAGTTCAGAAGGAACACAGTATTTACATTGAAGGGTACACGCAAAAGGTCAAGTATGCAGAACAGCAGATCAGGCAGACAAAGCACCGTATTTCACAGATTCAGACGGGTGTTAAAAACTCGCAGCTTCTCCGGGATTCACACAGGAAGAACACAAAAGTTTGGAAGGATCGCAATGCTGATGTAAAAAAGTACAGGGAACGCCTAAAAGAACCAAGGACAACTTTGAAGGAACAGAATGAAGAACTTAGGAACTTGAAAACACGGTTATGGAAAAGGCAAAAGGCTTTTGACTGCAATGTCAGAAACAAGGAATTTTATAAAAAAGTGATGCAAGAAATCACTTAAAGGATGGTGATAAAAAATGCCACTATACAAAGGTTATGTTGAAACCAAAGGCAAGGCAAGCATTGAAAAATTGAAAAACAGAACCACATGGAAAACCTATGATGAAGTGAAGAACCTGAACGGGTTCGGCGGGGTTTTGGCTGATGACACTATCCTTATCGACATTGATGATTCTGACCAATCTGAAATTCTGATGAACATTGTGGAAGAACTGCAACTTGACTGTAAAGTCCTTTGTACCAGTAGGGGAAAACATTTTCTTTTCAAGAATCATACCATTGCAAGGAACAGGACACACGTTCAGTTGGCGGTTGGTCTTACTGCTGATATAAAAGTCGGCAGTAAGTTATCCTATGAGGTTATCAAGATTGACGGTGAAGAAAGATTTTGTGAATGGGACATTGAAGAAGGTGGAAAGTATCAGGAAGTTCCCAAGTGGTTGTTCCCGGTCAAGGCAACCGCAGACTTTGTTGATATGGATGCCGGGGACGGAAGGAATCAGGCACTTTTCAATTACATCCTGACCCTTACTGCAAATGATTTCACTGTTGAAGAAACCCGTGAGTGCATCCGCATCCTGAATAAGTTTGTTCTGAAACAACCACTGTCAGATGATGAACTGGAAGTGATCTTGCGTGATGATGCTTTTCAGAAACCTGTTTTTTTCCTTGGCAGCACATTCCTGTTTGACAAGTTTGCAGTATTTATGAAGAACACGGCACACGTTATCAAAATCAACGGGCAGTTGCACATATACAAAGACGGTGTGTATTCCAATGGGTACAAGGAAATTGAATCAAACATGATTCAGCACATTCCCAACCTGAAAAAGATGCAACGCCGGGAAGTCCTTGATTACATGGAACTGATTGTTGATGAAAAGGAACAGTCAGATGCAAATTTGATTGCTTTCAACAATGGTGTATATGACCTTGTGACTGGGGAACTGAAACCATTCAGCACTGACATTGTTATTACCAATAAGATTCCTTGGGACTACAAGCCGGATGCTTATTCTGAACTGGCAGACAGTACACTGAACAAGTTAGCGTGTGGTGATGCAGCGATTAGGGCATTGTTGGAAGAATGTATTGGTTACTGCTTTTACAGAAGAAATGAGTTAGGCAAGGCGTTCATCCTGACAGGTGACAAGTCCAACGGTAAAAGTACATTTTTGGATTGTGTCAAAGCAATCCTTGGTGATCGGAACATTTCAGCACTTGACCTGAAAGAACTGGGGGACAGGTTCAATACTTCAATGATGTTCGGTAAACTGGCAAACATTGGTGATGATATTGGTGATGATTTCCTTCAAGGTTCACAGGTCAGTGTGTTCAAAAAAATAGTAACAGGTAACCGCATCAAGGCAGAGCGTAAAGGACAAGACCCGTTTGAGTTCAACCCGTTCATCAAGTTACTGTTTAGTGCCAATGATATTCCCCGTATGAAGGACAAGACCGGGGCGGTACTTAGGCGTTTGGTTATCATTCCATTCAATGCCACATTTAGCAAGGATGACCCTGATTATAGACCATTCATCAAATATGAATTGACACAACAGGACAGCATTGAATATCTTATCAGGCTTGGTGTGGAAGGACTAAAAAGGGTAGTCATCAATAATGGATTCAGTAAATCAGATAAGGTTCAGAATCAGTTGGATGAATATGAACAGGAAAACAACCCTATCCTTGCATTTATCAATGACACCGGGGTTGACATGATCGAAAATGAACCAACCAATGAGGTATACAAGCGGTATCAGGTATTTTGTGCAGACAACAGTATGCAGCCAATGTCAAACATTGTATTCAGTAAGCAGATCAACAAACGCCTTGACTTGGAAATTTCAGTTGTAAAACTGAACGGTCAGACAAGGCGTATTTTCAGAAGCAGAAAGGAAGGTATCAATTAGTGAAAGGTGGAAGAAATCAGGAAGGATATGCAGACCCAACGGCAACTATCGCCGTTGGTAGAGTAGCAAAGGAAGAACGTGAACAGATTGAATGTGAAGCAGCAGACAAACGTGCCTATGATCTGATTAAGGTTTTGAAGTACATCATCAAAGGTGCGGGGTTTGAACTGACTGAACGTGTTCAGGTGAAAGATACCAAGACAGGAAGGGTTTACAGATGAATGAAAGTATTATAACAAAATTAGTCAAATTATTTGACGGTGATGATTCAGTGAAAGAAATTTCCCTTTGTAATGATGTATTACCTATGATTTCAGCACATTACAAAGGTACACCAATCAATCAGCATGATTTTGGTATTATGAACAGATGTGTTGAAGATGCACTTTCAATAATATCTACAAGGTATGTCAGATTTTATGCAGTACCAAAGTTTGAAATAAATTACGGTGGAATAGTAACCTTGAAGGATGTTGTCTATAAGAAAGTGAGGTAAAACGCATGACGGAAAATGTATGTGTTACCTGTCAGTATTATGAAAGCTGCAACCGTCCTGAACGCTTTATGAAGTGTATGGGGTACAAAGAAAAACAGGAAAGGGGTGAAGAAAATGCACAGCAGACTGGAAGATGATGCACAGTATGAATGGTGCAGACAATGGGAAGAAGAACACAGACGGAAGATCACCCGGAAGAAGCAGAAGAAAATCAGACGGGTTCAGCACTGGTGTAACTGTAAGTTGTATGTCAAGTATGCTTGGTATGAGTTCCGGGCAATGGTGAAAGGATAAGGTGAATGATTATGGAAAATAAGATTTTGGAATTATTGGAACAGAAGGGCAGCGTATCAATGAATGATGATATTTTCCCGTTGGTGGAAAAAGAATTTGAAGGTCAGGTGATTGGTGCAGAACTTTATGAACTTGCACACCAATACATATCACAGTTGTTGTATGGGGTGCATACCGCCGGGGTTGCCGTGATTGCAGTTCCTAAGTTTGCAGCGGGTCAGCAGTTCGGTCAGATGGTTGTTGCTGATGTGATTTATACAAAGGTGAATGATACACCGTATGATTTTATGCAGTAGTTACGCAATAGTTACGGTTGGTTACGGTTCACGGTTACGGTTGAAACCCTTGTAAATACTGGCGGTTACGGTTGGTTACGGTTAAAAGCAATTTTCTTATTATTTTTATTTTATTGTATATTCTATACATCATAAAAAGTAAAAATATAGAGTATAAGGTGTGAACCGTAACCGTAACTAACCGTAACCAGTAGGAAATTCAAGGCTTTTCAGGGTGTTTTTAGTGTGATTTTATCCGTAACCGCAAGCGTAACCGTAACCGGGAAAGGACAGGTGAAAGAATGAAAACATTATCCGCAAGGGAATATTTAGGACAGTTACAGGAACTTGATACTAATATCAATCAGGACTTAGAACGCCTTGATGATATGAAAACCAATGCTTGCAGTACGGGCGGTATTGATTATTCTGCTGAAAGAGTGCAGACAAGTCCGTCAGGTGACAGTTTATGCAAGGCAGTCACAAACTATGTTGATTTCAATGAACAGATAAACAGGGAAATTGACAAATTTTCAGATGCCAAGGAACAAATCATCAGGCAGATTAGAGGTCTGCACAATGCAAGGTATTCACAAGTGTTGTTCAAGGTATATGTGCAGTTTAAGAGTTTGAAAGTTGCATCAGGTGAAATGGGTATGTCATATCAGTATGTCAGGAATCTTCACAAAAAGGCACTTACAAGATTTGAAGAAACCTATGATGATCTGCATTACCTAACTTAATGTATACTTACTGTCACTTGAAACAACAAAAAGAGCGTTTTACGATAGATTTTGTTGTTTCATGTATATTGTGTATTCTTGAAACTAATGATAGGATGTATCTTGACAAGATGGGAATTGTGAAGAAGCGGTTGTTTTTTCACAATTCTTTTTTGTTTATGCCGATATTTGCACCCTGAAATGTAATGTTTCAGGGATTTTTTATTGCAAAAATACATGAAAGGGGTGTTGTTTGATGGCAAAAACGGCAAAATTAACTGAAAAACAGCAGCGTTTTGTTGAAGAATACCTGATTGACCTGAACGCAACACAAGCAGCCATTCGTGCGGGTTATTCGGCAAAAACAGCAGATCAGCAAGGTTCAAGGATGTTGGCAAATGTCAAGGTTCAACAGGCAATTAGTGTTGCAATGGCAGAACGCAGCAAAAGAACAGGAATCAATCAGGACAGGGTTGTTTTAGAACTTGCCCGCATTGCTTTTGTGAAGATGACAGACCTTGTTGATAGTCACGGAAGAATTAAAGACAATGCAACTGATGATGACCTTGCCTGTATTGAATCCGTGAAATATAAACAGTCTGAATCAGAAACCGGGTCAAGTGTTGAAAGGGAAGTGAAGATTTCACCAAAGCTGAAAGCACTTGAATTACTTGGTAAGCATTTGGGTATGTGGAATGACAAGATTGATGTGAACATCACACAGCCTATTGTTATCACTGGTGAAGATGCCCTTGAAGATTAGGCGGTGATCGTCTATGGTCAAGAACAGAATATCTTCACAATATGTTTTTGGGTATCAGAAGTTCATTCTGTACCCGGAAGATTACAAGGCTACAAAGTCCGGCAAGAAGAAAGTGCTGCTGCCTGAACTGGTTGGTAAGGGTTACGGTACTTTTTGGCGTTGGAAAGGTAGATATAGGGTATGCAAGGGCAGCCGTGCATCCAAGAAATCAAAAACAACTGCCCTTTGGTACATCACCAATATGATGAAGTACCCACAGGCAAATACCCTTGTGGTCAGAAAGACTTTCAGAACCCTGAAAGATTCCTGTTTCACAGAATTGAAGTGGGCGATTCACCGCCTTGGCGTTGATGCATTTTGGGAAATCAAAGAATCACCACTTGAAATGACCTATAAACCAACAGGTCAAAAGATTTATTTCAGGGGACTGGATGACCCCCTGAAAGTAACATCAATAACCGTTGATATTGGTTGCTTGTGTTGGATGTGGATTGAAGAAGCGTATGAAATCAGTTCAGAAGATGATTTCAATATGCTTGATGAATCAATCCGTGGTGCTGTTCCTGACGGTTCAGGACTGTTCAAGCAAATAACCCTTACACTGAACCCGTGGAATGAACACCACTGGATAAAGAAGCGGTTTTTTGATAACACGGATGATGAAACCCTTGCAATGACCACCAATTACAAGTGCAATGAATGGTTGGATAAGGCAGACTTGAAAGTCTTTGAAACCATGAAGAAGCAGAACCCAAGGCGTTACAAAGTAGCGGGTCTTGGTGATTGGGGTATTGTAGACGGTCTTGTCTATGAAAATTGGGAAGAAAAGGCGTTCAGTGTTGATGAAGTCAAGAAGATTGCCGGGGTCAAGTCTGTATTCGGTCTTGACTTTGGTTATACAAATGACCCGTCAGCACTGTTTTGTGGTCTGATAGATCAGTCAAGCAAGACCATTTGGGTCTTTGATGAAATGTATCAGCCGGGCATGAGTAATGAAGCCATTGCTGAACAGGTTCAGCGGATGGGATATGTGAAAGAGAAGATCACAGCCGATTCAGCAGAACCAAAGAGCATTGACCGTTTGCGTGAACTGGGTCTGAAAGGAATTAGGAAAGCAAGGAAAGGCAAGGATAGCATCAACAACGGCATTGACTTCATACAGGACTATCATATTATCATTCATCCCCGTTGCGTGAATTTCATCACAGAGATCAGCAACTATCAGTGGGATAAGGATGCCAAGACGGGCAAGAAACTGAACCGCCCTATTGATGACTTCAACCACCTGATGGATGCAATGCGTTATGCGATTGAACAGATGGCAAAGGGTGATGCCTTTAGTTTTGATTAAGCAATTACCGGGTAGAATACACGGTGTCAGCAGCCGTTTCTTTTTGGACGGTAGGAAAAGGCTGTCAAATGCTTACTCCGGGGCGGTTGCAATCGGTGACCGCCTATGACACCTGTATAACTACTTTTGAGATATTAGAAACAAATTAGTAACACATACCCTTGGAAACATAGTGTTTTCAGGGGTTTTGATTTTATTATGCAATGAAAGGGGTGAATTGAACCGTGTTCAGTTCCTTAATAAACACACTGACATTGAAGGTTTCCAACTTTATACTGGACGGTGCAAGGTCAAGGATGACTGACAAGGAATTTCTTGAAAAAGAAATTATGAAATGGAAAACGTCACCCCACCGCATTATGCAGATTAAGGGTTCACTGTACTATGACAATGAACACGATATTTTGAAGCGGAAACGTACAATGATAGGTGAAGATGGCAAGTTACAGGTTGTTGAGAACTTGCCAAACAACAGGGTCATTGATAACCAATATGCAAAAATGGTCAATCAGAAAGCAAATTATCTGTTCGGTCAGCCTTTTGCAGTAAGTGGTGAGAATGACCAGTACATTGAACTGCTGAAAAAAGTGTTTAATAAGCGGTTTATGAAAACCATAAAAAACAGCGGTAAGGCAGCATACAACGGGGGAATCTGTTGGTTATATCCGTATTATGACAATGAAGGTCATTTCACTTTCAGGCTGTTCCCCGGCTATGAGATTTTGCCGTTTTGGAAAGACAACGATCACACCATACTTGACTTTGCGGTCAGGCTTTACTTGGTGATTGGATATGAGGGAACAACCCCAACTGTCATTGAAAAGGTTGAAGTGTATGATGTTGATGGTGTTCACAGGTTCATTCTTGACCACGGCACACTTATCCCTGATCTGACAAATAACGGTGAAGCTGATTGTTACCATGTTACCATGACGGATGCAACTGGGAAGGTGACAGGGTTCAACTGGCAGCGTGTTCCCCTGATTCCATTGAAAGCCAATGAACAGGAAACACCACTGCTGAAAAGGGTCAAGTCTTTACAGGACGGTATCAATGTGATGCTGTCGGACTTTGAAAATAATATGCAAGAAGATGCCCGGAACACCATTTTGGTATTGAAGAACTATGACGGTACTAATTTGGGTGAGTTCAGAAAGAATCTTGCAACCTATGGTGCAGTAAAGGTCAGATATGACGGTGATACCAAGGGCGGGGTTGAAACCCTTGAAATCACAGTCAATGCGGATAACTACAAGGCTATTGTGGAAATCTTCAAGAAAGCATTGATTGAGAACGCAATGGGTTATGATGCCAAGGATGACAGACTTTCCGGCAACCCTAATCAGATGAACATTCAGTCAATGTATTCTGATATTGACATTGATGCAAACGATACAGAAACAGAGTATCAGGCAGCCTTTGAAGAAATACTTTGGTTTGTGAATTGCCATTTTGCTAATACAGGACAGGGGAACTTTGAAGGTGAAGAAGTAGACATCATATTCAACCGTGACATTCTTATCAATGAATCAGAAGCCATTGATAACTGTCAGAAATCTGTTGGTATTCTTTCTGATGAAACAGTCATCAGTCAGCACCCTTGGGTGGATGACCCACAGGCAGAACTTGAACGCCTGAAAAAGCAGAAGGAAGAAGCACAGAAAGAAATGCTTGCACAATATGACCCGTTTGGTACACAGAATGATGACCCTGACAACAAAGGTGACCCAAACAAGGGAAGTCAGGGCGGTGAAGTAGATGAATAACGGTGAATACTGGCAGAAGCGTTTTGAACTGCTTGAACAGTCACAACATAACATAGGTGTTCAGTGCTATGCGGATATTGAAAAACAGTACCGACAGGCACAGAAGCAACTTGAAGGTCAGATTGCTGCATGGTATCAACGTTTTGCATCTAACAACGGGGTAACCCTTGCAGAAGCAAAGCGGATGTTGAACGCAAAGGAACTTGCTGAACTGAAATGGGATGTAAACCAGTACATTCAGTACGGTCAGGAAAATGCAATCAATGGTACTTGGGTCAAGCAGCTTGAAAACGCATCTGCAAGATTCCATATCAGCAGACTTGAAGCCTTGAAGTTGCAGACCCAACAGAGCATTGAAATCATGTTTGGAAACCAACTTGACAGCATTGACAGCACAATGCGGAATGTTTACAAGTCCGGCTATTATCACACCGCCTATGAGATTCAGAAGGGTGTGGGTGTTGGTTGGGACTTTTCTGCACTGGATGACAAGCAGATCAGCAAGGTCATCAATAAGCCTTGGGCGGTTGACGGCAAGAATTTCAGTGAAAGGATATGGGGCAACCGTCAGAAGTTGGTCAATGAACTGAACAACACCCTGACACAGAACATCATCTTGGGAAAAGACCCGCAGAAAGCCATTGATGAAATTGCCCGGAAGATGAACACTTCCAAGACCAACGCCGGGCGGTTGGTAATGACAGAAGAAGCCTTTTTCAGTTCCGCAGCACAAAAGGATTGTTTTGATGAACTGGATGTTGAACAGTTTGAGATTGTGGCAACGTTGGATTCCCACACTTCGGATATATGCCGGGGCATGGATGGCAAGCATTTCCCTATGTCTGAATGGAAGGTTGGTGTGACTGCACCGCCGTTTCATGTTCATTGCCGTTCAACCACAGTACCGTATTTTGATGATGAATTTGATGCTGTCGGTGAACGTGCTGCACGGGATGAAGAAACAGGCAAGACCTACTTTGTACCGGGCAATATGACCTATAAGGAATGGGACAAGGCTTTTGTTCAGGGTGATAAGTCAGACCTGAAAGAAGCATTGCCGGATGATATTGAAAAACCGATTGACAAGGTGGAATTGAAACAACAGATTTCTGATACAAGTACACAGATTGAAGATTTGAAGAAACAGTTTGGTGATACGGCAGACGGTTATTCTTATGATGAGTGGTTCAAAGAATTTGATTCTATTGAAGATGGTTTTGGTGGTACTTACAAAGGTGATAAGACCTTTGATAAACTGACAGAACTTGACAGTAAGATCAGGGAACTGACGCAGAAGAAAGATGATTTGAAAAATCTACTGTATGAGAATATGTCCGTTGATGAAGTAAAAGAAGAAATCAGTAATAACAACAATCAGATTACTGCATTGATGTCTGAATATACAGAAAAACACAAGCAACTGGAAAAAGCAATGTTGTTTGGTGGTGTTGATGTTCCAACTATGAATAAACTGCAAAGTGATATAGAAACGATACAGGCATCTGTTGATGAACTTAAAAAACAAAATGATGAATGGAACAAACTATTGCCTGAACGTGTTCAGGTGTCACACGCAACTGTTGTGAATGGTTCAGACCTGTCAGGTAATATAGATTATTCAACAGGTAAGTTTGAACATGATATTGAAACAGCACTTAATGCACAAGGTTTTGATGGAACACCAAGCATTGTTGAATATGATGATTTCAAGAAGGCAATGGAAGAATCAGGTTTCTATGCTGAAAGAACCTATGCAGCCAATACACAGGAATTGTTAGACACTTATCGTGATGAATTATATAATGGTAAGTGGTATGTTGACTGTTCAGAAGGTGGTTCACAGTATGGTCAAGGTATGTATTGTGCATCTTGCTATGATTTATCAGATAACAAGTCAATAGGTGGTATTAGTTGGGAAATGTCGCATTATCAAGAAATTGGAATGTCAAAAGGTAATGCATATTCATATACTGAATCACTTACACTTCAACCGGGGGCAAAGATTTTCGATTTGCCAAACGGTGCGGATGCAATGGAATATATATCTGATAAGTATGCACAGCATTATATGCTGAAAAATGCAACTGATAAGAAGTTAGTCAAGGATATAAATGAATACTTTGGTGTTCAGGATAAACTTCTTGAACTTGGCAAAATGTATGATGCTAAAAAGGTCACACTTGCTGAATATGAAAAACAGTTAGATGCATTGTATGATTACCGTGATTCTATTTATAACGGAAGTCCTGAATTTCAGGCAGCAAAGAAAAAGGCAATGGAACAACAAATGTATCAGTTGCCTGATATGAAATATCCTAAGTTGAAAGACCCCGGAACACTTGCTGCTGAAATGGGTTATGATGCAATTAAGGCTGATGGTCATGGTGACAGTGGTTCATATACTGTTATTCTGAACAGAACAAAAGTAATATTCTGTAAAGGGGGTTCAATATATGGAAACTAAGATTGAACGTAACAAAGACGGTACAATCAAAGGTGTCACAACAATGGGTGATTTCATTCAGGAAAAACTTACACCTGAACAGGAAAAGGCAAAAGAAGTCAGGGAACGACTTAAAAAGAAGCATGAAAGCACGGTCAAATAGCCGTGCTTTTTTCATACCTTAACAAGTTATCAATAGACCCGTAATAATTGCTATATGGCGGTTATATGAGGTCAGAAAGGGGGATAAAAGGCACATGAAAACGTACACAATGAGAAAGGCATGGTGATCCTGATTATCTCCCGGCTACTGGGTCAAGTAGCATATAAAAAAGGCATCCGGCAATGGGTGTCTTTTTTCTTGCGGGTTGTCAAGCGTAAACCGAACAAAACCAATCAATCATGTGGGAGTAACCCCGTATAAAAACGTATTTGAAAGGATGGTATAGAAATGACAAGAAAACAGTTAGAGGATTTAGGACTTACCAAGGAACAGGCTGATTCAGTAATGAAAATCAATGGTGATGACATTGAGAACGCAAAGGGTACTGCTGCAACAGAGATTAAGAACTTGCAGACAGAGGTTGAAGGACTGAAAACACAGGTCGGTGACCGTGACAGTCAGTTGGAAACCCTGAAAGTATCTGCCGGGGACAACGCTGATTTGAAAAAGCAGATTGAGGACTTGCAGACTGAAAACGCCACTGCCAAGGCAAACCATGAATCTGAACTGAACCAGTTGAAAATTGATTTTGCTGTTGAAAAAGCACTGACAGGTGCAAAGGCAAAGAACATCACCGCAGTCAAGGCACTTTTAGACCTGAAAGATGCCAAGTTTGACAAGGAAGGAAATGTCAAGGGACTGGCTGAACAGATCGAAAAACTGACCAGTGATGAAGGTACTAAGTTCCTGTTTGAAGCACAGAAACAGCAGCAGAATTTCAAAGGTTTTCAGCCGGGGGCATCCGCACAGCAGAAACCGGGTGCAGAAGTTGACACTTCAAAAATGAACTATGATGAATTATGTGCCTATTTAGCAGAAAATCCTGATGCTAACTTAGGTGAGTAAAAGAAAGGACAGGTGAAAATTTATGCCAAACGATAAGTTTGATTCTAAGAGTTTTAACCCACAGGCTTTCAAGTATATGGTTGGTAGAGTGCCGAACCTTCATATGCATGAGATCAAGAAGTCAAAAGCACTGGCGGGTAACCCTGACATTAAGGCAACCCTTGGTGGTAGTCAGGGCGGTACAGGTTACGCAAGAATTGCAATGCGTGGTCTGTTAGATGGTGATGCAGTCAATTATGACGGTCAGACTGATATTACTGCAACCAGTACCAAGACCTTTGAACAGGGTGTTGTTGCTGTTGGTCGTGCTAAAGCATGGCTTGAAAAGGATTTTTCCTATGACATTACAGGCGGTGTTGATTTCATGCAGAATATCGCAGATCAGGTTGGTGAGTATTGGGACGGTGTAGATCAGGACACTATTGTTGCAATTCTTGAAGGTGTATTTGCTATGACTGGAACAAAGAACAAAGAATTTGTTGATGCTCACACCTATGATGTAACAGAGAAGATTGAGGGTAAAATGTCCGCAACTACTCTGAACAGTGCAACCAATAAGGCGTGTGGTGCTAACAAGAAGAAGTTCACACTGGTGTTCATGCACAGTGATGTTGCAACGAACCTTGAAAACCTGAACCTTGTAGCACACCTGAAATACACTGATTCACAGGGTATGCAGCGTGAACTTGATCTTTACACTTGGAACGGTAAGTTGGTAGTCATTGATGACGATATGCCGACTACTGAACAGGAAGGTTTTTATATTAAGGCAAAGTCAACTGATGAAGGTGCTTTACAGGTTGTATCTGATTCTGAAAGCACAATCACAGAAGGTAAGCAGATCAAGGCTGCTGATGTTACCCCGGTAGCAGACAGTTATGAATCACCAAAGGTTGGTGATTATGTGGTATTTATTGATGCGTTTACAGAGTATACAACTTATGTACTTGGTAACGGTTCAATCGGTTATGAAGATTTAGGGGTAAAAGTGCCTTATGAAATGAATCGTAACCCTGAAAAGAATGGTGGTCAGGACACACTTTACACAAGACAGAGAAAGGTTTTTGCACCTTTTGGTATTTCTTATGAGAAGAAGTCACAGGCTACATTATCCCCTACCAATGAGGAATTAAAGAAGGGTGAGAACTGGACACTGGTACATTCCGGGGAAACTACGGAAAGCAAGCGTTCATATATCAATCATAAGGCAGTACCTATTGCCCGTATCATTTCCCGTGGATAATTTCTGATCTGAAAGGATGGTTGCAATGTTTGATACTGATACAGTAAAAGAACGGTTGAAATCATTCGGTTATGAGGTCAAGGCAGATGATGAATTTGCCTTGACCTTTTGCGTTGAGAAAGTACGCAGCACAATCAAGAATGAAATCAACTGGAATGATGTGCCGGAAGGACTGGAACACATTGCCGTTGATATGGTGGTGGGTGAATTTCTTCTTTCCAAGAAAACCTTTGCACCTGATGACCTTACCGGGTTTGATTTAGAATATGCTGTCAAGCAGATTCAGACAGGGGACACCAACACGGTTTTTGCGACTGGTGAAGGTTCAATGACCCCTGAACAAAGACTGACTTCTTTCATCAATTACCTTTTATCCTATGGAAAGGCTGAATTTAATTCATTCAGGCGTATCAGATGGTAAAGCAGATTCAGGCAGCACAAAAAGCTGCAAGGAAAGCCATTGAAGCAACCTATTTTGGTACTTTGACGGTGACGGAACTGCAAAAGGTAAAAAATGAGAAGTCAAAACTTATGGAAGAATCAGAGGTTGTAGTCTTACAAGACCAACCGTGCAGATTATCTTTTGAAAAACTGCAAACAGCAATTCAGTCAGAATCAGCAGCAACGATCACGCAAAGCACAAAGTTGTTTGTTTCCCCGGATGTAACCATCAAAGCGGGGTCAAAACTGACAGTAACACAGGACAATGTGACCACGGACTACACCCGCAGCGGTGTCCCTTCCACATATCCAACGCATCAGGAAATTACACTTGAACTGTTCAAGGAATATGCGTAAATGGGTAGAATGGGAAGATTTGACTGCAAAGGTCTGAAAGACTTTCAGCAGCAGTTGGGAAAGTTGCAAAATCCTGATGACTTTGTGGAATCGTGTGCAAAGGAACTTGCTGCCCGGTTGCTTCGCATGGTGGTCAAAAGAACACCTGTCGGACAGTACCCGGCAAGTTCAGGAAAAAAGGGCGGTACATTAAGGCGTGGTTGGACTGGTGAAAAACGTGCATCAGCACAAGGGTATGCAGACAGCTTGACGGTGAATCATTTTGGTGACACTTATGTCATTGAAATTGTGAACCCGGTTGAATACGCATCTTATGTTGAGTACGGACACAGGACAGCCAATCATTCAGGATGGGTCAAGGGTCAGTTTATGATGACCATATCTGAACAGGAATTACAGAGAATTGCCCCAAAGGTGCTTGAAAACAAAATCAAGAAATATTTAGGGGGACTTGGTAAATGATAAATTCAATAGTTGAAGCAATCAGTTGTTCCCTGAACAAAGAATTTGGGGATGATTATGAAATCCACAATGAAAAAATTAAGCAAGGTTTGAAAGAGCCTTGTTTTTTTATTGCTTGCTTGAACCCAAACAACAACCTTTTCCTTGGCAAACGGTATGAACGTACCAATCAGTTCTGCATCCAGTATTTCCCACAGTCTGCAAAGAAGCAGCGGGAATGTGCTGATGTGGCTGAAAGAATGTATGACTGTTTGGAGTATATCACAACAGACGGTGATACCAAGCCAATCAGGGGTTCAAAAATGAATCATCAGGTGGTTGATGATGTTCTGAATTTTTTTGTCAATTATGACTTTTTCACGGTCAAGACGGAAGATCAGACACCAATGGAAACTATGACGGCAAGCACGGATGTGAAGGAAGGTGGTTGATTATGGCAGCAAAAAAGACAGCAACGGGAACTGCTGCAAGGTCTGAACAGACTGAACCAATGTTCAGCAAGGAACAGATTCTTGCATCTGCTCGTTTTGCAAACAGAAGGGACTTGGTGGATGCCCTTCTTGATGAAGATAAAAGTTACACCATGAAAACTGTTGACAATTTAGTTGAAAAATACATGAAAGGACAGGTGAAATAGTATGGCTTTAGGTGGTGGTACATTTACCTCACAGAACAAAGAACTGCCCGGTGCTTATATCAACTTTGTATCGGCTGCATCCGCATCCGCTGCATTGTCTGATAGAGGTATTGCAACAATGCCCCTTGAACTTGACTGGGGTGTTGAAGGGGAAGTTTTTGAAGTGACCAATGAAGATTTTCAGAAGAACAGCCTGAAACTTTTTGGTTATGCCTTTGACAGTCCTAAGATGCTTGGTCTTAATGATCTGTTCATGGGTGCAAAGACCTTATACGCATACCGTCTGAACGGCGGTGGTGATAAGGCAGCGAACACATACGCAACTGCAAAGTATTGTGGTGTTCGTGGTAACGATTTGAAGATCGTGATTCAGAAAAATGCAGATGATGTAAGCAAGTATGATGTTACAACCTACTTCGGTACGGTTAAGGTTGACACACAGACAGTTGCCAAGGCTGCTGATCTTGTGGCAAACGATTATGTAACATTCAAAGCTGCTGATCTTGCTGTTACTGCCGGAACACCTTTAACTGGTGGTACAAACGGCACGGTTGACGGCACAGCACATCAGGCTTACTTGGATAAAATCGAATCATACACCTACAACACTATGGGCGTTGTGGTTACTGATGATATTACCAAGAAGTTATATGTGGCTTTCAACAAGCGTTTGCGTGATGAACTTGGTATCAAGTTCCAGTTGGTTGTTTATAACCTGTCTGCTGATTATATGGGCGTTATCAGTGTGAAGAACAAGGTAACAGATGCCGGATGGTCAGAAGCAGCACTTGTGTACTGGGTAACTGGTGCAGAAAGCGGTTGTGCAGTCAATAAGTCTTGTCAGAACAAGAAATATGACGGCGGTTTCACCGTTGATACCAATTACACACAGAATGAGTTGAAAGCAGCAATCAAGGCGGGTGAGTTCACTTTCCATAAGGTCAACGGCGTTGTCCGTGTGCTTGAAGATATTAACTCTATGGTGACCACTTCGGACACTTGCGGGGATGTATTCAAGGACAATCAGACGATCAGAGTTATTGACCAGTTGGGAAATGATGATGCAGTTCTTTTCAACACTAAGTATCTTGGTGTTGTTCCAAACAATGCATCAGGCAGAACTTCCCTTTGGTCTGACTTGGTAAAAATCCGTACACAGTTACAGGAACTTGGTGCTATTGAAGGGTTCACTGATTCTGATGTTACGGTTGCACAGGGCGATTCCAAAAAGGCGGTTGTGATTACATCAGCAATCACCGTTGTGAACGCTATGGGTAAACTCTATGAAACGGTTACGGTTGCGTAAGAAAGGGGTGAAATAAAATGCCGAATGTAACAATGAAAGCAAGGGACACTATTGCAGCAAAACTTGCTGAATGTTTTATCACAATCGGAAGTAGAAGATACAACTTCATGCAGATGATTGATATGGAAGCAAAGGTTGAGAAAACCAAGACTACTGTTCCCCGCCTTGGTGCAATCATGGCGGGTCATAAGTCATGCGGTATGGAAGGTACTTTTTCCGGCACTGCACACTACAACCAGTCAGTTCTTCGTCAGGCGTTACTTGACTATAAGAACACTGGTGAGGATGTGTATTTTGAAATGCAGATCACCAATGATGACCCAACCAGTGATGCGGGCAGACAGACGATCATTTTCTATGACTGCAACACTGACGGCGGTGTGTTAGCAAAATTTGATGCTGACGGGGAATACCTTGATGAAGAGATTGAAGGAACATTTGAGGACTTCTCAATGCCTGAATCTTTTGCAAACCTCACGGGTTTTCTTACTAACTAAGTAACAGAACCCCTTGTGTGGCTTTTATATAAGGTCATATAAGGGGTTTTTTCTATTCTTTGATAAACAGAAGGGAGAACAACAAAATGTCAAGATTTAGTTCATTTATGAAAGCGAATAAACAGGTAAAGGAAAATGAAAAGTTTGCACCTACTGCTTCACTTCTTGGTTCAGACGGAACACCTGTCAGATGGGAGTTCAGACACATTACTTCCAAGGAAAATGAAGAACTTCGTGATGCAAACACCATTGAAGTTCAGGTGACAGGCAAGCCGAACTTATTCAGACCGAAACTGATTACTTCAAAGTACCTTATGGCAATGATCGTGAAGTCAACGGTGTTTCCTGACCTTTACGATAAAGAGTTACAGGACAGTTACGGTGTGATGACCCCGGAAGATTTAGTCTATGCAATGGTGGATGATGCCGGGGAAATGCAGGACTTCCAGTTATGGATGCAGAAGTTTCAGGGATTTACCAAGTCACTTGATGAAAAGGTTGATGAAGCAAAAAACTAATTGAAGAAGGGGACGGTGAAGCAAATTATGCGTACTATGCCCTTCTAAAACTTCACATTCTTCCATCAGTGTTCTTGGCTATGGATGAACAGGAAAAAGCCTTTGTGATTGCTTCAATCAAATTGAAAGCAGAGCATGACAAGAAAGAAAAGAAAAAGGCAGAAGCAAGGGCAAAGAAAAAACACTAAGAAAGGACGGTGAAACAGGTGTCATCTATTCAGACAGGTATTGAACTTAATGACCAATTCAGCGGAGTGTTGAACAACATCATCAGTTCAGTGAACCTTGCCGTGTCTGCAATGTATGATATGCAGCAGTCAATGAACGCTGACATTGATACAAGCAGCCTTGAAGGGGCAAGGGATGAAATCAATCAGGCAACTGCTGCCATTGAAGCAATGAATCAGGCAGCAAGCCGACAGACCGCACCTGATATTGCACCGCCTGTTGTGGATGGTGGAAATCAAGAACCGATTTCTGTACCTGTTGACCCGGTACTTCCTGACCCTTTGGTTGAAAATCCTGAACCAATCAGACCTGAAATTCAGCCAAACGCACCGCCTGACCCTGAACCCGTAGAAATCCCGGTCACATGGAACACTGACGGGATGGATGTGTTTACAGGAACAGGTGTTGAACGATTTCAGCAAGAAGTTCAGAGTGCAAACGATATGTTGAACACACTGAACACCACACAGGCAAGGATTTCACAGACCGCACAGGGAATGGATATACTGCCGGATGCAGCAGTTCAGGATATGAACACCATGCAGCAGCGGTTATCTGCTATTCAGCAGCGGATTCAGCAGATTGAGAACAACCCGGTAAATGTTGGGGCAGACAATGCAAATGCAGAACTGGAACAGTTGCGTATGCAGTTGAATCAGGCTATTCAGGAACAAAATTCACTGAATCAGGCAATGCAGAATATGGATGTTTCTGCTGCTAATGATGCCTATTTGCGTTTGTCACAGACTGTTGGCAACACAGAAAGGTACATCCGTGACAATGTGGATGAACAGGGGCGTTTCAATCAGGAAATTTCAGCCGGAACACAACAGGCAAATGAACTGACCAATACCATCAAACGGGCAGTTGCAGCCTATGTCAGTATTCAGTCAGTTGGGAAAGCACTGAACATTTCAGATGAACTTGTTCAGACAACATCCCGTTTGAACATGATGAATGACGGGGTTCAGACAACCGCTGAACTTGTCAACATGGTATATGCAGCAGCACAGGATGCAAGAGGTTCATTCAGTCAGATGGCTGATGTTGTTGCCCGTTTCGGTAACAACGCAAAGGATGCGTTCAGCAGTTCAGAAGAAGTTGTTGCTTTTGCTGATCTGATTCAAAAACAGATGACGATTGCCGGGGCAAGCACCCAAGAAGCAGCAAATGCAGAATTGCAGTTATCACAGGCACTTGGTTCAGGTGTCCTTCGTGGTGATGAATTGAACAGTATCTTTGAACAAGCACCTAACCTGATTCAGAACATTGCAGACTATCTTGATGTTCCAATCGGTAAGATCAGGGAAATGGCAGCGGATGGGGAACTTTCCGCTGATGTAGTCAAGGCAGCAATCTTTTCTGCTGCTGATGACATTAACAGCAAATTCAATGAAATGCCTATGACTTGGGGGCAGATGTGGCAGTCAATGCAGAACACCGCACTGATTGCATTTCAGCCTGTTCTTCAAAGACTGAACGATTTAGCCAATAGTGAAGCATTTCAGACTTTCATTCAGGGTGCTATTGAAGCAATGGCAACCCTTGCGAATATCCTTCTGAATGTGTTTGATTTGGCGGTGTCAATCGGTACTTTCATAGGTGATAACTGGTCAATCATTGCACCTATCGTATACGGCATTGTGGCAGCACTCACAGCATACATTGCTATTTCTGCAATCGTGGCAGCAATTAACGGTGTCATGGCAATAGCGGAAGGTGTCAAGGCTGCTGCTCAAATGATGGCAACAGGTGCAACATTTGCAGAAACCGCAGCACAGCAAGGTCTTAACGCTGCACTGATGGCTTGTCCTTTAACTTGGATTATCATGCTGATTCTTGCGTTGATCGTGGTTATCTTTGCCGTATGTAATGCGATTGCAAAAATGACAGGTATTGCAAATTCAGGGTTCGGTGTGATTACTGGCGGTGTGAACGTAGTGATTCAGTTCTTCAAGAACTTGGGTCTGACCGTGGCAAACATTGCCTTGGGTATTGGAAACGCCATTGCAGCACTTGCATCCAATATGATGACAGCATTTCACAATGCAATCTGTTCTATTCAGTCATGGTTTTACAACCTGTTAAGCACGGCACTTTCAGTCATTGAAGGTATTTGTGCAGCACTGAATAAGTTACCGTTTGTTGAATTTGACTATTCCGGCATTTCATCCGCAGCGGATGATTATGCAGCCAAAGCAAGTGAAGCAGCCGGGAACAAAGAAGATTACCAGTCAATCAGTGATGCGTTCAATGAAGGTTTCACAACCTTTGATGCGTTTCAGGATGGTTGGGCATCAGATGCGTTCAATGCGGGTGCAGCATGGGGTGACGGTGTTGCTGATAAGGTTTCAAACTTTAGTCTGTCGGATGTATTCGGTCAGACAGATATTCCTAATGTGGGTGATTACACATCAGGGTTCAGTGATGCAATAGCAAATTCAGGCGTGGGTGACGGCATTGGAAACATTGACGATAACACAGGCAAGATCAAGGATTCTTTGGATATTACAGAAGAAGATTTGAAGTATTTGCGTGATATTGCAGAACAAGAAGCAATTAACAGATTCACAACCGCTGAAATCAATGTTGATATGTCAGGTATGCAGAACACCGTGAACAGCGGTGATGACATTGATGGTTTTATGACCAAACTGACAGATTCAGTCAATGAAGCGGTAGACAATATGACGGAAGGGGTGCATGAGTAAATGGCAAGAAGCGGATATGATATGTATTTTGACAAATGCCTTTTTCCTGTCACCCCTGAAAAAATCAGCATCAAAATCAATGGTAATAACAAAACGGTCAACCTGATAAATGAAGGTGAAATCAATATCCTGAAAAAAGCCGGGTTGACCGACATTGAATTTGAAGCAGAAATCCCGCAAGTAAAACATCCTTATGCGGTGTATAAGAATGGTTTCAAAGAAGCGGGGTATTTCTTTGATATTTTTGAAGGGTTGAAAACAGGCAAAAAGACATTCCAGTTCATTGTGTGCAGAAAGACCCCGGTGGGGAAAAAACTGCTGAACACAAACATGAAGGTATCTTTGGAAGATTACAAAATTTCAGAGGATGCCAAGAACGGGTTTGACTTCAAAGTCAAGTTCAATCTGAAACAGTACCGGGACTATGGAACAAAGACAGTCAACATCAAAATTGCTGCATCCAAGCCAAAGGCAAGTGCAGAGCCTAAGCGGGAAACTAACAATTCACCCGCCCCGGCAGCAGCACAGACCTATACGGTTGTGCGTGGTGATTGTTTGTGGAACATTGCAAAACGGTTTTACGGTAGCGGTGCAAAATACACCGTGATCTACAACGCAAACAAGGGTGTCATTGGTGGCAACCCTAACTTGATTTATCCGGGACAGGTCTTGACCATTCCGGCAGCATAAGAAAGGGGTGTTGTTCAATGTACGTTGAACTACTGGTTGGGAATGAATCAGGAACAAAAGTATATCAACCTGTTGTTCAGGAAGGTATTGAATGGTCAACAGAAAGAAAAAACACCCCAGGCAAACTGGTTTTCAAAGTCCTGTATGACAACATTCTTGATTTTTCAGAAGGTAGTCCAGTCAGGATGAAGGTGGACGGTGACAATGTATTCTTTGGTTTTGTGTTCAAGCAACAGAGAACCAAGGACAAAATCATTACTGTCACCGCCTACGATCAGTTGAGGTACTTAAAAAATAAAGATACCAAGGTCTATGAAGGAAAGACGGCAAACCAATTTGTGAAAATGATTGCAGATGATTATGCCCTGAACCTTGGCACACTGGATGATACCGGGTATGTCATTGAATCAAGGGTTGAAGAAAATACTTCACTGTTTGAAATGATAGCAAATGCCCTTGACCTGACACTGACCAATACCGGGGAAATGTATGTGTTATATGATGACTTTGGGAAACTTACCCTGAAAAGCCTGTCATCTATGTATGTGGGTGTTCCGGGGGCGTACCTGATGATTGATGAAGAAACCGGGCAAAACTTTGACTATACTTCATCTATTGATGAAAACACATATAACAAAATCAAACTGACCTATGATAACAAGGACACAGGAAAGCGTGATGTTTACATCACACAGGATTCTTCCAACATTAACAAGTGGGGTATCTTACAGTATTTTGACACCTTGCAGAAAGGTGAAAACGGTCAGGCAAAAGCAGATGCCCTTTTGAAACTGTATAACAAAAAGACCCGTAACCTGAAAATTACCAACGCTTTAGGTGACAACAGAGTACGGGCGGGTTCAATGGTTGTCATCAACCTTGATCTTGGTGATGTAAAACTGAAAAACTGGATGCTTGTTGAAAAATGCAAGCATACCTACAAGGAAGGTGAACATTGGATGGATTTGACACTTAGAGGGGGTGAATTTGTTGCCTGATGCAAATGAACTTGTAGATACCCTGAAAAGGGCAGCCGTTGAAGCGGTTGAAGCGGGGAAACCCGTAAATGTATATTTTGGTGAAGTTGTGAGTGCTTCACCGCTGAAAATCAATGTTGAACAGAAGATGATACTTGGTGAAAAACAGTTGATTCTTTCAAGAAATGTGACGGATTTCAGCACAATGGTAACAGTTGACTGGACTTCTGAAAGCAGTCTTTCCACCCACAACCACACTGTAAAAGGTGACAATGGCAGCGGTGGCAACATTGACTTGAACACGGGGTCAAAGAACCTTGCACATACTCACAAAATTACAGGAAAAAAGAAGATCATCATTCACAATGGCTTGGCGGTTGGTGATGAAGTTATCCTGATAAGACAGCAAGAAGGTCAACGCTTCATTGTTGTGGATAGGATAGGATAGGCAAATGATTCCTTCAACAGTTGGTTTTCTTGACCAAGATTTTGAAATTGAAACACAGCCAAGCCTAACTTATAAGATGGATTTAGACGGTGATTCAGTCAGGGGTCTTGTGGATGAACAGGATGCCATGAAGCAGATGATTTTCAGAACGCTGCAAACAGAACGGTATCAGTACATCATATATCCGTGGTATTACGGTATTGAAACACTTGACCTGTATGGTGAACCTGTTACATGGGTTTGCCCTGAATTAGAACGCAGAATCAGTGAAGCGTTAGCCGTTGATGAAAGAATCACGGGCGTGACCGACTTTGAATTTGACCTGACGGTCAAGGGTGTGGTTCATGCCTATTTTACTGTAAAAACAATTTACGGTGATATTAAAGCAGAGAAGGGGGTGAAGATTTAGAATGTATGAAGATCAGACTTATGACATTATCCTTGAAAGGATGATGAACCGGGTATCTGACAAAATTGACAAAAGACCGTCATCCCCTGTTTATGATCTGCATAGTTCAACCGCCATTGAATTTCAGATTTTATACATTGAGTTGGAATATCTGATAAAAAATTCATACGGTGATACTGCTGCAAGGGAATTTCTGATTTTACTTGCAAAGGACAGGGGACTTTCACCTGAACCCGCAACCAAGGCAATCTTACAGGGTGAGTTCACACCAACAAACATTGATGTTACTGGAAAGCGTTTCAACATTGGTGAAATCAACTATGTTGTGACTGAACAGATCACACCGGGAACATACAAGGTTCAGTGTGAAACAGAAGGTGTTGTTGGCAATCAGTACCTTGGGGATATGATACCAATGGAATATATTGACGGGTTGCAGACGGCAAGCCTGACAAGCGTACTTATTCCCGGTGAAGATGAAGAAGATACAGAAGTTTTCAGACAGCGTTACTTTGACAGCTTCAATGAACAGTCCTTTGGTGGTAATCATGCTGATTATATGGCAAAGGTCAAAGGCATTGAAGGTGTTGGGTCATGTAAGGTCAAGCGTGTTTGGAATGGTGACATTAGACCCGCTGACATGATCGTCAGTACAGTGGTCAAGAACTGGTATGAATCAATCATTTCAACAGTTCCGGCAGCAGTCAAACCGTGGCTTGATGCCGTATATAATGCAGCCAAGGACAAGAAACTGACGGTTGGCGGTACTGTTCATGTGGTCATTACTGATTCTGATGATTACGGTGAAGCAAGTTCAACGCTTGTTCAGTACGTTCAGCAGACACTTGACCCGGAAGAAACTGCCGGGGAAGGTTACGGACTTGCACCGATCGGTCATGTGGTCAGTGTTGCAAGTGCATCACCTGTCAGTATTGAGGTCAAGACCACGGTAACCTTTGAAGAAGGTCACAACTGGTCAAATACCAAGGCAGCCATTGCAGAAGCGGTTGATGCGTATTTCTTGGAATTAAGAAAGAACTGGTCAGAAACTTCACAAACCATTGTCAGGGTATCGCAGATTGAAAACCGCATCCTTGGTGTTGATGGCGTGGTGGATGTGACCGGGACAAAGCTGAACGGCACGGCAAGCAATATGACATTGACAGAATTTTGTATACCGAAGTTAGGGGGTGTTTCTGCATGATAAGAGAAGTTGACCTTGTTTCATACTTACCGCCATTCATGCAGAGTTACAAAGAACCCGTTGCAGCACTTGAAGCGGAAAATCCTGAATTTAGCCTGATGTGGTCGGCAACTGACAGGTGTTTGCGTAACCGCTTCATTTCAACTGCTGATGAATATGGAATCAGCAGATTTGAAAAGATGCTGAAAATATACCCAACTGCTGATGATACCCTTGAATCAAGGCGTTCAAGGGTTCAAAGCAAGTGGTTCAACACAATCCCGTACACTTGGAAAGTGTTGCTTCAAAAGTTGCTTGTCCTATGCGGTGACAGTGACTTTGAAGTGACTGGTGATTTCAAGACAGGGTACACACTGTATATTGACACTGACCTTGAATTATATGGTCAGGTGGAAGAACTGGAGAACATCATAAACACAATGATTCCTGAAAATCTTGTGGTTGTATCTAAGAACAGCATCCCTTGCAACATCAAAGGTGCTGTTCTTTTTGGTGGTGGCATCTGCTTCATCAATGAATTTATCATCACAAACGATTTCCGGGAAGTGTTTGATGTGAACGGTTCATCAGTCTTTGGTGGTGGAATCGTTCAGACTGAAATGCTGAACATCACAAATGACAGTCAAGAAACAGTAAGTGTTCAGGGTACAGTGAACTTTGGTGGTAGGGCAACAGATACCGCAATGGTAACCATTTCAACAGATTTTAATGAAACAATCCGGGCAGATATGGATGCAAAGGCAGCATCCGGCGTTGTTCAGGTAGACTTCATTGAGATAAAAACAACATAGAAAGGAATGATAAGATGGCAGAGTATTCAAAACTTTACATCACAAACAATGGTCAGGCACTTATGGCAAAGATGATTGCCGGGTCAGGAAACATTGATTTTACAAAAGTATGTTCTTCCAGTACCCAGTACACTGAAAGTCAGTTACAGGCATTGACCGCACTTAGCAACATCAAGCAGACAACCCTTGTTTCCAAGGTTACCCGCACAAATGAGGTTGCAATCAAAATTGATGCAGCATATTCCAACGTAGACCTGAAAGAAGGTTACTATATGCGTACACTTGGTTTATATGCCGTTGACCCTGACAAGGGTGAAATTCTGTATGCAGTCTGCATTGAAAAGTCAAATAACTGTTATATGCCACCATATAACGGTGTTACGGTATCGGCTGCATACTTACAGTTATATACCACAGTAGGAAACGCTGACAGCGTATCACTTGCGGTCAGTCCGGGTGCGTATGCAACGGTTGGTGACATTCAGGCACTTGAAAAAGAAATTGCTGATCTGAAAGCTTTTATTGGCTATACGGACGGTGACATTTACGGCGTTGAAGTGGACTTTGAAAACAAGAAGTTCACAAGACTTGCCGGGGCAGTAAACCGTTCAGCGGGTTCAGGGTTTGATGGAATCAATGCCTTTGGTGGCAGAAAGCGTTGCAACCTTACCAATGACGGGCGTGTTGCTGCATATTATGGTGAAGCCGGATTTTCCACTACTGGAAAACTGACACAAGCGGTTGACCGTAACCCAGTAGGTACTGAATCACCTGATGAAAACCTGAAATTCAGTGTCGGGACAATCGTTCAGGTGATGGTTGAACAGCCAAAGTTTTATTACAAGGTTGTACCGCTTAAAACTGAAAAGAGAACCAAGGGGGCAATCACAAGAAAAATCAGATACTATGTATCAGATACACCAAAGGCGGGATTCAAACTTCATCCGGCGTTCATTGTGAATGGTCAGGAAAATGATGTTGCATATCTTGCAGCCTTTGAAGGTTCACTTTGGGATGCATCTGCATCAGCATACATTCTTGATGATTCACAGGTTGCTGACTTTGCTGCTGATATGTTATGCAGTATTGCCAATGCAAAACCGCTGTCAGGACTTACACAGAACGCAACCCGTGCCAATATCAGAAAACTTGCTGAAAAACGTGGTACTGGTTGGGAACAGGGTGTTGTTCAGACGGCATCCGCTTCACAGATGCTTATGCTGATTGAATATGCAACCTTCAATATGCAGTCTGTCATTGGTAACGGTGCAGTTTCAAAGACTGATGACGGTAAAACATCCATGACAGAAAATACAGGTGCAACAATCACCCTTGGTAATGCATCAGGTTCAGTTGTCAACGCTAACGGTATTCAGATTGTGTCATACCGTGGTGAAGAAAACTTTTGGGGCAACATTTGGTGGTGGATTGATGGAATCAATCACTATGCGAACGCAACCACAGGTGAGTGTGAAACCTATGTTGCAGATCATGGTTTTGCTGATGACATTAAGGCAGCACCTTATGAAGATACAGGAATGACCGCAAAGTATGGAAACGGTTATATTTCCGCTTTCTGCTATTCAGAAGATTTTGATTGGTTGTTCTTACCGGGTGAGTTCAACGGAAACACCGCACTTCCTGTTGGTGATCACTGTTGGAATCAGAACGGTACTGGTTGGCGTGTCGCTAAGTTGGGTGCTAGTTGGGCTGATGGCTTGTATGCCGGTGCTTTCTGTTGGCATCGGTATAATGCTTCTTCTGTTCGTAGTCGGCATTTCGGCGGTCGGTTGGTGTATCGAAAAAAGGTGGCAGCATAACAGGCAACCAGTAATTCACACAATTTTAGGTAATCAGGATGCTAAGGATGACGATTTTCAAGCAGAAAGACAATAAAAAGACAAAAAACCAATGTCACTAAATTAGGTGCTAATTGGAATAATGGCTTGAATACCAGTGCTTTCTATTGGAATCTGAATAATGCTTCTTCTAATCGTAATCGGAATATCAGCAGTCAGTTAGTAAATGCACAAATATCACTTGAAACACCCCGTCAGAAATGGCGGGGTGTTCTTATAAATCAATGTACTGAAAACTGATTACCGTGCCACTTGGCAAAACATCAAAATACATGGACTGTATTAGTAGACCGTCACCTGACGGGTTGAAAGTTCGGTTCAGTGCATACAGAAGGGAACAGACAAGCGTGAAAAGGTATGGCAATCTTTATGAAAAAATCTGTTCAATGGATAACCTGTATCTTGCGTTTCAACACGCAAAGAAAGGCAAAGGATGGTACAAGGAAGTTCAGCAGATTGAGAAAAGACCATACTACTATTTGGCGGGTCTGCAATGGATGCTTCAAAACCATTTATACAAAACTTCGGAATATGCCACTTTTACGAAAAAGGACGGCAAGAAGGAACGGGAAATATACAAACTTCCATTCTTCCCTGACAGAATTGCACAATGGGCGGTTTTACAGGTGATTGAACCGCAGTTATTAGCGTATTTCACTGATGATACATACAGTGCAATACCAAACAAGGGTATTCATGCAGCATACAAGAAGTTACGGTTGGTGGTTGATACCGTGCCGGAAGAAATGATCTATTGCTTGAAAATAGACTGCAAGAAATTTTACCCTTCCATTGACCACGAAACACTAAAACAGAAGTTCAGACGGAAGTACAAAGACCCTGAACTGCTTGAACTGATTGATGAAGTAATTGATTCAATCAGCACTTGTCCGGCAACGGATGAAAACATTGAATTTTATCGGTCTTGTGGTAATGAAATCAAGATAGTGAAGATAAACGGCAAGGACTTCATTGAAGGTGTCGGTATTCCAATAGGGAATTACTTTTCACAGTATGACGGCAATTTCTTCCTATCAGGTTTTGACCACTGGATAAAAGAAGTTAAGCGGGTAAAGCACTATTACCGTTATATGGATGATATTTGTATTTTTGCAAGAACCAAAGAAGAACTGCATCAGTTACTTGCAGAAATCAATGAATACTTCATACAGAATTTGAAATTAAGAATAAAAGGGAACTATCAGATATTCCCTTCATTCATACGGGGTATTGATTTTGTTGGGTACAGGATATTTTTGAACAGTACCCTGTTGAGAAAATCCACCTGTCAGGAAATGAAGCGGAAGATGACCAACATCAGGAAGAAAGTTGAAAACGGTCAGGAAATGAACTATTCAGAATGGTGTTCAATCAATTCCTATAAGGGTTGGTTGAAACATTGTGACAGTTCCCATTTATCAGATAAATATATTGTGCCTATTCAGCAATACGCTGATGATTATTATACAAACCATATCAAGGCAAAGAAAAAGAAGAAAGGCGGTAAAAAGCATGAAAGAGTACGGAAAAGTACGCAGTACAAAGCAGCCTGAACAGAAAGTCATTGATGACTATTCAGTTTGGGTTGCTGCAAACATCACCCCGGTCACAGAAGCCGGGACAGATGAACAGCCGGGGTTCACTGGTTATGAATATGACCTGACCCAGTACACCAAGGATGAATACATCAAAATGATTGATGACAGGAACACATCCTTGGAAGATCAGATGACACAGGCACAGGAAGCCATGTGTGAAATCTATGAAATGATGGCATAAGGAAGGGGTGAGAATATGGCAAATATTTATGCAGCACTTATCATTAAGGGTAAGAAGTCAATCAATGATGTTCCTGACAAGATCAGGGATGAAGTCAAACAGGTGCTTATTGATGAAGGACACCCGGAACTGGCAGAAGGTGATAACTGATGTTGTTTCAGTTCATCATAAAAATTTTATTCAGAAAGGATGTGGAATCTATGGCAGTGATCTATGCAACCCTTATCATTAAGGGCAAGAAAACCTTTGCTGATGTACCTGAGAAAATCAAGGACAAAGTGAAGGAAGTTCTGATTGACCTTGATTGCCCTGAATTAGCAGAGTAATCAACAGACAAGGAAATTATCACAGGAACAAAAACAACCGCTATATGACACTTATATGAGGTCACAAGCGGTTGTTTTTATGTTCAGAAAGGACAGAGAAAATGAAACAGACTATTTGCAGTGTATTAGGTGTGATTGGTTCAGCAATCGCATCTTTTTTTGGTGGTTGGGATGCGGGACTTGCAACCCTTCTGATCTTCATGGGTCTTGATTATATTTCAGGACTGATTGTTGCGGGGGTGTTCAAGAACAGTCCCAAGACTGACACGGGTTCACTTGAAAGCAAGGCGGGGTGGAAAGGTCTTTGCAGAAAGTGCATGACCCTGATTTTTGTACTGGTTGCGTACCGCCTTGATCTTGTCATTGGCACAAATTACATCAGGGATGCAGTAATTATTGCGTTCATTGCCAATGAAACAATTTCCCTTGTGGAAAATGCGGGTCTTATGGGTTTACCACTCCCGGCAGTTATCACCAAGGCTATTGATATTTTACAGAAAAAGACAGAAAGTGAGGTAAAAAATGAGTAATTCAAGTTTAGTGTGTTATACAAAGTTATCACCAAACCATTCAGGAAAGCGTACACACAGTATTGACCGTATCACACCGCATTGCGTAGTCGGTCAGTTATCGTGTGAAACAATTTGTGCTTGTTTCCCGGAAGGAAGGGGGGCAAGTTGTAATTATGGTATCGGTTCAGATGGTAGAATTTCCCTTTGCGTTGATGAAGGCAACCGTTCTTGGTGTTCTTCATCCAATGCAAACGATCAGCGGGCGGTTACTATCGAATGTGCATCTGATAAAACTGAACCGTATGCAATGACGGATGCAGTATATGAATCACTGGTGAACCTTTGCACAGACATCTGCAAGCGTAACGGAAAGAAAAAACTTCTTTGGTTTGCTGATAAGGATAAAACACTTGCTTACAATCCGGCATCTGATGAAATGGTCATCACTGTTCATAGATGGTTTGCAAACAAGTCTTGTCCGGGTGATTGGTTATATAATCGTTTGGGTGATCTTGCTGCAAGAGTAACGGCAAACCTTGGTGGTAGTCAGTCATCTAACAATGATGTTTTATACCGTGTTCAGACTGGTGCATTTTCTGTTAAAGAAAACGCTGATCGTATGCTTGAAAAAGTAAAGGCAGCCGGATTTGACACATACATGATTCAGGTTGATGGAATGTATAAAATTCAGGTCGGGGCATATAGCAAGAAAGAAAATGCTGATGCAATGGCAAACAAGCTGAAAGCAGCCGGGTTTGATACTTTCATTACTACACATGGGGGTCAGGCGGTGTCAACTACTTCAACACCTACAAGGGAAGTCACCATTGGTAGTGCCGTAAGGTTAAAGAAAGGTGCAAAGACTTATTCAGGTGGTTCACTTGCATCATTCGTGTATGAAAGAAATCATCAGGTAACACAGTTAAGTGGTGACCGTGCTGTCATTTCATACAAAGGTACAGTTGTTGCAGCGGTTCACAAAGATGATCTGATTCTTGTGTAACCCGGTGTTACTAATTTGTTACTAAATAGCGGGATTTTGTGAGATTTGCGAAGATATTCAAAACTGAACTTTTCAGCAAATACAGGCAAAAAGCGGGGTGTTATATCAATGAAATTTATGATATAATGATTATACTTGGAGCTGCGGGAATAAATTTCAGTGGTCCACGATATGATCGATTAAAGAAACGTCAGCTTGAAGAATTGCCGATTACTATATTCGCCATTCATGGTAATCATGAACAGAGACCATTCACTATTGAATCATATAAAGAACAGGTGTGGAATGGTGGAATGGCTTATTATGAAGAACAGTTGGAACGTGAAGCATGGGATGTAGATGTGGTGCTTAGTCATACCACACCGCTTAAATATGAGCCAGTTGAAGTATTTATGTCTGGTGTTGATCAGAGTAAAGTAGATAAAACAACAGAAAATTGGCTTGATAAAATTGAAGACAGGCTATCATACAAAAAATGGTATTGTGGTCATTATCATACTGAAAAGAAGATTGATAATCTGGAGATTATGTTTGAAAACTTTGATGAATTTGGTTTAGGATAATTAACTATGTCTGGAATGTCTTATTAAATGGGCATTCCGGACAAAATGAAAAAAGTTAATTTTTTTTTGTCCCATCCTTGACATGAGCTGAAGGAAATGGACGAAGTACCAGAATATGGCTGGATTTAATGCTAAAGAAAGAATTGAACATGGTTGTTGACTGGAGTATGGTTGATAAAGAAGATTATCTGTTAGCGATGGAAAGAAGTCCGATTAAAGATATCGAAATTAAGTATATATTAAAGCAGGCGTTGACAGATAAGGTTGACGATCGGGAAGTGTATATGAAGGGAATAGATCATAGCTATTATTATGAGGGTTATTCTGTATATAAAGAGAAAGATTTGTAGATATGGATTTATGGGGAGTGGAACTTGTTTTTGATTTGGGTTTGTATAAAATTAATAACTGTATAAGGAGGTATTCTGAGGTGGTCGGTACTTAGCGTGTTATATGAAAAAATGCTATATGGCATTTTTTCATATAGCCGCTTATGTACCGTTACCAACCGAAGATAACGAAAGTGTGCCGACGGTACAGTTATTAATTTTATACATTCAAATATGCAAATAATTTTGATGATATAAATTTGGAGGATCAAAATGGACAATAATTCAATTTTCAAACTACACAGCGAGTATTCTCCCACAGGTGACCAGCCGCAGGCCATTGAGAAGCTGGTGAAGGGATTTAAGGAGGGTAATCAGTTTCAGACGCTTCTCGGTGTCACCGGATCAGGTAAAACATTTACCATGGCAAATGTTATTGCAAAACTGAACAAACCTACGCTTATTCTTGCCCACAATAAGACACTGGCTGCCCAGTTGTATGGTGAATTTAAGGAGTTTTTTCCTGAAAATGCGGTGGAATATTTTGTGTCATATTATGATTATTATCAGCCGGAAGCATATGTGCCGTCTACGGACACATACATTGAGAAGGACTCAGCCATAAATGATGAGATAGATAAATTGAGACATTCTGCCACAGCAGCCCTTTCGGAGAGGAATGATGTGATTATCGTGTCCAGCGTGTCGTGTATATATGGTCTTGGTAGTCCCATAGATTATCAGGAAATGGTTGTGTCGCTCAGACCGGGTATGATTAAGGACAGAGATGAAGTTATAAAGAAACTTATAGATATACAGTATACCAGAAATGATTTGGATTTTAAGCGTGGAAGTTTCAGGGTAAGAGGAGATACAGTAGAGATATTTCCGGCATCTTCAGGAGAAAATGCCATAAGAGTAGAGTTTTTTGGCGATGAAGTGGACAGAATAACAGAGGTGGACCCGCTTACAGGACATGTGAAATGTGCGTTGGAACACATAGCCATATTTCCGGCATCCCATTATGTTGTTTCAAAAGAGAAGATGGAAAAGGCGATAGTAGGTATAGAAGAGGAACTGAAAGAGAGAGTTGAGTATTTCAAGAGTGAGGATAAACTTTTAGAGGCGCAGAGAATATCAGAGAGAACAAATTTTGATATAGAAATGATGCGTGAGACAGGATTCTGCTCAGGTATAGAGAATTATTCAAGACATCTTGCCGGACTGGCACCGGGACAGACACCGCATACACTGTTGGATTATTTTCCGGATGATTTTCTTATGATAGTGGACGAGTCACATATTACCATACCGCAGGTAAGGGGAATGTATGCGGGAGACCAGTCGAGAAAGTCAACGCTTGTAGATTATGGGTTCAGACTTCCGTCGGCTAAAGATAATAGACCGCTGAATTTTGAAGAATTTGAGAGCAAAATTGACCAGATGATGTTCGTGTCTGCCACGCCAAATGTGTATGAAGAGGAGCATGAACTGGCTAGAGCAGAACAGATTATCAGACCTACGGGACTTCTTGATCCGAGAGTTGAAGTCAGACCAGTTTCGGGACAGGTGGATGACCTTATCGGTGAAGTGAACAAAGAGGTGGCTAAGAAGAATAAAGTGCTTGTAACCACTCTTACGAAGAGAATGGCAGAGGATTTGACCGATTACATGAAAGAAAATGGAATCAGAGTGAAATATCTGCATTCGGATATAGATACACTTGAGCGTACAGAGATTATCAGAAATATGCGACTGGATGTATTTGATGTGCTTGTAGGTATCAACCTTTTGCGAGAGGGACTTGATATTCCGGAGATAACTCTGGTGGCAATACTCGATGCAGATAAGGAAGGCTTTCTGCGTTCCGAGACGTCGCTTATACAGACGATAGGCAGGGCTGCGAGAAATTCAGAAGGACATGTTATAATGTATGCGGACAATATAACAGATTCCATGGATAAGGCAATAAAAGAAACTAACAGAAGACGTGAGATTCAGGAAAAATATAATGAGGAACATGGAATCACTCCGACTACGATTAAGAAAGCAGTCAGGGATCTTATAAGCATTTCCAAGGAGGCAGAATCTAAGACACAGATGCTTGAGAAAGATCCTGAATCCATGAGCAGGAAAGAGATAGAGCGTCTGGTTAAGAAACTTGAGAAACAGATGAGAAAGGCTGCGGCAGATCTTGATTTTGAATCAGCAGCAGAACTCAGAGACCAGATGATGCAGCTTAAGAAACATATGGCTGATTAGACATATATTGAAAGATGAGGTAATGACAGTGTCAGAGGAAAATATCAGTAAAAAATATATACGGATAAGGGGAGCACATGAGCATAATCTCAAAGGGATAAATGTAGATATTCCAAGAGATAAATTTGTGGTATTGACGGGACTCAGCGGTTCAGGAAAGTCTTCACTTGCATTTGATACGATATACGCAGAGGGACAGAGAAGATATATGGAGTCATTGTCATCATATGCCAGACAGTTCCTTGGACAGATGGAGAAGCCTGATGTGGAGAGTATAGAAGGACTTCCGCCGGCCATATCCATAGACCAGAAATCCACAAACAGAAATCCGAGATCTACGGTTGGAACTGTTACGGAAATATATGATTACTTCAGACTGCTGTATGCCAGAGTAGGTATACCTCATTGCCCGAAATGTGGTAAGGAGATAAAAAAACAGACCGTGGATCAGATGGTGGATCAGATAATGGAACTGCCGGAGAGGACCAAATTTCAGTTGTTGGCACCGGTAGTGCGCGGTCGTAAAGGTGAGCATGTGAAAGTACTGCAGCAGGCGAAAAAGAGCGGATTTGTCCGTGTGAGAATAGATGGTAACATGTATGAGCTGTCTGAAGAGGTGAAGCTTGAGAAGAATAAAAAACATAATATAGAGATAGTGGTTGACCGACTGGCTGTAAGGGAAGGTATAGAAAAGAGACTGTCGGATTCTATAGAAACTGTATTGAAACTGTCTGACGGACTGATGATAGTAGATGTGATAGACGGCGAGCCGATAAATTTCAGCCAGAGTTTTTCGTGTCCGGACTGCGGAATCAGTATAGACGAGGTGCAGCCGAGAAGTTTCTCATTCAACAACCCATTTGGAGCATGCCCGGTATGTGCCGGACTCGGATACAAGATGGAGTTTGATGTGAATCTGATGATACCTGATTACAGCGTCAGCTTAAATGACGGTGCAATAGTTTGTACCGGATGGCAGTCATCAAATAAAGAAGGAAGTTTTACACACGCAACCCTTGAAGCTCTGGCAAGAGAGTATAAATTTTCACTTGATACTCCGTTTGGAGAATTGTCAGATGAGATACGCGACGTCATTATAAATGGTACTCATGGCAGAGAGGTGAAGGTATATTATAAGGGGCAGCGAGGAGAAGGTGTATATGACATTGCATTTGAGGGCCTTATAAAGAACATGCAGCGCAGATACCGTGAGACATTTTCAGATACAATGAAACAGGAGTACGAGCAGTATATGAAAATATCTGCCTGTGATGAGTGTAAGGGACAGAGACTTAAGAAGGAATCTCTGGCTGTTACGGTATCAGACAAGAATATATTTGAGATTACTTCAATGCCTATACTGGAACTTCAGGATTATCTGAAAAATATTCACATTTCAGAGTATCAGCACAAGATTGGTGATGCAATATTAAAGGAAATAAACGGAAGAATAAGTTTCCTCGTAGATGTAGGGCTTGATTATCTCACATTGTCGAGGGCAACAGCCACATTGTCCGGTGGTGAGGCACAGAGAATAAGACTGGCAACGCAGATAGGTTCCGGTCTTGTCGGCGTGGCATATATACTTGATGAGCCGAGTATAGGACTTCACCAGAAGGATAATGACAAGCTTCTGGGGGCGATGCTTCATCTGCGTGACCTTGGCAATTCATTGATAGTAGTGGAGCATGATGAGGATACGATGAAAGCAGCTGATTACATCGTGGATATAGGTCCGAGAGCCGGAGAACATGGCGGTGAGGTAGTAGCTGTGGGAACTGCCGAGGATATTATGAAAAATGAAAATTCTATAACCGGAGCATACTTAAGCGGACGAAAATTCATTCCGGTGCCGTATGAACGCAGAAAGCCGACGGGAACTATAAAGATAATAGGTGCAAGGCAGAACAATCTGAAAAACATTGATGTGGAGATTCCGCTTGGAGTCATGACCTGCGTAACGGGTGTATCGGGTTCCGGTAAGAGTTCACTTATAAATGAAATATTATATAAATCTCTTGCTAAAAATCTGAACCGTGCGAGAACTATTCCGGGTGACCATGACAGGATAGAGGGTATGGAGCAGTTAGACAAGGTTATAGATATAGACCAGTCTCCTATCGGAAGAACGCCGAGGTCGAATCCGGCAACATATACCGGAGTGTTTGATTTAATCAGGGATTTATTCGCTTCAACACCGGATGCCAAGGCGAAGGGTTACAAGAAGGGACGTTTCAGTTTCAACGTAAAAGGAGGCAGATGTGAGGCGTGCAGTGGTGACGGAATCATCAAGATAGAGATGCATTTCCTGCCGGATGTGTATGTGCCGTGTGAGGTGTGTGGCGGAAAGCGTTACAACAGAGAGACGCTGGAGGTTAAATATAAGGGCAAGAGTATTTACGATATACTTGACATGACGGTGGAAGAAGCCGTGAAATTCTTCGAAAATGTACCTATGATACACAGAAGGATAAAGACATTGCAGGAGGTAGGCCTCGGATATATCAAGCTAGGTCAGCCGTCAACTACGTTATCCGGAGGTGAGGCACAGCGTATCAAACTGGCAACAGAGCTTAGCAAACGTGGAACGGGCAAGACCATATATGTCCTTGATGAGCCGACAACGGGACTTCATTTTGAGGATGTAAATAAGCTTGTGGAGATACTCAGGAAACTGTCTGACACCGGAAATACCGTGGTAGTAATAGAGCATAACCTTGATGTGATAAAGACGGCAGATTATATTATAGATATCGGTCCTGACGGTGGAGACAAGGGTGGAAGAGTGATAGCCAAAGGAACTCCGGAGCAGGTCGCAAAGAGTAAAAAGTCTTACACAGGTGAGTTTTTAAAGAAATATTTGAAGAAATAGTCCTTGTCATAAAGACAAGGCTACCTTATAATAAATATTGATAGTATAAAGCTACGTTTATTACAAGTAGGAGGAATTGATAATGAATCAGGAAAAAGTGATTGTCATTGATTTTGGCGGGCAGTATAACCAGTTAGTAGCACGTCGTGTCAGAGAATGTAACGTGTACTGCGAAATCTATTCTTATCGTACTGATTTAGAGAAGATTAAGGCTATGAACCCGAAGGGAATCATTTTGACAGGAGGTCCGAACAGCTGCTATGAAGCTGATTCACCGACATGCAGCAAAGAATTATTTGAGATAGGCGTGCCTATCCTCGGATTGTGCTATGGCGCACAGTTTATGATGCATGTACTGGGTGGAAAGGTTGAGAAAGCACCTGTCAGAGAGTATGGAAAAACGGAAGTGACTGTAGATAAGTCCTCTCCGCTCTTTAGTGATGTGTCAGAGAAGACAATCTGCTGGATGAGTCATTTTGATTATATTTCAAAGGTTGCAGACGGATTTGACATTGTGGCAACTACATCAGACTGCCCTGTGGCAGCAGCGCAGAATAAGGAGAAGAATCTTTACGCAATCCAGTTCCATCCGGAAGTGCTTCACACACAGGAAGGAACAAAGATGCTGTACAATTTCGTAAGAAATGTGTGCGGTTGTGCAGGAACATGGAGAATGGATTCCTTTGTGGAAAATTCCATTAAGACAATACGTGAGAAAGTCGGAGACGGTAAAGTGTTATGTGCACTGTCAGGTGGAGTAGATTCAAGCGTGGCAGCAGTAATGCTCTCAAAGGCAATCGGTAGCCAGCTCACATGTGTATTCGTAGACCACGGCCTTTTAAGAAAGGACGAGGGAGATGAAGTGGAGAAAGTATTCGGACCGAACGGCCCTTATGAACTGAATTTCATCCGTGTAAATGCACAGGAGCGTTATTACAGCAAACTTGCCGGAGTAACAGAACCGGAGCAGAAACGTAAAATAATCGGTGAGGAATTTATCCGTGTATTTGAAGAAGAGGCAAAGAAAATCGGAGCAGTTGATTTCCTCGTACAGGGAACAATCTACCCTGACGTAGTGGAAAGCGGCTTGGGCGGAGAATCCGCAGTAATCAAATCACACCACAACGTAGGAGGACTTCCTGAACATGTTGATTTTAAAGAAATCATAGAACCGCTTCGTGACCTTTTCAAGGATGAGGTCCGCAAGGCAGGTCTTGAGATGGGAATACCTGAAAAGCTCGTATTCCGTCAGCCATTCCCTGGCCCTGGCCTTGGAATTCGTATAATCGGCGAAGTAACAGCCGAAAAGGTAAGAATTGTTCAGGAAGCAGATGCAATCTACCGTGAGGAGATAGCAAAAGCAGGTCTTGATAAGACGATAGGCCAGTACTTTGCAGCACTTACCAACATGCGTTCAGTAGGTGTAATGGGAGATGAGAGAACATACGACTATGCGGTAGCATTGAGAGCGGTGAACACCATCGACTTCATGACAGCCGAGAGTGCAGAGATACCATTTGATGTACTGCAGAAGGTAATGAGCAGAATCATAAACGAGGTCAGAGGAGTGAATAGAGTATTCTATGATCTGACGAGTAAACCACCGGGAACGATTGAGTTTGAATAAGAGCCACAAGTCTTGGAATCCGCTAAACAAGCGGATTCCGAGACTTTTTCTTTTGCTCTGCTACTAATTTGCTACTAATAGCAACTACTCTTTTTCTATCGTTTTCAGTTGGTTGTCATTAACTTTAATAGCAAGAAAACCTGATGACTGCTGGATTTCTTTTATATGATCTTTCTTTGTGGCATCTGGATGATTTTCCCTGATGCGGTATTTGGTGGTACTAACGCAGGTCCAAACTGAGGTCGGATTGTTACATCTGTGCCGTTGTCTTGAGTCTGAGGCACTTCACATGTGATACCTGCTGCTTCAAGCAGAGGGTTATCAGATGGTGGTTCAGGTGTTGGCGAATCTGTCGCCTGCAATGATTCCAGACTATGCACAAGCTCCTGCTGTTTATGTGGAAACAGATGAGAGTATGTGTTAAGTGTTGTGGATACTTTCTCGTGTCCGAGCCTGTCTGCTAACATCAGCGCATCACAGCCCTGATTAATAAGTAAGCTGGCGTGCGAATGCCTGATATCGTGGATTCGTATCTTCTTTACACCTGTGTTTTTGCAACCTCTTATCATCTCGTGTGAGAGATATGATTTTGTTACCGGGAACAGCCTTTCATCTGCGTCAAGCATATACCTTGACTGGATATAGTCTGATAGCTCCTGGCAGAGAAAATCCGGAATCGGAATCTTTCGCTTACTTTTTCTTGTCTTAGGTGATGTAAATACATCTTTTCCTTCTATCCGCTGATATGTTCTGTTGATGGATATTGTCTTGTTATCAAGGTCAATATCAGCAGGTGATAGAGCAAGCAGTTCACCTTCTCGCATACCAGTCCAGTACAGGACTTCAAAGCATATATACGATAGCGACTTGTCTTTTACACCCTCACGGAAAGCAATATATTCATCGTAAGTCCAGTAATCCATTTCCTCAGCCTTTGCTTTTCCAATGGTGCCTGCCTTGCCGCAGGGATTGGTGTTAAGGTCATAGAAACGCTTGGCGTAATTGATGATGCTGTTAAGCTCCGTGTTAATCTTTTTCAGATAGGTCTGGGAGTAATTATTCGGCGAACTCATAAGCTTCGCCTGCCATCTTCGTACATCAGAGGCTTTGATTTCATTTATCGGCTTGCTACCGAAGAATGGAAGAATATGCGTCTGTAGTACCGCCTTTTTTGTCAGAAGAGTTGACTGCTTAAGTCTTGCAGCCATATCCTCCATATAAATTTCATAAAGGTTTTGAAATGTCATGTCAGGATTGGCAGACTGCTTTTCCAGAAAGTCCCTTTCAAATCCTAAGGCTTCCTTTTTGGTGGCAAAGCCTCTTTTCCACTTCTGTTTTTTGATTCCCTGCCAGTTCGTATAATAGAACTTGGCGAACCATTTACCAGTTTTTTCATCTTTGTAAGCTGGCATAAATATCATCTCCTTTTTGTAAAATTGTTGTGCAATCATCAAAAGGCTATGATATAATCTACTTGTTCAGGGTGATTATAAAGCCTTCGGGTTAATCACTTACATAGCTTCGGTTATTCCTTTTGCGAGAAGGAGTGTGCCGGAGCTTTTTCTTTACTAAAGGTGTAAGCCTGCAATTATTCAGTTTTTTAATCGGCTTCATTATCCAGTCTGGAATCCTTATAATATGCCAACATATCTGATTTCCATGAATCAAACTTTTCTTTTGAAATTTTTCCTGTCTGAAGCATATTCTTCTTTGCTATCCAGTTTTCCATAAAGAGACAGAAGTCTGCATCATATTTTCCATTGCCTTTGCCATTAACCTTGATCCCGGCAGTCCATTCAGGATTTTCAGGAGGTTTGGTGTTGGTCAGCTCAAATGAAAAATCAGTAAGTTCAGTTATGGCAAAGAGAGCGTTGATTACATCTGACATAGTGTGGAATTCATATGATGTTGACTGTTTTATTGGTTCTTTTGCAGCATTATCAATTCCTGCCGGATATAAAAGCTCCTGAAATGGAATGTTCAGCTCATTAGCAACTTCCTTTACTACATCCATCTTCATGATAATCTCACCGGATTCGTACTTCTGAATGGTGCGTTCTGATTTACCAAGTCTTTTTGCAAATTCCTTCTGTGTTATCTTTTGAGACCTGCGGTGCTTCTGGATGTTCTTTCCAATCTCCTGTGGAGACGGAATGTCCATAATGTAAGCCATGTGGTTCACCTTCCTTTATATGAAATAGTCCGTTGTAAAGATGCGTATCAGATTGATATCAAATGAAATACGTATCAGTAAGTGACTTATTTATGATTGTACGATTACTTTATCATAAATAAAAACGAATTGCAAGTACGTAATTTTAAAAAGCTCTATTGACAAATCTTGAAAAGGATATTAAGATAAACACGAATTGGTAATACGGATTAAATAAAGAACAGGATAGTTGCTTTGTGAAAACACGTATTTAAAATAACAATTTATGAAAGGAGGAGCTGCATGAAAGGTATAAAGGAAGCATTTATAGATGCAGGAGAGATAAGCCAGATGCTTGGTATCGGGATGACAAAGGCATATGCAATTATAAAGGAATATAATGCAGAGATTGAGGCAAAGGGCTATTTCACTATGCGGGGCAAATGCCCACGGAAGTACTTTGAACAGAAAATCTATGGCTACGAAGATTATTGCAATCCGGATTATGAGCCGCAGCGTAACCGGAGCAAGGTTGCAGAAGAAAAGGATTATGAAACTGCAGTTGGGGATTCTGTGATAAGTGAACAGGATGAAGTGGATATACCGCCTGAAACAAATGAGATGCCGGAAGCGGATGTAGATATAGCAGAAAATGTGATATCGGATGTGGACGAAATGGCAAAAGAGATAACTGAATAGGTGAATCCAGCGAGTGGGGGCAAAAAGTGCCCCCAAAACCACAAAGTGGGGGCAGAAAGCGCCCCCGCACAAATTAGAGCCGAAAAAGTGTGGGGGCAAAAAGTGCCGTCAAAATGCAAAAGTGGTGGCAAAAAGCGCCACCACTTTTAAATCAGGTGGAATTTTAGCCACCATATCAGTAATTGTGGTGGTACATTAACCACCACATATCATATACAGGGTGCAGGTGCTCCTGCCAAGACGAAAAATTATGTAAACGCTGATGCGTTTATATTTTTTCGGGAAAAGGTCCGACCTTTTCCGCATCTTGCAAAACCTATAAGCAGAACTTTTAGAAAGGATGAAAAAAGCAATGGTACAGATAAAAAGAGATTGGTTTGATACAGAATTTGGAAATTACGAAAGGGGAAAAACGTATGGCAGATGGAAAGAGAAGATACAAGTCTGACAGGAAAGATTATAAGATATCGGTGAAGCTGTCAGAGAAAGATATGGATATTCTGAAAGCGGCACTTAAGCGAACAGGAATGACAGCAAGTGCCTATATAAGAGAATTAATTCGGACAGGAGGCAACATTGATACAAGTTATCCAGAGGACAGGGCAAAAATAATTCGTGTTATTGTAGGTATTGCAAATAATATTAATCAGGCGGTAAAGCTTGGCAATTCACAGGGAAGATTGTATTACAGCGATATTGATAAATTGCAGAACAGTCTGGATGATGTAAAGAAAACATTCGGGGAGGTGCTGGAAGTATGGCGATTACAAAGATCTTAAATATAAAAGAGTCAGAAGGTAGAAATCCAGCATCACACCTAAAGAATGCTTTGGAATATATCCAGAATCCGGATAAGACAGAAGAATGTGTACTGGTGGGCGGTATTAACTGCCTGCCGGATACGGCATTTGAGCAGATGGAGGAGACAAAGAATATATTTCATAAGACAGGTAAAAGACAAGGCTATCATGTGATTATATCGTTTTCGCCGGAAGAAAAAGTAACTGCAGAACAGGCAATGTACGTCCTGGAGCACTTTGCGAAGGATGTGCTTGGTGATGATTATGAGGCTGTGTATGCAGTCCACACAGACAGAGAGCATATGCATGGACATCTTATCTGGAACAGTGTCAGCATGACAACCGGCAAGAAATACAATTCACCGAAAAGCAACTGGAAGAATCATCTCCAGCCTATCACAAATAAATATTGTGATGAGCTTGGACTTTCCATCATGCCGGCAGAGTACAGCAGAAATCCTAAGAATATCAGCAGAGATAAGTGGGAAAAGGAAATGTCGATGAAGGATATTATACTTCGTGATGCTAAGATGTGTGCATATGCTGCCGGGAATGTGGAGCATTTTAAATATCTGATGAGAAGTCTGGGGTATGTATTTAAGAAAGGTTCGTGGATGGAAGTGCAGGCACCGGGATTCCGATATTATCATAGTCTGGTAAAGATGGATGAAATGTTTGCAGAGGATAGGCTTAGACATCATGTAGATATGCCTTGGATGGCAAAGTCTTATTTTTATTCGTCGGATATAAGAGGGTTGCATGGGGCGAAACTTTCATCATACCAGAAACGATTTTATGCAAAGCTATATAGGCTGAGAATTGTAGAACAGAAGCGATTTGTGGTTGGTGGAGCAAAGTATACGGAAGAATTGAAAAGGTTTCATCAGCTGCAGGACGAGTACCTGTTACTGGTAAATAATGATATTAGGGATGTTGCGGGACTTGTGAAGTACAGGAGTGAACAGCAGGAAAAGGTGAAGCGGATTGATGACAGGCAACAGGAGATTTATAAGGAAAACGCCAGCAGGAAACGGAAGATTAAGACGGATGAGAAGTACCGGGAATATCAACTGTGGCATGCGGGAGTGCAGGAAGAACTGGATGAGCTGAAATCGGAGAAAAGGGATGTTAAGAGGCAGTTACAGCTTGCTGATAGCATTATGAAAGAGGATTTGTATACGGCTTATTATACGGTCTCGGAGGATGAAGCGATTGTTGGTGATAAGGAAATTGAGATACCATGGATGGAAGAACAGGAGACTGTATCTGAGGTTGAGAAAAAGGCAGCTACTGATATTGATAATGTTGATATGGAAATATGTCGGAAGGAAGATTTTTCTGTTATAGACGAACAAAGTAATATCGAAAAAGAACAGGCAGACTTATATGTTGAGGAATCTCGTGAAATGGATGATGTTGATGCGGAACAGATTTATACAGGTAAGAATGTAGCTGTAGATGATGAGGTCCTAGTTATTCCGATGGCTGCTGATAAGGTTGAATGGATTGCTGATAGGTTATCTGAGAGTGGAGCATATGAAGATGTAGATGTTCCTGTTAAGGCGGATATATTCGGATTTGATATTGCAGATGTAAGTGGAAGTATAAGGCTGTTTTCAGATGTTATGAAGAGGATGGGAATAAAGCTGGCTGGAGATTAGCTTTATGAGGAGTTTCAGAGAATTTATGATGAGAGCGTTGGCAGGGATGCAGGGAAGGAAAAGGCAGAGGCAGAGGATAAGATTTGGAATATGGGCAGAGGGAGATGATTCCTCTGCCCGAAGTTTAATTTACCGTTTAATTTACAATTTTAAAACCAACCCTTTAATAGATGAATAATACATAAAAAATAGAGTTGACGTCATAAAACTGTGGTTTTATAATTAAAATATGGGTAATAAGCAGTAAAATGTATAATATACGTATGGAGGAAAAGTTATGTCTAACTTTGGTTTACCGGAATATGATCAGCATAGAGAATGGATTCGTAATGCTAGAAATCGTAATATGAAATGGGAACAGATTGATTATGCTGGACAAGGAAATGATGAAGGCTTATCAGTTTTTTTAAGTCAGCAGACAATGTTGAATTTTTGGAAAGAAATAAGTTGCGACGAATGGAGAGAACTTGTTCGTTTGCAGAAAGAAGCTGAGGAGCAAACTCAAGCGATAGATTATTTAAGTGGTCAGGCAATGATTATGGGAGAAGGTGAAGATAATGATGTATCGATTCCAGGAGATCCTCAATCGGCATGGCAACTTTACAGAAAAAAAATACTTTCAAGCGGTTTCAAAGAAGAAGTTGTGGATGAAATGGAGAGGGCAACGATCAAGATTCTGAAGCGATTAAGTAATGATACTACAGAAATTAGACCAGTAAAAGGATTGGTTATTGGTAATGTTCAATCCGGAAAAACAGCGAACATGGCAGCACTAATGGCTATGGCAGCTGATTGGGGATGGAACATGTTTATTGTTTTATCTGGAACCATTGAAAATCTTAGACAACAAACACAGAATAGATTATTGGGCGATTTGAATTGTCCGGGAAATCTTAACTGGAATGGTTTAGAGCATTTATCTAAAAAGCCTATGTTGGGTCAGAGAACACAAGATTTACATTTTGATAAAACATCAAAGCAAAGATATTTTACGGTTTGTTTGAAAAATCCGGGAAGACTTAAGGGGCTTATACAATGGTTGCAGTCTGATGCTAATAAGCAAAAGCAGATGAAGATACTTGTGATTGATGACGAGGCAGATCAAGCAGGTATTAATACTGCTGATATTAACAGCGCCACTGTTAGAACGATTAATAGATTAATTAGAGATTTAGTAAATGGCAGAAATGAGAAATCACAAGGAATCAGTAACAAGTATAGGGCAATGAATTATATTGGATATACAGCGACACCATATGCGAATATTTTGAACGAAGCGGGTGAAGATTCTTTATATCCAAGAAATTTTATTTCTACATTAAGTGTTTCAAAGGAGTATTTTGGACCTCAACAGATATTTGGACTTGAAGGTGGAGAATACGATTATGATGGCTTGGATATTGTAAGAATTATCGGTGAAGATGACCTTCAGGCAATCAAAGATATTCATGATGAGGGGGCGCCATATGTTCCGTTAGCGTTGCAGAATTCCATATGTTGGTTTTTGTGTGGTGTTGCTTGTATGAGAATTTGGGGGCATAAAAAGCCAATTAGCATGCTGATACATACAAGCCAAAAAACCGATCATCATAAGAATGTTGCAGAAGCCGTTAGAGATTGGATAGTGAGTAAGGAGCCGGATGAGCTCATTGACAAATGTGAGAAGGTATGGAATGAAGAAACGACTCAGTTCACATTTGAAAAATTCAGAGAACAATATCCTCAATATGATAGGAAAGATGATGAAATAAATAAATATCCGGCGTTTGAGGATGTAAGAAAAGAACTTGCAGTTTTATTGAGCAAAGAACCAACGAATATACCGTTAGATGAGGATGATGAATTCACGTACCATGAAGGAATTCATATGTGCATTGATAATTGCAAAAATAATGGAATTAATGACGATGGAATGTATGTAAGATTGGCATATCCTACTGCTGATAATATGCCAACACCTGCACCAGCGTTTATTGTTGTCGGTGGAGCGACACTATCTAGAGGTTTAACAATTGAAGGCTTGATTAGTACATTTTTTCTTCGCTCAGTTAGCCAGGCAGATACCCTTATGCAGATGGGAAGATGGTTTGGGTATCGAAAAGGATATGAGCTTTTGCCAAGATTATGGATTACATCTAAAACAAATGACCAGTTTAAGTTTCTTGCAGCATTGGATCAGGAATTACGTGATGAAATACATGAAATGGATACATTAGGAAAGAGCCCGGCAAACTATGGACCAAGAGTTAAGAATACTCCGAAAGCAAGTTTTATTCGCATAACAGCAAAGAACAGAATGCAGAGCGCGCAGGCAACGGACATGGATTTTAGTGGTTCTTTTAATCAAACATACTTGTTTGATAATGATGCTGAGATTTTGAAAAATAATCTAAAACTGACAGAGATTTTTATTGCTTCGTTGGGCCAGCCTGAAAAACGTAAAGAATGCAATACTCATGCTGAGAATGCAATTGTTTGGAGAAATGTTGATTTTGCATTAATTAAAGATTTCCTTTTGGGATACAAGTTTAATCAGCGTTTGGGTGTGTTTAATGATATTTCGTCAGTTATAGCATGGATAGAAAAAATTTCTGCAGAAGGAAAACTTGAAAAATGGAACGTCGTATTGGCTGGAAAAGGTAGTGACAGAAATTCTGTATGGGATTCGCCGGTTGGACCAGTTAATAAAGTAAGCCGTACTAGAAAAAAAGTTAAAAATGAATCAGATACAGTAATTAATATTGGTGTTTTAAGAGATCCGAGAGATATTGTTGCAGATGTGGATTTGGAAGACCAAACTCAAGAGGTAGTAAATTTGATTACAAAATTCGAATCTAAATATGCAAAGGAAGCACGAAGTTTAGCTGGATTAGATGCAACACCTCAATTACTGGTTTATGTGATTGATAAAGATTCAAAAGTTTCGAAGAAATCTGAAACCAGAGAAAATTTAAATGCGGTTGAAGATATTGTCGGTATTTGTTTAAATATTCCAGGTGGAAAACGTGGAACAGACTATACTGCAACTGTGTCTATTCATATGCAAAATAATCCTTTTGATGATGAAGGCGATTTGGAGGGTACAAATGAAAATTGAGATTGCAGAACCAGGAAGAATGACCCAGTCGGGCAGTTCTTTGCTGAAGTTGATACAAAATAATAATATGCCGATTTTGGATTTATTGGTTCGAGAATCTATACAAAATAGTTTGGATGCAAAGAATGAAAATGATTCATATGTAACAGTGGAGTTTTTTACGGGAGAATTCAATAAATTGGCTCTGAATAGTGAGTTAGAAGGTATAAAAGAATCGTTGAATAAAAAGTATTGGAAAAATGAGTACAAGTATATCGCTATACGCGATTCTAATACTGTGGGACTTACTGGAAAAATGCATTATGATGAGGTTACAGATAATCAGTATGGGAATTTGTTAAAGTTGATTTATGAAATAAGCAAACCACAGGAGGCGGAAGGTGCAGGAGGATCCTGGGGACTTGGAAAAACAGTATATTTTAGAGTGGGTATTGGTTTGGTTATTTACTATAGCAGAATAGTAAATGAGCTGGGGAAATATGAGTCTCGTTTGGCTGCTTCTCTTGTAGAAAATGAAATGGAAAACGATTCTCTTATTCCGGCATTGCCAGGAAAATCTAAGCGTGGTATTGCTTGGTGGGGGCAAGAGATTGGTGTCAATAAAACAAAGCCGATTACAGATGAACAATATATAGAAAAAATTCTGAGAATATTTGGAATGGATCCTTATGATGGAAATTTAACTGGTACAACGATTATTATCCCGTATATAGATGAGCATATGCTGTTAGAAAATAATCAGATAGAATATAAGGACGGTGAGGATAATATCATTCGTCCATTTTGGAGATGTAGTATTGAAGACTATCTTAGAGTTGCTTTACAAAGATGGTATGCTCCTAGATTAAATAATAAGAAATATCCTTATGGAAAATTTTTACGTGCAAAAATTAATAAAAAGGGTATTGGACTGGATAATATGGAACCTGCATTTCAGATTGTGCAGGCGATTTACAACAGAGCTGTATCAGAAGAGGTATGTGATGACATTTTGAATTCAGATGGTGTTGAGTGTAAAGCGGAAGAAATAATTTTGCGTAAGGTGTTGGAAACAACAAAAGCTGGTACAGTGGCATATGCAAAGGTACCTCGGAAAATATTAAAAACAGGATATCCGGACAATAAGCCAGAACCATATATGTACTTTAATTGTGAAATTAAAGATAAAGAAAAAAATAAACCTGTTCTATTTTTTACTCGTAAGCAAGGTATGATTGTATCATATGAAGATGTTGGAAACTGGGTCGATGGTATAACTGCATCCAATAAGGACGAATTTATATTTGCAATTTTTGTGTTGAATTCGGCAAATAAGCTTACTAATACAAATGGAGTGTATAGTTTGGAAGAATATGTGAGAAAGAGCGAAATGGCTGATCACACTTCTTGGGGTGACTTTAGTATGGGAAATAATAATCCGAGAATTATTTCTAAAGTACAGGCTCAAGTTAATAGCAAAATATCAAAAGAGTTTTCGGTTGAGGAGGAAGATACAACTAGCAGATTAAATTCAGGTCTAGGCAAAATGTTTGGGGATTTATTGTTACCTCCGGAAAATTTTGGAAAAAAGCCGAGTGGTGGTTCGGGTGGTGGACAAGGTGGCAATGGTCATATAGAGACACATAAAAATATTATTTTTGGTTATGATCCATCAAAGACAAAATATTTTTCTAACGGAATGGTTGTAAAGTTAACAATTAAGTCACGAGGAAAAATTTCATCTGCAGGAATTAATTTGGTAATAGATTCAGAAACAGGAGCGATAAAACCTAAAGATTGGGAAGAAAAAATGGGATTGTCTATGCCGTTTGCGATTGACTCAACAGAGATTGTTATAACAAAACTAGACGGTTCAGTTAGTAATTTAAAAGTGGATGTTGATAGCAATAATGTAAAGAACAAAGTGGAAGATATTATTTGTGAATTGATTAAAACAAATAATAATTCTGGATGTGGTTTACGCATAATGTCAGAACAAAAACATCAGATGGAAATAGAGTTGACTGTTAGCATACAGCTAAATAGGAAAGATATAAAGCCTCTGTTTACTGTTGAAAAGAATGAAGGTGATAAGTAATGGCTGCAAATATTTCACTTTTCCCGGTAATTACGGATGAGTTATTAAGTAAAATAAGATTTCAAGCGTCTCCTTATGAATTGTATTATGTAAGAGATGATCAAGAGTACATATTGCGTGCTGAAGAGGTAGACAGTAGTACTACGGTTCATAAAGTAATTGATGATGAGGGTATATGGTCACCAGATGATTATCAGTTATGTATTCGTAGGAAGTATTCGGTTCGTACATATCAATGTCTATTTGGTATAAATGGCATAGCGTGTAATAATGCAAAATTGGGAATTGCATTAATGTGGACTTCATCTGATTCTAAGCAAAGAGGCGTTATTCCAATCGGAACGGTTGAAAATTCACAAAGAGATTTGGAACTAGAATTGAATTACGAATTTGCTGAAGCGCAATTAAGAGGAATTGTCGAGTTTTCCACAATAATATATGTAAAAGAGGCGGGAACTCCGGTTTGGGGTGAAGAGCATTTGGCAAATCAATATGGTTGTATTTTGGGTGAGTTAGAAAGCAAATTTGTAATAAGATTAGATGGAGTTGGGTCAGTATTTCCTGTGTATGAGATACATGAACCGGGTCAGCCATTATGGTATGTAAAATGTGATTGGGATGATCCTACATATGATTTGTTTTCAGATTGTGTAGCGATAAATATAAATACTGCACATAAAAATTACAAATACTTAGATAAAACTAAAAGAACATTTGACGAGCAATTGCTGAAAGAAATAATGGCCAGTGCATTAGGAGTCATTATTACAAAGCTAAAAGAACAAGAGAATTATTGGGATGTAACTACGATAGGAGAAGACTTACAAAGTGGAAGTGTATCTGAAGCCATTAACTATTTTATAAATACGCTAGAGTGGGACGTATCGGGACCAGAGTCATTGTCACTTTCCATAAGAAAATTTTTTGACCAAAGGATGTAAAAAATATGATTATTAAGACACTGAATCGTTCTGAGGCTCAAAATGCAATGAAGGATTGGATTTTAAAATATCCATCATTGCCAGAAGTCGAAGGGGATTATTTGAAGATACGTAAAGATATTCAGGAATTTAACCAAAAGGTTAGAAGTGAATGTCCGGATAGCATTGCAAAGAAAGATTACTATATTGATGCCCATGTTGGAATTTTACTGTATGACTATTTATGGCGTGTACCAGGATTTAATCTTAGAGCAGCGGCAAATGATGATTTTTGGAGATACCTTTCAATAAAAGTCATACCAAATGTTGTTGCTGAAAGGTGGGGATATGATAATGAAAGTCACTATTGGAGTAAGCCGGCAAGAATATGGCTCAGATCAATTTGGTGGTATGTTCATTTATCATGGCAAGGCGATATACAAACAACAGCCAAAGTTCTGGAAGCACCATGTTTTACAACCGACAGTATTTTGAACTTGGAAGAAAGAACAGGACGAAAAGGTACGTTTATTAGTGTGTATAGATATATTATGTATTATTACAGCCATATTCCGCAGCAAGTTCTGGATGATTTCAATAAAAATACAAAAACGCAGCAAGATGATTTGTTCAGAATTGTGATGAAATTAAATACAGCAAAAGTCATGGTAGTTGATCCGGCTTTATACTTGGGAGGCGAGAAAGAATACGTGCGTTCGTTATTTTTTGATGCGGGGGTGCGAGTGTAATGTTGCCAAAGGTTATAGATTTGTTTTCCGGGTGCGGTGGATTGGCACTTGGATTTGAAAAAGCAGGGTTTGATATTGTAGCAGGCATTGAATTGATGCCAGAAGCCTGTAAAACTATTTCTTACAATTTGTCTTGGAGATATGGGAAAAGTGAAACGCATATCTGTGGTGATATTACAGAAATAGATGCAGATGTGTTTAAAAATAGTTTTGGAAAAGAAGGCTGTATTGTAATAGGTGGACCTCCATGCCAGGCTTACTCAATGGCAGGACGTGGAAAATTAAGATCTCTCGGTGAAGATAGAGTGAATGTTAAGGATGCCAGAGGATATTTATACCAGGACTTCTTAAGATTTGCATTTGAATTAAATGCACGTGCGGTAATAATGGAAAATGTACCGGAATCAACGAATTTTGGGGGCAAAAATATTCCTGAAATAGTATGTGAAGAATTGACTAAAAAAGGTTATAAGGCATATTGGACATTGCTTAATTCAGCTGATTATGGTGTCCCGCAAGTAAGAGAAAGAGTATTTGTTGTGGCTATAAAAAATGAAGAAGATGTAGAAATATACCTTCCTCAGCCAACACATCGAAATACACTTGATGTTATGACACAACATCAAAAAAGATTTGAGGGATATAAACAATGTAAGTTTTTTAAGGAACCAAATGGAATAACAGATGGCTTAAAGCCTTGGGTTACGGTAGGTGATGCTTTTTCTGATTTGCCAGAAGTATTCCCGACGGCAGATTCGAAATATAAATTAGTATCTTTGAATATAGAGTATCCATATAAAACAGAAGCCCAAAATGAATATCAAACCCTAATGCGTTCTTGGTATGGAAGAGAAGGATTCGGAGTTTCGGCGAATGCATTCAGAAAAAACACAAGAGATTTTCCTATTTTTGCAAGAATGCAGCAAGGAGATAATTATATTGCAGCGTCAAGAATAGCGGATGAATTGTTTTATGAAGAATCAAAACTTTTTGGATATGAGAAAGATAGCGAGGAGTATATTAATCTTTACAATAAAATGGTACCGCAATATGATCGCGATAAGTTCGAGAATAAGTGGAAAAAGTTAGATGAAAAGAAACCGTCTCACACACTAGTTGCGCATTTGGGTAAAGATACCTACAGTCATATACATCCATGGGAACCTAGAGGAATTACTGTAAGAGAAGCTGCAAGATTACAGTCTTTCCCGGATGATTTTTTCTTTGATTGTTCAATGGGAGATGCATTTAAACAAATTGGAAATGCTGTTCCACCACTATTGGCATTAGGAGTGGCAAAATCTGTATTCAATACGTTTGAGGAGAAATAAATTATGGAAATACTGGAAGAAATTAGAGAATATTTTGCTTCAACGCAGAATGGAGCAAGAGAGGTAAAAGCGCTATCGAGTAATTATCCGGCAATAGTTATACGAAATAATGAGGGATATGGAGTTGCGATTGAATTTGATGATGAAAGAGATATTTCGGAAAAATTTGCAAATAGCAGATTGTTTTCAAGAAATATGGCTATTGGAGGGGTTGAAAAGAAATATCTTGTACTTAGTTGTATGCTGGATAGTCTGAGATATGAATTTGCTACGGTTTGCGCACAATTTGTTGAACCTGGTATTGATGGAGTAGATAGAAAAAATCTCATGGCAGAACCATTGGATTGGTGGAAAAAATGGCGTGAACTTATGGGAAATGCAATTTCCAGCAAAGAGGCGTATAGCGTTATTGCTGAAATGATGGTTTTGGATGATTTGTATGTTAACGATAATACCATAGAATGGACAGCAGTTAATGCTGGGAGTCACGATATAGAAGGTTATGAGAGTAGTTATGAGGTAAAGTCGACAGTGAAACGGTATGGAGCAACTATTACCATTGCCGGACAACATCAGCTTCAAAGTTTAAAGAGACTTCAATTATATTTTTGCAGATTGGAGCAGTCAAAAAGTGGAATATCAATAAATGATATGAAAGATAAATTAGTTGCTGATGGATATGATAAAGACAAGATTGAACAGCAGTTATACCAACTAGGATATGAAAGAGGCGCGAGCATAAGAGAAGAAAAATATAAAGTGTTAGAGAAAAGAAAATATGAGGTGGATGATAAATTTCCAAAGATTACAAAAACCTCATTTAAGGATGACCGTATTCCGGAGTCGGTGATACAAATCACATATACCATTGATTTAGACGGCTTGGACTATACTGTATGGTGATCCAAGGAGAGAAAAATGTTTAGAGTAATTGAAACCTTTAGTGGTATTGGCAGTCAGGCAAAAGCTTTAACACGAATTGGAAGGCCATTTGAGATTGTAAATACTGCAGATTGGGATATCAATGCAATACTGGCTTATTGTTTGATACATAAGGGCAAAATTGATGTTGATAAATATACAGAAGTTTCAGATGAAAATGTAACGGGATTTTTAAAAGGATTCTCTTTAAGTTCTGATGGAAAAAAGCCTATGAATGCTGAGTCATTTAAGCGTATACCAATGCATTTGAAACGAAGATTATATGCAGCAATAAAAGAAACAAATAATTTGGTAAGCATAACAGATATTAAAGGGGAGGATATACCTGAAAATATAGATTTATTTACGTATTCTTTTCCATGTCAGGATTTGTCTTTGTGTGGTTGTTGGCATGGCAATAAAAGTGGTATTGCAAGAGATGCGCACAATCGTTCAGGCATGCTTTGGGAAGTAGAACGTATATTACTTGAAATGAATGAACAAGGCAAGGAATTACCTCGCTTTTTGCTTATGGAAAATGTAACTAACATTTTATCAAAGCCTCATAAAGAAGATTTTGGAGATTGGAAATCCACTTTGGAAAGTTTAGGATATTACAATCAAATATATAGGCTTAATTCCAAAAACTTTGGTATTCCTCAGAACAGAGAAAGAGCATATATGATTAGTGTATTATGCAAAAATAATAAAGATATAATAAATGCAGTGAAAAAATATTTTGAGGAGCATAATTTGGAAACCGGTGAGGCTGAACGGTTAAAACAAAGGGAATTAATGCTAAAAGATATTCTTTGTTTAGACTATAAAGGGTTTCCCCAATATAAAAAAGAAGCTGATGCAAGTAAGCCAAATGATACTCCATCCAGAATGAAAATATTAGAAGATAATGACATGCTGTATGATGGCAAGAAAATTAATGAAATGATTGTCAATACAGTAACTACAAAGCAGGATCGTAATCCTAATTCAGGCTTGATAACGTATAAGAATTATGCCAGAGGGAAAACAAAATGGCGATATCTCACTCCGAGAGAATGCTTTAAATTAATGGGGTTTGATGAGTCGGATTTTGATAAAGTGATTAGTGATAACCCTATGGTGACAAAGAGTAGAAGCTTATATTCAACAGAGAAACTGATAAAAATGGCTGGAAATAGTATTGTAGTAGATGTTTTGGAGGCTATTTTTAGACAGATTATGGATATTAATACAGATATATTAGGTGAAAGAAAATGACAAATAATCAGAAGAAATCTTTGGTAGCATTTTATATTTCAAAATATAATGAAGATGCATTTAGGGAGTTGGGATATACCGGTACGGTTTCAAAAGCAATGGAAGATTTATCAATACGTATTACGGGACCGGGGATTGCTCCGAATGCTTATATTAAGCAAAGACGTGATGAATTTGATGTGTTTTTTGATAATGGCAGGGTAGGATATCATAAGAGAAAACCTACAGTTGCTGTAATAGAAATGTATGAACAATGGAATATTATGAACTTTGAAGAAATAACAGAGCTTGTGAAAATGGTACTTGACGGGACAATGGAAGAGATACAGAACTTGGATTTAGAAGCTTATGGTCACCAGGTTTCTGAATATGATATGGAAATGTATCTTAATTTTAATGATGAAACCGCGGCTTTAAATAAGACGGTAAGAGCTGTGGTAGAACGCACGTATTCCAAGAAAAAAGTAGATATGCTAAAGCGGTTATATGCATATAGATGTCAAATATGCGGAAAAAATGTTGGTGCAGAACATGGTGCTAATATTGCTGAAGCTCATCATATTAAATATTTTTCAAAGAGTGTTGATAATTCATCTGACAATCTTCTTGTTTTGTGTCCTAATCATCATAGTTTAATTCATGCGTTAAATCCTGAGTTTGATTATGATGAATTGCAGTACATATATCCAGATGGGAAGATTGACAAAATAGTATTAGATTTACATCTGACACATGGTAAGGAGGAGTAAAAATGACAATATCTGAGCAGGTAAAAGTATTGTGTGTTAGGCAAAAAATTAGTTTGGCAGAATTGGCAAGGCGATTGGGAACTACTCCACAGAATTTCAATGCAAAACTGAAGAGAGAAAGTTTTACGGTAGCTGAATTAGAGGATATTGCTGAAGCTGTAGGGGTAACGTTTGAACGAAATTTCATATTGGATGATGGCGAAATGGTTTAAGGAATGATTATATATGGCAGATGTTTTAACTAAGGAACAAAGACATAAAAATATGCAAAATATCCGGGCAAAAGATACCGAAATAGAGGTTATATTAAGACGGGCTCTATGGAAAAAAGGATATAGATATCGTAAAAATTATTGCAAGCTTCCAGGAAAGCCGGACATTGTTTTGACAAAATATAAAATAGCAATTTTTTGTGATGGAGAATTTTTTCATGGGAAAGACTGGAATATGCTGAAGGCTAAATTGGAAAAAAGTAATAATAGTAAATTTTGGATTGATAAAATATCACGAAATATAGAGCGGGATGAAGAGATAAATAAAAAGTTAATATATGGTGGATGGACAGTAATTCGGTTCTGGGGAAAGGAAATAAAAAATCATACAGACGAATGTGTTAAGGTAGTTGAGGAAGCAATATTTGATAGTGTTATTGATGAAGATACATATAGATGAATGCATATGGAGGAGATAAGGGCTGGGAATAGTGAATCCGAAGGAATAATGAATAGGTAGAGAAAGTGAGGCATGCATGGATAAAAAATTCAAATGGAATATGTTTATGACATCTTTTATACCACTATGGTTATCTATTATAGTATCAGATATTTGGAACTTAGTTGAAAGTGGAATTAATAATTGGCTATACAAGGATAATGTATTACATAATGTGAGAAATGTATGTAAAACTAATTGGGTATGTATAGCTGTTGTTTTGATAATTGGAATATTGATGATAATTAGTACAGTTTCAATAAATCAATTTCTTAAAGATAAGCGAAGTAACAATCAGCCTCCCAAGATTAAGATAAAAAAAGCAACAAGAGCTAATAAATTGTCATCAGAATTTTTATTGGCCTATATTTTGCCAATGATAGCATTTGATTTTACAGAACTCAAAAGCGTAGTTTTGTTTGTGATCTATTTTGGAATGCTTGCTTTTCTGTGCATTAGAAATAGTAATGTATATACTAATATATGGTTAGAATTCAAAGGATATAGGATGTATTCGTGTGATTTAGAAGCTAATATAATGGGCAGACCACATATATATGAAGATTGTTTGGTAATTAGCAAAAATAACTTAACTGTAAAAATTGAAAACGATATGGAGCATTGGGATTTTGAAAATTACATTTATATTGATCTAAGATAGGGAGGCACGTTATGGATAAACAAATGCTTATAGAAATAATGGACAAGGTTGAAACAGGTGCATATAGTTGGATGCTATATTTCTTTAAGATAGATAGAAGAAATAACAATCCATTTACTGCGTACAAAATTAGATTTAAAAACGATCAATATCTTCCAAAATATGCAGAATCCCTGGCTGAAATGGTTGTTAAGTATCAATTAAGAAAAATAAACGAGATTAAAGATTATACCGGAGAAAACACAAAGGTTTCTTGTGATAGAATTGAAACAAGTAATGAGCTTGTAAAAGAACAATGGGATTATTTTGTCGAGGATATTGCGCGTGCTTCTGATGAGAAGGTTGAAGGAAAATATCATGGATATGTATTGGAAGGAAAATCAATCAATAGTAGTGGTAAATCACTCATATTGTTGAAGATGGCCAATCCCATTATTAGCTTAAAAAATAAACGTAGTGCAGTATTTACATTTGATTCCAATAGTGAGTTAGCTGAAATAACAGATGAAGTGTGTAAGTTGCGTATGGATGCAGATTGCATAGTAGTGGATGAAACAATTTATTCATTTAATTATAAGTTCGAGGATTTGTTAAACATAGAAAAGACTATGCAAAAAGTAAAAAACAAAGCGATTGAACAGATTGCCACAATCGATGCATTTGAAAATAAAGAAGAATTTGAACAAATGGCGAGAGCATATAAATCTCCTAGAACATTTATAACATTAAAAAGTGAGCGCATTGAGCGGATAAAAAATAAGACAAAACGTAAAAAGGTTGCAAGTATGCTGAAAATTGAAGTGAGTGATGATGGTAAATTTGTATTTAAGAACGAAGAGGAAGTTTCACTGTTACTCAGATACTTATGTTTTAAAGTGTTTAAGGATGATGAAACAAAAGAATTACTTGAAGCGAACAATGTAACACAATTAGAAATATAAAGAGAATTGGAGATGACACTATGGAACTTGAAATGGATATAGAAGATTTATTAAACAAAAGAAAATTAGAATCAGACCGAATAGAGTTTAAGACGGGGTGGAATCCTGATGATATCTACCATAGTGTCTGTGCATTTGCAAATGATTATAATAATGATGGCGGCGGTTATATTGTTGTAGGCGTTGAGGAAGAAAATGGTGTTGCCAAGCGTCCGGTAAAAGGTTTACCTGAATATATGTTGGATTCAATACAGAAAGATATGTTGGGGTACAATAATTTGATTTCTCCACCCTACTTTCCACAGGGGATACCAGCAGAAGTGGATGGAAAATGGATTTTTGTAATTGTTGTCAGAACAGGACAGCAGCGACCTTATAAATCACCAGAGCATGTAACAAGTAAGAAAGAAAAGAAGTACAATTATTATATTCGTTATCAGACAAGTTCTGTTAAGGCAAATAGTGAACAGGAGCGAGAACTGATTAATATGTCAGATCAAACTCCGTTTGATTGCAGAGCAAACCATAAGGCAACATTTGGGGATATTTCACCGGTGCTGTTAGAAGATCATTTGAGAAAAACCGGTAGTAAGCTTGCTAAACAGGTAAGGGAACGTGGTGTTGAGGAAATACTTAATGATATGCAGCTATTGGTTGGTCCGCCAGAACTCAGATATATTCAGAATGTGGCAATTATGATGTTCTGTGAGCATCCAGAAAAATTCTTTGGATATACTTATGTACAGATGACCTCTTTTCCTGAAGGAAGCATTGAGAATCCAAGTATTAGTGAAGATTTTCCCAATATTACAGGTTCGGTGCCTCAGATGATTCAGGCAACAATGGAAAGATTTCGTAATTTGATTATTCGAGAAAAGGTAATTAAAGTACCAAATCAGATGGAGGCATTAAGGATATTCAATTATCCATATCAGGCAATAGAGGAGGCTGTGGTAAATGCTTTTTATCACAGAGATTATATGTCCTTTGAACCAGTAACTATAGAGATAGAGCCGGATTGCATAAATATTATGAATTTTCCGGGGATAGACAGATCTATTTCAGAAAAAACGATAGCTGAGGGAAAGAGATTTGTTTCGAGATATTATAGAAATAGACGACTTGGAGAGTTTTTAAAAGAACTGGATTTATCAGAGGGACATTCTTCTGGCATACCAACAATACAGGAAGAACTTGAGAAGAATGGCTCACCAAGAGCGGAGTTCTTTACGGATGAAGATAGACGAGCTATGAGAATAAGAATTCCAATCCACCCGGCATTTTTGGAAGCGGATGATGAAGTTTTGCTGCCAGATAGCTATGAGAAAGCAACGAAAAAATCATCAAAGAAAAAGATAGAACAATATGAAAAAATCTTAAAATTATTAAATGATGGAGAATGGCACAAAACAGCTGAAATAGCTGAAAATCTTGGACTAAAGGATACTAGGACAAAAGAATTGTTAAAGGAATTAATTGTACTTGATAAACTCATCGATAATGGGAAAACAAAAGGCAAGTTGTATAGATTAAAATAATTCGTCGCTTTTTTCGTTGAAAAAGCGACGAAAAAAGCGACGAAAAAAGTGCACTTTGTGAGGTGAGATTGATGAACAAGATTATCGAACAAATAGAAAAAATCAAGCAAATAAATTCAAATGAGAATCTCGTGATTTTTGTGGGGGCTGGAGTTTCTAAAAATTCTGGTGTGTGTTCATGGTGGGAGTTAGTTAAAGAGATTGCTGATAAAATTGGTGAAAATAAATGTACATCATGCGAGATAAAAGATTTGTTATGTGGAGAATGCGGCGAGCAAATTGAAATGTGCAGTATAAATGGTTATAATTGTAAATTAAAATATGATTTTTCAGCCGAGGATTTTCTTCGTATCCCACAACATTTTTATGAAAGCTTTGGTGATACTGAAGAAGAGAAAAAAACATATTATGATTTTTTGAAAGAAAAGTTTTGTAGTGATGAATATGAAACTAATATTATTGATGAAATTATTGTTAAGCTACAACCAGAACATATTATAACGACAAATTATGATCATTTACTGGAAAATGTAAATGATCCTAGAGTTTCTAAATATGCAATCATAACGAAAGATAATGACATTTTGTCAAAAAAAGGACGAAATTATATTATCAAAATGCATGGCGATATTGATGATATTCAGAATATTGTTTTAAAAGAGGATGACTATTTAAATTATTCTCAAAATCATATTATTATAGAGACGTTTATAAAATCCCTTTTGATTGACAAAACATTTCTCTTTGTAGGATATTCGTTAAATGATAATAACTTGAAACTTATTATGAGCTATATTGATTTCTTTGTTAAAGAAAAAAGGGTAGAAAATCGTCAGCCACATTACTTAGTAGTAGATAAAATTAAAGATTGTGCTCATGACATATCATACTGGAAAAACAAAGGCGTTGAGTTAGTAGATTTATCTCAAATATCGGATTATATGATAGATAATTCAAATTGTGAAAATATTAGCAATGATATAGGAAAAAAATTGTATGCTTTTTTATATTATTTGAACAACGAAGGATTAGCGTATACAAATGACAAAGTTCAGGTGCTAAATGGTAGATTGTTAAAATTTAAAGCTGATATTTCGTGTTTTAATTATATTAGTTATAAGACAATTTTAGAGATGTTCGATTTTAAAAGTGTACGTGGAATAAAAGCACCGGTGCTGACGTTTTCGGATAAAGAAGAGTATGATAATTTTAAGATACTCCTTAGAAATAAGGAATTATGTAATTTACTGATAAAAGCTGGTATATATGGAATTCAGTTAGAGTCAGGAAATGCCAGAGATAATGATTTTTTTGAAGAAGAAGGTAAAGAAAACGATATTTTATTTGAGCTTTCTATCAATAATAAGTATCACGAAATTATGGATAGAATAGAAAAAGAATCATCAAGTTCTGTAAAGGCATATTATTATTCATTGGTTAAGTATACTGATGGATTATCGTCTGTAATGAACGATTTGAAAGAGCTGTATGCGTCTTTTGATTATCAGAAACTTTCAAATCAAAAGTGTTATGAATTAGCAATATATGAATTTAATAATACATGCATGCGTTCTTTATCATACTTAATGAATGAGAAAGAAAATTACGATAAATTAAATCTTTTATTAGATCAGGCAGCGGCTCGATATAGTAGAGCATATAATACAATAAAGGATATTACAAACAAGGGTGCTGACATTCAAGAAATGAATGATATTCTTTTAAAACATGAAGAATATTATATGAAAAAGGCTAGTATTTCTAAAATGGGTGGAACCATTTATGGGGATTTATTTTTAATTAGGCAAATTGCGTATGACTATTATTTATTCTATAAGAAAAATCATTTGATGTTGGATTGGTTCAACAATGTTGAAAAAATGGTGACACCATATATTAAAGCAATATTTTGTACATATTATCCCGATGAATTCCAAGGAGATTTTCATGGGGGATTTATGAGAACAAATGTTAGTCCATATCCTATTGAACTATTGGATGTGGATATGATAGTAAAACACATTAAACAAAAAGAATTAAGAAGTATAGTATCACATTACAAAGTTGATTCAGTAGAGTTATCTGATAAGTTTGATATTTCTTTGTTATTTGAGGATTTCTGTTTATCCATGAAGGAATATTGGAATTTATGGATGATAGAGCAGTTAGAATCATTTAGCTTCTTATTATCGCTGTGCAAGTTAAATTATGAACAAAACTCTAGAATTGTAAAAGCTTTTGTATTATTGCTAACCCCTGATGAAAAAGAAAATGTTCGTACAATTACAAATAACATATATGCTCTGTCAATTTATGTAAAACAGCATTTTGATAAAGATATTAAAGGGTATGGCGACTTATTGAAATTGCTAATCAATAGTGACATTTTATTGGAGGCAACGGCACATAGTAATGCATATCCTGAATTGATACAGATATTATCTGAATTAGCTGATAAAAAGATATATAATAATTGTTGTAAAGAATTTGATAGAATAAAAGATAACAATCGTCAGAAGACATTATGGGTATATATTCATAGAAGGGTTTTGTTGAAGTATGACGAAAGTGAATGGAAAAATTATATAGAAGAGAATCTGAATAATAACTGGGAACAAGAGATATTTCAATTATTATATGAAAAAATTTTATCGTTTAATGACAAAATAAAGGAATATTATGTGAATAAGTTTAAAAAGTACGCTAGTAGCAATAAAGGAGTATATTCATATCCTGATCATAAAGCGGAGGCTATTAATCAATTGGTCATATATATTCTATTAGATATTGCAAACGAAAATGATATAGAGTTTATGAAAGAGTATGCGTATATGAGTGATTATTTAGAATTCATTTTCAATCCAGAATCCTTTGATTATAGAAATATTAAGATATCTGATACTATGTGGTGTAATTTTATAAATAGTGATCATTATAGGGAAAGGATACTGGAGCATAAGAGTGAATTTTGGAATAAAGAAGAGGAGAAACGAATTGAATTAGGGTTTGGTTCTTCTTTTGAAAATCGAGTAGCATATAAATATTTATTTGACTAAATAGTTTTTATTAATCGACCTGCAAACCACCGGAACTACACATAATAATGAAAAAATGCAATGGTACTGGATTGGTACTAAAAATATGTGAAACAAAAAATAACGTGTGGAAAAAGCATGAGTTATCAATACTAAATGGTATAGATAACTACATTAAAATAACCAAAATCAAACTAGATTCTGCGATTAAGAGGTTTGATTCATTTGAATTTACAAATCCGGGAATTTTGAAACTTCCGCTAGAGGATATTTATCGTGGAGGTAATTCAAAGTCAAGAAATCCTCATATGCAGACTATGCTTAGATTGGTTGGATTTGGCGATAATGCTGGCTCAGGATTCCCAACAATTCTTGATGTGTGGAAGTCAGAAGGATGGATAAAACCAGAATTAATAGAAGATACAAATCTTGATCAGGTGACACTTGTGATGAAGATGGAAAAGGAATCTGATGATAATTCAGCAGAAAAATCAGCAGAATCAGCAGAAAAATCAGCGGATTCAAAAAAATGAAAGCAATAGATTTATCAGAAAGGCAGAAGCAGATTTTAGCCTATATGGATGCTGGGGTTGAATATAGTACGGAGCAGGTAGCAGAAAAGATCGGTTTAAAAGGTCCTAGGACAAGGCAGTTATTAAATGAATTGGTGAATATGGAGTTATTAGCATGTATTGGAACTACAAAAAAGAGAAGGTATATTAAAGTGTAGAAGTGGATGTTATGTAGGAGATGATAAGCATGAACAAATTTTCAGAAAAAGACTGGAAAATATTCAGAAGTAAAATTGCTGGATGGCAAGAAACTTATATGGATAAACTCAACAAAGAATATATTGAAATACTAAGTGGAGATGGAAAACCATCTGAGAAATTTTGGACATTAGAGAAAAGAATAAAAGCGGATAAGAAAGATTGTGGGGTGCAATGTGAGATGAGCAGGTCAAATCAATTTTATATTATGCTTTCGCTCCTGAATGAAGGAGCCATTACTATGGAAGATTTAGAAGATTTTAGCGATGATTTGAAAGAGATAATGCAACATTTTGTGAGGCTATAGCTTGATATAAAATATATATTTTTTGATCGAGAGCAATTGAGAATTTAATTGAGTTTTTATCGAGTTGTTTTCAGAAAAAACTCGATGAAAACTCAAAAGAAACTCGGAGAGAAACTTAAGACTCAGAGGGAGTATGTAAGTTTAATTAAATTCATTCATAGCATCAACATATTCTTGCAGACCATCAGTTTTAAGAGCAAGTTCTGTATACAGCAGAGGAGAAACATTGGTACCAATATCGTGATGAAGTATATGAAAAAATCGCAACGCAATGGTGTGAAAGATATAAGATTGATATTGTTGAATAAAAGAAAGGGGCTACTATGATACCCACAGAAGATATTATATCGATAGTGAAAAACACAATTACTGCATCAATTAAATGTAACACCCATCGGGGATACATTGGTTGGAGCAACTGTGATAATATTTGTATGGATATGTATGACTGTCTTGATATGTGTGCTGAGACTTTAGAAATGCGTGGTTATATGGTTGCACTTGAGGCGGCTACATATATACTGGTATCTGGCGTTAAGTTAGCATCTCATGCAGATAGTAGTTCGGGAATGCTTACAGATGTTATCATGTGTACATACGAATTAATAGAAAAATGCGCAAAAGAAGTCGAAAAACAGGATAAACAGATGCGAGATCAAGCACTTGCATTGATTATAAAAGAGGCAAAAAAGAGTGTTTTTGATGGTTGGACTGATTGGCGTTATGATTTGCTGAAATGTGGGATTTGTCTATGCGACGAAAAGAGTGCAAAGAAGCTTGAAAAGGTTTTGGATACCTTTTTGGAAATTTCACGGGAGGATTATTACCCGGAATATACGAAAAAAGAAGATTTGATTGTAAGATACCTTTTACATAGACATTTATATGGCAAAAAGAATACACAGAAGGAACTATATCAGAATATTGCAATAAATGAACTCCGTATTATTGCTATCAAGGATGCTATGGAAGATAAGAATTATGATGAAGCAGAGAAACTTTGTTTAGAGAAAGCAAACGCAGAAGAGACATGGCATTATCACAGTAGCGATCCGGAAGATTGGAATAACGTGCTATATGACATATACAAGACAGCAAACATCACGGAAAAGCAAATCGCACAGGCAAAAAAACTGCTATTAATGGGAAATGAGAAGTTCTGGGATGTTTTGAAACAGATTTATAAAGAGCACGACGCATGGAATGAGAATTACGAAAGCTTATTAGATGAATTAAAGAATAGCAAGCGAACTGTTTGCTATCGTACTGTTCTTATTTCTGAAAATGAAAAGAAGAGATTGCTTGATGATATAATGGAAAATCCGTATGATTTGTTTTATTATGGAAAATATTTGGTAAAGGATTATCCGGAGCAGGTATATGAGTTATGTTATAAGGAAATAAGTGAGAGTTGTGCTCAGGTAAAGGATAGACGAGAATATAAAAAGATAACAAAGAATATTGCACAGCTTATAAAATGGAAGGGTAAAGATACAGCAAAGTTGGTAATTAAGGAGTTGAAGCAGACATATCCAAGGAGACCAGCATTGTTAGATGAATTGGAGAAGGTGGAGAAGAAACTTTAGGAGGAAAATGATGTTCTTATTTTGTAATGAGGATAAAGAGAAAAAAGAGAGACTAAATAGCGTGTTGAAGACAACACATAATCTCATCAAAAAAAATGATATTAAGGATGTGAGAAAAAATCCTGTTTATTCACTTATAAGAGCAATGTCAAATTATCATTTATATGATATAGTACGTGAATTGTATGAGGATGAAGAAGTTACAGATGTTCAAAGTATATACAAAGATATAGGAGAGTATTTAATTAATAGCGATAAACTTAACAATAGTAAGAGTTTTGAATTAGGAGAGAGCAATATTAATATAGATTTATCAAAAGATGCAATATTGGTATGTGCGTGGAATAAAGAACGATTTGTTAATGCATTATTAAATATAGGGCAAAATGTAGGTAATTTATTTGAATATGACAAAATAAATCATATGGCCACATATATTTATCCTATAGGTTTAACAATTGTTTATAATGGAAATCATTCCACTTTGTCGGGCATTTTAAAGGGAGAAGGAACGATACAAGCAAATCAGACATATGATCTTGTACCAACATATGATTATATGTATTTTGATGGTATTTATTTCAGAAATAAAATGAATGATGAAAAATTATATAAGGTAGCGAGATTTGAAATTGGTGCGTTATATGAAATTGGCAGAATATTAGCAGAAAATGGAATAAGATAAACTTCAATAATCATTTGGGCTAAGGTTAAAGAAGTTTATCTTAATATAAGCAGATCGGAACTAATAATTGAACCAATTCATAGCATCCACATAATTATGCAATCCGTTTTCTTTCAATGCGAATTTGGCATAAAGCAGAGGTGTTTCCATTGCCAACCGGTATAGATATACAACATCATTCGGGTCATCAAAGATAACAGAGGAATTACATTCCTTGCAACGGATAACAAGAATTGTGTTCTCATCGATGTTGGCGATAATGGAGTCTGTGGCGGGTTCGTACATACCGAATAGAAAATTAAGATTATTGTTCATGACAGTCTCCTTCCCACAGATATTTTGCACCATCCAGCAGGTCGATAATAGCTGTAAGCATATTAGTGTATTCGATATGTAAGTCCTTAATGGCTTCTGACGTAGGAAGAGTATCGGGAGTGCAGTTTGGTGTGGTAAATGCTTTCTGCATTTCAAGTAATTGCAGATACAGAGCATTAACAGTCTGCACAAGCGGATATATAGTTTCTTTCTTGCCGACAACGCAGATGCGGTTATAGATGCAGGAACGGACAAAGTAATCTTTTTTCATCATGCCACTGGCAAGGATGTGGGCTTCGATTTGTTTGCGTTCAGCATCGCTGATTCTAAAACTTATAGTTGGATGTTTATGTTGATTGCTCATAGAAAAGCTCCTTTCATAGTGGGTGTGGCAGCAGGCACAGTTAAGCACCCGCAAGCCACATTTGATTATTCGTTTTTAGTAGTAAAAGTAGATTATATCTGCCATGGATTTCATAGAAGCAACAGGGAATAATTGCAACTAATTTGCTACTAAAGTTTTTAAAAATGATATGAAAAGAGTAACATTTGATGAAATAGATGCGGTGGAATGCCGCATAAAATCAGCATTTTTGATTTGATGATACTTCCCTTGGGAAGAGTTTGAATAGCGGACAGAAATGCCGAAAGCCTGTATTTATGCGGGTTTCCGGCATTTGTTTTATCGAATGGCTCTAGTTTGGCTCTATTTGTGGGAACAATAATGATAATTAGAGGAAATTTAATAAGGAGTATTATATGACGAAAGTGAATTTTTATGATAGCATTGATGATTCAATGCTAAAGTTTGCAGTTATTATTGCAAAACATAATGGAAAATGGGTATTCTGCAAGCATAGAGAAAGAAGTACATGGGAAGTGCCGGGAGGACATAGAGAACAAGGTGAGGATATTCTTGAAACAGCAAAGAGAGAATTGTATGAGGAAACAGGAGCCATTAATTTTGAGATAAATCCGATATGTATTTATTCTGTGACGGCGCCAGACAACTTTGATGGGAAAGAAACCTTTGGAAAGTTATTTTTCGCGGAGATACATACGTTTGAAAAAGATTTACATAGTGAGATAGAGAAAATAGCAATTATGAATGAACTGCCGCTTAATTGGACATATCCGGAAATTCAACCAAGACTGCTAGAAGAAGCGAGACAAAGAGGATTTTTGCCTAAGAAGGATGAAATAAAATGGTTATTTTTTGATGTTGGTTCGACGCTTGTTGATGAAAGTAGCGTTTATGAAGATAGGATGAAAAAAATAGCTGAATTATCTAGTCTAACTCCGCAGCGAATTTATGAACATGCGATATCATTATACAGGAAAAATAAAAAAGGTGATTTAGAGATAGCAAAACAATTGGGGATAGAACTACCTAAATGGGAATCACAATATGAAAAGCTGTATATAGATTCTGAAGATTGCCTGAAAAGGTTAAGCAGAAATTATGAAATTGGTATAATCGCAAACCAACCATTAGGAACTTCTGAAAGATTAGAAAATCTCGGAGTGCGAAAATATATTGATTTAGTCATTGCATCAGCAGAAGAGGGTGTTTCAAAACCGGACAGACGTATATTTGAAATTGCTTTGGAAAGAAGTGGCTGTAAGCCGGAAAATGCTGTAATGATTGGTGACCGCATTGATAATGATATTGTACCAGCAAAACAGTTAGGAATGAAAACGATATGGATAAAACAGGGATTTGGAAGTTTGTGGACTGTAATGGACGAGAGTGAAAAAGCCGATATTGAAGTTAATAACTTATCTGACATTTTGAATTATCTATAGGAGGGAAAGTGAATGTTCAAGGTTGCCATACTACAAAAACGTGCCATTAATGCACAAATAGATAAGAATATTGAAACTATCATTATGGCAATGGAAGAGGCTTCGGAAAACCATGCAGATATTCTATTGTTGCCGGAATGCTTTATTACAGGATACGATTTGCCTATGTCATATGAAAAAAGTATTTCCGATGATGATATGAGGATTACTAAAATATGTGAGTATGCTAAGAAATATAAAATAGGTGTAGTACTTACTGCATTTACAAAAGGTAGTAAGCAACCGCAGAACTCAGCATTTGTTATCAATAAATCGGGTGATATTTTGATGAAATATTCTAAGGTGCATACATGTGATTTTGCAGATGAAAGAAATGTTGAATCGGGGAAAGAGTTTAGGGTATGTGATTTTGAAGGAATAAAATTAGGCATTATGATTTGTTATGACAGAGAGTATCCGGAAAGTGCAAGAATACTGATGTTAAAAGGAGCTGAGGTTATTCTGGTGCCAAATGATTGTGGTTCCATGCAACCAAGAATCAGAGCACTTTCCACAAGGGCATATGAAAATATGGTTGCAGTCGCTATGGCAAATCCGAATGGAGATAATGCTGGATGTTCCTGCGCATATAGTCCAATTTGCTGGGATAGAAATGGAAAATGTGTTGATAACATAGTTTTGCTGGCTGATGATAAAACTGAGGGGATTTTTTATGCGGAGTTTGATATGGAAGCTATTAGAGAATACAGGAATCGGGAAATGTTAGGAAACACATTTCGTAAGGTAGAAGCATATAGTCAGTTGTTACGTAAAGAAATCAAGGAACCATTTATAAGGGATGGGCAGAATAGATAAGACAAGGGGAGAGTGCTTTATGTTAGTAGAGTTAAAAAGAAGAAGTGTGCGTGTTGACAAGAATGTAACAGAGATGGTTGACGAATCATTGGGTGGCTGCACATACGATCATATAAAAAGATTTGAATATAAGAAAGCAACAATGAAAGATGTTGATGAATTAGTAAGAACGAGAATAATTGTCCTGCGTGCAGCTAATAAATTGTCAGATGATGTGGATATGTCTCTGGTAGAGAAGGAATCATATGCATATTATAGACATGCATTGAAAACTGGAGAGCATATTGCATATTTGGTATATGATAACGGAAAGTTTATCGGTGCAGGTGGAGTCAGCTTTTATCAGGTTATGCCGACATATCATAACCCGACAGGCAAAAAGGCTTATATCATGAATATGTATACCAATGCGGAATATCGTAGACAGGGAATTGCATATCATACATTGGATTTATTGATAAAAGATGCGAGAAAGCAAGGCATATCACAGATTGCGTTAGAGGCAACGGATATGGGACGCCCTTTGTATGAGAGATACGGATTTATAAAAATGGAAGATGAAATGGAACTAGTTGAATGACAAGAGTATATTGTGTGTACTTTAGGCGAATGGAAGGAGTGATTTAAATGATAACAGATGCATTTGATAAATCAGAGGTTTTGTTTGGACCAAAGGACTTCTATGGTGAGAAAAAGAATTTATGTGATAAGTGTATTATAATCTTTTCAGAGGTTATATTTGAATACATGCTTGAAACATATGAACATGAGCAGTCAGGAGTTATACGATGCTGCAATGGAGTGACAGCAGTATATGTTTTTGAAATAGATGGAATGAAGATTGCAGGATATTTAAGTCATATAGGATCTGCATTGGCTGGAAGTGATGTGATAGACGCAAATTGGCTTACGGGTGCAGATAAATTTATTATGTTCGGTTCAGCCGGTTCTTTGGACAGCAATGCGACGGATGGAAAGTTTGTTATTCCAACAGCGGCTTATCGAGAAGAAGGATTGAGTTATCATTACGCTGCACCAACAGATTACATAGAGATTAAGAATGTAAGAGCAGTGAAAGCAATTTTTGATGAATTGAATCTTCCAAGTGTAACAGGTAAAGTCTGGACAACAGATGCAATCTATAGAGAAACAAAAGCAAAGCTTGAAGCAAGGAAAAATGAAGGCTGTTTGGCAGTAGAAATGGAACTTGCTGGAGTTCAAGCTGTATGCAATTTTTATGAATGGAATTTGTATGATTTTCTTGCAACAGGAGATGTACTTGATCAGGCAGTGTATGATGTTTCGGGACTTGCAGATGCGAATCATAATATGGACAAATTGTATATTGCCATTGAAATTGCAAAGAGAATTTGAAGAGAAAGGTAAAGTTAAGTATGTTAAGATTAAGACCATACAATAAAGATGATGCAGAAACAATTCTGACATGGATAAAAGACGAGAAAGCTTTTTATAAATGGACAGCAGGAATTTTAGGGGAATATCCTATTTCGGTGGAGCAGTTTAATACGGTAAGTAATCTTATGGCATTTACTGCTATTGATGATGAGAAAATAGTGGGATTTTTTACTATGAGAAGACCAAATGATTCCTTTGAGGAATTACGGTTTGGATTTGTAATTGTCGATTCAGAAAAACGTGGTCAGGGTTATGGTAAAAATATGCTTAACTTAGGGCTGAAATATGCAAAAGAGATATTCGGTGCAAATAAGGCATCATTAGGAGTTTTTAAGAATAATGAATCGGCGTATTATTGCTATAAAGCAATAGGATTCGAAAATGTAGAAATGGACGAAGCAGAAAAATATGCCGTCATGGGAGAGAAATGGGACTGCATAGAATTAGAAATGAAGTTATAAAGAGAATTAATGTGATTGTTCTTGCAGAGTATATGGTATATATGTTAGGATACTATCTAAGGAAAGTACCCATGACAGGGTGTGGTAGCCTCCCGAGTTTATGATACCGGTTTACCGGAATACATAGGAAGGTCGCTGGATGTCCAGTGGACATCCGTTTAGCGAGGACCGAAGCGGAGCGTAGACGGTGGCGCCGATGACGGCTTATGAGATCATTTCGATTTTCATTGGGATATTAGCATTGTTGATGTCCTTTGGTAGCTTGATTGTAGCGTTGCTTGCCTTTCTCGATAAAGAGAAAAGCTCTTCGAGGAAGAGCAGGCGAAAATAAAAATGCCTATCCTGTCTGATCCACAGGATAGGCGGTGTCCTTAAGGACATTCATTAACCTAAACTCGGAGCATCCACCTTTGGAGTGGGTGCTTTCTGTTTAATTAGATATTATCATTTTATGTCTGATAATTCAAGAGGTTTCGCTAATTTGGGAAAATTTTTACAGTAAGCTTGTCAGTTCCTTTCGACACAACCATGTTGTCATCAAGCAGATGCTGCTTGATTTCTTCAATGTTCTCATTAATACGCTGTAAACTGGCGTTATATTCTTCTTCAGAATAATCATCTTTCGCATTTATCATATTTTCACGAATTTCCAAAGCTTTCATATAGGTACAAAGTTTCTTGTTGATGAGGTTGTTCTTAAATGACAGCTTTACAGTTGATGGCTTGAAATTGCCCTCATCGTCCTTATCTGCTTCAAATTTCATATCAATCTGATCGTCTAATTTAAACAGCAATGATAATACATCAGAAACTGTTTCTATATCAAAATCCATGAAAATGTTAATACTGATGCCTAATGCATTGGCAATCTTTAAAAGCTGGTCAGGTTTTGGATTTCGGATTCCGTATTCATATTTCTTTATGGTTGCGGAGTTTATGCCGGATATCTGACCAAGCGTATCTTGCGATATTCCACGCATATTACGAAAATATTTAATCTTTTCTCCATTAGTCATAAAACAGCTCCTTTATGATTTGTTACCCCTATTTTATCACAATGGGACACATTTGTGTATAAAAATTTGGTTAAATTGCTTGGCAGACATAAATGTGTACTATATAATACGGATAAATAAGGTCACAAAAGTGTACCGAAATAAAAACAGGAAGGAGAACACAATATGGAGAATACGATGAAGATGTATGTAACAGCAGATGAAGCAGCACAGATTCTTGGAGTATCAAGAGGATATGCTTACAAAATCATTCGTGGTCTTAATAATGAATTGAAAGAAAAAGGTTATCGAGTGATTTCAGGCAAGGTACCTACAAAGTATTTTGAAGAAAAGTTTTATGGTATGGCAGTTGGTTAATGGAGAGGAGATGATGATATGCCAGCTACACGAGATGGTAAAACATGGCGCAGCCAGTTCTATTATGAGGACTGGCAGGGGGTACGCCATAAGAAGAACAAAAGGGGCTTTAAGACAAAAGCTGAAGCAGAGGAGTGGGAGCGTAACTTTCGGCAACAGCAGAGAAAAGATTTGGATATTAACTTTGAGAATTTTGTTGAAATCTATTTCGCTGATGTGGAGAACCGGCTTAGAGAAAGCACAATCAAGAATAAAAGATATGTGTTTGATTTGAAAGTTACACCATATTTCAAAAAGAAAAAGATGTGTGAGATTAAGACTTCAGATATTATGACTTGAACGATAATCCATGCAGGAAAGCAGGAAGTATCGGGAAAAGCAAGGCTGACGATATGGAGTTCTGGACAAAGCAGGAATTTAAGCAGTTTCTCCCGTCTATGGACAAGAAACCGGAGGCGAAGATGGCATTTATGCTTCTTTACTGGACAGGAATGCGTATAGGAGAATTGTTAGCACTCACCTATGAAGATATTGATTTGGAAAAAAGAATTATAAGCATTTCTAAATCATATCAGAGATTGGATGGAAAAGATGTAATTACACCACCTAAGACACCAAAGAGCAATCGTAAGATTACTATTCCACCATTTCTGGCAGAAGAACTAAAAGAATATTGCAGTCATTTATATGGAATTATGCCAAATGAAAGAATGTTTCGGTTTACAAAATCTTATATGGAGCATGAGATTGTACGAGGCATAAAGGAAACAGGAGTTAAGAGAATCCGTATTCATGATCTGCGTCACAGCCATCTTAAACCAAATATATTTTTATTGTCATCGATGAATCGATATACCACTAATCGATTTCCTTCGCGAAGAATGCCGCCGCTTTTTTTAAGAAAGCAATCTCTTTATCTTTTTCATTAAGAAGCTGATTTAATCTTCTGATTTCCTTTGCTTTATTAGATTCTGCGGTTGTGCTGGTGGTATAGAGGCATTCTTCCTTGTATTCGTTAACCCATTTGCTAACGGAGCTTTTGGCAACATTAAATTCAACAGCAATTTGCGGTATTGATTTGTCGCCTGCCATATAGGCTTTAACTACTTCTTTTTTGAAGTCTTCGGTGTAATGTACTGACATAGTAACGTCCTCATTGTTTGAGTAATATTATAATATATTATTCGAACAAGGTGTTACAAATTTATTATATCACAACAGTCATAGAAAATTAGCGTGTTGCAGAGCAGCAAGTAAGGTATGAAACTGGAAAAACATCAGAACAGATTGATAAAGAATTTGAGCAGAAACAGAAGAAAGCTATGGAGAAATTCAATGAAGAATTGACAAGCGCTATTTCTGATTTTGCAAAAGAATCTACAAAAGAGACAGTTAAGACAGTTGGAACAAAGAAAAAGGAACGGGAAAAAGAAACAATCGAGGATGGTGTCAGAGATCACTTGCGTGGCTTTTCGAGGACAATTCCGTCATTCTTAATGGCATATGGAGATAATACGGTAACGCTGGCAACTTTTGATACCATCATTCCGGATAAAGTATTTCTGGAAGTGACAAGTATCACACTGGATCAGTTCAAATTCCTCCGTGATGGCGGTGATTATGTGGAGGAAGAAAACGGACAGACCAAGCACTTTGATGGACAGCTATTCTATTTGGTGGTATTTGATGATTCAGTAAAAGAATTTCTTGCCTTAAAGAAAAAGCTTGCCGATTATTTTGATGAAAAGAGCGTAGAGGACATATTTGATTATATTCCATCACAGAAAACCAATCAGATATTTACGCCAAAGACAATGGTTAAGAAAATGGTGGATATGCTGGAGCAGGAGAACCCCGGATGTTTTGACATGCCGGATAAGACATTTATTGATCTGTATATGAAATCCGGTCTGTATATTACAGAGATTGTAAAAAGGCTATATCAGAGTGACGAGATGAAAAAGCAATTTCCAGACAATAAGGAGCACTTAAAACACATCTTTGAAAAACAAATGTACGGATTAGCTCCGACGGAAATCATATATAAGATAGCAACAAGTTACATATTGGGATTTGACGAGGATACGAAAGACATCAAGCATAATTTTAGACAATTAGATGCTTTGCCTTACGCAAAAGATGGAACGCTGGAACAGATGTTGGATGAGCTATATCCTGAGAAGTAATAGATGAGAGACAGAAGGCAGCCGTTTGGCTGCCTTTTTGCTGTAAGAATTCAAGTTAATCTCAAAATAATATTTTTCATGAAAAAAAGTTGCATAAAAAATAATTAATGATATAATAATGATAAGT
>ERZ1034998.38-NODE-38-length-91215-cov-13.947587_pt1 | contig 91215 bp, 72 predicted proteins | sample MGYA00520621_ERZ1034998 | MGnify/ENA primary metagenome ERZ1034998 (study PRJEB33766, sample SAMN09781748) | gut metagenome | biome: gut microbiome | host: Homo sapiens | place: Madagascar | study: EMG produced TPA metagenomics assembly of the PRJNA485056 data set... | reverse complement strand
AGGCCCAGTGGCGATGGAAAGCCCGCAGGCCCTGATGTGCCCCCTTGAAAAGGGGGTTAGGGGGATTGAGATAGTGTCAGGGTTTGGGACAGAGTCCCAATAAAATATAGTGTATTCTAGGAAACCACTTAAAAAAACAAGAAAAATGAACAAAAAAGTATCAGTAGTGTTCATGCTGATGGCCATACTCTTTTCAGTATGTCTCATCGCATCCAACCTCTTCGCTACCAAAGTATTCGCTATCGGTAGCATCACACTGCCGGGCGCAGTGATCATTTTCCCTATTTCTTACATCCTCAACGACTGCTTTGCAGAAGTCTGGGGCTATCGTAAGGCCAGACTCGTAATCTGGACAGCCTTTGCCATGAACTTCTTCGTCGCATTGGTCGGTCAGATAGTCGCATGGCTGCCTGCCGCTTCCTTCTGGGACGGCGGAGAGCATTTCAATTACGTCTTCAGCATGGCCCCGCGAGTAGCGTTCGCCTCATTGCTCGCCTTCCTCGCCGGCTCCACGATGAATGCATTCGTGATGAGCAAGATGAAGATAGCATCTAAAGGCAAAGGCTTCTCAGTCAGGGCAATACTCTCCTCCATAGCAGGTGAAGGCCTTGATTCATTGATCTTCATGCCGATAGTCTTCTGGGGTGCAGACATCAAGTCATTGGCAGCAATGATGCTGGCGCAGGTCTCATTCAAAGTATGTTACGAGATAGTCATACTTCCTGTGACCGTGCAGGTTGTCAAAGCCCTCAAGCGCTGCGAAGGAATCGACACATTCGACGAAAACATTTCATACAATCCGTTTAAGATTGCAGACATCTGATATTATGAACAATAACGAAAGAGAACAAGAAGGTCTCAAGTCACTTGGCCGCAAGACCGAATACAGGATGGACTACGCACCGGAGGTACTGGAGACATTCGAGAACAAGCACCAGGGCAATGACTACTGGGTGCGTTTCAACTGTCCGGAGTTCACCACCCTCTGTCCGATTACAGGACAGCCGGACTTTGCGGAGCTCCGCATCAGCTATATCCCTGACGTCAAGATGGTTGAGAGCAAGAGTCTCAAGCTCTATCTTTTCAGCTTCAGAAACCACGGAGACTTCCACGAGGACTGCGTAAACATCATCATGAAGGACCTCATCAAACTGATGGATCCCAAATACATCGAGGTTACCGGTCTCTTTACCCCACGTGGCGGCATCTCCATCTATCCCTACGCCAACTACGGCCGTCCGGGCACCAAGTACGAGAAACTGGCCGAACAGCGTTTCGCCACACACGAATAGTTGTGCACCCCGTAAAGCATTAAGTATCAATAATATAGCCATTTTCAGAGTTGCCAAAATCCCAACTCTGAAAATGGCTTAATCGTTGATATTTAGTGAGTTACGCGATGCGCCCGATGCGGGCTGTAAACAAACTAACTAGTTGGCTTGAGGAAAGGTCATTATCTCCTCTGTTTCGCAGTTTATCCAAGTGGCCTTCTTAGGGTCGAAACACCAATTGGCATCACTGTCTTTGGAAACATTATCCATGAATGTCTCAGAACAGTAAATATTACATTTCCCGTCAATTTTCGAAGCGACATCTCCGAAAGCTTGGGGGAACTTTGTAGGATTGAATTGACTGCCCATCCGCAATTCTGCCAAATTGTCGCAACCCATGAATAATGAATGAATCATATTGTTTTCAATATGTTCAGATGTAAATGAAGAAATATTAAGTTTCTTAAGGTTGGTGCAACCTGCGAACATTCCATTTATATTTCTTGAAGATGACATGTTAAACCATGACAAATCAAGGTTTTCGAGGGAAGAACAGCCACCGAACATACCACCGAAATCTTCAGCATAATGTGTATCAAATTTGTCTCCCCAAATAATTTCTTTTAGCGAAGAACACCCGGAAAACATATTGTGGAATGTAATCGCTTTCGAGGTTGAATACGTGCTTAGGTCAATTACTTCCAAGGAGGAACATTCGGAAAACATAAATGACAAATCGGATGCTTTTTCTGTATTGAAGCCGTCACCATACGTGATTGACTTTAGATTTTTGCAACCGCTGAAAAGGCCTCCCATGGATGTCGCATTATAGGTCTCAAAAGAAGTCAAATCAATGGACTCTAGTTTTGCGCAATCAGAGAACAGACTATTCATGCTTATTACGGATGAAGTGTTCCAATGGCTCAAATCAAGACTTTCAAGTGATGAACAACCACTAAAAAGATTACCTATACTACGGGTCTCGCTTGTTACGAAATGATCGACATTGATATTCTTAAGTGATGAGCAGCCATAGAAGAAACACGATATATTTTCGACATTGATGTCAAATCGTGTGTATTCGATTTTCTCCAAAGAAGAGCAAGATCTAAAGAACGATTCTACCCTGTTTGCTTTCGGGATATAAAAATCTCCAAGGTTGATTTCTTTTAGTGAAGTGCAACCCTCGAAAGTCCATACACATTCGCCGGCAATGTTTTTCCAACAGAAATTGCTGACATCCAGAGTGGTTAATGAAGAACAATTCTCGAAAGTTCCGGTGTATCCTCTGCAAGAAGAAAAATCCATTTTGCTTAAATCCACCTCTTTAAGTCTAGAGCAAGAATTGAATGTGTATGTTATGTCATTGATTTTACATCCCTCAAGGCAGTGTAGGTCAAAATCTGATAATGATTTGCATTCGCAAAACAGTCTGGAGATAGAGACTCCCGTTTTGCAAAATGTCATATTTGGCCAGACTATTTTTGTGAGCTTCTCGCACCCCGAGAATAATGCGCCAGTATCATTGATTGATGAGATGTCCAGTGCACCGATATCCACTGATTGTATTCGTTCGCACCCTTCGAACCATCTGCCGATAGAGGTAGTATAATCTGTAGATAACTCTCCTAATGATACTTTTTCGAGGCATCTTAGGTCCTTGAACATACAATCCGCTCTTCCGTTCGCATATACCTTATACGAAGGACTTGATACATAGATAGTTCCTGTGGAAGCATCCCATGACGCATAAATCGGTGTTGACGATTCGGCTGAAGAGACATCTACATATGGAAGAGACGGCACGGTCCCGTCGCTGTTTGCCTGGAATACGACATTCTTTATCTTGTAGTCTTTTTTGTCGAGGATATAGTGTTCGCCGTTGACAAGAGATTTTATATCTTCATTGAACTTGGTTCCTTCTTCCAGTTGGATTACATCCCCGCCTTTCACAACCTCGATTCCAGGTTTGTAAGCAAGGCCGGCAAGGTAATTCTTTCCGATGAAACTAGTGTTGAAATCAGCATTCGGCCCCTGCAGACGGACCTTTATTGTCTTTCCTTCCGCATTCATCGGGGCAATCATCATGAATGCGCGAAGTTTTTCATTCGCATCAATGTCGATGCCTCCAAGATTCAATGTGAGACTGCGGTCCGTTACCGTAGCTTTGACAGCTGGGTCGCATGAAGTGATATCTAGTGTCCCTTCCGTAACGAACGGAACCTCATCGCATGTAAGCGTCAAACTTGTGTACTTGCCAGGTTTAGGGACAATCAGATCCAATACAAGCAGGGAGTTCATGTGTTTGAATTTGAATCCGATATGTCCATTAAGGCTGGGCTTTGTCGGTCCTGCTGCCATATAGTCATATATGCAAATCCTTATAGGATTGTTGTTCAGGACCTGTGACTGGCCAGTATAGATTACCGGAATCGCAGTCATAAGCAGATTCATGTCCGGTTTGAACGGATAGTAGGACATGTATTTGTTGGCCTCCATAACGGCCCATCCGTTTCCGGTAAAATTGGCGCTGGAAGTGGCTGCTCCTTCCGATACATTGCCGTCCTTTATAGGAAACTTGACTTGTGAAGCATCTTTGATGTCCGGAAATACACCCACGATATCATCAGCAGACCAAGAGAATTTCGCTCCGTGATCCTCATCAATCATAAGAGATGTCTTGGATTGAGGACCATCCATTTTGAAGTCTTGTGCCAACATAGTTACACTCTCGATTTTGACGGGAGCAGTATCTGTGCCTGATGTCAGTTCTTCTGTACAAGATGTTATCATCAGTGCAGAAACAGCAGTAATAATGCTTAGTGTCAGTATCTTTTTCATGATGATTGAAATTTTAGTCACGTTTAACCCCAAGGCATATCTTCACCAGAGCCTTGGTTGTTTTCACCGCTTACTGCGATGCAGCAGTTTTCGGCGCCGCTTATTTCCAACACCTCTACGGCAGGAGCGACGTAATCATTTCTAGTTGGATTCATTAAAGTGTTTGTTTTTCGGAGGCCCCGGACCGAGGTTTTTGTTATAAAGAAAGTGTGGAGCCGCTTCCACATCTTTTCAAGGAGGTTCTGACAAAACCCGAAAGTAAAGAGTATGGACACAACTCCACACCTGTATAGCGTGGGGTCGTAGCCCGGACACTCTATACAGATGAGGGCGTTTCCTGTTTATCCTTACTTTCTCCGAAACTGTCAGATTTCCTTGAAAGGACAAAGTGAAAACACTTTCATCAATATGTACGGATACGCAAACACGTATCTCTCGCAAAAATAGTTATTTATCTTGACATTTCATAAAATTGCAGTAAACAAACAACAATGCGACCGGAAGTAGTAGAACTTCCGGCCGCATAAAATGTTATAGAATTATTATTCCTTCGGTATCAGCGCGAAAGTGAGTTCACCCTTGCAGCAGAGCTTGCCTCCGACTTCAAGTTTGGCGCTGCAGAAATACAGAGAACCTCTCTTCTCTATCATCTTCGCCGTGATTTCACATACGTCACCAGGCTTTACAGGATTCTTGAAGCGGACCTTGTCAAGTCCGGCATACAGTGTAAGATGACCAGGAATATCGTCCTTTACCAGTATGGCGCAGCTCTAAGCCATGATTTCGCACGCGCGTAAGTGAATTGGATGAATCATTGTCAAAGTCAGGAATCAACAGCCGAGGCTCTATCTCGAACAAGTTGTGACATTTAGAGAATAATATAGCGATGCGGAATAACTATGCATCGCTATAGACAAAAAAGGAGGAGCATTTCGCCCCTCCTTTTTTTGTTTGACATCTGCTTACTCTGTCATATACTTCTTGAAGAACTCCATAATGACGCGGCAAGAGTCAAATGAGTCAGTTGCCCAGTTGTGGCCACCGTTGCGAACCTCATAGAAGTGTACCTCCTTGCCATATGGTGAGCCATAGTAGCGGTGGAAGATAACCTTATTCTTAATCTGAGGAAGCTCTGTAGTCTCCTGATACATACACTTATTTGCTGCTGCAACAGCGCCTACAGCAACAGGTACTGCAAGGTAAGCACCCCAACCAAACTGGTTGATAGGGTCACCCTCCCAACGAGAGGTCATATCGCCTGTACCGTGAACCTCCATAAATGCGATAGGAGTCTCGTAGTTGTGGCGCTTAGCCATCTCTGTAAGTGTCAGACCTGCCATAGAGGCGATAGCTGCGAACTCGCTCGCCTTACGATAAGCCATCAGGTAGCACATCTCACCACCATTTGACATACCTGTAAGGAATGTATTCTTTGCAGACAAGTTATACTTTGTGTGCAGGTGCTTTGCAAGGTTGCAGATGAACTCACAGTCATCAATCTTCATCTTGTCAATCTGCCAAGGATAGTAAACATTCCAACCTGTATTTGGACGTGGGTCGGTAGTTGCCTGTGGGTAGCAAAGTGCAACCTTATACTCCTCAGCAAGCTCCTTGAATGTAAGTGACGAGTTATTTACATACGCCTTTGCGCTACCACCATATCCGTGAAGGATAAACACCAGCGGTGCATTTGCAGGAAGGTCTGCAGGAAGGTAGATATAGTATGATCTTGTAACGCCCTGATCCTGAATAGACTCAGACTTAAGTGTACCAGCGCTCGCTGCATGGCATATAAAGAGCGCCGCAAGTAAGAATATAAACTTCTTCATATTGATTAATGATTTTTAAAGAAATTCCAAATTTGGTTATATACCTCAAATTCTGCATCGCACCAGCCGTTGCTCTTACCATCAACAGAGTAGAGTACCACCTCGTGGCCATTCTTACCACCAAGATACTTAGTGTAAGATACAAGACCCTTACCCTGACGTGGGATAAGCTCACCGGTTGTGTAGTGTGTACACTCGTCAATTGCAACGATAGCACCTACGCTGAGTGGCACAGAGGCTGACTTACCCTCAACGCCTGTCCAGCTGTAAACAGAGTTCTCTGTAGCGTGTACGTGAACGAATGATACAGGCTGGGTGAAGCTGTTTGCCTTATATGCCTCAACCTCGATTGCACCTGAAACGCAACCGAAAGCTGCAAACTCAGACGGCATCTGCATTGCTGCTGTATAAGCGAGACCATTGCAGTAGCTGAGCAGATAGAACTTAGAAGCGTAAGTGAAGCTCTCCTTAAGAGATGTCAAGAAAGAGAGATCCTCACCTGCAGCAACCTCAACAACGCAGAGTGTATAACCACCGATAAGACAGTGCTCTGCAGCCTTAAAGTTTACCTCAGGAACCTCCGCTACAGGGCTGGAGCGTGTGGTAAGCAACAGATCGTCAGTAAGCACAACTACAACCGGTGCACCAGACTTAGCCTCTGAAGGCTTTACGATAACCACATTGTGGTCAGCAATAGTCTCTGCAACAACAACGAGCGATGATGACTCACTCTTTACTGGTGTTTCGCTGTCCGGACCCTTCTCACAAGAGGCAGCAAACAGCAAACACAGACTTAAAATACAAAATATCTTTTTCATAGTTTTATTTTCCAAATTTTACGTGAACAGTAAATGGCTTGCTACCAGAGTTACCACCGGCAGAGCTGTGGTTAGTGTACTTGGTGTAGTTCTCTGCTGTAATCTGAGTTGTACCGCCTGAGTATGTCATGCTACCACCAAGAACGATGATAGGCTCATCCTCAGTACCCAGAACAACTGTATGAGTTGACCAGAAGTAACCCAGAAGCATACCATACCACTTCTCATTGCTATAGTCATAAGAGATGTCGCACCTAACCTTACAACCGCGACCCTCACCTGGGCAGCTATCATAGTTACCGTGCTGACCGATAAGGCCACCAACCTCTGAAGTACCGCTTGTTTTAGGAGCACGTGTATTAGACAGTGTACAATAGCTCTCGTTGTACTCAAACTTGTGGCCCTTATCCAACCAACCGATAATACCCCCGATATTACCATCCTCAATAGAGAGGTGACCATCGATTGTACCAGTATTCTTACAGTAAGTAACGCTACCTGAACCACCAGAGATACCACCAACGCGAGCAATAGTAAATGTAGTTGCGCTGATTGAACCGGTATTCTCACAACGAGTGATTGTATTTGTCTGTGTAGCATCCTCATAACCTGGATGAGCAACGATACCACCGCAAGTAGGGATTGTACCCTTATCCTTACAGTAAGTAACGCAAGTAATCGCACCGCTGTTTGTACAAGATGTAATATCAGCACCTGAAGCACCTGAAGCATCTACAGGAGCACCACCAGAGATACCACCAACGTTGATAGGATATTTCTTACCTGAGAATATAGAGCTGTCTGATGTAACAACATTAACATCAACAATACCCTCATTAGTGCTTGATGTGATTGAGCTCTGAGTAAGACCTACGATACCACCCATACGAGGACGGTTTGTACCACAAGATACTGCGAGATTCTCAACCTTAGTGATGTCGTAATCAACAGTACCTCTATTTACAGACTCTGTTACAGGGGCATGTGCACCAAGCTGAGCTGCAAGACCACCGATGTGGATAGGCAGATTGTCAATGCTCTTAACAACACCGTATGCAGAGAGAGACTCAACTGACATAGTGACATTACCGTGGTTCTCGCACTTGTTCATAGCACCGTCGTTGTAACCAGCAAGACCACCAACAAGGGCACCGTATGATGCACCGGCAGTATAGGTTACATTACCGTAGTTCTTACAGCCGTCCATCTTAGACTCACCAACTGCAACAAGACCACCAACAGCAACTGTTGCGTCACCAGCACCGGCGATAACTACAGAGACGTTAGCCTTATTTACAACATTTGTAAATGTACCTGTTGACTCAGCAGCAAGAGCAGCAAGGAAACCAGCCTTAGTAGCGGCAAAGGTACAGCTCTCATCGATAGTAAGGTCAGATACGCTACCTACAGATGCGAAGATTGCGTGGTCTGAAGTAATACCGCTGATAGTATTACCATTACCTACAAGGGCACCTGGGAAGATAGGGCCTGCAGGGAGTGTCTTGCCTGTAAAGTCGAGGTTAGCCTTAATCTGAATCTCATCAGTTGCGCTTGCTGAACGCAGACCATCTGCATTGCTAAGGATTGCGATAAACTCGTCAGCGTTATTTGCAACCATTGGGAACCCAGCTTTTACAAGGGTTGTAACCTCCTTAACATCTGAGTACTCAGACTCGCTCTCGGTTGTCTTCTCAACAGCCTTAAGACGGATCTGATAAGTTACAGCGCTCTTCAGACCTGTAATCTTGTACTCAAGCACCTTATCAAGCTCTACTGATGTATAGCTCTCAGCACTTGCCTCCTTATACTCAAGAACATAGCCTGTAGCGTCCTCAACCTTATTCCACTTAACCATAATCTCATCAACTGTAGATACGGCAGAAGTGATAACCGGCTTCTCAAGCTCAGTCTTAGTCACCTCGTAAGCAACAACCTTAATAATAACGTTATCAAGGAACATACGGTGCTGTGAAGAGCCAGGAGTTGAACCATCCTTACGGATAGGACCGATACCGATACGTGAGCCTGGGAATACGTTCTGCAGGACAATCTTCTCGGTTGTGAATGTACGACCTGCCTTAAGAGTAAACTCTGCTGCAGGAACAAGTCTCTCCATTGCAGGGGTGATAGCAGATGCGCCAGCCTTACCTGCGTGCTGTGAGTCGTTGATAATATAGACAGCAGCTGTCTTAGGGTCAGAGCCATAGAGTGCCTGGTCAAACTGTACCTCGATAGTAGCAGCCGACTTGAGGTTTACAAGCTCAGGAGTACACATCAGACCTGTCTTGCTGCTTGCACCCAACTTAAGGTGACCGATACGGCCGCAGAGTGGAGATTTCTGATCGCCATTAACCTCATTACAGCAACCCCAAGTTGCCAGACGAGAGTTCTCAATAGCGTTCTTCATTGTTGTAAACAGACCAATCTCTACGCTTGGCTCAACAAGATACCACTTCCAAGGACCACCGCCAACAGGATTTACACCCTCTGCCTTGTCAAATGCAGTTGCAAGGTTACGGTCGTCAGCAGAGTAAGCAGCAGAGCCACGGAGGTAGTTTGCACCCCAAACAAGCTCACTGAAGTCCTCAGCAAGTACAACGTCACCAACCTCTGCCATTGTTGTAGCGCTTGGTTCAACAACAGTAAAGTCAAGTGTCTTGCCCTCGATAGGGTCAGCAACAGTCTTATTTGTAAGATCCTCAACTACAAACCAGTAGCTGGTATTCTTATCCAAACCAGAGAACTCAAACTGAGGGAAGCCATCTGCAAGATCCTCCCAGATTGGCTCATTTGGCTTAGTCTCCCAAGATACAACAAGGTCTGAGCAAGCCTCATCACGATAGATACCGAAGCTGTAGGCAACCTTCAAATCCTTTGCAGCATCCTTAAATCCGCTTACACTCCAAGAGAAGGCGAGGGTTGAAGATGTTGCATAAGCAAACTTAACTGCCAAGTTTGAACCGGCAAGCTTGAGCTGTACAATGTTACCCTTAGAGTCGGTCAGATATACAGGATCTGTATTTGTACCGTCAGGATAAGTTGCGAATACAGATGCCTTATAGACGCCTGTCGCAAGATTCTTAAACACGTGCTTGAAAGCATCTGCAGCGCCTGCATCACGTGTGATTACAATCGGCTCACCTGAACCAGGTGTCAGAGTCGATGTAAAACTTGTTGCTCCAGCCTTAACAGCAGCGCTGCCGTCAAAAAGGAGCGTAATAGTACTACCTCCACAAGCGTCATCATCTACGAAAACCGCCTCAGGAGATGGATAGAGAGGGTCGTTTGTATCAAGGCCTTCCTGTTTGCAAGCGATAAAACCGACTCCCATCATCAGAGTTAGAAATAAAGCTAGTTTTCTCATAATTGAAAGTATTTTATGATTTTTTGTCTATACTTCAAAACAAAGTTAAAATAATACTCAGTACTTATTTGTAAGAGCAGAGTAAGGTGATAGGGTAGTGGTCGGAAATGTACTTCACGCCATAATCCTCTGTGGCAATGTGATATCTGTCGGCATTGACATTGCCCACGAAGAAGATGTGGTCAATCACTGACTGTTTCGTCTCGCCGAAACCATTGAAAGTCCTTCCGCTTTCAGTCTTCTTCGCCAATGTCCTGGCATCTCCCATCGCAGCTCTGACCGGCGCAAGTTCAGTAGAATTCAGCGTACAGTTGAAATCCGCAACGAGGAAAATCGGAACGGAACTCTTCGACAGATCTGCAATCCCCGTAAGTTCCTTGATCTTTGAAATTGTCAATGCACTTGACTTCGTCCTGGCTTCCACGCTGATGTGGTCGAAATGAGTGGCGAAGAACCAGACAATCTGATTGTTATGAAGCTTGTCCGCAACTTTCGTCCATACCACGACCCTGCGTTTTGCGCTGTTCCATGAAGAATATGTGCCGTCTTCATTCTTTTCAGGAAGCTTGTCCGGCGTATCTGCAAGCCAGAAAAATCCTTTGTCCTTCAGCTCGAAACGGCCTTTCTTGTAAAGGATTCCGATACCTTCGCCTGAGCCGCTGCTGATGCCCTTTCCGGTATCACGGTCAATGTCATAATATCCGTAAGTGCCAGATAGTTTGTATGCAAAATCCTGAGACTGAGTGGCTTTGACCTCCTGCAGACCGAGAAAGTCCGGACTGGTGGTTTCAATGAACTTGAACACGGCATCCTTCCTCACAGACCACGGATAGGTATCCGTAGTATTGAAGTATCTGATATTGAAAGAGCCTGCAAGCAAGGTCTTTCCGTTCCCTTCAGGAATTACTTCCTCCTCCTGGTCTTTGTCATTTTTGACATAGTGCCGCTCAGGCTCAGCCTTGCAGGCTGAAAAAGCAAGCAAGGCTGAAAGAGCGATCAATGAAATTCTGTATTTCATAAATTGTTGGACAATAATATATTAGTATAACACACAAGTCTTTGACGGATTTCCGCCGAGCTGCGACCAGCCGGCAGCATGACTCGTCGCCGAGCCCTTGACAGCGAACAATGTCGGTTTTCCGTCTTTCATACCGGTACAGTAGATGGTTCCGTCAATGCTGATGGTAGGGGATGACCTCATATCTGTAGCGAGCTGGATTTCAGCCACTTTATTGCCATCTGCAGGTGACAGCTTCACGAGCTTGCCGAGAGCGTAGTCATTGTAATAGACGTAATTCTCATTGTCAACAGCCGCAGAACCTGCGATATTGCCGTCAGCAAAAGATTCCCACTTCAGCTGACCGTCTGGACTTACGGCAGTAACCCTTGCCTTGTCATCACCATTGACACCTGTAGTTACATAGATTGTTCCATCCGCGCCGCAGACGACACCCTGCGCATTGTATCTGGCAAGTTTTCCGTTTATAGGTGTCACCCAGTCAGGATTGAATGGGGTGGTCGCGTCCTTTACATACTTGTTGGTGTCATAACAGTACAGAACACTGCTTGTGCTCACTCTGTTGGTCCTGTTGGTATAGAGGATATATACCTTTCCGTCAGCTGACGTGGCCATCTGGCCGGAGTCTCCGGTTTCCAGAGTCTTGCCGTTGTAATATCCGAGAGCCTTGTTGTGCTGGTTGTTGGCATTGCCGTAATACTTCCATTTGTTTTCCTCGCGGAAATATATTCTCGAACCGTACTTGTCGTTGCAGTGGGTGATGAAAGTGCCGTTCTTGAAGCCGACAGAACCGCCATAGTTACCCTGTTTTACCTGGAGACTTTCCGCAAACGAGCCGTCAGCGATGTTGAGGGCATGTCCGTTGTCCTGGCCTCCGTATGCCTCCCAGATGGCCGGATAATCGGTCTTTGTCGGATTTGCCTTGGTGGTCAGGATGACCTGTCCGAGGTCTTCGAAAATAACCGGAATGACTGCGATGTACCGCGCATTTCCGTAGTCGAAATACCAGTTCTGTTTGCCGTTCGGTGCGATAGAGTAAACGCCTGAACTGTAAGTGCCTACGACCTTCGCATCCCTTTCGTTATATGCCAATGCGATATAGATGTTGCCCTTGGAATCCACTGAAGGCGTGCAGGAATTACCGTTCTTGGTGCCGTCATTGCAGTATGGACTCGGGTTGTGTGCAGTGGCATCGAATGTCCAGAGCGGGGCGCCGTCCTTGCTGAATGCTGCGAGATGACATCCTGATGAGAATGCATAGACTGTGTTTCCGTCCGGGCTCACAGCCGGAGACGAGAACTTGATAAATGCCTCAGGATCGCTCTCGTAAGGCTTGGCCCACAGCAATTCAAGACTATAGGCGCTCTTGTCCACATGAATCACCTCGCTCTTGGTGGTCTTCTTCTTCATGTTGTCAGTAACCGTGAGGCTCACCTCTATGTCACCGAACTCCACGAAAGTGAATTTCGGGTTCTGCTCATTGACAGGAGTGGCTCCGAATTTCCATTCCCAGGCTACGATCGAGCCGTCAGGGTCGGATGACTTGTCGGTGAACTGTACGGCATCTCCGGCACGGATTCCGCTTTCCGGACTCCAGCTGAAATCAGCGACCGGAGCCTTGTTCGTATCCTGGACTTTCACCTTTTTCACCTTGACGTCGGAAATGTTGTCCACGTCCGCCACCACGGTCAGCCTGATTTCATATTCGCCCGTCTTGTCGAAAGAAATGGGCTCCTGAGGCTGGTGTCCCCATACCTTATTGCCGTCCCACTCCCATTTGCTCGCCATCACGTATGCGTTCTCGGCATAAGACGTATTGGTGAGCTTGATGTCCTCATAGAGCTCATACACGTCCTTGTCCGTAGTGAAGTCAGCGTGTATCTTGACTTCATTCTTCTGACAGCCCGCCAGCATTGACAATGCCGCAGCTGCCGTCAATATCTTGTTCATTGTTTTCATTGCTCTGCTCCTTTATTTGTCCCATCCCGGATTCTGCTTCAGGTTAGGATTCTTCTGAATGACGATTTCCGGAATCGGATAAATGTACATATTGTCGTTCCAGACACGGCTTATCTCATAATTGAGACGGTATCCGCCCTTGGTGTCATCAGCGAGTTTGACCACCTTCAGATTGTCGCCCGTGTACATGGCAATACTCTTGTAAGGTCCGCTGTACTTGCTGTCCTCAGTCACGAAAACATCATTGGTACCGTCACCGTTGAGGTCGAGAGGCGTGTTGAGCGCAGGAATATAGATGCCGTCCCAGGCCGCTGTCTCCCAGAGCTTTCCGCAAGCCCAGCGTTTCAGGTCATTGAGCCTGAGCCCTTCGAGTATCAATTCTATTTCGCGTTCGCGTCTGATTTCAAGTATAACCGGGTCGGTCACGCCGGTGTAGATGGACATCATATATGGGTCAGCCGTGGTCGGTTTCTTGTCCAGCCCGCCTGTGATGCCTGCTCTGCTGCGCAGTGCGCCGATGGTCTTCTCCCAGTCTGCATCGGTCAATGTCCCGAGTTCGGCTTTGGCCTCGGCGTAGTTCAGAAGCACTTCCGCATAACGTGCAATAGGGACATCATTGTAGTTGGTCCTTCCGCCGTCGAACGAGATGTCGTCCATTACATACTTGGTGAACTGATAGCCGGTAAGCGAATGGCCTGTCATATTGGCAGGAGTCGGAACGAATACGCCTTCCTTGTCCTTGCAGGTGTAATCGGCAGCCCTGATGGTCTGGTTCAGACGGTAGTCTCTTCCTGAGGTCTCCTCTGCAAATGTCTTGTAGGTGTCGCCCTTCTTGTCATTGTACGGAGTGCCGTCCAGATTCAGATAGGTCTTCGCAAATGCATGGGTCATACACAGATGCGGGCCGTATGTGGACGAATTGTAATACCAGTTTGCCTCACCGAGCTGAAGAACAGGATCGAGCGCGAGGGAGAGCATAACTTCCTGAGAAACGGCATTGTCACTGATGAAAAGCTCGCGATAGGAGCCGCGTCCATTCGCATAAGGAGTCCCTGTGTAAAGTCTGTAAGGGCCTTTTTCAATGATTTCCTGAGCTGCATCGGCGGCCTGGCGGTAAAGCTCTTCCGCTGTGATCTTGCAGTCTTTCAGGTACTCCTTTCCGTATTTGCTCCCGGTAGCGTGATACTTTCTGAAAGAAGCTTCGAAAAGGCAAACCCTTGATTTGAAGAACAATGCAGTCCACCTGTTTACTCTGTTGGAGTTAGGAGTTATCTTTTCTTCCGTGATATTCTGCGCTGCGAAGTCGAGGTCTTCAATCATCTTGCTGATGATCACGTCCCGGCTGTCCTGGGTCTTGTAGAGTTCAGGGCTGTCCGGTTCTAATGGGATGTCAATCCACGGAACTTCCCCGTACTGCACGAGCTTGTTGAAATACAGGTAGGCTCTGAAAAGTCTGGCGATACCGCTGTAGTTGTTGCGGATCGGCTCGCTCACATTGGATGAAGTGTTGTATTTGAGGAAATAGTTCACATTACGGATGCTGCTCCAGCTCCATGATGTGGATGTGTTGGTAGTGTATGCGCCCACTTCATATGTGCCTGTGGCATTTTTGGCCGCATTGTCCATAGTGATGTTCTGCTTGTGGGCATTGTCATAGTCCGGAAGGTACTCGTAGAACCCGTTCGTATAGGTCAGAAGACCGGTTTCCGAACCGAAAATCATGTCTCTGCCGGCTTTGGCTTTCGGCTGTTCAGCCAAGTCGCAGGAAACGACAAGGACTGAGGCGGAAAGAATCAGCGCTATAATATTGTTTTTCATAATCTTGCCTGATTAAAATGTAAGATTGATACCGAAACTGTAGGAACGCATTGTCGGATAGTTGTATCCGTCTCCGGTGGTGTCCAGAACAGAGTCTGTTCCGTAAATGTTGGCGGTAACGTCAATGTCCCTCGTGTGTCTGTACATCGGTGACCATGTCCAGAGGTTCTCTCCTGAGAAGAATACGCTTATCTTCTTCATCTTGATGGCCTTTGTCCATTTTTCCGGAAGAGTATATCCGACCTGGACATTCTTGAGCCTGATGTAGGAAACATCCATCAGATACCTTGTGTTGGCATTGTTGGTTCCCTTGTAGAAAGGAGCGTAGTAGCCTGTGTATCTCGGGAGATATGCATCAGGATTGTCTTCTGTCCAGTAGTTTCCTATATGCCACTTAGGCATCTGGCCGTAAGGACGGTTGTACTGTCCCCAGAGGGTCGAAGCCTCGTTTGATGGATACCAGTCCTGTTTTCCGACGCCCTGGAAGAATGCGCTGAGCGTGATGCCGTTCCATTCGAAGTCGAAGCCGAAACTGTAGATGTATCTCGGTTCTGCATTGCCGATGATCTTGCGGTCGCCCGGATCATCCACCGTGTTCTTGCCTCTGTCAATGTAGCCGTTGCCGTTGAGGTCTTCAAACTTGATGTCACCAGGATAGAGCTTGTAGGTCTTGGATGTCTGCATGAGCGGGTTGTAGTACTTCTGTCCTGCCTCACGTGCCTTGGCTTCTGCAGCATCGATTTCTGCCTGGTTCTGCCAGAGACCGTTGGAAACGAAGCCCCAGATTTCACCTATGCGCATTCCTTCATAATAATTGGTGTTGAGTGAAGAAGTCGAAAGCGACTTGGTGGCATTGTTGAACTTGTCAATGGTAGAAACATAGTCTGCAAGAGATGCCCTGACTGAGTAGTTGAACGGCTTGCCTGCAAGGTTGAAACTGTCATTCCATTTGATGATGAACTCGTAACCGTTTGTGGTCATCTCCGCGAAGTTGCCCTTAGGCGAACTTGCGCCGAACACGTCCGGCAGAGTAGGTCCGACAGTGTACATGTCCAATGTCTTTCGGCTGTACCAGTCCCCGTTGAAAGAGAGCCTTCCGCTGAGGAAACTCATGTCCAGACCGACGTCCAGAGTCTGTGCTGTTTCCCAGGTCAATGACTCAGGGATAGGTGAAGGAGCGCTTGTGTAACGCACCTTGCTTCCGTTGATGATGCGTCCGTTGCTGAAAGCGAATGTCTCGTCATAAGCATAGTTGCCCACGTTGCTGTTTCCGAGCGAGCCGTAGGATGCTCTGACTTTCAGGTTCGTGACAGCGTTCTTGCTGACCTTGAACCAAGGCTCTTCTGTGATTCTCCAGCCGACTGATACGGACGGGAAGAAAGCCCAACGCTGTTTCTTAGGGAATTTGGAACTTCCGTCGTAACGTCCGTTCAATTCGATGAGATATCTGTCGTCAAAAGAGTAGTTCAGTCGGGCGAAAGCTCCTGCTGTGCGCCATTTGTACCAGTCGCCTGTGACGTTCTTGTTCTCGATACCCATCGCGAGATTTATGTTGTCCACGTCAGGTGTCAGGAGGTCGTCATTGTATGCATAGGTCTGTTTGTAATACTGCTGTTCGTAGTTGTAGCCGACCAATGCCTTGAAATAATGTTTTCCGGCGAAGGTGTCCTCATATTCCACGAACTCATTGGTAGAGAGATAACCGTAGTTCCTGAGGGTTTCGCTCATGTAGGATTGTGTTCCGGAAATGGTCTCCACCTGTCCTTCATATCTGGAGAATTCGCTTTTCACTTTCTTTACCGTGGTATTGAAATCGTGGTTGCGGTAGGTGAAGTCTGCATTGACACGAAGCTTGTCCTCGAAGAATTTGGCCTGTGCGGTGAACGTGGTCTTGAGCTGTCTCTTGAGGTAGGTCCTGTTGCTGTGTCCGTAGAGGAAATCGCCGACAGAATATACTGCGGAGTGGGTCATGGTGCCGTCAGGGTTCCAGATCGGCGAGCAAGGATGTCCTTCGTCCGCGATGTTTCTCCAGATGTTTCCGTTGCCTTCAGAGTAGGTCTGAGGCATGATGTATTTGGTCCAGGAGACGTCTGTGTTGTTGGAGATCTTCAGCCACGGCGTGATCTTGTATCCCATCTTCATGCGGCTGTTCAGGATCTTGTAGCTTTCCGGGTTAGTCTGTGAGTCGAAGATACCGTTGTTGTCATAATATCTTCCGGAAACATAGTAGTCGAACTTGTCGTCAGAACCTGAGACTGACAGATTATGGGTCTGGCTGAACAGGTGGTCTTTGTAGATCATTCCTATATAGTCCGTTCCCTTAGGGTAGTACAGCCATCGTCCTGCGGTTCCGATGCTTCCGTCGCTTACCAGGACTTCGTAGTTCTCAGCCTCTGCTCTCTTCTTGTATTCTGCGAGCCAGGCGGTGGAGAACTCCATGGTCTTGTTGATTCCTGATGGATTGGAGAAGTTGTAGTTGTAATACGACTTGTAGAAATGGTCTGCCCAAGTGTAACCGTCTGATACGTAATCAGGTATCGAGGTTGGCTGCTCCACCGTGAAGTTCGCCTGGTAGGAGATCGTCGGCTTGCCTTTGGTAGCGCTCTTGGTGGTGATGAGTACCACTCCGTAAGGTGCGCGTGAACCGTAGATGGATGATGAGGCCGCGTCTTTCAGGACAGAGACCGACTCGATGTCGTTAGGGTTGAGAAGGCTCGGGTCGCCCTCCACGCCGTCGATAAGCACGAGAGCGCTTCCGCCCTGGCCGATGGATGTGGTGCCTCGGATGTTGTAGGATGGTGAACTGTTAGGCCTTCCGTCGGTGAACTTGAGGTTGAGGTTAGGCACCTGTCCCTGAAGCATTTGGGTGATGTTGGCATTGGCCCTGCCATCGAATGTCTCGGATCCGACCTGGTCCACGGCTCCCGTGAGGTTGGCCTTTTTCTGTGTGCCGTAACCCACGACCACGATTTCGTTCAATGCGAGCGAGTCGTCTTTGAGCAACGCATTGAATGACGTCTTTCCGTTTACGTGGAGTTCAACGTCCTGATAACCTACGAAAGATACGACCAGTGTCGCGTCCGCAGGTACATTGGAGAGTGTGGCAGTACCGTCCGGGCCGGTAATCTGTCCGTTTGTAGTCCCTTTTACGAGTACGCTTGCTCCCGGCATAGCGCCCGTCTTGTCCGTGACCTTAACTGTTACAGTCAAGTCCTTGCCGATTGAGGCCTGTCCTTGCGCGAATGATATTGTCACGCTTGAAGTCAGAGTCGCAATCGTCAGCAATAGTCTGGATAATAGGCTCATATTGTTATTGGATTAGTGTGTTGATCAGAATGTCAGTTCAGTGCTATTAGTGTATATGTCGTCCTGTATCGTTTTAACCGATTACAAATATATGATTTTTTTTGGCTTTCACTATCAATAAATTAAAAAATCTCACAACCCGAAAACCCGGATTGTGAGACTTCCATAAGTTATGATATCTGATTATTCCTTCGGTATCAGCGCGAAAGTGAGTTCACCCTTGCAGCAGAGCTTGCCTCCGACTTCAAGTTTGGCACTGCAGAAATACAGAGAACCTCTCTTCTCTATCATCTTCGCCGTGATTTCGCACACATCACCAGGCTTTACAGGATTCTTGAAGCGGACCTTGTCAAGTCCGGCGTACAGTGTAAGATGACCAGGAATATCGTCCTTTACAAGTATGGCGCAGCTCTGAGCCATGATCTCGCACTGAATTACACCAGGGACAATCGGATTGCCAGGAAAATGTCCTCTTGTGAAGAACTCGTCTTCCTTGATGGTGTATTTGCAATGGGCTATATTGTTTTCGTCCACTACGGCCTCATCTATGAGGAGCATCGGCTCCCTGTGGGGCAGGAACTTTTTAATATCTTCCTTGTTCATTATAAATTTAGGTTTTAGTCGTCTATTTTTAGTCCTCGTACTTTCTGAATGCCACACATGCATCGTGTCCGCCGAAACCGAAAGAGTCGGAGATGCCGATGGTGAGGTCAGTCTTGACAGCCGTGTTCGGCGTGTAGTCGAGATCGCATTCAGGGTCAGGAGTATCGAGATTGATGGTAGGAGGTACAATACCATTGATCAGAGCCAGGACGGTAGTGATGGCCTCTGCAGCTCCGGCTGCTCCGAACATGTGTCCCGTCATTGACTTGATGGAGCTGATGTGAGCCTTGTATGCATAGTCGCCGAGCGCTACTTTGTATGCCTTGGTCTCAGCCACATCGTTCAGTTTGGTTCCGGTGCCATGGGCATTGATGTACATATTGTCCTTCTCCTTGTCGAAACCTGCCTCTTCCAATGCGATTTCGATACATCTTGCCTGAGTGGTTCCGTCCGGTCTCGGTGCGGTAGGATGGTAAGCGTCGCAAGTGTTGCCGTAGCCGACCATCTCAGCGATGATGTGGGCGCCGCGCTTCTTGGCGTGCTCAAGTTCCTCAAGAACCAGGATTCCTGCACCGTCGCCCATTACGAAACCTCCACGGTTGCCGTTGAACGGAAGAGATGCGTATTTAGGATCTTCAGCACGGGAAAGTGCCTTTGCATTGGCAAAACCGGCGATTCCGAGAGGAATTGTCGCATTCTCACAGCCTCCTGCGATGATGGCGTCAGCATAACCGTGGCGGATAGCCCTGAACGCCTCACCGATATTGTTCGTAGAAGTGGCGCAAGCCGTAACTACGTCGATACAAGGGCCTTCTGCGTGATGTTTTGTCGCAATGTGGCCTGCTGCAATGTTGGAAATCATCGTCGGGATGAAGAGTGGGGAAACCCACTGTCCTGATGGGTCGTCAATCATCTTGGCAGTCTCTCTGTACTGGATTTCGAATCCGCCGATGCCTGAGCCTACATAGACTCCGAGTCTGAACGGATCAATGTTCTTGCCTTCGCCTTCTGTCACCAGACCTGCCTGCTGCATTGCCTGATAAGCTGCTGCCATGCCGAACTGTGTGAAGAGGTCCTGTTTTCTGATGAACGGCTTGTCCATACCGTATTCTTCCGGATGGAAATTCTTGACCTTGCCGGCGATTTTCACCGGAAGATTTTCAGTCGGGAATTCTTCTATGTAGTCGATTCCGCATACTCCGTTCACAAGGTTGTTCCAGAATGTGTTTACATCATTTCCGATCGGGGAAACGACGCCCATACCTGTTATTACTACTCTTTTTGTCATATCTGTTGTTTTATTTTACAAGCGACGGGGCGTTTTTCAGAAGCTTCTCAGCTCCGCCCATAATATCTTCCACGATATCCTTGGCGCTTTCTTTTTTATGAATCATTCCGGCAACTTCCCCGGCGAGGTAGCTGCCCATATTGTTTCCGTCAAATACTGCCTTGCGCATTGCTCCCTTTCCGAAATCGAGGACTTCCTCCTTCGGAACGGCAGGGTCGTACTCCATCTTGAAGAACTTCTTGGAGAACGGAGTCTTGAGGCAGCGCACAGCATCACCCATTGACTTTCCGGTAACCATTGTGCTCACGTCGGAAGCCTTCAGAAGCTTCTCCTTGTAGTTTTCATGGATGAGGCACTCGTCAGCGATGAGGAAACGGGTTCCGACCTGTACGCCCACAGCCCCGAGCATAAATGCCGCAGCCGCACCGCGTCCGTCGAAAATTCCGCCAGCCGCAAGTACCGGAATGTCAAGTGCGTCAATGACTTGAGGTACAAGGGCCATCGTGTGGTTGTCACCTACGTGTCCGCCAGATTCAGCGCCTTCAGCCACTACAGCCGTAGCGCCGAGTTCCTGCATTTTCAATGCATAGGCGACAGAAGCCACTACAGGAATGACCTTGATTCCTGCAGCCTTCCATTTTTCCATATATGCGGCAGGTGAGCCTGCACCGGTAGTAAGGATTTTCACACCTTCTTCAATCACCATGTCGGCCACTTCCGCAGCGTTCGGTGCCGCAAGCATGATGTTTACTCCGAATGGTTTGTCTGTCAATGTTCTGCATTTTCTGATCTCTGCTCTGACTGCTTCAGTTCCGAAATTTATGGAAGAGATGAGACCGAGTCCACCTGCATTTGAAACTGCAGCGGCGAGATTTGCATCGGCAATCCATGCCATGCCTCCCTGGAATAATGGATATTTTATTCCGAGAATATCACAAATAGGACTTTTGATCATATTCTTGATAATTATAATGTTCTATCCTGCAAATATAGTAATTTTTACCATTCAAGTACCGCAACACCGGATAGCAGGCCTGCACCAAACGCGCTGAAGACCAGAATATCTCCCTTTTGGAACATTCCGCGGCGGTTGCATTCGTCCAAAAGTATGGCGCAGGACGCGGAAGAAGAGTTTCCGTGGTCCGAAATGTTTACCGGGAATTTCTCATCCGGCTCTTCCAGATATTTCTTGATGGCGTCGATAATCCTCTGGTTGGCCTGGTGCACCATATAGTAGTTCACCTGGCTCTTGCTCATTCCAAGTTCGGACAGCAGCGCTTCCACTTCTGTCGTGGAGGCATTGACCGCAAACTTGAACACTTCCTTGCCCTTCATCTGCAGAGGTGCGCAGGTTTCTTCCTTGGTGACATATGGTGTCGGTTCGAGAACCCGCTTTTCCCAAATCTTGTCAGGAGCAGGCTGGGAATGCAGTCTGATGCCCTTGAGATTGTCTCCTTTGGTGAATACGGCAGCTCCGGCACCGTCGCCGAACAGTACACAGGTCGCCCTGTCTTTCCAGTCAGTCATCCTGGTCGGCTCTTCTGCGCAGACGATGAGCACGTTCTCCGCCTTTCCGGCTTCAAACCTGCATTCGGCAATGTCCATCGCATAGATGAATCCGGGACACGCGCAATTTATGTCAATGCAGGGGCAGGTCAATCCGATTTTCTCGGAAATGATGCAGCTGAGCCCCGGTGTCATATACTCGTTCACGACATTGGAACAGATGAAATAATCTATATCCTCCGGTTTGAGGCCGGCCATTTCGAGAGCTTTGGAGGCCGCCTCGGCTCCGAGGTCCTCCAGGTTCTCATCACTGATCACGTGCCTGCTTCTGATGCCGGTACGCGGAATTATCCACTCATCACTTGTGTCGAGGAACTCCGACAACATCGCATTGGTCACTTTCTTTTTCGGAAGTGCGCTTCCTGTTCCGATAAGTTTCATACTGTCTAAAATATTTCAGATTCGCTAATTTTATACCGGTGCAAAGATATCCCTTATTATCCCAATGCTGAAATGAATGTGGTGAACTGCCTGCTATGCAGCAGGATTTTGGCGAGATTCCAAAATAAGTGGTGAAATCCATACTGAATTTTGGTGAAAATGCCGGACTTTGGAGAAATCTGAGGAATTTTGTACCTTTACAAGACGCAATAGAAAATGAAGTATGTCAGACAAATATAGATTGCCCGCTTATTTCAGGCAGAAATATCAGCTGATAGCTACAGTTACATTCACGGCCTTTTTCTCACTGGTCTTTATGCTGGTGAGTATTCCTTTTTCACATAATGTGTGGTTTGAACTGGGTGCCTCGCAGGCTTTCCTGTTCACAGCCGCCTTTTTTGTAATCGGTCTCTTTGTCATAATTTTCAGCAAGCGCCTGATGTATGCGACAAGGATGCAGGATATGAATTATCTGGAGTATGTACTCTGGAATTTGGCAGAAGTCGTGGTGATATGTCTGCTGTATGCGCTTTTTTCCGTAAAGGGAGATGACCTCGGCATCATTGAACTGGCAGATACGTCATTCGTGGACATATTCCTGAATGCGTTCCTGTACTGTTTCGTGTCATTGATCATACCTTATATTATAGCGGGAATGTATTTCGCCATCATTGACAAGAACAATACTATCAGGCTTATGAACTATGCCAATGTGGTGTCCGATGAGCCGATTCTTCCGAAAGACGAGCAGAAAATCACATTGTTCGACAACAGCGGAGTCCTGAAGCTGTCGCTACGGCTTTCCAACCTCTACTATATAGAGTCGGATGACAATTACATCGTGGTATGGTACACCGACAGCAAGGGCGAAATGAAGAAATATATGCTCAGATGCCGCCTGAAGACGGTCGAGGAAAGCTTCAAGGGTAGCAGTCTCGTGCGTTGCCACAGGAAGTATATTGTCAATATGGACAAGGTCAAGGTCCTCCGTAAAGAGAAGGACGGCTATGAACTCGATCTGGACAATGATATGATTCCGCCGCTGACCATCACGAAAACGTATCTCGGCAATGTCCTGGGCCATATGAAAGTCCAGGAATCAGATGAATCCCAATCGTAGGTTATGAAGAAAGAGGCGTCAAGAGCGCTTCTTCCTGTTTTTCTTGTCAGTCCTGAGTCTGTATGTGCTTTCCACAAGCAGCTGGTCCGCAAGTATTCCACGTGCGGCGAGCACATCCAAGATGACGCATACGACAGGAAATACCACATTCAACTTGTATATCATTCTCGCGCTGTCATCGCCTGAACTCAGGTTCACGAAGAATTCTATGCCGAGCCAGATCTGAAGTCCGAGTGTTATCAATGCCACGAGAACGGTGGTCCTGTATTGGAACACTCTGATCTTGTATGTCGTCAGAGCCAACACGTCAAGCAGCAGGATAATGATGATGAGTACCGCATACGGAATGTATGTAAGATATTTGTACGTCTCCATCACCGTGCCGTCTCCTGCGACGGTTACTGCCTTGACACTGAACAACATAAAGGCCATCAATATCGTTGATACGGCAAGGTATAATGTTTGTATTCTCTGCCACATAATCTTGGTAGTTTGTTTTATTGAACTTTCATTCTGAATTCAGCCGCTGCGATAGCGGACTGCGAAGATAGGAAAATCACAATTAAAAAACTAACTTTGGACTATGGAAAATGAAAGGGGAGTGGACAGATTGTCCCGATACATTATTTATAGTGCGGGCGCGGCATTGGCGCTTGCGGCCTGCTGGTATTTCAGGAGCGTATTGCTCTATATCGTGCTTGCTGCAGTGCTTTCTCTGCTGTCGAAACCGGTCATGAAGTTTCTGAGCGGCATCAGGATCAAAGGCAGGCAGCTTCCGCAATGGCTCGCGGCGGTCCTGTCTCTGTGTCTGATTATGCTGGTGTTCCTGTTCATCTTTGTCCAGGTCATCCCTATCGTGGTCAGCATTGTGCAGAAAATCACGGTGAACCTTTCTGCTTCGGACTATTCGTTGCCGGTGGCGGCGTTCACTTCGTTCGTCGATGGGACAAATGCCTGGCTGATATCGCATCTCCCTCAGTTGGGACCGGATTTCAGAGTGGAGAATTCCATCGGAAAGTTCATCAGCAGCGTGTTTGACCTGAACACCATCCCGGGCCTGATAGAATCGGTGGCCTCCGTATTCGTATCCATCGGCGTGGCCATTTTCTCTGTCGTGTTCATTTCATTCTTTTTTACTAAAGATCCTATGTTGTTCAGAAAAATTGTCGGATCAATGGTGCCTGACAGCATCGAGTCCAAAGTGATAGACGCCATCGGTGATATCGAACATCTACTGTCGAGATATTTCGTCGGGCTGCTTATAGAGGTGCTCGGCGTAGCTCTGCTTAACTTCCTGGGCCTCTGGGCATTTGCCCGTATCGGCTTCAATGCGGCAGTCAGTATCGCATTCATCACCGGCATCATGAACATAATTCCTTATGTGGGACCGCTTGTGGGCACTGTGCTCGGAACGATACTTGCCACGGTGCTGAAATTCAGCGCTGTCGGTGTGGAGGTGCATTTCTGGGCGTTCATAGCATTGCTCCTGGCGATCTTCATCGTGACTCAGCTGGTGGACAATTTCCTTTTCCAGCCGCTGATATATTCCACCAGCATCAAGGCGAGTCCTCTGGAGATTTTCATCGTGCTCCTTATTGCCGGCAACTTGGCTGGTGTCTTCGGAATGCTCGTGGCGATTCCGGCCTATACGGTAGCGAGGGTTATCGCCGTCCATTTCTTCTCCAACGTGAAAGCGATAAAACGGCTGGTCGGGGGCGATAAGGGATAATCCTGCTTCGTGTGGCTATGAAGTGGTGTGTAACTTGATTTGAATAACTTTTAGATTTACGAAATATGAAAAAGTCGATTGTAAGAATAATTCTTGTCGCATTGGTTTTGGCGTCAGTGTCAATGCCTCTTTCCGCAAGGTCAAACAAATGGACGGTTTCCGGAGTCGAGTTGGCTTCGCCTGCTGCTACATATAAGTTCGCCTGCAGAGATACCTGTGATCTGTTCCTGGATTTCTATCCTACTTCTAAAGGCAGTTGTACGGAGATTGACGGCAAGCAGAAGCCGGCCATCATCTTCGCTTTCGGTGGCGGATTCATAGGTGGCCATAGGGACAAGCCGCATTACCAGCAGTGGATTAAACTTCTGAATGACAATGGCTATCCGGTATTTTCCATTGATTACCGTCTCGGCCTGAAGGGTGTCAATGCCAAGGGTGTCAAGATGATAGGCGCTGTCAGAAGGGCAGTCGAGATAGGCGTTGAGGATATGTTCTCTGCTACATCCTTCATTGTGAAAAATGCTGACAAGTTCGGTGTCAGTCCCGACAACATGGTGCTTTCCGGTTCTTCCGCAGGTGCGATAATCGCTCTCCAGACAGAGTACGAATTGTGCAACCATTCCTCTCTTGCCTCCGAAATGCCTGAAGGTTTCAAATATGCCGGCGTGATTTCATTCTCCGGAGCGATTTATTCCACACATGGCAAGGTGAAATATGCCGATGCTCCTGCTCCTCAGCTTCTTCTGCACGGAACCAAGGACAGGGTCGTGACCTACAAGTCTATCCAACTGTTCAATATCGGTCTCTTCGGTTCTTCCAAAATAGCCAAGAGGCTGGAGGCCAAGGGGTATCCTTACACCATCGTGCGCTACAAGGACCACACCCACGATATCGCGGACCTGATGTATCACACTTTCCCTGAGCAGCTCATATTTCTCGAGCAGTCAGTGATAAAGAAAACCGGCCGCAGCGCCGACATCCGTATGGATGACCCGTCAGTCCCGGTTGACAACACCCTCCGCACTCTCGGCGATTTGTACAAATGATCTACGTTCCGGTAAACGTCTCCGCGGTTACGTGTTGACGCGTTTTTAGCGGTTCCGTACTTTTGCCCATGGAAATGTCAGTAGTCAGGATAACACGTCTAGTCCTGAAAAAAGTTTACCGGTATTGAACAATAAGTAGTTAGGCGCACCGCGTAACTCGCTGAATATCAACGATTAAGCCATTTTCAGAGTTGTAGTTTTGTCAACTCTGAAAATGGCTATATCATTGATACTTAATGCTTTGCATGGTGCGCCTAATGTGTCGCATAAATCAATCACATAGCCTTCCACATAACACAAAACGCTCAATCTTCACGCTCGCCACCCACCGACTCTCCACTCTCACCACCCATCGGCGCTCCACGCCGCCGAATCCACAAAAAGACCCGTAAACCCAAAAAATATTTGCTCAATGGCGAGCAGTTTTGTAAATTCGAAGAAAACTAAAACATTGAAGACCACATGACAAAGACTGTTTATCCGGCAGGTGTGCCGATTCATTTCTATTCCAAGGCCATTGACGGACAAGGTATTTTTTATAGGACAGAGGACAAACTTGTTTTTCTGACATCATTGAGCTGCATTGTCAGGAAGTATGAGCTGGATGTGATCTCATTCTGCCTGATGTTCAATCATTTCCATCTGCTTGTTAAAGTGAAGAGTTGCAGTCATACACTGAAGGCAATAGCAGAATTCAAAAAAGAATTCACTCGTCAATACAATTTGAGGTATGGTCGCAACGGAAGATTGTTTACCACTCCGACAGGGTGGGCAGCGAAGGACACATTGAAAAAATTACGCGGCTGCATCATATATATCTGCAACAATCCGGTAGCCGGATCATTGTGCAGAAACGCATTGACATATCGCTGGAATCTATTGGCATATAAAGACAGGCCAAACCCATTCTCCGATGTTATTATGAAGCGGCACTGTCGTAAAAAACTTAAGCATTGCATTGACCTTATCGAGCATAGGTATTCCTGCAACCAGCCTTTGAACTACACAATGCTGGAAAACTTATTCGGCAATCTGGAAGAAAGCGAATTGCAGCAGATTCACGACTATATCGTATCGAGATACAACTTCATGAACTATAATTCGATGAAATCCTGCTTCAGTGATTGGGAAAGCGCCTTATCGCTCATCGAATCAACTCAGGGTTCCGAATATGATTTGAACGAGGATTATGAGGATTATTCCAAATACGTAAAAATGCTTGATATCATGAAGCAACTTGGCTACAACTCAGATTGCCAGACGATTGACAATCTGACCGATGAAGATATCAAGACCATCACCTTACGTATCTATGGAATTCTGAATCCTCCGAGAAAACAAGTTCTGAAATTTCTTCACTTGACAGGGAAATAATGCATAGTAACTTTCTGACGCAATGATGAAGTATTTGACAATTGCGGTTCTGAGCCTTGCGATATTGGCCGGCTCTCACCAGATTTCTCGCGTAGAATGCGACGGATCATGGGTATATATGTACAACGAATCAGGGAAAAAGTACCAGACCCTCAGCGCAAACAGTGTAGGAGATGTCATTGGTGTTGCCGGCAATACATTCACCTCCCGCAACGGCAACTGGATCTATACATGGGACAAAAACGGCAAGAGACTCAACACCCGTTCCGCCCGATAATCGGTAATCGTCTCCGCGGTTACCGCATCACTAACTTCAAAAAACGGAATCCGAGTCCAGAAAAATTGCTTATGAACGAGAGACCTGTGCCGGCGAATGGTTCCTCCATGATAATGGCGTTGACATTGCTTTTGAAAGCAACAAACAATTTTACGGAGGTATTCTCATACGGTCTATCAAGAAGTCTGTCTCATATACTGTCGATGGAGAATTTATCAATGGCCCAAGAAAATGTTCTTGGCATATATTTGACGGTTTGAATGCTTTCGCCCATAATGAACGTATAACAAGAATCGAGGAGGCATCTGTTCGTGAGCAAATTAAGTCTAATGCTTTTACCCGTCAGGGAATAAAAGATGACGATAAATTGTTCCGCTTCACCATTCCGTTTGAATTATGGAACCATAAAGGCTATAGCGGTTTCCCAAAGAAATAATTTCCTAATTATGATTCAAGACAACCAATGCAACAGAGTGTTCTTTTCTGCCCTGCTTAGGGAGCGCTGCCCCATAGCGTTCCGGGGACTGACAGAAGTCCTCGATAAATATGATGTTCCGTGGTCGCTTCTCGAAGGGACCAATGACATCTGGTGCAGGGACTATATGCCGCTGCAGGTGCGGCCGAACAGATTTGTCGCCTACAACTATAACCCAGACTACCTCCAGCACAGCGCGAAGGATAAGGCGTCCATCACTGACGGAAAAACCATTTGTGAGAATGCTGGACTTCCTTGCGGAGACTCCCTTCGGTGGCTTACCCTCGATGGCGGCAACGTGGTCAAGGCTGACGGTCGTGTGATTATGACGAGCAAACTTTTCGAGGAGAATCCGGGAATCGAACTTGCCTCATCAATACATCAGATTCAGAATGCAATAGGCGCGAGGTTGGTTATCTTGCCGTGGGATGTAAATGAGGAATTCGGACACACAGACGGTATTTGCCGCTACATTGGCAATGACCAGGTGCTGATGACGAACTATAAAGATTTTGATCCTGACATGGCAAAGCGTTTCCGCCGGATACTGAAGGCAAATTTCAAAAAGGTCATAGAACTGTCCTTCAGCACCCGCAAACCACACAAACACAGCTGGTCATACATCAACTGGCTTCAGACTGAACAGGTGCTGATTCTTCCTAAATTCGGCATTGATGAGGATGAGCAGGCATTCAAGCAGATTTCATCCCTGATGCCCGATTATGCAGGACGCATTGAAATGGTGGATGCCAATGACATAGTTATCCATGGAGGCTGTTTCAACTGTTGCAGTTGGACGATTCGGGAAGAACCTTGCAGGGATTTACCTTCAAATGGAAATATCTTATAAGTAATTTCAGCATCTATCCTGATTCGAACTTATGCGATACAACGGGTGCATCGCCTAACTCCCTGAATATCAACGATTAAGCCATTTTCAGAGTTGCCAAAACTACAACTCTGAAAATGGCTATGTTGTTGATACTTAATACTTTACAGGGTGCGCCTCGCGTATCGTCCTACTCTTGTTTTGCCCGAAGAGCTTCATGTTGCGATATCCGTCTCGTGCTCCGACAAGTTCACTGTGCCCCAGCACGCCTATAGACATGTCCATGCACACCCAGAAGCCTCCCACGCCCTGACACGTCCAGCACACTCTGCACGTCCAGCACGCTCTGACACGTCAAGCACGTCCCGATCGTTCACGCGCACCTCCAAGCAGCTCGCACAACAGGCGTGTCGGGCTATTTGATGGTGGCCATCTTGCCTAAGGCGAGCTCAACCAGCTTTCTTACCTGTGGCTTGTAGTCAGGGTTGCTGTTCTTGAGGTATCTGTTGGCGATGGCGCAGCAGACAGTGCCGGCCTGATGACCAAGATGTGCGGCAAGACCTGCTACGGCAGAACTCTCCATCTCGAAGTTCGTGATGCGGTAATCGCCGAATCTGAACGACTCGAAAGTGTCGAGCATGTCAGGCATTGCCAATGGCAGTCTCACAACTCTTCCCTGTGGACCGTAGAAACCTTGAGCTGAGATAGTTACGCCTCTGACAGTGCAGTCCTTGAAAGCCTCGATAAGCTTGTCGCCGGCCTTTACGAAATATGGAGAGCCGAGATAGCTGTTCCAGTGTGTGTGCACCTTGAACGCATCCTCCATTTCAGAGATATTGATCTTGTCCCTGTCGGCGTACCAGTTCAGCAGACCGTCGCAACCAACTGATATCTCGGAGAATATGAACGAGCCGATAGGAATGTCCGGCTGGATGGCTCCGCTCGTGCCGATTCGCAGCAGAGTAAGCGTCCTGTGCTCAGGCTTTACCTCACGGGTCTTGAAATCCACATTCGCCAATGCGTCAAGTTCCGTCAGGACAATGTCGATATTGTCTGTTCCGATACCGGTGGACAGCACCGTGATGCGCTCTCCGTGATATTTTCCTGTGATGGAAACAAACTCTCTGGACTCGTGCCTGAACTCCTTCTCCTCGAGGAATTCACCGACCATATCCACACGGCCGGGGTCGCCCACAAGAATCACCTTGTCGGCAAGCTCTTCAGGTTTCAGATGAATGTGAAACACTGAACCGTCATCATTGATTATAAGTTCTGATTCTGGTATTCTCATATCTTTATCGTTTTAATAGTTGAACAATGACCGCCCCTCGGCGGGGCTATAATCTGCTAATATACAAAAAAAGCTCGTTCTCCAAAAATCCGCTGTGCCGCTTGTTGCAGAACGTAATCAGCTTGTTGCAGAATGCAATCGGCTTATTCCAGAATGTAATCGGCCAGTTCTTCCGCAGACGACGCGATTTTCCACGGATGCCCGTTTTCCAGTTCCTCTCTCGATCGGAAACCCCAAGTGACACCCACAGTACGCACGGCAGCATTGGCCCCGGTCTGCATATCTACATCAGAATCACCGACATACACCACCTGGTCGAGCCCGATGCCGGGAACCTCCGCCATTATCTGATGCACGATTGCCGGGTCCGGTTTTATCGGCTGTCCCTCTCTTTGGCCCAGCACCTTGACGAACCGGAACTCGCTGAAAAAGTGACGTATAAGCTTCTCCGCGCCCTCCTGATATTTGTTCGAGGCCAATGCCGGGATAACTCCTGCCTCCGTAATCTTCTTCAGCATCTCGACAATGCCAGGGTATGGCTTGGTGCAGTCGCACATGTGCGCGTCGTAGTACGAGAGGAAATATGAAGCCATCTTCCGGATGTTCTCCTCATTGTCCTGCCCATGCGGCACCGCGCCCTTGAACAGATTGTAGATGCCTCTGCCACAGAGCGTATAATAGTCATTGACAGGCCTTTCCGCGAAACCGCACTCCTTCAGCGCGAAGTTCGTGGCATTGCCGAGGTCCTCTACGGTGTTCAGCAAAGTCCCGTCCAGATCAAAAATAACAAGTTTTGTCATAATTCTACTTTTTGTTAGGCTGGCGTTCAGCCGCTGTCCCGTCTTTTTTTGCATTGAGACTTACTCTGATGCCAGTCAGTCCATTTTTCTTGACGCCAAGCGCCCTGTCCGCGATAATGAATTCGGAAACCGGGTCTTCGATATATTTCACCACGGCACGTTTGAGCGGACGGGCTCCATAATTCGGATCGAAATCCTCTTCGGCAATGAACTTCTTGGCAGAAGGCGTGACATTGATCCGGTAGCCCGCCTCCTCGGCCCTCTTCTTCAAATCATTCAGTTCAATGTCGATAATCCTGAAAATGTCATCCTTCTCCAGCTCGCGGAAGAAAATCTTCTCGTCCACGCGGTTGAGAAACTCCGGCGGGAACGCCTTCTTCACGGCCTTCTCCAATACTAGCTGCCTGTTTACGGAGACATTCCGTCCTATCGTGCTGAATCCCACGCCCTTGCCATATTCCTGGATGTCACGGCTGCCGACATTGGAAGTCATTATCACTATGGTATTCTTGAAACTTACAGTCCTTCCCTCACTGTCTGTCAGGCGTCCGTCATCGAGCACCTGCAGCAGCAGATTGAATATGTCCGGGTGCGCTTTCTCGATTTCATCCAGCAGCACCACGCAATAAGGCTTCCTGCGCACCTTTTCGCTCAACTGTCCGCCTTCCTCATAGCCCACATAGCCCGGAGGCGCGCCGATCAGTCTGGATACGGTGAACTTCTCCATATATTCACTCATGTCGATTCTCACCATATTGTCCTGAGAATCAAAAAGATACTCGGCGATGCACTTGGCAAGCTCCGTCTTTCCCACACCGGTAGGGCCGAAGAAGAGGAACGAACCGATAGGCCTGTCAGGGTCCTTAAGACCTGCACGGTTACGCTGGATGGCGCCGACAACCGTACCGATAGCCTCATCCTGTCCGATGATCCGGCTCTTCAGCCGTTCCTTCATTTTCAGTATCCTGTGCCCCTCGGATTCTGCCACCTTATTTACAGGAATCCCGGTCATCTTGGATACCACAGTAGCGATATCCTCCTCATTGACAATTCCTTCGCTTTTCTTGACTGACTTCTTCGCGGAACCGCAGCGCAGCCTTATCATTGACCCGGCCTCATCCATCGCATCGATAGCCTTGTCCGGCAGCTGCTGGTCCGGAATATATCTGTCAGTCAGCCTCACGCAAGCCTCAATCGCTTCATCGGTATAGCGGATTCCGTGGTATTCCTCATAGTTCGGCTTCAAATGCTGGAGAATGGACACCGACTCTTTCAGGTCAGTAGGCTCCACGACGATTTTCTGGAAACGCCTGTCGAGCGCCCCGTCCTTCTCTACGATTTTGGTAAACTCGTCCATGGTCGTGGCGCCTATACATTGGATTTCACCCCTCGCAAGCGCAGGCTTGAGCATATTGGCCGCATCAAGACTGCCCTGACCGCCTCCCGCACCGACAATCGTATGGAACTCGTCGATGAACAGGATAATGTCCGGATCACTGCTTGCCGCCTTGATGATGGACTTCACACGCTGCTCGAAATCGCCTCGGTATTTGGTGCCCGCCACCACGGACGCGATATCCAATGAAATGATCCGCTTCTTCGCCAAAACACTTGATATGGAGCCTTCTGCAATCCTCAGGGCAATGCCTTCCACAATCGCGGACTTCCCGACGCCCGGCTCGCCGATGAGCATAGGATTGTTCTTCTTCCTCCTGCCGAGAATCTCGATCAGCCTCGAAATCTCCCGGTCGCGCCCCACCACAGGATCCAGCTTGCCTTCGGCCGCCGCTTTTGTCAGGTCAATGCCGAATTCACAGATGTCGTTTACTGGCTCCTTCTTCGGGGCCTGCTCAACATCATTGACCTCATCGCCGTCGTCACTGGTCTCGCTCTGCCTGTCCAGCATCCCGTTCTTCGACATATAGGTAAGGATGCGGCCATAGTCAATGCCGATATTCCTCAAATAGGTCGAGCCGTAACAGCTTGTGGTCCTGCACAATGCGAGAAGCAGATGCTGAGGCGTGGCCTCCCTGCTCTTGAGTTTTGTGGACTCAAGTATGGTGATGCTCAGTATGTTCTGCGATGCCCTGGAGAACGTGATGTTCTCCATTTCAGAATAAGGAATCTGCTCATTGGTGAATATGCGGCTGTCAATGAACTTTTTCATCGAGTCCGTATCTGCCCCCAGACCTGTCAATGTCCTGCAGGCGTCATTGTCCGCATGCCTGATGATGCCCAGGAAAAGGTGGTCAGGGCCGATTCCGTAACTTCCGGTCCGGAGAGCCTCCTCTCTGGCGTACCCGATAATGGTGTTCAGTTCGTCCGATATTTTTATTTCCATCTGCATTTCTAAAATACTTCTTATGCAAAAATATATCCTTTATGCTGATAAACCAAAAAAATGGCCCTAAAGGGATGATAGTATAAATTCAAGTTTGTTTCGGTGATAAAAATTTTGTAATTTTGTACGTTTTATAGAGTACAATGCGGAGAGCGTGGCATTATGTTCAAGAAGCATTGACAAGTAAGAAATTTTTGTAGAAAAATGGATAATATGGAGGAGAATAAGAATTCTGTTGAACCGCAGGAAGAGGGAACAGGAATGAAGGGCATCATCGAAGAGGTGAACATTGATGAGGAGATGAGGTCTGCCTACATTGATTATTCAATGTCGGTAATTGTTTCCAGAGCGCTTCCTGACGCGAGAGACGGACTGAAACCTGTGCAGCGCCGTGTGCTGTTCGGAATGGAAGGACTGGGACTGGACTACTCGGGACAGACCAAGAAATCTGCGAGAATCGTCGGTGAGGTGCTCGGTAAGTTCCATCCGCATGGAGACTCAAGCGTCTATGACGCCATGGCCCGTTTGGCTCAGGACTGGAACCAGAGATACCCGCTTGTATTCGGTCAGGGTAACTTCGGTTCAATGGACGGTGACCCTGTCGCTGCAATGCGATATACCGAGGCGAAACTCGAAAAATTGGCGAACGATGTCCTCGGCGATATGGAGAAGGACACAGTCGATTTCCAGCTGAACTTCGATGATACGATTCTGGAGCCTACGGTTCTGCCTACCAAGGCGCCGCTCCTGCTTCTGAACGGTTCCGCAGGTATTGCGGTAGGTATGGCTACCAACATGGCCCCTCACAACTTGGGCGAGTGCTGCGATGCCATCTGCGCATACATTGACAATCCTGACATTGACACTGACGGCCTGATGCACTACATCAAGGGTCCTGATTTCCCTACCGGAGGTATCATCCAGGGCATCCAGGGCATCAGGGAAGCTTATGAGACAGGCCGAGGAAGAGTGGTCATGCGCGCAAAGACGGAGATTGAAGTGGACAACAACGGTCGTGAGACCATCGTTGTCACCGAGATTCCGTACATGGTGAACAAGAAAGAAATGCTCGAGAGAATCGGCCAGATGGTCGATGACAAGAAAATCGAGGGCATTACCTATATGAACGACGAGACTTCCCGCGAAGGCGTGAGAGTGATTTTCAGAGTGAAACAGGGTGCCAATTCCAATGTCGTCCTGAACACGCTGTTCAAATACACTCCTCTCCAGTCAAGTTTCGCCATAAACAATGTGGCACTCGTCAAGGGCCGTCCAAGGACATTGAGCCTCAAGGATATAATAAAGGTGTTCGTGGACTTCAGGCACGAAGTCGTAGTCAGAAGGACCAAGTTCGACCTGGAAAAAGCCCAGAAGAGAGCCCATATCCTCGAAGGTCTCATCAAGGCCATCGACGTTATCGACGAGATCATCAGAATCATCAGGGCTTCCAAGACTGTCGATGAGGCCAAATCTACATTGATCAGCACATTTGCATTCTCCGACGCACAGGCGACAGCCATCGTGGAGATGAAACTCCGTCAGCTCACCGGACTCGAAAGAGAGAGACTCCAGGCAGAGTACGATGAACTGGAGAAATTCATTGCGTGGTGCAATGACGTACTTGCAAATCCTGCAATGCAGATGGACATCATCAAGAGCGAAACCCAGGAACTCAAAGCCAAATACGGCGACAAGAGAAGGTCTGAAATCGTACCTAACGCGGAGGAGTTCAATCCTGAGGACTTCTATGCCGATGATGATGAGGTGATTACGATTTCCCACTTCGGATATATAAAGAGGACTCCGCTTGCAGAGTACAAGACCCAGAACCGTGGAGGCGTAGGCATGAAGGGCAGCGCTACAAGGGATGAGGATTTCATCGAGCACTTGTATGTGGCCAATATGCACAGCACGATGCTCTTCTTCACTGAGCAGGGCAGATGCTTCTGGCTGAAGGTTTACGAAGTTCCGGAGGGCTCCCGTTCATCCAAGGGCCGCGCCATCCAGAATGTTCTCAGCATTCCGGATGACAAGATCAAGGCCATCATCAATGTACCTACATTGACGGACGAGGAGTATATCAACAATCACTACATCATTCTCGCGACCAAGGAGGGCATCATCAAGAAGACCTCTCTCGAAGCTTACTCGAGACCGCGCCAGAAAGGTGTCAATGCCGTCAATATCCGCGAGGGAGACGAGTTGCTCGAGGCTATCCTTACCGACGGCAAGTCGGAAGTGCTTATCGCGAGCCGTAACGGACGATGCGTAAGATTCGATGAGTCAGATGCAAGACCTCTCGGCAGGACCGCTACCGGAGTGCGTGGCATCAATCTTGATGAGGATGACTATGTTATCGGTATGGTATGCTATGAGCCTGAGGCTGAGGATGCTTCAGCGCATACGCTTCTTGTGATTGGCGAGAAAGGTCTTGGAAAGCGTACGGACTTCGAAGAGTACCGCAAGACTAGCCGTGGCAGCAAGGGTGTACGCACGATGAACATCACCGACAAGACAGGCAAACTGGTGGCTCTGAAGAATGTGACTGAAGAGAATGACCTGCTGATCATTACTCAGAGCGCGCTCATCATAAGGATGGCGGTTTCCGATATCAAACTTGCAGGACGTAACACCCAGGGTGTGAAACTTATAAACATCAGGGACAATGACTCCATCGCTTCCGTGTCAGTAGTTGCGAAGAGCGATGAGGAAGATGTTCCGGAACAGAATGAAGGACAGACCGGGGAGGGAAATGCTCCGGAGACTGCACCGGAATCTGCTGAATAGTTGAATACTAACATTGAAAAAATATCAGATATGAAAAAAATTCTTCTCGCATTGGCGATGTTCGCCGCTATTCAGGTGGCTGATGCACAAGTAAAATCTGCTGCTGACGTCAAGAAGTCTGTAGAAGCTGCAGAAGCTGCAACACAGAATGTCAAGAAGGCTGTGAAGACAGCTACCTGGCTGAAACTCGGTCAGGAATATGTAAAGGCTTATGACGCTCCTACAGGAAACATCCTTCCTGGTTCAAACAAGACAGAGCTTACTCTCATGATGGGTTCAGAGAAACCGGTTTCATCAGAGGAGGTTACTGTCAATAACGAGAAATACACCAAGGACGTGTATGCCGACAAGAATCTTTATTTCAACCAGAACGGCCAGCTCGTCATCATCGAGGTGACCAAGCCGGTTTATGAAGATGCACTCGAAAGAGCTGTCAAAGCATATCAGAAAGCTTATGAGCTCGATGAGAAGCATGCCAAAGACAAGGATGTGGCTGCAGCATTTGACAACATCAGCCAGAAATATGTTACTGAGGCTTTCAACAAATACACATTCGGCGATGTAGCCACAGCCAGCAAACTCTTCGAGAAAGCTGCTGATGTAGAGGCACTTGCTCCGCTTTCAAAGATTGATACAAGCGTCATCTACAATGCAGGTTTCACCGCAATGGCAGCCAAGGACAACGAGAGAGCGCTCAAATTCTTCAAGAGATGCTATGACCTCGGTTACTACTACGAAGGTGGTGAGGTTTTCGCAAGACTCGCTGAGGTGGACACATTGAACACCAAGAAATACCTCGAGGAGGGTTTCAGCAAATTTCCTCAGAGCCAGAGCATTCTCATCGGTCTCATCAACTACTATCTGAAGAACAATGAGGATCCTGAGACTCTCTTCGGCCTTCTCGACAAGGCTAAGGCAAACGAGCCGAACAATGCTTCCCTCTTCTATGTTGAGGGTAATATCCGTGCGCAGCTCGGTCAGATCGACAAGGCTGTAGTTGCTTACGAAGAGTGTGCAAAGATCAATCCTGAATATGAGTATGGCTACATCGGCGAAGGCACAATGTTCTACAACCATGCAATCGAACTCCAGACCAAGGCTCAGGAGGAAATCGACGATGCCAAATATATGGCACTGGTAAAGGAATTCGAGGAAAGTCTGAAGTCTTGTATCGCTCCGTTCGAGAAAGCGTTTGAAATCACCAAGGATGCCAACATCAAGGCAGGTATCGCTTCTTACCTCAAGAATGCATTCTACCGTTTCCGTGAGGAATCTGCCGAGAATCAGACAAAGTACGAAAAGTACTCTGAGATTGCAAAATAAGTCTTGATTGACGTTTCTTATAGCGGATGGCTCGAGTCGGTTGACTTAAGCCATCCGTTTTTTTATGGCGGGACTTCAATCCTGCCTGTTTTTTTACTATATTCGCAGTCTGTATGCAAAGCCTTGCGGACAGCAGTGCCGCAGGTCCATTGACAGGAATCCTGTCCGTGGGAGGGGAACACGGTGTGAATCCGTGGCAGTTCCCGCTACTGTAAGTCTTCCCGGAAGACAAGTCAGAATGCCTCTTTGCATATTGTCACATCGGTTCCGCCTGCGGAGGACGGGCGGCTGGTGCATCGGTGCGGAGTGTGTGAGCGGTCCGCATGTTGCTCTGTATGTCTGCTGCCTTTTCCGGCGCGGAATCGGTGATGTTTTGTAGAATAGTCAGGTCACCGATGAACAGAATCTCATCATGTCTTTCAGCCTTGTGCACGTTCTGTATTACAGTCGCGGCACAGGAGCCTGTCGTATCCATGCCTGAAAAGGCAGATACGGTACGTCTCCTGAAGGAATCGGTGATTGTGGCAGCACCGGCCTTGCCGAAATATCGTGAGACCATACCCGCCCAGACATTGACGGGAGACGAACTGGAAAGGCTGAACAGCCTGTCTGTCGCTGACGCGGTGCGCTATTTTTCCGGTGTCCAGCTGAAGGACTATGGAGGAGTCGCAGGACTCAAGACCGTGAATGTCAGATCGTTGGGTGCGGCCCATACGTCTGTTTTCTATGACGGACTCCAGATCGGCAACGCGCAGAACGGTCAGGTGGACCTCGGCCGCTTTTCCCTCGACGAAATAGGCGAAATCTCGCTTTACAACGGTCAGAAAAGTGATATCTTCCAGCCCGCAAAGGATTTCGGCGCATCCTCGTCCATCTATCTCCAGTCTGCCCGTCCGGTATTTTCAGAAGGGCGCAAGGTCAATGTAAAGGCTACATTGAAAACAGGCTCCTTCGGCCTGCTGAATCCCTCTGCGTCAGTCGCATTCCGTCTTTCGGACAACATTTCGCTTACCGTTTCGTCCGGTCTGACTAATGCTTCCGGGCGTTATCGATTCAGGTGCCGCGGATATGACCAGCTCGGCCGCCTGGCGTATGATACTACAGCGGTCAGGCACAACGGTGACATCTTTTCTGTCCGCTCTGAAGCTGCTCTCTATGGCAATACCAAGACCGGCAACTGGTCCGTCCGTGCCTATAACTACCATTCGGACAGGGGAGTGCCCGGTGCCATCGTGAGCAATGTCTTCCGTAACGGAGAGCGTATGCGTGATGACAATTTCTTCGTGCAGGGCAGGGCAGTGAATGTCTGGAGCAGGAAATTCAGGTCAATGTTCAATGCCAGATATGCCTACGACTACACTTTCTACGAAGACAAGGACAGCCGTTCATTGCATGTCACCAACACATATCGCCAGAATGAACTGTATTTCTCGACTGCGAATATGTGGCAGGCGTTCAGCCGGATGGATGTTTCATTGTCCTATGACTTCCAGTGGAACAGCCTGGATGTCGCGAATTACATGTCCGGAAATGCTGTTTTTCCCCGCCCATACAGGCTGACCAATATGGTCTCGCTCGCCGCCTCATTCGACTTCGGAAGGCTGAAGATGCAGGGAAGCGCATTCGGCCAGTTCGTCAGCGACAGGTCCAGGGAATTTGATAATGTCAATGACAAGCGTTCGGAGCTGTCCCCGGCATTCTATGCATCATATAAGCTCTTGAGGAACAAGGAGTTGTATATAAGGGCGTTCTCCAAACGCTCATTCCGGATGCCGACGTTCAATGACCTCTATTATACGAATTCCGCAAATGCTCTGCTCAAGCCGGAGAGCACAGTCCAGACGAATCTGGGGACCGAGTATTCAGACAGGTTCTCTTTCTGCACCGTTCACCTGTCTGCCGATGCATATTGGAACATGGTGAAGGACAAGATAATAGCTTATCCCAACGGGCAGCAGTTCCGCTGGACAATGCTGAATCTCGGAAAGGTGGACATCCGTGGGGTGGATGTGTCTGCTGACGTGGCCGTAGATATATCTAAGCTAAGATTGGCCGCAAGGCTGCAGTACTCGTTCCAGAAGGCGATAGACATTACGGACAAGACCACGTTCTACTACAAGAATCAGATTCCGTACGCTCCTGAGCACAGCGGTTCTGCGGTTTTGTCCGCGGAGTACTCGGGGTGGAGTCTGAACTACAGTTTCCTGTACACGGGAGGACGCTACAGCCACAAGGAAAATATCCGGAAGAACTATCTCCAGCCGTGGTACACGAGTGACTTGTCGCTGCAGAAGAAGATGAGGCTGAAGGCCAATGTCCTGAAAATCACTGCGGAAGTGAACAATGTGTTCAATCAGGATTACGAGGTGGTGCTGAATTATCCCATGCCAGGGATAAACTTCAGATTAACAGTTGGTTATGAATTGTTTTAAACTAATTTATACGTATGAAGACTAAATTTGACTTTTTTGGCAAGGCGGCATTGGTGCTGACTTTTGCTGTTGCGGCCGCTACTGCCTGCCGCAAGGATGAGGTTCCGGTTTATCCTGGAACTGACATTACACCGTCTGATTATGAAATCGTGGATACTCCGGCGGAACCAGGAGCGAATCCTGTGGGACTTTATGTGCTCAATGAAGGCAACATTGGCAGCAACAAGGCTCAGCTGGACTTTTTCAATTTCCGCACTTCGTCTTATATCAGGGATATATATACTGACTACAATCCGGATGTCGTGAAGGGTCTTGGTGATGCAGGAAATGATGTGCAGGTCTATGACGGCAAGCTGTTCGTCGTGGTGAACAATTCCCATAAAGTGGAAATTCTCGGAGCCAATTCGGTGAAGCGCATTGCTAAGGTGGATATTCCTAACTGCCGTTCGATCGCTTTTGACGGGGATTGTGCCTATGTGACTTCTTATGTTGCCTTGAAGCCTTCTGAGACACCTGACCAGAAGGGCGCTGTCTATCGCATTGACCTGAATACTTACAAGATTACTGGGGAAGTGTCTGTGGGATACCAGCCTGAACAGCTTGTAATCAAGGGCGGAAAGGCTTATGTGGCCAATTCAGGCGGCTTTCGTGCTGGATATGACAATACGGTTTCTGTCGTGGATCTGGCGTCAATGTCTGTGGATTACACTATTGAGGTGGTTCCGAATCTGCAGAAAATGCTGGAGGATGAGAACGGCAATCTCTGGGTGTCTTCTTTCAGCGGCAAGCTAAGTTGCCTGAAAGCGAAGGACGGCAAATATGCGCTTGCATCGTCGATTGATTTTCCGGTTTCTTCTATGGCTTATTACAAGGGTGAGCTGTATCTCGTTGGCACTGCATATGATGCGAACTATAAGGCTACTTATTCATATGCCAAGGTCAATGTGAATACGGGTGCGGTGTCATCTGACAAGATTATCACAGACGGTTCCGACGCTTCTGTCAAGGCTCCGTACGCGATATCGGTAAATCCGTCCAATGGCGATATCTATATAGCTGATTCACCGGACTTCACCGCCAGCGGCAAGCTCTTCTGCTATACCAATGCCGGCAAACTCAAATGGTCTGTCCGCACCGGCAACATCCCCGGCCACTTCGCCTTCCTTTATAAGTAGTCGAGACATTCCGGACAAATATTTTCTTATTGAATCGGCATTGGAACAGAGTGGCTACGCTCCAAAAAGAGTGCGCTCCGCCCCATCTGTTCCAATGCCTTTTTAATATATGCTGTTGTCAGTCGGATGTATATATTGTTGTCCGGCGGACTATTTCTGCTGATAAAAGTATTTCCAGAGGGGAGCGGCCATGAGGGCCTGCTTGAGCTGGTCATTGATGAGGAGATCTCGGACGTCGGCTTCGTTCAGGAGCACGACTTCGAGGTCTTCTGTGCTGTCAAGGTGTTGGGCGCCGGTTTTCTTTACGCCTTTTGCCAGGAAACAATGCGAAAGGTTGTCGGTGGTGCTGGGATTTGCGGAGATGGTCATGAACTCGGACCACTCACCTTCGCCATAGCCGGTTTCTTCCATCAGTTCGCGTTTTGCAGCCTCCATGGGGCTTTCGCCCGGTTCGATCACGCCGGCAGGAATCTCATAGCAGGTCTTGCCGAGGCCGTGGCGGTACTGCCTTTCGAAAATGAATTTGCCGTCATCGGTCAATGCGATTACATTGACCCAATCGGGATATTCAAGTACGTAGAACTCAGGATTTTGCCTTCCGTCAGGGAGCTCCACGCAGTCCTTTCTGACTGTCAGCCACGGACGGCGGAACAGATATTCGCTCTTGAGAACTTTCCATTTTCCCTTTTCGGTTATCGCGTCTTTCATATCAATTATTGTTTCGTATCCTGACAAAGATAACTCATTTTTACGTACATTTGCACTCCCAAACAGGCGGAATTATGGACAATGCTATAGAAATATTCACTCTGATAACAGGAATACTTTTCATTATCTTAGAAATCAAGCAGAGCAATTATATGTGGGGCGTGCAGATATTGACAGGAATCGCTTCTGTGGTGCTGTTCTGCCGTCAGGGACTTTATGCGTCATCGGCATTGAACGTATATTACGTGGTTACCGCGGTCTGGGGCTTCATCAGCTGGCGCCGGGATTCGGATTCCATTGCCGGTGACGCGCAGCAGATACATTTGCGTAAAATTTCATTGAAAGTATTGGCTGTCAGCGTATTGCTGCAGGCAGTCGGTACGGCGGCGTTGATCTGTGTCCTCAGGGCTCTCGGCGATCCGATGTCATCCCTCGATGCTGCGATTACGGTCCTGAGCCTGATTGCGACCTGGTGGCTGATACGCTCTTACAAAGAACAATGGCTGCTGTGGATAGTGGCGGACCTGATGTATGTCGTGATGTGCGGCTGCCAGGGCCTCTACTGGATGGCTGCCCTGTATCTGTTCTATACGCTTTCTGCAGCCTATGGTTTCGTGCATTGGCGCAAGAGAGGCAAGTACGTGGAAGAGAGCGGGTTATAATGCTCCGTCCATAATGTCGGCAGCCGGCTTTCCCGCTTCTAAAAGGCTGCGCATCTTTTTCATATAGGGGGCCGTGTGCTCATAGTACATCCTGAGCCCTGCGCATAGCGAATTCAGCCCTGCCTCTCCGGATTTTGTGGTGGACAGGCGATGTTTGGGGCATTCTCCATGACAGAGCCGGACCCATTCGCAGCGTCTGCATTGGGCAGGAAGAGAATTGCGCTTGTCAATGCCGAAGGCTACGGACAGCTGTGACCCTGCAATGTCTTTCAATGAGGACGTGGCGATGTTGCCCAAGCGGTATTCAGGATAGACGAAATGATCGCAGACATAGACGTCTCCATTGTGTTCCACTACGAGGTTTCCTCCGCAAGTCTCACAGAATGAGCAGGTTCCTGGTGAAAGACCGCACCATGAAGCCAATGTGGCATCGAATACTCCCACGAAATAGCTGCCGACATCGTTCTTTACCCACCAGTCGAAGATTTCGCAAAGGAATTTTCCGTAGCCGATATCACTGACGGACCATAGGCCGAAGCCGTCACTGTCGGTGGCAGGAGGAACCATTGACGGGCGTAAGTTCCTCATCTGACGTCCATTGGCATTGACCTGAAACTTTATCTTTTCGACGACGGGAAGAAACTGCATGAAGCGGCTGCCTGTCGATTTGAGGAACTGGTAGATCTCCAGGGCATGTCCTTCCGAGGCTTTGGAAACGGCTGTCAGAGTGTTGAATTCTGCGCCCGAGCGGAGCAGGTTCTTCAAGCCGGCGATTACTTTCCGGAAGGAGGGGGCGCCGGCCTTGCTGCTGCGATATGTGTCGTGTATGTGCTCCGGGCCGTCGATGGAGAGTCCGATGAGGAAATTCTCCGCAGCGAAAAAATCTGCCCATTCCGGGGTTATGAGTGTACCGTTTGTCTGGAGAGTGTTGTGCACGATCTTGCCGTCAGCATATTTTTTCTCGAGAGCGACGGCTTTCCGGTAGAAATCCAGGCCTGTCATCAGCGGCTCGCCGCCGTGCCAGTTGAATGTGACTTCAGGTGTTTCGCAGGTGGAGAGATAATCGCGTATCGCACGTTCCAGCAATTCCTCCGACATCACTGGCTCGTGTCCTCCGTAGAGGCGTGACTTGTCCAGATAGTAACAGTATCTGCAGTCAAGATTGCAGAGCGAACCGCATGGCTTTATCATCAGGTTGAATGATATGGGGCCGGTTATCCTTGCTGCATCGGCGAGAGTGATAGTGCTCTTGAACGTGTCGTCTCTTTCCATGGAGGTATATAAATGAAAAAAGGGAAAGCTTAGCACATCGCACCGCTACGACCTCCTACCCTTGCTGCCTTCCGGCCCTGGGGGAGTTTGGAGGGAGCTGGTCGTGTACGACTTTCCCACTGCAAATATACTGCTTTTTGTCAAATCTGCAAAGTCTGACAGGCCAATCCGGCTATTTTCTTAGTCCAGGTTGGTGAAGATGAAAGGAAGAATGTCATCTACCTGACTGAATTTCAGGATTTTGTCTTTTCCGTAGAAGAGGACGCTCATCTTTCCGCCGCTGACTTTCTGATATTCGGCCATGACCTGGCGGCAGGCTCCGCATGGAGCAGTGATGCCGCTGTTCAGCAGGCCGTTCTGTGCCCCTGTTATGGCAATGCTCCTCATCTGGAGGTCCGGATGGTTCGCGTGAGCTGCAAACATAGCCGTCCTTTCCGCGCAAAGTCCTGACGGATAAGCCGAGTTCTCCTGATTCGCCCCGGTGACAATGCTTCCGTCGGACAGTCTCACGGCAGCCCCGACATTGAAGTTGGAATATGGCGCATATGAGCCTGCCAATGCCTTTTCGGCGGCTTCGCAAAGCTCTCTGTCCTGCGGTTCAAGTTCCTGTACGGAACCGAATTCCTGATAGTCTATTTCTATTTTCTTGTTTGTCATAATGTGTTGTAATTTGCGGCTGGTATCGGACAATGTTCCGAATCAATGACTGCCAAACGTTTCAAATATAGTAATTTTTCTCTGATTTAGGTATCTTTGCGGCTGTCAAGGCGCTATTGACTTGGTTCTTTAGCCCGAAAAGAGGAGAAATTTATGAAAGTTTGTGTAGGATTATCCGGAGGTGTGGACTCCAGTGTGGCCGCTCTGTTGCTCAAACAGCAGGGTTACGATGTCTTTGCAATGTTCATGCAGAACTGGCACGACACGGAAGGGACATTGCACGGTGACTGCGAATGGGAAGAAGACAAATTCGTGGCCGAAATGGTCGCGAGGAAAATAGGTGTCCCGTTCTATTTCATTGACTTGAGCAATGAATACCGTCAGCGTGTGGTGGACTATATGTTCGATGAATACTCCAAGGGAAGGACGCCGAACCCGGACGTGCTCTGCAACAGGGAGATAAAGTTCGACGCATTCCTGAAGGCCGCTCAGAAAATGGGCGCGGATATGGTGGCCACCGGGCATTATTGCCGTAAGGAACCTGCGCTCGACGCTGAAGGGAACCAGATCGTCAATGACGGCAAGCCTGTGTGGCGCATCCTGGCTGGTTCGGATCCGAACAAGGACCAGAGCTATTTCCTGTGTCAGCTTACTGAAGACCAGCTTTCCAAGGCATTGTTCCCGATAGGTGATATCTGTAAGCCGGAAGTTCGACGACTGGCTGCGGAAGCGGATTTGCCTTCAGCAGAGAAAAAGGACTCCCAGGGTATCTGCTTCGTGGGAAAAGTGGACCTTCCAGTATTTCTCCAGCAGAAGCTCAAGTCTGTGGAAGGTGACGTGGTCGAAGTGTATGACGCCTTTTATGAAGATTCTCCGCAGTACTGTTTCCTCAGAGATACGATGTCTTCCATCCTGAAGAACCGCTTGGCGGGTGATGCGGAGATGATAACTGATTATATATCAGATGACAAGGCTGCACATTCTCAGGCCGGGGATTATGAGGGAGGCTGCCATGCGGAGTCTGTCTATTCTTATGACAGTATCGGTGCATTGTCAGATGAGGACCTTCTGCGCCTGTCCCGTCCGGTTACGTATGAGTCGATAAAATTCGAGACTGAGACATACCGTTCCGGTAAGCGTCATGTCAAGAAAACCCGTTATAAATCAAATCCTTACGGTGCTGTAGTAGGCCGTCATGAGGGAGCCCAGTTCTATACCATCGGCCAGCGCAAGGGCCTGAACATCGGAGGCCATAAGGACTCGCTTTTCGTGATTTCCACAGACATTGAAAACAATATAATATATGTAGGGGAGGGACACCGGCACAAGGGTCTTTCGCGCAGTTGCCTGATGGTCGCGCCTGAAGAGATCCATTGGATCCGGGAGGACTTGCGTATGAAGGATGGAGAAATACGCCGGTACAGAGTGCGTATCCGTTATCGCCAGCCGTTGCAGGATGCGCTGCTGGTCAAGAGGCCGTCTGGTCTGTTCATTCTCTTCGAAACACCGCAGAGAGGCATCACGCCTGGGCAGTTCGCCGTGTGGTATGACAGGGATGAGATGATTGGTTCAGGGGTAATATAAGGAGCATCTTTGCGGGTCTTTCCGGTCTATATTCCTTTTCTCATCAGTCGAGTGCGTCCAGCACACTCCTTCTTCTAAAAGGAATCTATCCTCGAAAATCCTCCGCAAATCTTTATCGATGTGTTTTTTACGCATGCATAACAAAAAAATCAGGCGGAAAAACTTCCGTCTGATTTTTTTGGGAGCCACTCAAGGGGTTCGAACCCTCGACCTGCGCATTACGAATGCGCTGCTCTACCAACTGAGCTAAAGTGGCAATTCGCTCCTCTCCGAACGAAATGGATTGCAAATGTAATGCTAAAAGCTTATTTTTGCAAGGATTGACCATCGAAATATTTGATAGTTATGAAAAATATAGGAAAAATGTTGTTGACATTGGCATCAGTTGCTGCTGTGGCGTCCTGCGCGGACTGCAATAACAAGAAGAAAGGCGATTTCAAGTACCTCGTGGATGAGTTTGCTGATATCAAGATCATGCGGTATCAGATTCCAGGGTGGGAAAAATTGACATTGAAACAGAAAGAGTATGTCTATCACCTGAGCGAGGCTGCAAAATTCGGATGGGACATTTACTGGGACCAGAACTGCAAGGACAATCTCGCAGTGAGAAAGGTGCTGCAGAACATCATTGAAAATTACAAGGGCGACCGTACCTGCAAGGAATACAACCAGTTCCTCGTATATGCGAAACGCGTATTCTTCAGCAGCGGCATCCATCATCATTATGCTGAGGACAAGTTCTTCCCGCAGTGCAGCCAGGAGTATTTCCGTGCATTGATGGAGTCAGTGGGCGATACGGACAAATGCGAGGCATTGCTTCCTGTCATCTATTCGCCTGAACTTTATGCACAGAGACGTTCTTCCTCGGCCGATGGCGATATCGTTGCACTTTCTTCAGTGAATTTCTATGAAGGAGTCACCAGAGACGAAGTCGAAAAATATTATGCGGGCATCATTGACCCGAACGATCCTGAGCCGATTTCTTATGGCTTGAATACCAAGGTGGTAAAGGGCGCGGACGGTGTGATCCGTGAAGAGAAATGGAAAGTCGGCGGCATCTACGGTCCGGCAATCGAGAAGATCTGCGAGGAACTCGAGAAGGCCAAGGCTGTGGCTGAGAACGATACCCAGAAGAAGGAGATCTCCGAACTTCAGGAGTATTACAGGACAGGTGACCTCAAACTTTGGGACAAATACAACATCACTTGGGTAACTGATACACTCGGCACAGTCGATTTCACGAACGGTTTCGTCGAGGATTACAATGACCCGCTCGGCCGCAAGGCTTATTGGGAGGCTTTGGTCAATGTGAAGGACTCCGCCGCTTCAGCGCGCACCGAACTGCTCAGTGCCAATGCCCAGTGGTTTGAGGACAATGCGCCGATTGATCCGCGTTTCAAGAAAAAGAGTGTCAAGGGCGTGAGTGCCAAGGTGATAGACGCTACCTGTCTCGGCGGCGGATGCTATCCTGCCACCCCTATCGGCATCAATCTTCCTAATGCGGACTGGATCCGCAAGGAATACGGCTCCAAGTCAGTGACCATTGCCAATATCACCCACGCCTATGATGCGGCGGCCAATGAGTCTCCGAAATCAGTGCTTGAAGAGTTCGCTTACTCCGAGGAGGAAAAGGCAATGCAGAAGAAATACGGTTCTTACGATGATGAAATCCACACAGACCTGCACGAATGCCTCGGACATGGCTCGGGACAGTTGCTTCCTGGCGTGTCAGGAACAGCGATGGGCGAGTATGCATCTGCATTGGAAGAGGCAAGGGCTGACCTGTTCGGACTTTACTACATTGCAGACCCTAAGCTGGTTGAACTCGGTATCCTTTCTGACCCTGAGGCTTATAAGGCCCAGTATTCCAACTACATACGCAACGGCCTGATGGTCCAGACGAACCGAATCGAACTTGGCCGCCAGATCACCGAGGCGCATATGCAGAACAGACAGCTGATCGCTGCATGGTGCTATGAGCAGGGACTTCAGGACAATGTCATCGAGAAGAAAGTGAAGAACGGCAAGACCTATTTTGTGGTCAATGATTTCGAGGCTCTCCGTGCCCTCTTCGGAAAACTTCTCGCTGAAATACAGCGTATCAAGTCAGAGGGTGACTACCAGGCCGGCAAGGAACTGATTCAGAAATATGCGATGGACATTGACCCGGAACTTCACAAGGAGGTAAGGGACAGATATGCGGCTCTCGGCCTCAAGCCTTACGGCGGTTTTGTCAATCCTGAGATCGTGCCGGTGGAAAAGGGCGGCGTGATCGTGGATTACAAGGTGGAATACCCTGACGACTATCTCGGCCAGATGCTCCAGTACTGCCATAAGTACTCTACATTGTAACCATGCGTTACAGCACATCAGAAGAATATCTCAAAGGATTCAGGACATATCTCCGTGTCGAGCGGAATATGTCCTCGAATTCTTATGAGGCGTATTGCTCGGACGTTCGCGAAATGTTCTTGTCAATATGCAAGGTCAGGGGAGTGCAGGACTTGAGTCCGCTCAGCATAACTAAAGAGGAACTGACCGGCTATGTGGAAAGCCGCGCCAACAGTGACGAACCTGTCTCCAAGCGCACCCAGGCGAGAATATTGAGCTCGTTGAGGTCATTTTTCGGCTGGCTGGTGATGGAAGGCGAGATAGAGGAAAATCCGTGTGACGGCATCAGTTCACCGAAAATAGGACGGTATCTGCCTTCTGTCCTGTCTGTCGAAGAGGTCGAGGCAATCATGGATTCGGTGGACCTTACCAAATGGAACGGGTTGAGGGACAGGGCGATACTGGAAATGCTGTACGGTTCCGGACTCCGTGTCTCTGAAGCGTCCGCACTCAAGATTTCTGATGTGTTTCTGGAGGACGGCTTCGTAAGGGTAGTGGGAAAGGGAAACAAGGAAAGAGTGGTCCCTATGGACGAGCCTGCCGTGACGGCAGTGAACAACTACCTTCCGGTGCGTCCTGAACCGTCTTCTCCGAAGTTTGCCGATACCCTGTTCCTGAACAAGTCTGGTGCGGCAATCAGCAGAATATCGGTTTTCAATATGGTGAAGAAACAGGCCATGGCAGCCGGTGTCCATAAGGAGATCTCTCCGCATACGTTCCGCCATTCGTTTGCGACCCACCTGATAGAAGGCGGTGCCGACCTGAGGGCAGTCCAGGAAATGTTGGGGCATGAAAGCGTATTGACTACTGAGATATACACCCACATTGACAGTGAAACCTGGCAGAAGAACATCATCGAACATCATCCTATGAAATAGAAAATTACTTATCTTTGTAGGATTATGATGCACGCGAAGAACATAGCGGGAAAACTGCTCGGGACAATGCTTTTCATTGTCCTGGCTGTTGCTTCCTGTACCAAATATGACGAGCCGGTAATAAAAGATGCCGGCACCAGAAGAACAGAGGTGCCTGCCAAATGCAAGGTGCTGCTGCTTTATTCGGCAGGGTTCAACAGCTTGTGCAGCGAACTGGAGGCGGATGTGGACGACATGGCTTCAGGTTACCTGCCGCTCCGCAATTCCGCTGCCGCATCCATTCTGGTCTATTCGCGCAGACTTACCGAATCCAGACGATATACCGACCCGGCGCCTTCCTATCTGATCCGACTTTCGAGAGACGCTTATGGCAATGTTTTACGCGATACGCTGAAGACTTGGCCGAAGGAAATGGTTGCGGCTTCAGTAAAGGCTGTCAATGAAGTGCTTACGTCTGTCAAGGAACTTTATCCCAATGCCGATTATGGGATGATTTTCTCTTCGCATGGCACCGGCTGGCTGCCTTCCGGCTATTATTCTTCAGGTACGATCACCAATATTGCCACGACATTGTCGCCTTCAACAGGTCTGAACTATGACTTGGTTCCAGTGCCCTATACGGAGTTTCACGGCGATGACCAGATCAAGGTCAAGAGCATAGGTGCTGACAACATCAATTCCAGCGAAACATATGAAATGAACATCGAGGACTTTGCTGCTGCTATTCCGATGAAGTTGGACTATATGATTATCGATGCCTGTTTGATGGGCGGCGTGGAAGTGGCCTATGCGCTGAGAAACAAATGCGACAAGCTGGTATTCTCTCAGGCTGAGGTGCTTGCGGACGGACTCTGCGATTACAACACGGTGGCCAAGAGGCTGTTGCTCAGCAGCGAGCCTGACTTGCTGGGGATCTGCTCTGATTCATGGGAGCACTATTCTTCCCAGTCGGTGGAATGGCGCCGCTCTCTGACCATTTCAATGGTTGACTGCACCAGATTGCCACCTCTCGCTGAAGCCTGCAGAAAACTGTTTTCAGAGCATCAGTCTGAAATCATGTCCGTGTGGCCGGATGACGTGCAGGGCTATTTCCGGTTCAGCAAACATTGGTTCTATGACCTCGAGGACATTCTTGTGAAGGCCCGTATTCCGGAAAGCAACCTGGAGGACTTCAGAAATGCAATGAACGGATGCATTCTCTATAAAAATGCATCCGTCAAGTTCCTTCAGGATTTCACTATCAAAACTTTCTGCGGCTTGAGCATGTATCTTCCGTCAGACGGCAATGCCACTCTGAACGAGTTCTACAAGACATTGTCCTGGAATGCGGATACCGGCCTGGTCAGATAGAAAAGCTGTTATTCAGCGTTGTTTTTTTCTTGTGCCAATGCTTCATTGAAACACTGACGGCAGAGAGGCTCATAGACGTCTTTCTCTCCGAGCACCACGAGTTTGTGGCTCTTGGTGAGCCTGTGTGAGTGGTTTGCCAGGTTTCCGCATTTTACGCAGATGGCATGGACTTTCTGCACGTCTTCAGCTATGGCCATAAGTCCCGGAATAGGTCCGAAAGGCTTGCCCATGTAGTCTGTGTCAAGACCTGCTATTATAACTCGTTTTCCCTTGTCGGCCAGCTCCTGAGCGACCTGTATGAGGCTTTCGTCGAAGAACTGCGCTTCATCCACACCGATTACCTGGGTGTCTTCAGCGGCGTTCAGCATCTTTGAGGCCTCCTTGATCGGGGTGCACGGAATGCTGTGCAGGTCGTGGGAAACCACGTCAACATCAGAATAGCGTTTGTCGATCGCCGGTTTGAAGATTTCTATTTTCTGGTTTGCGAACTGAGCTCTTTTCAGTCGTCTTATGAGTTCTTCTGTCTTGCCGGAGAACATTGAGCCGCAGATGACTTCGATGCAGCCGGGCTTGTTTGGTGTTTCTGGATACATAATCATTGGTTGAAATGGATTGCGAATTTAGTAATTTAAATGTACATTTGTGCAATACTCAAATGTAAAAATCTTGAAACCTTATGGACAAGAGCCCGAAAGAAATATTGGCAGAACTTGACGCGGAGCTTTCCGCCCTGAAGGCCAGAGTCGGTGAGATCGAAAAAAAAGTGGAGCTGCTCCGCAATGAACTGGATTTGGAACCTGCTGAGCCGCTGGACTTGGGGACGGCAGACTATCTGTATGATATAGCTGATGCAGTTCCGGAGGACATTCCTGCTGAGAATGTGCCTGAGGCGGTTGCTGACGACATGCCTGCGGACGTGTTTGCTGACAATGCCGGAGAGAATGTCGGGGAAAGCGTTCCGGACGACATCCCTGAGCCGGAGTCCGAATCTGAGCCAGAGGCGGAACAGGAGACTGAAGACCTTCCGGAATCTGAGCCGGAGATGGAACAGGAACCTGCACAGGAGGTGGAACAGGAGCCTGAAGACCTGCCGGAAGCTGATCCCGGAAAGGAAATACAAGCGGAACCTGAGACTGAAGCAGAGCCTGAACAGGTAGCAGGAACTGAGCCTGAACCGAAACCGGAAGACCTTCCGGAGGAGGACGGATTCTCATTATTCGGCGGAATGGCAGAAGAAGAGGAGCCTAAGGCAAGAAAGACGAAAGCGCCGTCAGAGCACAGACAGTATTCGGGTCATAAGGTGATAGCGGACCAGAAATACGGAAACGAAGCCTGGAGAAAAGATATGCCGGGCCCGGAAGTGAAGGACGTCCGCAGCGCCATTTCGCTCAATGACAGGGTGATGTTCATCAGCACGCTGTTCCGCGACGATTCGATGCTGTTCCAGGATGTCATCAATAAGATCAATGCCCTGACCACGCTCGAAAAGGCTGTGCAGTATCTTAAGGAAAACTTCCCGGAGTGGGATATGGATTCGGAACTTGTTTACAGGTTCATTATGTCCATAAGAAGAAAAATCAGGTAACCGATGGAAACCCAAGGCAAACTGTATATAGTCCCGACACCCGTCGGGAATCTTGAAGATATGACTTACAGGGCAGTGAAAGTCCTGAAGGAAGCGGACCTTATTCTCGCGGAGGACACGAGGACAAGTTCCGTGCTTCTGAAACATTATGACATCCACGGAAAACTGCAGTCCCATCACAAATTCAATGAGCACCAGACTGCTTCCGTCATCAAGGACAGGATATTGGCCGGGCTCAATGTCGCGCTGATAAGCGACGCGGGAACACCGGGAATATCAGACCCGGGCTTTCTGCTCGTGCGTACTTGTGCTGCGGAAGGCATTGAAATACAGACACTTCCTGGGGCGACAGCCTGCATCCCGGCAGTCGTGTCATCCGGCCTGCCTTGCGACAGGTTCTGCTTCGAGGGCTTTCTGCCTGTGAAGAAAGGCCGTCAGACATTGCTGACGACATTGGCCACAGAGCCGAGGACAATGGTGTTCTACGAGTCTCCTTACCGGCTTGTGAAGACACTGGAGCAGTTTGCCGGTTATTTCGGCCCTGACAGGGAATGTTCCGTGGCCAGAGAAATTTCCAAACTGCATGAGGAACATCGCAGGGGTACTCTTGAGGAAGTTGCTGCCTGGTTCCGCGAACACGAACCGAAAGGTGAAATCGTGATAGTGGTGGCCGGGTGCCAGAAAACTAAGCGTAGAGAGGACGACGCTGAGGATTAGAAACATCGTGGCAGGTGGTTCTAAAATAGATGAATGATAATAAAAAGGGACGTAAACTCTCTCCCTCTTTCGTGACCGGCGCCATCGCGCTGGCGTTTCTTGCTGTCGGCTATCAGACAGCGCTTTTCGTGCATAGAGCGGCTGCGCTCAAGATTCTGTCGGACGAAACTATGCCTGATACTGTATATGTGGCTGTGGATGAGGCTTTTGCTGCTTCAGGTCAGGCCGTCGTCAGTGGCGTTCCGGTGTCAGGGAAATCTGATGTGCGGCGGTTGTCGGGGGAATCCGTATCGGCAGGAAACGCCCGGCAGCAGGTCCCGGGCAAAAAGACCGTCATAGCACGGAAGCAAGGTGTCAGGCCGGAAGCAGCCGCTGCAGTCGCCGCCGCCATCGTCCCACGCACTTATGAAAATTTCAGGTTTAATCCCAATGTCGTGTCTGTCAATGATTTGAGACGTCTCGGCTTCTCTCTCAAGCAGGCGGAATCCATCGACAATTACAGGAAAAAAGGCGGCAAGTTCAGACGGAAAGAAGATTTTGCCAAATCCTATGTGGTAGCCGATTCCGTATATCGCAGACTGGAAAAATACATTGACATACCTCTTCTGGACATAAACAGGGCGGATTCGGCGGAATTCGACGCGCTCCCGGGAATCGGTGGATATTTCGCGGCGAAGATGGTGGAGTACAGGTCTCGGTTAGGCGGCTATTCCTGCAAGGAGCAGCTGATGGAAATCTATCATCTGGACAATGAGAAATACAGTAGATTCAGCGACCTCATAACAGTAGGGGAGTCCAGGCCTTTCCGCCTGTGGACCATGCCGGCGGATTCATTGAAACTGCACCCCTATATCCGTAACTGGAAGACTGCCAATGCGATAGTGCTGTACAGGGACAATAATCCCCGCGAACTCTGGACCGTGGAAGGTCTTCGGAATGCGGGGATATTGGATGATGCAGCTGCAGCCAGACTGTCGCGCTGCCGTATTGAGCAAGTCCTCAAAAACGTTGCTGGAAACTAGTCTGAAACGTGTTTCAGAGCTTCGCGGATCTTGCCCTCGATTTCTTCACTGAGCTCGGCATTGTCAGCGATAAGCTGCTTGGTGGCTTCACGTCCCTGAGCAAGTTTCTGGTCGCCGTAGCTGAACCATGAACCGCTCTTTCCGATAATGCCGTATTCGACACCGAGGTCCACGATTTCGCCGGTATGTGAGATGCCCTCACCATAGACGATGTCGAACTCCGCTTTCTTGAAAGGTGGAGCCATCTTGTTCTTCACGACCTTTACTTTGGTGCGGTTTCCGAGAGCTTCCTCGCCATCCTTGATCTGGGTGGTACGTCGCACGTCGATTCTGACAGATGCGTAGAACTTCAGTGCATTACCGCCGGTGGTGGTCTCAGGGTTACCGAACATGACGCCGATCTTCTCACGGAGCTGGTTGATGAAAATGCAGCAAGTGTTTGTCTTGCTGATGTTTGCAGTCAGCTTTCTGAGCGCCTGGCTCATAAGTCTTGCCTGGAGGCCGACCTTGTTGTCACCCATCTCGCCCTCGATTTCCGCCTTAGGCGTAAGAGCTGCTACGGAGTCGATAACGATTATGTCGATGGCGCCTGACCTGATGAGGTTGTCGGCGATTTCGAGAGCCTGCTCGCCATTGTCCGGCTGTGAAATGAGAAGTGTCTCGAGGTCCACTCCCAGAGCCTTTGCGTATGAACGGTCGAATGCGTGCTCAGCATCGATCATCGCGGCGATACCGCCTGCCTTCTGTGCCTGGGCTATCGCGTGGATGGCCAATGTGGTCTTTCCGCTGGATTCTGGACCGTAGATTTCAATGATTCTGCCTTTCGGATATCCTCCGATTCCCAAGGCATGGTCAAGAGCGATGGAACCGCTCGGTATTACCTGATGTTCATCCCATTGTGGCTGCTCTCCCAACTTCATGATGGTGCCTTTCCCATAGTCTTTCTCAATCTTGTCGATTGTCGCCTGCAACGCTTTCAGTTTCCCGGAATCAACCTGAGCGCCTGCATCTTTTACTGCTTCTTTAGCCATAATGTATAAATTTTTGTTCTATAATGCGGATTCGCCCGCATTCTCTACAAAGATAGAAAAATCAACGCAAACGGAAATGAAAAATTAACTAAATTTGTAGATGTCCACATTGACTTGTGGAACAATGAATTTTATGATGAACGGGAAAGATATAAAATACAAGCTTTTAGGCAAGACTCCGGAGGAGTTGAAGGAAATTGCAGTCAAATGCGGTCTGCCGTCTTATGCGGGCGGACAGATAGCGCAGTGGCTTTACAAGAAGAAGGTGAAGAGCATTGACGAGATGACGAATCTCTCGAAGGCCGGCAGGGAACGTCTTGCGGAATCTTATGAAACAGGTGCCGTGGCATATTCAGAGTGCATGGAGTCGGTGGACGGCACCAAGAAGTACCTTTTCCCCGTAACCTGCTCCCTGCTCGGAGGATTGAACCGGATAGAGACTGAGAATGCGGGGACGGTAGAGTCCAGCAGCATTGAAGCGGTGATGATTCCGGAACTGGACAGGAGGACATTGTGCGTCTCCTCTCAGGCCGGCTGCAAGATGGGCTGCAAGTTCTGCATGACCGGCAGACAGGGCTTCCACGGGAACCTTTCCGCGGCCGACATACTCTCGCAGTTCGTATCGGTGGATGAGGCTGAGCAGCTTACCGGAACCGTGTTCATGGGAATGGGCGAGCCGCTGGACAACTATGACAATGTGAAGAGGGCGATAGATGTGCTGACAGCAGACTGGGGCTTCGGATGGAGTCCAAAGCGTATAACTCTCTCATCTATAGGCGTGTTGCCTACGCTTAAGCGCTATCTGGATGAGACACGCTGCCATCTTGCCATCAGTATGCATGATGCTTTCCCTGATGAGCGTGGGGAACTGATGCCGGTCCAGCGCTCGTATGACATAAAAGAAGTCATCGGCCTGATAAGACAGTATGACTTCACGGGACAGAGACGCGTAAGTTTCGAATACACGATGTTCGACGGGTTCAATGATGACAAACGTCATTGTGATGCCATCATAAGGCTGTTGTCCGGCCTCGAATGCCGGGTGAACCTCATCCGTTTCCACAAGATACCTGACTTTCCGTATCAGTCATCGTCGGACGGGGTGATGACAGTATTCCGTGACAGGCTGAACAAGGCCGGTATCACTGCCACTGTCAGGGCATCGAGAGGTGAAGATATTTTCGCTGCCTGCGGAATGCTTGCAGGCCGTCACAAAACTTGATAAAAGCTGAAGATTATGAAGAACACTGCTACTGGATATATGCTGACATTGGTCAGTATCCTGCTGTCAATCACGATGTTGGCACAGGAGGCTTATGCCCAGCCGGGCATCGGAGTGGATCCTGAAAAGGATTCCCTGTCAATGAAGGATCTGCAGGCGTACCTGTCGAAGATAAGGGAAAAGCGTCCGACTGTGGCGCTGGTCCTCAGCGGAGGTGGGGCCAAAGGTGTTTCTCATATCGGCGTGATCGAGTATCTGGACTCGCTGCAGATTCCTGTGGACGTGGTTTTGGGTACGAGTATGGGCGGACTTATAGGTTCGTTGTATTCGCTCGGCTATTCACCTGAGCAGATGGATTCGCTCGTGCGTTCGTTTGACTGGGACGTGGCGCTTACCGACAGGGTTCCACGAAAGTACATATCCTACAATACCACGAAATACAAGGAGAAGATTCTCCTGTCGTTCCCGTTCTATTACTCGAAGAAAACGTATGCGAACAAGCTGGAACAGGATATCCAATATGCCGGCGCGGAAAAGAAATACAAGAAGATGCATTTCGGCGCCAACGACAATGAAGACGCGACAAGGCAGGTGAGGGACAATCTTCTGGGCAGTCTGCCGTCAGGATTTGCGTTCGGACAGAATGTGAACAATATATTCAGTTCATTGACAGTCGGTTACCAGGACAATATGGACTTCATGGACTTGCCGATTCCGTTCGTCTGTGTGGCGACCGAGATGGTGACAGCCAAGCCTAAGATCTGGTATGACGGCAAGTTGAACACTGCATTGCGTTCGACGATGTCCATTCCGGGAGTGTTCGCTCCGGTGAAAGTGGACGGAATGGTGCTCGTGGACGGAGGCATGAGGGACAACTATCCGACCGACATTGCCAAGGAAATGGGTGCGGACATCATCATCGGCGTGGACCTGTCCTCCGGATTCAGGGACTATACCCAGCTGAACAACCTCGGTGACATCATCTCCCAGGGCGTGGACATGCTCGGCCGCCAGTCCTATGAAAGCAATGTCTCCATTCCGGATGTGACGATACGTCCGAGACTGGACGAGTTCAATATGATGAGCTTTGACGACAAGAGCGTTGCCACGATTCTCCAGCGTGGAAGGGAAGCGGCTGCTGCTCAGAAAGTTGCGTTGGACAGCCTTAAGCGGATTATCGGGCCGGGAAAGACAGAGCTGAGGAACCGCAGGGCCATAGATATAAATACTGAGCCGGTGAGGATTTCCAGAGTGGAGATTCATGGCGTCACCGACAAGGAGTCCAAGTATCTTCAGCGGAAAATTGGCATCAATCCGAATGTGGCCATCAGCAAAGCCGCCATCGAGGACGCTGTGGCGACGATTTATGGAACGGACGGTTTCGACTATGTTACATATGAACTGCTCGGAAAAGATGAACCTTATGACTTGGTTATCAACTGCAAACGCGGTCCGATTCACCAGTTCGGTATCGGCGGCCGTTTCGATACTGAGGAAATCGTGTCCGTGTTGCTGAATTTCGGACTCAATGTCCACAAACTTCAAGGCCCTGCATTCGACTTTACTGCAAAGGTTGGCACGAACCCTTATGCCAAGGCACATTTCTACCTGGCAGGCTCCAGAGGCCCTACCATCAATTTCGACGCATCACTTAAATGGACAGACCGAAACCAGTTCAAACTCGGCACAAGTGATTATAAGGTAGCGTATTTCAATATTCGGGAAGAACTGTATCTTTCCAATATCCGCTTGCGCAAGTTCGACGTGCGCGCCGGTCTCAGGAACAACTATTTCAAATTGAATTCCGCGATGACCGACAAGGTCAATGGTGATTACGACTTCGGAAACCTTACCAACAGTTTCCTCTCCATCTATGGAAATTTGCGTGCGGATACGTTCAATGACGGGTATTTCCCGACCAGCGGCTTTACTCTCGGCTTAGGATACGAGTATGTGTTCAAGGGCTTGAAACGGCACATCACTCCATTCCATGCTCTGACTCTTGATTTCAAGACTGTAGGCCAGACGCGCGGTTCGTTGGCTGTAATACCGTCATTTTCAGCACGATATGTGTTCGGTGGAAATCCGTCTCTGCCATATCTTAATGTTATGGGCGGAGCGATACCTGGCAGATATCTGGACCAGCAGATGACATTCTCCGGAATCAATTACGCTACTGCAATGTCCAATTTTCTGGCGATTGCCCGCACTGACTTCCGCTTCAAACTGTTCAAGAACAACTATCTTACGGCCATGCTGAACTACGCCGTGTCAGTGTCCGACCTTTCTGATTTCGGAGATGTGGACAAGACCTACGGTGTGGTAGGTGCCGGCCTCAAGTACTCGTACGATTCCATAATCGGTCCTGTCGAACTTGATCTGCATTGGGCATCAAGGCATTACAAGACAGGAATGTATCTGAATATCGGTCTGTATTTCTAAAATCTGCAAGGCGATGGATGAGGGGAAATATCTGAAGGTATTGAATATGCTTCAGGCAAGGTGCTCGCGGAGTGAATGCTGCAGCCGGGATATGCGCACCAAGGCACTTAAAGCGCTGGATGGGGATGAGGAAGCGGCGGAAAGGATTGTCGCTTCGCTGGTGGCGGACAAGTTCGTGGACGATTTGCGTTACGCATCCGCGTTTGCACGTGAAAAGTCTTCACTGTCAGGCTGGGGAGTGCAGAAAATATCCTTTGCATTGACGGGCAAAGGCATTGACAGGCAGACGATTGCAGAAGCGCTGGAAGACATTGACACTGATGCGGCTGCAAACAAGCTGGATTCTGTTCTGGCCGCGAAACTGCGCACTCTTTCTTCAGATCCTCAGCGACGGGTGAAACTGCTCAGGTTTGCGCTTGGGCGCGGCTATGGCTATGATGAGGTGAAATCGGCCGTTGACAGGTTGCTCTCGGAAGAGGACTAGACGTGTTTTTGTCTGTTGTGGACTTTCTTTATGATGTATGTGACGACTCCCCAGACCGTGAAGTCGTTGCTTTCAGTGACGTGAATAGGCTTGTATGACTTGTTGGCCGGAAGCAGCCACATCTCGCTGACCTGCTGGAGGATACGGTAGGAAACGCCGGGTTTCGGGGCATTGACGCTCTTGCCTTCGCCCACCTTCTCGGGGTCGGAGAAAGATATGTATTTCAATGTGAATTCCCCGTCGATGAAGCAGACAGCCATGTCGCCTTCCTGCGCATTCAACGCCTTGTCTATCACGAGGATATCGCCTTCTTCCACGCCAGCGTCGATCATCGAATCACCCACCACGCGGCCGTAGAATGTCGCGGCCGGATGCCTTACTAGTTCGGCATTCAGGTCAATGCATTTGTTCATGTAGTCCTGTGCCGGGGAAGGAAAACCTGCGTGAATGCCGTCTTCCGCCATCGGGGGCAGACCATTTTTTTCTACGTCGATGTCCATTGGGTAAAATTCTTCTGCGAAGTTACTATTATTTTTCTAATTTTGCGGTATGGAATTAGTCGAGGAAGTCAATGCATTTCTGTCAGAATGGTCTGAGGTGGCCCGCTTGGAGACGCCTCAGGGGCTCACGGCATTGGCCTGCGGAAAAAAGGCATTGGTCCTGCCGGTTCCGGTGAGAAGCAGATCCGCCGAAGAGGCTTTCCGTGTCAATGCATTGGTGCGCCTGTCGCTTGATTTTCTGATGACGTCATTTCCTGAAACTAAGGTTGTGATACTTCCTGAGGATATGTGGCGGGCAAGGCCGGAGATGATGAGACCGCGTCTGCTCGCCCAGATAGGCCGGTTCAGGTCAATCTTTGCCAGAAACACTTCCGCACGTAGGATTACCGGACCCGAGGCGGCTGAATTCCTGAAGAAATGGCATACGTATTCGGACGCTGCGTCGCGATACAGATACGGACTTTTTCTCGGTGGAACGCTCCTTGTGGCTGTGGCCACGTTCTCGTCTGCCCGGACATGGCAGAAGCAGGAAGGCGTCGTAAGGTCCTATGAATGGGTGCGTTATGCATCACTGCCGGATGTCCGTGTCGTGGGCGGTATGGGAAAACTGCTCAAGGCTTTCGTGAGGGAAGTCGGGCCTGACGACGTCATGAGTTACGCGGATCTTGAGTGGACTGACGGGGAGGTCTATGACAGACTCGGTTTCAGGGAAGAGGGACTGCGCGGGAGTGTGCTGTTTTCGGTCAATGAAAAGACTTGGGAACGCAAGGCATTGGCCTCAGATATGTCGGGGCCGCAGGGCTCTCTGTATCACGTGAATCTCGGCAGCAGAAAGTACAGGCTGAAAGTGGAAGGCAAGGATGAAAAATAGGAAACATACATTCTGGGGGAGGTTATGGAGGTTTTTGTTCATAAAACTTCCTGTGGCTTTCGTCGTTATAACTGTGCTGTGGGTGCTTATGCTGAAATGGGTGCCTGTCTATGTCACACCGCTTATGATACAGCGCTCGGTGCAGTACCGGAATGACAAGTCGTTCCATACCCGCAAGACCTGGGTGAGTTACGACAGGATTTCGCCTGAGCTGGCCAGGGCCGTGATAGCGAGTGAGGACAATCTTTTCGATACCCACAGCGGATTTGACTGGAAGCAGATAAACAAGGCGATAGACGACCATGAACGTGGGAAAAAACTGCGTGGGGCGAGCACGATTTCGCAGCAGACAGCCAAGAATGTGTTCCTGCTACCTTCCCGCAACTTCGTCAGAAAAGGCCTGGAGGCATATTTTACTGTGCTCATTGAAAATATCTGGGGCAAGAGGCGTATAATGGAGGTCTATCTCAATGTGGCTGAAATGGGGCGGGGCATCTATGGGGCCCAGGCTGCCGCTGAATGTCACTTCCGCAAGAACGCCTCGAAACTTACCAGACAGGAGTCGTGTCTGATCGCCGCCTGTCTGCCCAATCCGCTCAGGCGCAATGCAGGAGCACCTTCCGGATATGTGCGAGGCAGGGCTGCGATGATCCAGAGTCTGGAAGCCAAGCTTTCTTATCCTGAATGGGTTGCATCTCGGAAATAATGACTAAATTTGGAGACTTAATAAAACACTTATATTGACAATGGACGCAATTGTAAAAACCGACTTCAGTTTTCCCGGCCAGGTCGGCAAGTATGTAGGGAAAGTACGCGACGTGTATGACATTGACGGCAAGTACCTTGTGATGGTGGTTTCAGACCGCATTTCCGCATTCGACGTGGTTCTTCCAGAGGGTATTCCCTATAAAGGACAGGTCTTGAACCAGATAGCCGCCAAGTTCCTTGACGCGACTTCTGACATTGTTCCGAACTGGAAGATCGCTTCCCCTGACCCTATGGTGACTGTCGGTTACAAGTGCGAGCCGTATCGTGTGGAGATGGTCATCCGCGGTTGTCTTGCCGGTCATGCCTGGAGAGAGTATCAGGCAGGGAAGAGAACGCTCTGCGGGGTTCAGCTTCCTGACGGAATGGTGGAAGGCCAGGCTTTCCCGGAACCGATCATCACTCCTTCCGCAAAGGCTTCCGAGGGACATGATGAGGACATTACCCGCGAGGAAATCATCGCTCAGGGAATTGTGCCGGAGGAAGATTACATCCAGATAGAGAAATATACCAGGGCCATATTCAAGAGAGGCCAGGAAATCGCTGCCAAGATGGGTCTGGTTCTGGTGGACACCAAATATGAGTTCGGCAAGCTTGACGGAAAGATATATCTGATGGACGAGGTCCATACCCCGGATTCTTCACGTTATTACTATGCCGACGGCTACGAGGAAAGGCTCCGCAAGGGCGAGAAGCAGAAGCAGCTCTCCAAGGAGTTCGTGCGTGAGTGGCTGATGTCCAATGGATTCCAGGGTCTTGAGGGGCAGAAAGTTCCTGAAATGACTCCGGAGGTGGTGTCCCACATTGAGGAAAGATACATTGAACTTTATGAAAAGATAACCGGCACAAAGTTCGAAAGGCGCGAGTATTCGGCTTCAGATATCGAGCGCAATGTGACGGCTTGTCTTGAGAAGTTATTGGGCGCTTAAGAATCGCTTTAGACAGTTTTCCGGATTTGAGAACTTATGCATTAGTCGATTGCAACAATTTTTTCGTTTCGTGCGAAAGGGCTTTCCAACCGGAACTGGAAGGAAAGCCCGTTGTTGTTTTGTCCAACAATGACGGATGCGTGGTGGCCCGAAGCAATGAGAGCAAGGCGATGGGTATCAAGATGGGTACCCCGTTCTTCAAGATCCGGGACAAGGTCGAAAGCGGAAATCTCATTGTCCGCTCTTCCAATTACTCTCTTTACGGCGATTTGTCGTCGCGGGTGATGTCCATACTTGCTGCAGCAGTCCCGAAAATCGAAATCTATTCCATCGACGAGGCCTACCTGTGTGTTGACGGCATTGACAAGAAAAAATTGGAAGTCCTGTGTCCTGAACTTGTCCGGCGTATCCGCAAGTGGGTGGGAATCCCTGTCAGCATCGGTATAGCGTCCACCAAGACATTGGCGAAGGTGGCGAATCATTTTGCCAAGAAATATCCGGGCTACAAGGGCGTTTGCAGGATCGTGACTGAGGAGCAGCGTGTCAAGGCGCTGAAACTCACGCCGATAGGGGATGTCTGGGGAATCGGCCGCAGGGTGGCGCCGAGGCTGCTGGCGATGGGACTGACCACGGCTTATGATTATGTGTCAATGCCGCAGGACTGGGTGTATAAGAATTTGGGCCTGGGCGGTCTGCGTGTCTGGAATGAGCTCAATGGTAAGGAAAGCGTGGAGGAGGAACGTGATGAGGCCAGGCAGTCCATCTGCACTTCCCGTTCATTTGCTGAAACGATTACTGATATTCAGGAACTTAGTGCGCGGGTGTCGGATTTTGCCGCCAAATGTGCGGAGAAGCTTCGTCACGACGGTACTGCTGCCTACTGCATAAACACTTTCCTCTACACTAACCGTTTCCGTGAGGACAAGCCGCAGGATTTTCCTGATGCCACGATTCGTCTGGATATGCCGGCAAGCAGCACTCAGGAGGTGGTCTCGGCAGCACTCAAGGCATTGAAACTTATCTGGAAACCCGGATTTGAATACAAGAAGGCCGGCGTGGTCGTCTTCGATATCGTGAACCGTGACGAGCGCCAGCTGACGCTCTTCGAGACGGACTCTGCCAAGAAGGAGAAGCAGGATGTCCTCTCCCAAGTCATGGACAATGTCAATGTCTCTTCCGGCCATAACGTGCTCCGTGTGGCCACCCAGCGTCCCGGCCACTACGCCGACGGCATCCGCCGCGAGCACGCCTCACGACTCTTCTCCACCGACTGGGACAGCATAATCGAAATACACTGATATATTATTCTTCCATAAACATCTGCTGGCGGATATATTCGAGGCTGTCTTCTACATATTTGTAGCCGCCCGAGCCAGGTATCCCGTACGAGAGATACATAAGACAGTATTCCTCAGCTTTCTTCCAGTTCTTGAGCCGCTCGTAGCAATAGGCGATGTTGCTCAGAACCGAATACTTGCTCTTGTCCGTTTCCCACGATTTCAGATAATAATCAAGAGCCATATCGAATTGATTGGACCTCATATACCCCAAGGCATATTCTCTCTGAATCTTGCCGAGCAGGTCCGGGGAGGGTGTAATGATTTTCAATGCCCGGTCAAACCAAGGCTTTGCTTTGTTTATTCCCTGGCCACATTCGCTCATGACAGAGCCGATGCTGTATGCAAGATTTACGTCACTGGAATCTAATTGCCAAGCTGCTTCCAGCTCCCTTATTGCAGGTATATACTCTTTGTTGCGCCATTGGTTCTGTCCCAGATACAGGTGAACACTGTAACTGTCATTCCCGTCGTCTTTCATTTTCTGGAATACATCTTCGGAACTGTTGAAATCCTCCATCAGAAAATATGCAAGCCCTTTCAAGCCTCTTATGCCCATATTCGTGGAATCAATCTGAAGATAGTCTTCTGCCATATCGAGTACCTTCACATATTCCTTCCGCTCAAGATGTATTTTGGCTGCCTTGCTGACCACAGAAGGGTTCGCAGGGTTCATTCCAATATACATGTTATAGTAGATCAGTGCAGAATCAGGCATTGCCATCATGTTGAATGAATCTGCTGTGAGTGAAACTATTGCAGGAATCGTATCCCTTTTGATTATGGAGAGTCCAAGTTCAGAGCTTGATTTGTAATCTTTGGACCGGTAAGTCGTGAGCATCAGCTTGATTCTGTATAAAATGCTTTCCGGCTTCATCATCAGCAGTGTAGAATATGTGCTGGCTGCTGCATCAAGATCTCCTGCTTGGATGTAACAGTCTGCAAGTTCATTTTGTACTTCTTCGTCAATCTGTCCAGGACTTATAAGCCCTGATAGCAATTCTATAGCATCCTCAGTCTTGTATATACTCTTGAGATACCTTGATTCTTCAATGGTGGCGTTTCTGTCTTTCATTAACTTGGGCGACTGGGCTGATGCGATGAGCTGACAGAAACAATTGATAGTCAGGATAATGGAAAGTAACTTTTGCATAGGCATTTATTCAGTTTTTGTGTTTCTCTCGATTCTGAACATGGCAGTAATGCGTGTTTCTTTTGAGTTATCAATGAAATACATCTTATAGCAAAATGTGTGCTTGAATAAAAATCAGGCATTACAAGGAGGCATGGTGGTGCTTTTAAGTAGGTTCCTTAAAAAAGGCCCTAGGTTAGTTCCATGTTCAGGAAGTCCAAGTTTTTTGCGAATTCCGGATGATATGTTGTAGTGACCATTCCTTTTGGTAAACATGCTAATGCATTTTCCATTCATTCCCATCGCGTATAAACAACTCACAGATATTTCATTGTCTGTAAGATTGAAACTTCGTAACCTGCTGATAAAGGCTGGGTACACAGAACAAAATCTATCGTAACTCGTACGCATAAAATTTTGTGAGTCTCCTATAACGTCATCAATTTCTTTTGCAGTTTTTAAATCTATATGCCCATCTGTACTTATCCAACTGACAAATATTGAGTTAAGGAGATTATAGTCAGTAGTTAATGCTAACTTGTCGTGTTCTATCGTTAATCTGCGACTTTTGAGGGAATTAGTTAAGTCATTTGTTTTATTTAAGTTCTCTCTATCTCTATTACATGAGGTAAAGTAAAAGATAGTCGCCATTGCGATTATCCCTATTGTCAATATGACGAGTAATGATAGCATAAGGATGAATCTATCATGTCCTTTTTCTTTTTCCATTTTGTTTCTAAATTGCTGTTTGATAAGATCTGCCTCTTGTAACGATTTGACTTCTACTGACGAATCAGTTAATTCGCAGGAAATACGATATGCGTTTAAACTATTTTTATACGTTTTTAATGAATCCATCAGCACTGAAACTAATAATTGATATTTTGGGTTGAGTTTATAGTCTGGATGATGATCCCTATATTTCATGAGTGCCTCCTTGGCATTGTCAAACCGTGAATCCTGTATATGACATTCTGCAATCTGCATCCAAGAAATGTCTTTGTCTAGACAAGTATTAATGTAAATATCAATATCTTGTCGGGAATCAAGTCCGGCATGTCTATTCAGAATCAATTTGTTTATATAGTATAAACTTGCGTTGAAGGAATTTAAACGACCAACATATGGCTGGACGCTATTCAAATAATATTTGGCCGAATCATATTTATTTGTTAGAGCAAAGCATGTTGCTATTCTCATAGCAGATTTGATATGTCCATCAAAATCGTTCATTCTTTTATACTGTGTTTTGGCTTTTCTTGCGTATTCTAAACAAAGTTGATAATCATTTTGCTTATAATAGATAATGGTAAGAGCGTCGTATATTTTACATAAGATTATTGGATTATGAGCATCAGTTGAATAGTGTTCGGCCATTATCAGATAGAGTAGCGCCTTTTCATAATCGTAGTTTTTATAAAATATGCATAATAGCATGCTGTGGTAATCTCATCGGCGGAACCGGAGCCTTCATAATAGGTTACAGCATTTTGAATGAGGGAATCTGAAATAGATATACTGCCAGTTCTTTCCATTGCCATAGACATGACAATGGCAAATTTTGCTTTTTCTTTGTTAGTGTTTAATTCAGACTTTATGGAATTAAGAATAAATACACTTTGCACGGGATCTATTTCAATCAGTGTTTCCGCCTGTTCTATCTTTTTGTCAATTGATTCTTCCTTTTCAAATCGGCACGCGCTGAGAAGAAATAAACATATAGCCAAAAATATGTTAGTTGCTTTCATATTAGTAATGTTTCTTACAATTTTATATAGAAAAAATGATATTTCCAAAGATTTGCCGTTGTTGGATATGGTATAAGTTGTGCAAATTGGTTAAACTGAGTTGATATGGAAGAAAAATATTTTCTGATAGAGCGCTGTAAATGAATTGGTTATGGACTCTAATATTAAACTAATTATTTTGATGTTAAACTAGTTGTTGCTAACTTCGAATTTGAAACAAAACAAAGATAAATCGTTAGTTTGGAGAAATAATATTCAACTTAAAGATGAGAAAAGTAGATTTCAAAGAATCGGAATGGGTGACCCCAGAGATTGTATACAAGAACATAGTCAAATTAAATAATATCTGCTTTGAAGTTACGGATAAGTGCAACTTAGCCTGTCATTATTGTGTGTATAGAGATTTGTTTGTTGATCATGATGATAGAGTTGGATTACAACTATCATTCGATAAGGTACGCGTGTTATTAGAATATTTGTTCGAAATATGGGATTCTAATCCTTTATCGCGTAAAAGTAAAATGAGAACTATTTCATTTTATGGGGGAGAGCCGTTGCTTAATTTTTCCCTAATAAGGGATGTCGTAGAATATTTAGAAGTAAGCAATCGGAATCTGCATTTTCGGTACAATATGACAACAAATGGCATGTTGTTAGATCAATACATGGATTATTTGGTCGATAAGCAATTCCATCTGCTCGTTAGTTTAGATGGTGATTTTTCTGAAAATGGTCATCGAGTGTTACATGATGGAAGTTCATCGTTCAATCGTGTATTTGCAAATGTTAAAAGGATTCAAACTAAATATCCAGACTATTTTAAAAAGTTTGTTGATTTTAATTCTGTGTTAAGTAATCTGAATGATGTTTCGGATCTTATTTCATTTTTTCAAAAAGAGTATGGTAAAACACCATCAATTTCGGAGATAAATCCCAGAGGATTGGATGATTGTAAGATTGATACTTACAGAGTTATGTATAAGAATTTCAGTGATAGTATAGAATCCGCAGCCGATTCTGAAAAAATTACTTCACTGCTGTTTATGAATTCGCCAATTGTTAGAGAACTATATGACTACATAAAGCTTGAAGGAGATTATTATTATGATTATATTGATTTGCTTCGTCCAAAGTCATTGAAATTTATGCCATGTGCTGGTTCTTGTACTCCATTTGGAAGAAAGATGTTTATTACAGTTCGAGGGAAAATTTTATCATGTGAAAGAATCGGTCAAGAAAACTACTTGGGTGTTGTCAATAAAGATTCCGTAGATTTAGATTATAGAAAGGTCGCCAACAGTTTTAATGCTCTAATTCAAGGAGTTGCTTCTCAATGTAGTACATGTGCAGGAAAGGAGATTTGTAATAAATGTGTATATTATGTTAAAAGAAATTTATCAGGAGTGTTAGAGTGTGACTCTTATTTGACATCAGAAAAACTGTCAAAGTGGAAGGACTCATGTAGGGACTACATAAGAAACCACCCTGAATTGTATAAAAGAATAATTGATGATGCATATTGTTTATGAATTTTGTTTTAGATAAAAATACATTCTTGTGGGAAGGTAGTCAGCAAGCGCTTTTTTATAACTGCGCTAATGCTAAGTATAAGGTAGTTCAATTTGGAAACAGCCAAATTCGTGCATTTGTCAGGAGCATTCTTGCGATTGAAAACTTTAGTGTATGTAAAATTGATGGAGATATAATGCCCTTAGCGTTAGTGTTAAGCAGAGAAGGCTTTGGCCGTGTTGTTCCAGAGGGTGTTGTTGATTTTCAACTCCCTAAAATACCTCTGATAAATACCTCAGTGGAACGCATTCCAGAGGATAAAAGGAAATATATAATAACCAATTGGTTTAACCTTTCATCTTACATAAATTCTGTTACGATCTATTCTGGAGGAAAAAGCAAAAAATGTGATTTGTATAAGCAGATGCCTTATCCGATAGACTCGAGAGTTGCGTTGAATGTAGACTCCATAGTAGCATTTATTAATGAAGTTCACGCTATAAACAATAGTACACGATTCAATATTGCTATTTCGGATTTAAAACAATTTGCAACTTATAGTTTTTTACATTTATCGGAATGTATTACATCGCTAATCACTTTATATGTTAGAAAGGAAGCTCTGGATGAAAGATTGCTTGAGTTGTTTATAATCAAAGGGTTTGACGTTAAGGTCATAGTAGATTCCCCTACCGACTTTAATGAATCAGAATGTCTGTCAGGTGTGTCTTACGTGTTTTTAATAAATTCCGAAACAGCATTGGAAAAGTATGAAGAAATAAGTGTAGCCATTCCTGGTATAAAAATGGAACCAATATACATCGTGGATGATAATGCAGAATTCATTAAAAACACTATTTTCACAACAAAGCAGGAAATACTGAAAAATAAAGCAACTAAGCAGTTGATATATACACATCAACATATAAATACTTTTAATTGGGGAAAGATATATGTGTTACATAATGGAGAAGTGTGCACGGATATGATCCGGCAAAATAAGATAGGAGTTATTTCGGATAACCTGCAAGATCTAATTGCCGAAGAGATGGTCCAAAATTTTGCTTGGCGACAGATAAGGAAATATGAAACCTGTCTAAAATGTGTGTGTAGGTGGCTCTGTCCAAGTCCTACTCCCTATGAACGCCTTTTAAATGCACAAACAATTTGTCTTGATAATTCTGCAGAATTATAATTATTTTTGTTTAACTAATTTTAACAACGATTTGCCATGAAACTAAAAATTACGGAAATCGAGGAGCGTACCTTAAACGACATTGAATTAAGTCTTGTACGAGGAGGTTCTGAACCGGTAGTGTGTGGTTGTTTTTGTAGTGGTGAAGGTGCGGCAAAAGATGCCGATTCAAACAGAGACTTAAAGCATGACACCTTAAATCCTTCAAGGCCGCCAATTCAGATGTAGGATGTGTGTAGACAGGTGCTTTCGAGGTGTAGTTTATTATTGACCATTTAATAATTATGAAATAGTGAAGTATTATTTTCTAAGCTTATTGTGCGTTATTGCGTTTTTGTTGCAGAACGCGAGAACCGTAGATGCACAAACGGTAGTAACAACTTACCGAGAAAGCACCTTTGAACAAAGGAATCATGATATAAGGTTTTCTGTCATAGATAGTTTAACTCTAGAACCGATAGAGTTCGCCTCAGCCTACCTTATTCCTCATGGTGATACGATAATTACTCATTTTACTATTTCGGCCAAAAACGGAGAAGTTCAGTTCTCTAATGTCATGAAGGGACGTTATCGGTTGAATGTCGAGATTCTTGGATATAACTCTTTCAGTCGGGAATACGCTATAAATTCAGATGACGCTGTGCCGAAAGTAATAAAACTGTCTGAGAGCAAAGGTTTTATTGATGCCGCTACAATAACGGGGTTGGCGGACCCGATTCGACAAGTTAAGGACACTATTATCTATAATGCCACTGCTTTTAGAGTCGGTAGTGATGCTATGTTGGAAGAACTGCTTAAGACGATGCCCGGAATTGAAATTAAGGACGGTTCGGTCACAGTGAATGGAAAGCCTGTAACTGAAATTACGGTCAATGGCAAAACATTCTTTTTTGGCGATATGTCAGTAGCTCTTAAAAATTTGCCGGCAAAGATCATTGATAAAATCAAGATTATAGATAGGGCTTCCAAGGAATCAGAGAGTAGTGGAATGAGAACTGCAACTACAGATGAGCGTGTTATGGATGTCGTATTGGATGCTGAATTTTCTAAAGGAGCATTCGGGAATATGAATCTTGGAGGTGGCGCGGCTTGGGATAAATCTCCTGATAGTGAAGATTCCGCTGTGAAAAGTATTTATTTGGCAAAAGTGTTCTCGAGCATATATGGCAAGAAGGATCAGATGACGATTCTTGCTGATGCCAATAATATGACTGTGGGTAATGGATACGGTACAAAGGCCGGTGTAAGCTGGTCAACGAACCGGCTGGAAAAAATAGATGCAAATGTTTCTGTAATAGGCTCTTACGGTAGAATGCGGTCGGATAACAGTTCTAATTTATCCTACTATAATGTCGGTTCTTCTTTAGATAAATTGTCAAAGACATCTTCAAAGTCAAATCAAGGCAAGATTGCGGCATTTATAGATGTCCATAATAAGAATTCGGACATTATTGACTTTGAGTTGAAACCGGAGTTTTCCGTTTCGAAAAGCAAGTTGGGTCACTTGAGTTCAGGAAAGACAGATTATTACTCAATGAGTGACGATCGGTCTGGAACTTCAGATGCTCTGAAGACAAATGGCAGACTGTCTTTTGATGTAAAAAAACTGGGCAAAGCAGGTCGTGCGATAAACATTTATTCTAAATATGATTTATCAGAGTCAAGAGAATTTCTGGACCGCATCTCGGATATGCATTATGCGAAGTCTGATGTCTTGGAAAGGTTGAAATACGATATGCGTTATCGCGCATTTAAGGTATCTGCCAGATTTGCATATACGGAACCGATTGCAACAAAATGGTCATTGTATTTCTCTGAAACGTTCAGATATGATTTTTCAGGAAACAAAACGTTAGCTAGAGAAAAGCTTACGGAAATCGTTCGTGACGACTTGTCTTCTGATAGCAATATAAATAACTATAGACTGACGGAGAATTTGCTTATAAAGTATCGAAATAAGATTTCCATCCATGTGGGTGCTTCAGTGGAGCACCTGAAAACTACAAATTCTCTTTGGCAGGTTATTTCAAGCCAAAGAATGGAGAATCGTTTTGTTACCAATGTGTCGCCATATATACATATTCAATCTCAATACATGCAATTCTATGTCGGAGCTGATGCAATACCTATATCCAGTATGGAAGTGTTTCCGGCAGTTGTGAAATTGACCCCGTCAGATATGCAGACCGGGAATATATTTCTTCATCAGCCTTATGCTAATGAATTTAAATTTTCTTATACACGTGCAGGTAAGATAACATGTGATTTTACTTTATTGTCATCGATACAAAAAAATCCAGTTGTCTATGCGAACTGGTTTGACAAGTCCGGTGTGCGAAATTCGTTTCCTGTCAATTCCAAGAAACCATCTGCAAACATTTATCTCAATTATACAATATGGTCATATCTGGACAAGAAAAAGCAATTGTTCTTCCAGACTTCCGGTACTGGGCAGTATAAACTGCAGAGTGGATATCAGTCGCTTATGGAACTTGACGGATTAGGTGATAAGAGTTTTGACTATGCATTGTTCTTGTCAAAAATCTATGGTGGTGCGTCCGGAGAGAAATTTTATAACGGAGAAAGCGGATTCAAAGAAAGCAGAACAAACATTATAGATGCAAATGCTTTTGTTTATGCTCTCTATAGGACAGGGGCCTTGTCTGTAAATCTTAAAATCGGGGCGAACTATTATGGTTCGAGATACTCTCTTGTGAAAAAAGCAAATAAAGACGTTTTTGTCCTGTATGCTACTCCGGCTTTCTCGTATGAATTTCCGTACGGCTTTTCGATCGATACGGAGTGTGAATATAAGATTTATCGTGGCTACGGAGATAATTATGACCGCGAACTATATGACTGGTCTGTTGCTGTCGGTAAAAGATTTAAAATGGTTTCTATTGCATTGACAGTAAATGATTTGCTGAATCAGAGCGTGAATTTTACGCATTCTGCAAGTGCAGAATATTATCAGACTGTGTTGTCGAGGTCATTGGGACGGAGGATTACACTTACATTGTCTTATAATTTCGGAAAGGGCAGTAACAAACAAAAACGTGCAGCAGACAGGTTTGCACGTGATTCCGAGCAGTATTAGTATGAGACGTTTCCCTTTTTGTCGACAGTTTGATTCGATGGATTGTGGTCCAGCCTGTCTAAAGATGATTTCAAGTTATTATGGTAAAGATGTCCCTCTTCAGACCCTTAGAGACTATTGCCGTATTCAATATGACGGCGTATCCTTGTTAGGCGTACGTAATGCAGCTAAGAGAATAGGATTAGAGTCGGTAGGCGTTAGAGTCTCATGGGAACAGTTCAAGAGTAACGTTACTCTACCTGCAATAGTCCATTGGAATCAGAAACATTTTATAGTTGCGTACAAACTATCTTCTGTTAGAAAGAAGATTAATGTATGTGTGGCTGACCCTGCAATAGGTTTTGTGACTTACGATGAACAGACATTTAGAACAAAATGGGAAGAAAGTGGAAGCGCAGAAGGTATAGCATTAATGTTGAGGCCGTCTGATCATTTTCAATGTGGGAGAGACAATGATGAGCGTGTTTCTTTAAAATCAATCAGCCTATTCCTCAGGCCATTCAGATCATTATATTGGGTGTTGCTATTTGCAATGGCCTTTTCAGGTATTATTACCTATTTCTTGCCTAAAATAACTCAAGAGGTCGTAGATAATGGTATTCTATCACAAAATATAACATTGGTTGGCGGATTATTGGCTGGCCAGTTTGCACTAGTAATAGGATACACGGTCAATAATATTATTAGGAGCAGATTAACATTGTTTATTAGTTCCCGTGTTGGTATTTCTTTTATTTCAGATTTTCTATCTAAACTTATGAAATTACCAATGTCTTTTTTTGAATTAAAATCTTTTGGGGATATTATTCAAAGAATAAGAGACTATGATAGGATTCAGTTTTTTCTAACTGATTCGTTTTTGGGTGTGCTTTTGGCAATAGTGTCGCTATGTGTCTACAGTGCTATTTCGATGAAGTTTGATTTTTATGTGTTTGCCGTTTTTATTATCGGTAGTTTACTATATTTTATTTGTATGACATTATTCTTGAAGAAGCGAAAAACGCTAGACTTTCAACGGTTTCAAGAGTATGCGGCTGATCATAATAATGTTCTACAGATCGTTGATGGAGTTCAGGATATTAAACTTTTTGGATGTGCTGAGAGAAAGAAACTAGAATGGGAACATATACAACAAAGATTGTTTGACATAAACTTAAAACTACTTAAATTGAGTAATATTCAAGAACTAAGTGGTGCGTTTATTGAGCAAAGCAAAAACATCATAATCTCGTACTTTGCAGCAATGTCAGTTATTAAAGGTGATATGACATTAGGAATGATGATGTCTTTACAATACATAATCGGTCAACTTAATGCGCCTATGTCGAGAATAATATCCTTTATTCAAGAAACTCAAGACGTGTTGATTTCGTGTGAGCGAATTAATGAAGTAAAACAACTTAGAAATGAAGAACAAACTGTGAAACAAGATGTCCCTAAGATAAACCAAAATTCTGTTAACATACGATTAGTAAATCTTTCTTTTCAATATAATGAATCAAGCAAAATTAAAGTTCTAGACAATTTGAATTTTACAATCCCCGCTGGAAAAGTGACTGCGATTACGGGAGCTTCTGGTAGCGGAAAAACAACATTGTTAAAAATTCTTCAAGGTTTATATGAACCAACTGGTGGCAGTGTATTAATTAATGGGATACCATTGTCGCAATATGGTATTGTAAACTGGAGAAAACTTTGTAGTTCAGTTATGCAAGAGGGTTATATTTTTTCGGAAACGATAGCTAAAAATATTGCTATTGTTGATGATGTGCCAGATATGAAAAAGGTGGTGAAATCTGCTACAATAGCAAAAATTAGTAACTGGATTGAATCGCTTTCATTGGGATATAACACGGAAATAGGTGGGGACGGACACAAATTAAGTATGGGCCAGCGTCAAAGGATTCTAATAGCCAGAGCGGTCTATAGGGATGTTCCGGTTTTGATTTTAGATGAGGCAACTAATTCATTAGATGCTAATAATGAACAGGATATAATGAATAATCTTTCTGAGATGTTTTTAGGAAAAACTGTAATTGTTGTTGCACATCGATTAAGTACAATAATGAATGCGGATCAAATAATAGTTTTAGATAAAGGTGGTGTGGCTGAGAAAGGCATTCACGAAGATTTAATGCTTAAGAAGGGAAAGTATTATGAATTAGTCAAAAAGCAACTCGCATAATAAGCAAGCATCTGTATAATGAATCCGGATCAGATTTGAAAAAGATGTCCTATATTTGAAGAGGTTTTGATGATAATCAAATGAAACCATAATATGACAAAATATTGAAACTTATGATAATCAAACGTTTGTTCGCGGTTTTGTTCGCGGTTGCTGCTGTCTGCAGTTGTGCTTCAAGTTCTAGGGATTCGAGATGGAGCGAGGAGAAAGCCTGGAAATGGTATTCTGAACGGGATTGGCCTGTGGGATGTGATTACATTCCGGCATATGCAGGCAACCAGCTGGAAATGTGGCAGGAAGATACTTTCTCTCCGGACTCCATTGACAGGGAACTCGGCTGGGCTCAGGAGTTGGGCTTCAATACTTTACGTGTGTTCCTCCATCATGTGCTCTGGCAGAGTGACAAAGAGGGCTTCAAGTCCCGGATTTCCAAGTTCCTGGACATTGCCTCGTCCCACGGAATATCCACGATGTTCGTGTTCCTGGATGACTGCTGGTGTGAGAGTTACGCACCAGGGACACAGCCGGAGCCTGTTCCGGGGCAGCATAATTCTGTATGGTGCAAAGACCCCGGCATCGAGTATTTCGGACCATGCGGCAGCGGCTGCCTCTATGCGCAGGATACGACGGCGATTGTCAATGTGCTGAAGGCTTATGTCACAGACATTGTCTCGACATTCAAGGATGACAGCAGGATTTTTGCCTGGGATCTCTACAATGAGCCGGGCGGCGGACAGGATCCGGACCGTTACTGGGAGCGCTCTTTCCCTCTGCTCAAGGATGTGTTCAGCTGGGCACGTAAGGTGAATCCGTCACAGCCGCTTACTGCCGGTGTCTGGAACAGCCGTCTGCACGAAATGAATGCATGGCAGCTGGCGAACTCGGATATAATCACGTATCACACCTATGCTCCTCTGGAAAGTCACAAGGAAATGGTCGATACGCTGAGCCGTTATTCGAGACCGATGGTCTGCACTGAATATATGGCCAGGACTGAGGGCAGTACGTTCCAGACCATCTTGCCGATGCTGAAGGAAGCCGGAGTGGGTGCGATCAACTGGGGCTTCGTCTCAGGCAAATCAAACACCATTTTCTCATGGGAAACCATTACACATCCTTGTGAAACACCTGAGCCGGAGCTCTGGTTCCACGACATTCTCAGAAAAGACGGTACGCCATATTCTTCAGACGAAACCGACCTCATCAAGCGTCTGACCTTGTCCCGGCAGTAACGCGCACGGGATGTCCGGACAAGGCGTGTCAGCGTCTTTCCCCGCAGACCCATGCGGCCGTGAGCCAGATCAGTAGCTGTCCGGAGTAGTAGGTGGTCATTATCAGGATGTTGCTGTATGGCACTGGTGAGACGAACTTGTTCCATGACAGAATCATATCCGAGAGCAGGAACAGCGCAGCACCTGCCGCGAACGTCCATTGCCGCTGCAGTGCCGACATGGCCAGCATTGAACTGATCAGAACTGCGTAGATGGCGCATCCGATGCGGGTGACGCCGGCCGGTGCGTGCGGAATGATGCTTGTCAATGCGAAGATCACCAATGCCGCGGCTATCGTCACTGCGCAGATTACTGTCAATGCTTTTGCACGTACGCCCTTTCCGGCTTCTGCCCCGTCCGGTACACATTCCTGGTATCTGCATGCCCGCAGGTCTGCCGGCAGGGAGAGAAACCTCTTGACGAAAAATGTGATCAGCATCACGTGGGCCGCAGCGAAGAAAGACATCTGCCCGATAAAATTGCCGGCAGCGCCCATATAGTCTCCGCACATCGAGAAGATCATGGCCAATGTTATCTGACGCGGAGCGAGAAAAATTCCTGCCAATGACAATGTCAGCAGCGGGCCTATGATTCTATATTTCACCACAAGTTCCGGCAATACCGAGCGCAGGACCGGTTTCGGAATGAAATAGACCACCGCCAGCAGTAGGAATATCGCCACGGTGATACACACGTTTCTGTCAAACTTTTTCATTTATCAGCTGTTTTGCAATTCTGTAGTACACAAATGTAGCGTTTTTTGTGAAAAGACGAATGATGGACATCTGCTGTCAAAAGAGGAATATGACTTGACCAGGTTGAATCCCGACAGGCGGGCAGCCACGGCGGACGTGGCCAGCCCACGGCCTCGGGAAGTGGGAGGTGCCTGCCGGATACAAGTTCTCGCGACAGCGAGGACGCGGGAGACGGTAGGAGGGCCGAACGGAGCAACGCGGAGTGAGTTCCGCCGTGGCTGCCCGGCTGTCGGCGTGACACACGTCGGAAGAGCACATCTAAGCCGGCAATGATGCTCCTTATGCGTCAAACCACGGGGGCAGAACCAGCCCTTTTTGCCCCCGTCACCCTTCACATTGCTCTTCACGGGTGCAAATCGCGAGTTTCTGCCCCCGTCGCTGAATTCACGTGTGCAAATCCGGCCTTTCTGCCCCCGTCACGCAATCATTGATGTTGTTCTTCATGTGTGACTCAGCCGGAGTTGTGCAATTTGGGAGTATCAATGTTCTAAAAGTGGTATTGTTGAGGTAACATCAATTGTTTCAGGGGAGAAGATTATAATTTTGCACCCCGGAATTGTTCGCATTCCTTGTGGGGAACTGCGATAATAATAGAGAAAATGCATATAAAAGGAACTAACGTGCTGATCACCGGCGGGGCGTCGGGAATCGGCAGAATTATGGGACGTATCTGTCTGGAGAAAGGGGCATCTAACCTTATTGTCTGGGATATAAATCAGGCGAACATTGACAAGACTGAGGCGGAACTTTCTGACGTCAAACCTACGGAGGCCGGTGTCAGTAAAGGTCAGATTCACAGCTATATAGTGAACGTGTCGGACCCTCAGGCCATCAAGTCGGCATATGAAAAAGTGAAAAGCGAAGTCGGAGAGGTGGACATCCTTGTCAATTGTGCCGGAATCGTGCGCGGAAACAATACCTTCGACAAACAGACTGTACAGGACATTGACCTGACTATGGATATCAATGCCAATGCGCCGATGTATGTGGCTCTGGCTGTGCTTCCGGACATGCTCCGCAGGGACAGAGGGCATATCTGCAATATCGCCTCGGCGGCAGGAATGCTCGGCGTGCCTAAACTCTCGGTCTATTGCGCCAGCAAATGGGCCGTGATCGGCTGGACCGAATCCATGAGAGTGGAACTGAAACAGGCCCGCAGCCACGTGAGAGTGACATCTGTCGCACCATATTTCATCAATACGGGAATGTTTGACGGAGTGAACTCCAAGGTGTTCCCGATACTGGATCCAGAAAAGACAGCCGCGAAAATCATCCGTGCAGTAGAAGTTGGCAAGTCATTCAGAGGCATTCCGTTCGCATATCATTTCATCCGCATATGGCAGGGCCTGCTGCCCAATTTCCTCTTTGATTTCATCTTCGGAAAGATTTTCGGCGTGTATTCGGTGATGGACCATTTCACAGGTCGCAGAAAATAAGTTATATTTGGGGAAAATGACATTGACAATGGAATCTACATCAGCAGAGAGGATTGTTGAAATCCGTGAAAAACAACGCAAATATTTCCATAGCGGGGCGACCCTGGACGTGAAAGCCCGCAAGGCGGCATTGAAAAAGTTCGAGCAGGCAGTGCTCAAATGGGAAAAACCGCTGTGCGATGCGCTCTGGGCTGACCTGCACAAATCTTACGAGGAAGCGTATCTTACGGAAATCAGCATTCTGCTCGGCGAAATCCGCACACATATCCGCAAGATAGGGAAGTGGACCAGACCCCAGCGCAAATGTACGCCGCTGAAGCTGTTCCCGTCGTCAAGCAGAATCGTGAGCGAACCTTTGGGTACGGCACTGATAATCTCACCGTGGAACTATCCCGTGCAGCTTCTGCTTACCCCGCTCGTGGGCGCGATATCCGCTGGCTGTACCGCAGTGCTGAAGCCTTCACCATATGTTCCTACAGTCTCGAAAGTAATCGAAGATATGATCTGTGATACTTTCCCTGAAGAGTATGTGGCTGTGACACAGGGGCATAGAGATGTGAACGGATTGCTGCTGGAACAGCGTTGGGATATGATATTCTTTACCGGAAGCCCGTCTCTGGGACGTCTGGTGATGGCATCTGCGGCCAAGAATCTGACGCCGGTAGTACTCGAGCTCGGAGGCAAGAGCCCTTGTATCATTGACAAGGATGCTGACATCAGGACTGCTGCGAAAAGGGTGGCCTGGGGCAAGAGCCTCAATGCCGGACAGACCTGCATTGCCCCGGATTATCTTATGCTTCATAAAGATATCAAGGACAGTTTCCTCTCTGCACTCAAGGCTGAGTTCAATGCTCTTCTGGGAGACGACCCGCAGAAGTCAGGGCATTTCGTGAGAATAGTGAATGACAAGGCTTTCGAGCGCATAGAGAGTTATCTGAAAGATGGCGACATCGTATTCGGCGGCCGCAGGGACAGGGCTGAAAGATATTTCGAGCCGACTGTTCTGGACAATGTCAGTGCGGATTCTCCAGTGATGCAGGAAGAGATCTTCGGTCCGATATTTCCTGTGCAGACATTCTCGGACATCGATGAGGTGACGGAATTCGTAAGTTCGCGGGAGAAGCCTCTGGCGCTCTACTATTTCGGAAAACAGGGTGACAAGGTAATCCGCGCCACATCTGCCGGCGGAACTTGCATCAATGACACGATCATGCATATTGCCAATGAGAATGTTCCTTTCGGAGGTGTCGGGATGTCCGGTATGGGCAGCTATCACAACAAGCTCAGTTTCGATGCTTTCACCCATTACAGGGCCGTGATTTCCACGCCGACGTGCATGGACCTTCCGTTCAGGTATATGCCTTATTCCTGGTTCAATGTCGTGAAAAAGTTATTGTAAGGTAACGAAGTTATTGCTATATTTGACAGTGGTGGGAGTGGATTCCGCCGCTGTTTTTTATTTAGTAAAATGTGAAGAAGATGGAAAAGAAATTGTCAAATGTGGTGAAGCCGGAGTCAATGACTGCGGAAGAATGGCAGAAGGAATTGCGGAGACAATTTGTGGAGAGGGAGCCGCTGTCTATAACGCCTGATGCGGATGAGGCCGCCTATGGCGTGTTTGATGTCAGAAATCCCAAGACCAAAAACTGCTACAAGGTCGTGTACAGGGGCGTTGACAGCAAATGGAACTACTGCTCCTGCATGGATTTCAAGACCAATCAGCTCGGTACCTGCAAACATATAGAAGCGGTGCGGAAATGGCTTGAATCGCGTCATAAAAATGCTGCGGTGGTGAACCCTCCATATTCATCTCTGTATGTTTCCTACAAGGACGGCAGGGAAGTGTGCCTGCGGATAGGAAGCTCGCATTGGGCGGAAATGAAAGTGCTTGCGGCAGAATGGTTTACGGAAGAGGGCAAGGCGCTGCCAGGGACATTGACCCGAATGCCTGTCTTTATCGCGAAAGCGAAGGAAATCGAGCCGGAATTCCGCTGTTATCCGGATGTAACTGATTATCTCTCAGAGATAAAGGACGCCCAATATCGTGAGCGGTATCTCTCCTCTATGGCGGACAAGAATATGGATTCGCTGCTTAAGACGACATTGTATCCTTACCAGAAAGAGGGCATCCGTTTCGCATTCTCGAAGGGCAAGTCCATTATCGCAGACGAAATGGGCCTCGGCAAGACGGTACAGGCCATCGGCTGTGCTGAACTTATGCGTAAGGCGGGACTGATTTCATCCGTGTTGGTGCTGTGCCCGGCGTCATTGAAATACCAGTGGAAAAAGGAAATCGAGAAGTTCACGGATTCGGTGGCGGTAATCGTCGAAGGTCCGCAGGACAAGCGCAGGGAACTGTATCGGAGCCAGTCGTTCTACAGGATTGTCTCTTACAATACGATGAGCAATGATATCCGCACTTTCGGCAATGCTTATGCGGAATGTCTGATCATGGATGAGGTGCAGCGTCTGAAAAACTGGAACACGCAGATTTCGAGGGCGGCGCGCAAGATAAAATCGGACTATACCATAGTGCTGTCCGGAACTCCGTTGGAAAACAAGCTTGTGGAGCTTTACTCGGTGATGGAGTTCGTGGACCAGTATTGCCTGGGGCCGTATTACAAGTTCATTGACGAGACTACTGTGAAGGACGAAGGCGGCAAGATATTGTCCTACAAGAATTTGAATCTTGTGGGCGAGAGGCTCGCAAAGAGACTGGTAAGGCGCAGGAAGGCGGATATAGAACTTCAGCTTCCGGAGCGGACTCAGCAGAATCTGTTCGTGCCGATGACTTCCAGACAGCGTGAAATTCACGATGAACTCAAGGCCGGAGTGGCTCAGATAGTGTCCAAATGGCGCAGAAGTCATTTCCTGAGCGATGTGGACAGAAAACGTCTGATGCTGCTTCTCTCGCAGATGCGCATGGTCTGCGATTCCACATATATTCTCGACCAGGAGACCAGATTCGATACCAAGGTTGAGGAGACTATGAATATAGTGCAGGAGGTGGTGGAGAGTGGGGAAGACAAGATCGTGATATTCAGCCAGTGGGAGAGAATGACAAGGCTGATTGCCACGGAGCTGGAAAAGTTGGGAGTGGGTTACGCGTCATTGAACGGCAAAGTGCCTTCCGAGAAAAGAAACGCTCTGGTGGAGAAGTTCTGGAACGAGCCGTCCTGCAAGGTGTTCATATCCACGGATACTGGAAGTACGGGACTGAATCTGCAGATTGCATCGAGGGTGATAAATCTGGATCTGCCGTGGAATCCTTCGGTTCTGGAGCAGCGCGTAGGACGTGTGCACCGTATCGGACAACGCCGTAATATCCAGGTGCTCAATATGATATCTCAGGATTCGTTCGAGGAGAGGATGCTGGCGACATTGGAAGTCAAGGCTTCGCTGTTCGAGGGGATTCTCGACAATGGGGATGATACCGTGGTGCTGGACGACAGCAGGATGAACAATGTCCTGAAGGCCGTGGCGGATTATGTGGGTGAAGGGACGGATTCTCCGGACAACCTTTCCGCTGTCATGCCTGTCGGGCCGGAAGATGCTGACAATGAAATGGCCAATGTCCAGGAGGAGAGCCCTGCCGCGGAAGATCGTGAAACGGACTGCAGCGAGTTGCTGAAGCGCGGTTCCGATCTGCTTTCGGACCTTTCGGCGGTGTTGAAATCTCCGGAAAAGACGGCTGAACTTCTTGATGCGATTGTCCATACGGATGCGGAAACCGGCAAGTCGGAACTCAGAATCCCTGTTCCGGACAAGGATGCGGTGGTGACTATTCTGTCAGGTCTGCTCGGTCTGCTGCGCTGAATTCTTTGGACTTGTGTGACTTGCTTGGATTTACGCGTCGCACTTGGACTCCAGCGTCGCGCTACTTGGGCTTGATTATATAGAAACAGGAGGTGGTGAACCAGTTGCGCACATACGGAATATGCGCCAGCAGGGAGCAGAGACGTCTCGGGCGCAGTCCGAACTTCGCCTTGTAATGAGGGGAGATGAACCAGAAAATCCTGTCATTGACCACATATCCGGTCTTATTGCATAACTTTTCGAAAAGCTCCGGCGTCATACGTGAACGCTTGATGCTCAGGAGTTCATCTATCTTGGCAGGCTCTTCGCCGAACATCTTCAGCCACGCCTTGTAAACCGGGGCGGGCAGCACGTGCATGAACGGAACCGTGGAGCAGACCCTGCTTCTGCAAATCTGCTGGTGTCCTCCGAACGGCATCTGCCAGGCCGGGAAGCCGAAAAATACTATTCCGTCCGGTTTCAGGTAATTCTTGCACCTGAGGAAAAACTCTTCCTTTCCATCCGGTTCGATATGCTCGATGACATCGTGGATCAGTATGATGTCGAATCCCCCGTCCTCGGCGAATGGGTTGTCTGTCAGGAAATTGGCACAGGCAAATTCGCCCTTTACATTGCGCGAAGCGAAAAATTTTCCCGCATTTTCGATTTTGCCCGAAGCCAGGTCCAGGCCGGCCACCGTGCAGCCCGATTCCGCGAAAGGAAGCAGGTTCCCGCCTTCGCCGCAGCCTATTTCCAGAATCCTGGTGTTGCTGTCAATGTTTTTGAACCTCTTGAGATAGTCGATATAGAACTCGCGGGAAGTGCTTGCAAGTTCATTGAAATATCGTTCTCTGTCTATATGTCTTGTCTGCATTGTACTGAGAATTATTCGTCTCTCATGAACTCTCCCGGAGTCTTGCCTGTGGACAGTCTGAAAAACCTTGTGAAGAATGAATGGTTCTGGAAACCGAGAGTGTCGGACACTTCCTTTATGGAGTATTTTCCGGAAAGCAGGAGACTCTTGGCATCCAGCAGTACATATTCGCGGATCAGGTCAAGCGGTTTTTTGCCGCTCGCTTTCTTTACCAGTCTTGAGAAATGCTTTTCGGAAATGAACTGCCGTCTGGCATAGAAGCCTACAGTCCTGTCTTTTCTGGAAAAATTATGGATGTCCTCCTGGAATCTGTACAGGACCTCTTTTTCTCTGGAGTAGCCGAGCGCATGGCTGTCCGTGGCCTCTGCATTGACTTTGCCGGAATCTGTCACGCCGGCCGCGACCGAACGCTTGCGCCACTTCAGCAGCAGGCTCGCGAAAATGTATGTAAAACCGGAAAGAATGCCGTCGGAAGTGCTTTCGTCCGAGTTCTTGACAATGAATTTGAGGGACTGGCAGAGCTTCTCGTAATTCTCTGCCTCCTCCTCGTCAATGCCCGCTAGCGCCGGTTCCTGATTATGGAGTACCCACTGCCTCAGGCTTCGACCGTGCGTGCTCCTCATTTCGGTCATAATATATTCAGAGTCAATGCCTACGATGATCACGCGGCACGCTTCGATAATGTTTACCTGTTCCAGAATCTGACCGCCGAAGATGACCAGGATGCTGCCGCTCTCCAGCAGATAGTCTTTCTGCTGGATGCGTACGGAAATTTTTCCGGATTTGCAGAAGACGCAGACTGTCAATGATGTTTTGAGAGGGAAGCGGAGGCGTGACGAACCCTCGTATTCGCCGGTGGAGTCGTATTCCATATTGTCCAGGATGCAGAACTTGCTGTCCACCCAGATCCGGGATATCTGGCCGTCAAGGTAATTCGCGCCTATGGCGCCCAGTATTTCCTCACTTCTCATAATTAGTCAGTTTCTGAACTCGCAAATATACGTATTTTCTGAATAATGTATCCAAAAGGCTCTCTGACAATGTGTCAGTGTTTCTGTTTGGACTGTTTTTTGAAGCCTGATGCCGCGGAATGTCCAGAGGACAGGACATCCGATATAAATCAATTCTTGAAATGAACAATAAGGAGATGCCTATCCTGCTTCTTACAGGATATCTTGGAAGCGGAAAAACCACATTGGTAAACCGCATTCTTTCAAACAAAAAGGGAATCCGTTTCGCTGTTATCGTAAACGATATCGGAGAGGTCAATATAGATGCTACATTGATCCAGCAGGGCGGTGTGGTCGGACAGAGCGACGACAGTCTCGTGGCGTTGCAGAACGGCTGCATCTGCTGTACGCTCAAGACTGACCTGATGAACCAGATAGTCGAGATCATGAAAATGGACAAGTTCGACTACATTGTCATCGAGGCGAGCGGAATCTGCGAACCTGAGCCTATCGCACAGACTATCTGTTCAATGAAATCGATCGGCGGAGTCTATACGGAGTTCGGAACTCCGAGACTGGACTGCCTGGTTACTGTGGTGGACGCGCTAAGGATGGCTGACGAGTTCGGCTGCGGAGAGAGCCTTGAACGCAAGAATCTGGAGGAGGACGATATCGAAAACCTTATCATTCAGCAGATTGAGTTCTGTAATGTCATTCTTCTGAACAAGGCGTCTGAAGTAAGTCCTGAGGCATTGGACAAGATCAAGCATATTATCCGTGAGATCCAGACGAAGGCGCAGATAATCGAGTGCGACTATGCTGATGTGGATCTGGAGAAACTGCTCGATACCAATATGTTCGACTACCGTCAGACAGAGTCGGGAGCGGGCTGGATCCGCGGTCTGGAAAGCGATGTCCATGACGAGGAGCATCACCACGAGGAGCACGAAGAGGAACATGATCATCATCACGAAGATCACGAGGAACATGAGGAACACCATCATCACGACCATGATGAAGAGCATGATGACCACGACCATCACGAGGAACATCACCACCATCACCATGATCATGACCACGAAGGCGGTGAAGTCGAGGAATATGGAATCGGAACATTTGTCTATTACAGAAGGCCGGCATTTGATCTGAACAAGTTCGACTGGTTCGTCAACAAGAAACTTCCGAAGAGCGTGATCCGTGCCAAGGGACTCTGCTATTTCTCCGACAATACCGATATGTCATGCCTTTTCGAGCAGGCAGGAAAGCAGATAATGCTCAGGGAGGCAGGCCAATGGTATGCCACGGCACCGGAGGAGGACCTTATCCGTATGATGAGACAGGATCCTACCATAATGAAGGACTGGGATGCCCACTACGGCGACCGCATGCAGAAGATAGTCTTCATCGGCCAGCACATGGACAAGGAACAGATCTGCAAAGACCTGGACGAGTGCCTTGTAAAGGAATAAATACAGTATTAAAATAGTGTGCAGGTTATCGGGAGAGCTTTTCCGATAACCTGTATGCGTATGAGAAGTAACGTCTGAACGGCTTGAAGATGTTCCAGAAAGAAAGCCGGCGCATCATCTTCTTGGAATACGGGTCTATCGGGACGGTACCGTTGCGGTTTATGGTGATGACCTTTCCGCATATATCCTGATAACGGCATGTTTCCTCGTTTTTGGGTACGCCGTCACCCTGGATTCTGTAGATGCCGTCAGGACGCACCTCGAGGATACGGTGCATGATGAACCTGCCGTGGTATCGGAACAGGACAATGTCTCCTGCGGCCGGTGAAACCTCCTCTTTTCCCTCAGGAGTATATGATGCTGCTCCACAGAGAGTTACAGTGTCCTTTTCCGGTCTTATGAAAGGCAGCATGCTCCATCCCTTTACAGGAATGGTCACCGTGTGCCCCTCCTTGAGCAGACCGGTCACATTGTTGAAAAACAAGTCGTTTTCTATTACGAATTTATCCATTTTACGAACTTCTGCAGAACAATTCCGCGAATTTAATGAAAATTAACTAATTTTGTGAAGATACTGATACTAATACGAAATGAAGATAAAGAATGGTTTTGTCCTTCGCGAAATCTGCGGAGAGAATGTGATTTCAGAAGAAGGTTTGTCCAATGTCAATATGGGGCGGATCATTTGTCTCAATGAATCTGCCGCGTTCCTGCTGAAATCAGTGTGGAACGAAGAATTCACCCCGGAGTCGCTCGCAGATATGCTCCAGAAGGAGTATGAAATCTCGGGCACTCAGGCGCTGGAAGATTCGAAAGCTCTCTGCAAAAGCTTGAAGGATAACGGTATAGCAGAATGATTATGACCAGGAAATTCAGTGTTGCAGGCATCCCGTTCGAGGTCAGTCTCGAGTCTCCGTGGAAATTCATGCCATATTCCGCTCCAGTTCAGCAGCGTATCAGAAAGGCGGCTCAGGGAGCGGTGATGGACATCCTGCCTACGCGGGCCGGGGATGATGTGCCGTCCAGGACCTATGTCACCTGCCGCGAGGATCTCCCGGAAAACTTCGACCGGTCAATGCTGGATTTCTCTCAGTATGAGCCGTTTGCGACAGAGGAAGATGCGGAGCCGGTTTTCAGTGTCAATGTGAAAGGCACATGGCCGGACCTGGTTTCTGACCCTTCAAATGAACTGCTCTTCAGCATTGACGAGGTGGAGCCGTATTACAAGGCGTTCAGGACCAGCGGCGGGACACTTTTCGTGTTCAGGACTGCTGACGACGTGCCTGTCTCCGCGATAATGGTTTCGCAGGACGCCAAGGTCGGTGATTTTTATGTCAATGGCCTGAAACGTCCGTCATCGGTGGTCTTCTATCTCTGCATGTGCCTCAGGATAATGTTTTCGTACAATGCGGCGGCACATGACGCTCTTCTGCTTCACGCCTCAGTCATCAGCCACAATTCGGCTTCGACACTTTTCCTGGGCGCCAGCGGAACGGGCAAGAGTACTCACAGCAGACTGTGGCTGGACCATATAGCAGGAGCGGAACTTGTCAATGACGATAATCCCGTCGTGCGGCTTGAAGATGGACATTGGTCCGTTTACGGCACACCCTGGAGCGGAAAGACACCTTGCTACCGTAATGTGAAAGAGCCTGTCAGGGCTTTTGTGCGGCTGTCCCAAGCCCCTGAAAACCATATTGAAAGAGTGAAGGGCATTGCTGCCTATGCGGCATTTGTCGGCTCCGTCTCCACCGTCAGGTGGGACAAGTCCGTGATGGACAGCATGACAGCGCTTGCATCCGACATTGCACAGAATGTTCCTACATATAAGATGGGCTGTCTCCCGAATGCGGAAGCTGCTGAAATCTGCTGCAGGGAAGTGGAAAAACAATAGATGACATTGAGCCTATGGATACTCATACACATATAGTGATAATGGCCGGCGGCATCGGAAGCCGCCTGTGGCCCGCGAGCACACCGGCAGTGCCGAAACAGTTCATTGATCTTCTCGGAGTGGGCAAGTCATTGATCCAGCTTACGGTCGAGCGCTTCCTTCCGGTCTGCGACTACAGCAGGATGTGGGTGGTGACATCGGTCAAATATGCGGAAATGGTGAAGGCTCAGCTGCCGATGATTCCGGAATCACATATCCTGTCGGAGCCGGAGCCGAGAAATACAGCTCCCTGCATCGCCTATGCCTGCTGGAAAATCAAGGCGGAGGACCCTGACGCCAATGTGGTGGTGACTCCGTCCGACGCAGTGGTCCTGCGCAAGGAAAAGTTCGCGGACTGCATCAGAAAGGCATTGGACTTCACCGCTGAACACGACTGTATAGTAACTGTGGGTATTCATCCGGACAGGCCGGAAACAGGGTACGGCTATATCTGCTCGTCTTCTGTCGAGGAGGATAAAGTGCTTAAAGTCAATGCTTTCAAGGAAAAGCCTGACAGGCAGACTGCTGAGAAATATCTGGCGGCAGGAAATTATTTCTGGAATGCCGGCATTTTCGTGTGGTCTGTAAACACGATAGTCTCCCAGCTTCGCCTTTTCGTTCCGGGAATCGCCGGGATAATGGACAGGATAGCTTCTTCGTTCGGCAAGCCTGAGGAAAATGGTGTCCTGAATGAACTGTTCCCGCAATGCGAGAAAATCTCCATTGACTATGCCGTGATGGAGCGGTCGGAGTCGATCTATGTGATCGCCTCTGATGTGGAGTGGTCTGATTTGGGAAGCTGGAGTTCTGTAGGCGGCAAGATTTCCGGTGACAATGCCGGAAACAAGGTAGTGGGCGACGGTGTCCGGCTTTTCGGCTGCGAGGATTGTGTGGTCAATGCGGCTGATGGCGGGACAGTGGTCGTGTCGGGGTTGAAAAATTACGTCGTGGCAGTAAAGGACGGCAATATTCTTGTATGTCCATTGACGGAAGACCAGAAGATCAAGGATTTCCTGGCATAGGTTTTTATTGTTCTTATTATGCTTGAAAGACCTCATTATCGGACCGTTGTGATTTCTGATGTTCACATCGGAGCGCCCCATTCCAAAGTGAAGGAGGCTGCTGAGTTTTTGAGTTCCGTCGATTGCGACAGGCTCATAATGAACGGCGACATTATAGACGGTTGGCAGTTGAAAAACTCCAGTGACAAGTGGACTGTGGTGCATTCCGCGTTCTTTTATGTCATAATGAAGATGATGGAGAAGCATTCTACGGAAGTGATTTATGTGACGGGCAACCATGACGACTTCCTCGACCCGCTTGTCCCGTCCAAGATGGCGAACATCACTCTTGTCAATGAATATATAATAAAGGAGAAGAATCACTCCTATGTGGTCATCCACGGGCACGCCTTCGACAGCATCACCGCCCGGCTCACGTTTCTTGCGAAACTCGGTGACGTCGCCTACAATCTGCTCCTGAAATTCAACAATGTATGGAACAGGGCACGTCTGAAAAGGGGCAAGGAGTATTATTCATTGTCAAAAGTCATAAAGCATAAGGTAAAGCAGGCTGTGTCTGCGATTTCCGGCTTCGAATCTGACCTCGATTCGTTTGCCAGGGCGAAAGGCTGTGACGGCATCATCTGCGGCCATATCCACACGCCGGAAGACAAATACCTGAAAAGCGGGGTGCATTACCTCAATTCCGGCGATTGGGTGGAGTCATTGACCGCATTGACAGAAGATTACGATGGAAACTGGTCTGTAGTAAAGTTTTCAGATTTCATTAACCGCAAATAAAGTTTGGCTATGAAGTACTTGTTCATAATCCAGGGCGAGGGGAGAGGCCACCTCACTCAGGCGATGACAATGGAAAAATTGCTGCGCTCCCGCGGGCACGAAGTAGTGGAAATGCTTGTGGGCAAGAGCGAAAGCAGAAAGTTGCCTTCATTTTTTCTCGACGGGGTCAATGCTCCTGTAACCTGTTTTGAGTCGATCAATTTCGTCTCTGCGGCTGCGGACAAGCGTCCTGATGCCGTAAAATCGGTTCTCTACAATATAGCAGTATCCCCGAAATTCATTCCGTCCGTATCATTGATCCGCTCGAAAATCAAGGAAAGCGGCGCGGATGTGATACTGAATTTTTATGAGCTGCTGGGCACGATTGCGCACGGGCTCACCGGCTGGAGAATCCCGATGGCGTGCATAGGGCACCAGTTCCTTTTTCTGCACGAGGATATGCATATTCCGGAATTCGGTTATGAGGGCCATCATGCCCTGAACCTGTTTTCCAAGGCGATAGCGGCCGGCGCTTCCAAACTTTTGGCTCTTTCTTTCAGGCCAATGCCGGATGACGGCAAGATAAAGGTAGTTCCGCCGCTCCTGCGTCCGGAAGTGCTCTCTTACAGGCAAAGTCCGGAATTCCGTGACGGTGACTATATCCTCGGCTATATGCTCAATGCCGGTTTCGCTGAAGAGGTGAAGGCCTGGCATGCCAAGAATCCTTCGGTTCCTCTGCGCTTCTTCTGGGACAATGCCGCTGAGGCCCCCGTGAAGGTGGTGGATGACACGCTGAGTTTCTATTATCTGGACGACAAGGAATTTCTCAGGCAGATGGCAGGCTGCATGGCATATGCTTCCACGGCCGGTTTCGAGTCCATCTGCGAGGCGATGTACCTGGGCAAGCCGCTGATGATGGTGCCGTCCCACATTGAACAGAAATGCAATGCGTATGATGCCACCCGTTTCGATGCGGCCGTCGAATCCGAAACGTTCGACCTGGATGTGCTTCTGAGTTTCGCACGTGACGGAAAGTTCCGCCGGGACGAGGGTTTTCCTGCATGGGCCCTGTCCGCTGCCGAGGTCTTCGCGAAGGAACTGGAGTCAATGTGACGGCTGAAATTGATGAAAAATATCCAAAGTCTTGGAAAATCGGATAATTGTGCGTAGATTTGCGTTCCAATTTTGGACAAACTAAATTTTTAAGAGAAATGAAAAAAGGAATTCATCCCGAAAACTACCGCCTTGTAGCTTTCAAGGATATGTCAAACGACACTGTATTCGTTACACGTTCATGTGCAACCACTAAAGAGACTCTGATGGTCGACGGAGTTGAGTACCCTGTAGTAAAGCTTGAGATTTCAAATACATCTCATCCGTTCTACACCGGTAAAGTCAAGCTTGTGGATACCGCAGGTCGTGTTGATAAATTCTACCAGAGATACAAGAGCAGACAGAAATAATTTCTTCTGTTTTGAGATTCAGGAGCTGTTCCCACACGGGAGCGGCTCTTTTTTTTATGCTCTTTTCTATTGTGATACTGTTTCATTGTCTGATGCCTGCTTCAGGGATAGCGGATAAAAATGCCCAAAAATGAATAAATCTGAACCAAAAATGCCTAAAATGCTTAATTATTAGCCAAATTTTTGTAAATATGATTTATAAGTGTAACTTTGCGTCCAAGTGGTTACACAGACCACGAATTATAAACACCACACAATTATGTTCAAACATTTGAAGCAAACGTTTATCCGGGTATGCTTGGCTTTCTTTGCCATCGCAGCCCTGAATGTCGCTGCTCCTTCCCTGACATTTGCCCAGGAGGCATCGGGGGGGGTAGTTGAAGGTATTATAGCCGATTCGAACGGACCTGTGCCAGGAGCAGCCGTCATGATTCGGGACAAAGCCGGAGCTGTCATATCCGGTATGGACGGCGAGTACACCCTCTCCGGCCTTTCCAAGAACGACGTCATCGTAGTGTCCATTCTCGGATACAAAGACGCAGAGGCGGTCTGGACAGGCCAGCAGAAATTGAACTTCACCTTGGAAGTGTCCACAGAGTTCCTTGATGAGGTCGTTGTCACCGCACTCGGTATCAAGCGCGAAGAGAAGACGCTTTCCTACAATGTGCAGAAAGTGAACGCTGACAAACTTACAGCAGTAAAGGACGCGAACTTCGTGAATTCACTCGTCGGTAAAGTGGCCGGTGTGCAGATCAACTCAGGTGCCAGCGGCCCTGGAAGTACTACCCGTGTCGTAATGCGTGGTATGAAGTCTATCGAGAAGAACAACACTGTTCTTTATGTGATCGACGGTGTGCCTATGTACAACAAGAGCTTCGGCGGCTCCGGCGGTACCATGTCTTCAATGGTCAGCTCTGAGTCTGCCGCCGATATCAACCCAGAGGATATCGAGTCTGTGAACATGCTTACAGGCCCTTCGGCAGCAGCACTTTACGGTTCTGAGGCTGCCAACGGTGTAATAATCATCAACACCAAGAAAGGTGCAGAGGGCACGACCAGGGTTACTGTCAGCAACAGTACCACTTTCTCAAGGGCATACATGATGCCTGATATGCAGGACCGTTACGGTAGAAGCGGCGGATACAACAGCTGGG
>ERZ1034998.36-NODE-36-length-93268-cov-44.496358_pt1 | contig 93268 bp, 68 predicted proteins | sample MGYA00520621_ERZ1034998 | MGnify/ENA primary metagenome ERZ1034998 (study PRJEB33766, sample SAMN09781748) | gut metagenome | biome: gut microbiome | host: Homo sapiens | place: Madagascar | study: EMG produced TPA metagenomics assembly of the PRJNA485056 data set... | reverse complement strand
AAAAGTTTAAATATTTAATCAACCTATGGCTAAAAACAAATATAAAGCAGGTTTGTACTTAAAAGTATTTACTAAATCAAAAAATAGTGATAGTCTTTGACAGAACAAAAAAACAAAATAGAGAACGAAAAACCTTATGACAATGGCGTCAGAACAGGATATAGTCTGTTCTGGCGTTATTTCTTTGTAAGGTAATAATAAGAAAAGAGGCAGACATCATGAAAAAGGAAATGCGTATGGAATCAGATTCAATAGGGACAATGGAAGTACCGGAAGAGGCATATTATGGAGTTCAGGCTTTGCGTGCAAAACAGAACTTTCCTATTACCGGACAGCATCTTCATCCGGCATTTATCAAAAATCTTGCAAGGGTTAAGAAGGCTGCTGCAAAGAGTAATGAGAATGCATTTATGCTTCCAAAGAATAAGGCAGAGGCTATTATACGCGCATGTGATGAAGTAATCCGAGGGTATTTTTCTGAGGAATTCATTGTAGATGCCATACAGGGAGGTGCAGGTACAAGTGCAAATATGAATATGAATGAAGTTCTGGCAAATCGTGCAAATGAATTGATGGGAAAAGAGAAAGGTAATTATAGTTGCATTCATCCTAATGATCATGTCAATATGTCACAGTCAACTAATGACGTAATTCCAACGGCGGGAAAACTGACTGTATTGGAATTGATGAAACCGCTTGTTCATGAATTGAATGACTTAGAGCAGGAACTTGAAAAAAAGTCTGTTGAGTTTGATGGTATTCTGAAAATGGGACGGACACAGCTTCAGGATGCGGTTCCGATGCGACTGGGTCAGACATTTCATGCGTATGCAACAATGATTAAGAGAGATTGTGAGCGTTTAAAGAATGTCAGCCGTGAAATGTATACAGTGAATCTTGGTGGGACTGCTATAGGAACGGCGATAAATGTATCTCCGTCATACCTTTCAAATGTAGTTCCAATGCTTGCAAAGATTACAGGATTTCCTTTAAAACAGGCGGATGATTTGTTTGATGCAACAGAAAATCTTGATGGATTTGTTATGGTATCAGGTGCATTAAAGACGTGTGCAGTTAATCTTTCTAAAATGTGTAATGATTTAAGATTGTTGTCATCCGGACCAAGAACCGGAATTGGGGAAATTAATCTTCCGGCAAAGCAGAATGGCTCATCAATTATGCCGGGAAAAGTAAATCCTGTCATTCCGGAAGTTGTAAGTCAGGTGGCATTTCATGTGATTGGCAATGACACAACCATAACATTGGCAGCAGAAGCAGGGCAGATGGAATTAAATGCATTTGAACCTGTAGTGTTTTATAGTATATTCGAATCATTAGATACATTGAAAGAAGCGGTTGGAACTTTAACTAAAAATTGTGTTTCAGGAATTACAGCGAACGAGGAACGTTGTAGAAGACTGGTGAATGCAAGTGTTGGAATTTCGACAGCACTCTGTCCTTATCTTGGATATAAAGAGTCAGCTGATATAGCTAAAACGGCATTAAAAACAGGGAAAAGTGTACGTGAGGTAGTGCTGGAGCACGGCCTGATAAGTGAAAGTAAATTGGAGGAAATATTGAATCCGGAAAATATGACAGAGGTACATTACGAACATAAAAAGGCGATGTAGGGAATATTAATAGAATTCTGAGGGACAGTCTGCTATAATTAAATATATTGTTTGATTATGGAGGACAGGTTTAATGGATGAAAGACTAAAAAGACAACTTGATTTTGCTTTGGAAATTGACAAAGAAAAAAATATTTTAAGACAGACGCATCTGTCAGGGCATGGCAGAAGGGAGAATGACGCAGAGCATGCATGGCACATGGCGATTATGGCATATCTTTTTAAGGAGTATTCAAATGAACCGGTGGATATTTCAAAGGTAATGTTAATGTGTCTTATTCATGATATAGTGGAGATAGATGCCGGTGATACATATGCATATGATGATGCGGGATTGAAAACCCAGAAGGCAAGAGAGGATGCGGCTAAGGAAAGAATATTTTCACTGCTTCCTGATGAACAGAAAGAAGAGCTGGTTAAACTGTTTGATGAATTCGAGGAATACGAGACACCTGAATCAAAATTTGCACATGCTATGGATAATTTACAGCCTTTGATGCTTAACAACAGCAATGGCGGTGGTGACTGGAAAGAACATAAAGTTACGGCTGAACAGGTATATGGAAGGCAGGGTAAGACACAACTCGGTTCTGAGCGTCTGTATGAAGTGATAGATAATATTATTCAGGAGAATATCAGAAAAGGAAATATTATAGAGTAATTTTCAGAATCCGACACATGTAGGTATCTGTGTTGCATGATATAAGGAGGAACAATGAAAGCAGGAATTTACTTAGGCAAATAACATATTGAAATTCGTGATTTGGAAGTACCGGAAGTCGGCGATAACGATGTGCTGGTACAAAATTTATATTCAAGTATATGTGGTACGGACGTGGCAGTATATACACATGGTCAAAATACGGGACACAAGGTTGATGTGGGTGGTGAATTTGGACATGAAACTGTATCAGTAGTGGTTAAAACAGGGAGAAATGTCACTGATTTTAAAGTTGGAGACAGAGTGTATCCGTATCCGCTATATGCGAAGGATGATACAAAACGTGCGGGTACTATCGGAGGATTTTCGGAATATATTTTAATTCCAAATGCCAGAAAAAATCACTCGCTTTATTCTGTTGATGAACGTATATCAGACAGGCTTGCAAGTCTTATTGAACCGTTTACGGTTGGATGCAGGGCTGCCAGACGAGGCATGATTCCGTGTGGAAAAAATAAATATATTGCAGGACAGAATGCGGTCGTGTTCGGGTGTGGAACCATAGGCATTGCAGCCGCAGTAGCATTTAAACATTTTGGAATGGAAAAAGTTATGGTCTGCGATAACTCGGATTTCAGACTGGGCTTAGCGGCAAATCTTGGATTTGAAACATGTAGTGCTATAAAAGAGAATTTTGAATCTAAGGCAAAGGAGTACTTTGGTACGGCTCCGTCACTTAGCGGTGCCACGGCAGATATAGATTGTTGGCTTGATGCCGCAGGTGCTGAGAGCATTCTTGATAATTTTCTTAAGCAGGGAAAAATAGAAAGTCGTTTTGTTTCGGTAGCAGTAAATAATGCTCCGTGCAACATTAACCTTTTGCATATGACATATGCTCAGCAGAGCATTATAGGATCAGGAGGTTACATGCCACAGGATGTATGGGATGTTCAGGAGATTATGACTTGTGGCAGGTGGAACTTAGAGAAAATCATTACTCATGAGTTTTCACTAGATGAACTGGATACGGCAATTCGCACAGCAGGAGATGTTATGTCGGCCGGAAATGTTGTGATAAAGATGAAGTGAAAATTTGCTCCAGAGATATATTTTTATATCACTTGACATATTTATTAATATGTTGCACAATAAAGGAATAACCAATAAACTAGATGCATGGCTGGCATTTTTAGCGTCTGATTTACCGGAGGATATTAATGACAAATTAGAAGAGTCATTTCACGGAAATGGTGATTTTGATAAAACGGCTTATGATAAAAAATGTAAGGAATTTTTTGAAAATGATGTGTGGAGGGAACATGCAAAAGATTCTGTTATCATAAATTATCTGGTGGAAATCGGCAATTTCGTACACCTTCATTATGATGCTGTGGATAAAATGTTTTATACTTATTATGACGCAGATAAAATCTATGATGATACGGAGACAGAACGGCTTGAAAATCTTATCCGGGCAAGAAATTTTTCAAAATCCCATTACGGTGTTGTTACAGATAAAAGACCGTTGTACATATTAAAGTATGGTTTTGGTATACGAAAGCTTGCGGGAGTCAAAATATACGAAAAATATGATATGTACGGAAGTGATGGTGTTTTAAATTTACCAAAGTATATAGATTATCTGTTTACAATATCGACAAAGGATTTTGAAGGTTATGATAGTGAGGTGTATGAATATAAGTTTAATGACGGCAATATTCTCAGATATAAATTTGAGTATAAGAATGACAACGAAGATTTAAAGAAATCTGTCAGACAGTGTATTGAAAAGTGGCTTGTGCCGCTGGAGCTTACATCAAATATAAGAAGCCGAATCATTGACGCAATTTTGATAGGACAGGATGAAATCAGCAGTCTGGATTCGTATGGCAGATTTGGGGTAGTATCACAGGAATTGGAAAATGAAGTTATGAAGAAGTATTCGGAGGAGAGTGTTACCATCGGATGGCTTACCAGCGAGCATAGCTGTTTTAATGCACAGCCTGTTGTATTGGGCGAAAGCGGAACTCTTTATATTAAGGCGGCTTTAAGCAAGGTGGTTTCAGGAAAATCTATAAAGGATGTAATGAAATATTATAGTCCGATTTCAAAGTTTGAAAAGGTAAAGGTATACTCAAATATTCTTGCCTGGTCACGATTTGAGAACAATTTTGATTACAGTTTTGAAGCCGGTGATTATGAAGATAAGGATTCGTTGGCAAATTATTTTGGAACATGCAGATTTAAATAACAAAAATACAGGAGGTATCAGATGTACAGAATAATAGGCTTGTTAGTAGCACTGATTTTGGGAGTAAATGTTTTTGCAGGCGGTGGAAATATTGACAATGTTAAAACGCATGAGGTGGATTCAGAAGTATATTCTAAGAAAGAGATTGATGAAGCCGTAAATATAATAGAGAAAGAATTTAAACACAACTGGAGTGGATGTACATTAACAGAGATATACTATGCAGGAGACGATTATATAAGTGAATATCAGGATTGGGCAGACAGGAAAAATGCAGATGAGGTTATAGTACTTTTATCTTCATTTGATGTTGATTCATCAGGTGGTGATGGCACATTAAATCCTGACAGTACATATGATGACTGGATGTGGATTTTGGTCAGAACAAATGGTGGAAGATGGAAGCATGTGGATCATGGCTATTAATATGAGAGAATCAAAATTTAGGATTACCGTTAATGACAGCGTTTTTAGTACAAAAGGTGCCGGATTACATAGGGGATTTCGGAGCAGTTGAAGACGATGAAGGATGTCCTCACATATGGATGAAAAAACAATTATAATAAAACACTGTCCATTTGGCTAGTTGACAACAAAACTACGATTATTTTATAATTCATAATTCAGGGGGCAAAAGTCTCTGTGGGAATTAGCCGATACTTAAATATTAGCGGAACCTTACTGCATTTACAATGTCCTGTGTAAATTTATAGGCTGCATAAGCGACATTCTGAGCGTTGCAACCTAAAAATTGCACAGGTTTTTTATAAAGGGAAAGTTTCGCAAATATTTTATAATAATTATTATACAAGGAGAGAAAATATGAGAAAGATATGGATAGGGCTGTGCATAATATGTCTTGGTCTGGCAGTATACGGTGGAGTATATGACCATCTGACGGGACAGTTCAACGATGATTCAATCACAGTTATAGTATTTTTTGTTTTACTGGCCGGAATTTTTGGATTTCTTACATGGCTGTGGAGTGGAAAAAGTCCTGTGGAACGTACAGTTGAGCAGGCGGCGGCAGTAGTCGAGGACATAAAAGAAAAAAATGAAGCGTATGAAGAATATTCCCCTGAAATCAAAATGCGAGTATGGAAATTCAGAATTATCGGTGCGCTGATAGTAGCATTCAGCATATGGATATGGGTCAAAGGAAATTGGAATGATGTACCGGTATCCATTGGAACAGTTGTACTGATAATAGGTATTGCCATATTTATGATGGGTTCACCGGAAGACTACAATTCGATGACGGATGTCGGAGCAATGATTCCGATGGATAAGCCGAGAAAAATAGAAGAATTTTATGAAGCATATAAGAATGTGAATACACCGCTTGGTTCGGGATGGCTTGGAAAATTTATAACATCTCCATACACGTCACTTATATTCGGACCGGATATTCAGGGCAGATATGTGTATTTCTGGCTTACGGGAGACGGAAATATAGGCTATATAGGATATTCGTTTATTGAGGATTTTATAAAAGAGAGAATAAATCAGCCATTGATACCGCCAAAAAAAGATTTTGGGGAAGATACGGCAGAATATATTTGTGTAAATTCCGACATATTTATGTTCCAGAGCTGGCTTAAAGATAGTATGAATAATTTCGTAAAGACAGGTGAAGTGCTTCCATTTGAAGGAAGTGATCCGTCTGAAGTGTATGTATTTTCAGAAGATTTTAAGCTTACGGGACAGCGTTTTGAATTGCGGGATAAAGATGAAAATGTGATATATGAGATTGAAGGAGAAATGCCGCTTATAAATCTCAGAATATTCGATAACAGTCATACTGAGATATTTAAAATGACAAAAGAAATAGGTCATGCATTAACTACATACCGGTTTTATTACAAAGGTGAGCCTTACGGTGTGTTGGAGGAACAATTTGCACTGGTAAGAGATAAGTTTGCCATGGATATAAAGGAAGGAAGGCTCGAACTTATAGAATATGCCGGAACTATAGGACGAAATTTCAAGGTTACGTTAAATGACAGAATGTTGGGTACGATTATGGAAAATCTTGAATTCACATTACATAATGTTGTATTTGATAATTCAGTTATCATAGCATATGATAAAGAATATCTTCCGATACTTACAGCCATGGCGGTAATGGTAGCAAGAGAGCTGGCAAGGGATGAAGAATCATCATAAAAAATATTGACAACTAAATAATTATGTGTCATAATTCATTCTCAAATAGAGGCAGAAAAGGCAGTAATTACAATGGCGTAATAGCAATTGTAGTTGCTGCTTTTTTTGTACATAAGCAGATTATCAGAAAGGAGCAGAGGACATGGGCATATTGGTTATTATAAAACAAATGCTTGTAATAGGTATTCTTGTTATGACAGGTTATACCCTGTATAAATTAAAGATTAAGGAATGTCTTGAATTTGCGATGGATGGCTGTTTATCAAAATTTGCAGATATAGCAAGGGCAATAGAGGTGGCAGATGAAACGACAGACGATGAGACCGCTGCAAAGAAATTCTTTGCTGAACTTGAAAAACTCTGTAATACCCTTGAGATTCCGACACTCGAAAAATACGGAATACCAAAAGACGAATTTGACAGAGTGACAGAAAAAATGGCATCAGATGCCATGGCAAGCGGAAGTCCGTCAAACACAATAAAAGAAGTGACAGAAAAAGACATAATAGAAATATACAAAAAATTGTGGTAAAACCACGGACAAGAAAGGGCTGTTCAAAAGAACAGCCCTTTCTTGCAAATAATACTTTAGTATATACTATGCCTTGTGCAAATCTATAGAAATAAAGGAGGAAAAATCAATGTACAAATGTAATGAAGACAGAATGAAAGATAAAATAAACACATTTAGCAGGTTTGGAGCCACGGGAAATGGGGGAATAACAAGATATTCCCTTTCTGAAGAGGCACTTCAGGCAAGGGCAGAATTTAAAAAGCGAATGGAAAAGACAGGCGCTGTCATAGAAATAGATGATGTCGGAAATATATATGCAACATTGGAGGGAACAGATAAGAATGCAAAACGTATAGTTATGGGTTCTCATGCAGATTCGGTAAAAAATGGTGGAAATTATGATGGAATACTTGGTGTAATATCGGCCATGGAAGTGTTAGAAACTATTGCGGAGAAGAAGATACCACATAAACATCCTATAGCAGCCATGATATGGACAAATGAGGAAGGTTCGCTGTATCCGCCTGCGATGATGTGTTCAGGAATAGTTTGTAATGATTATATGCCGGAGGACATTAAACATAATTTTGAATATGATAAGATGATGAATTCGGTAAGTATTGAAGACAGAACAACAACTTTTGGAGAGGCATTGGAAAAGTCAGGGTATAAGGGAAATAAATCATACAGATTAAGCCGTGAGAATGCATTATGTATGTTTGAAACACATATAGAGCAGGGACCGATACTTGAAGAGGCCGGAAATGAGATAGGAGTTGTAGACTGTGTTCTTGGAATGTTTAACCAGCGTATTAAATTTTATGGTCAGACGGTTCATGCAGGTACATTTCCTATGAATAAACGTAAAGATGCCTTTTTTGCAGCGGCACAGGCAATTCTTTATTTACATGAAGAGATTGATAAACTCGGTATAAAAGATCTGGTATATACTACGGGAGAAGTAGTATGCCATGAGTGGGCAGGACATGATGCACAGTTCGTTTCATATATGATACCTACCACAATGATATTTGTACAGTCAAAGAATGGACTATCCCACTGTGAAGAGGAATATTCAGATCCTAAACACTGCACGGATGGTGCAACGGTAATGCTAAATTCCGTGTTAAAAGCGGATGTTTCAGAGTGATAAATTCCTTCCAATAATCTGATGACAATATTAGAAAATGTGGTAAAATAAATATATAAAGATGTCATACGGTTTGCTCCGTGCATTGCTTAGGGGAAGCGGCATTTAATAAGACAGTCAAAGGATAAATATGGAAAAGAGGACACGGATGAAAAATAAAAATGGAATAACTATATCGTTGATAACAGCATTACTAATCATTGTAAATCTGGCAGGAAAATGGATGGCACAAACGCTGTCGCTGCCGGTATGGCTGGATTCGGTGGGAACCGTTGCAATGGGATATTATTCAGGACCGTACTGTGCAGCGGTAGTCGGGTTTGCCAGTAATATTGTATACGGAACATTTGTGGATGCACAGGCTGTATATTCACTTGTGGGGATTGCAATAGGAATTATTGTAGGAATTTTGTCAAAGAAGAAAATGTTTTCAAGTGCATTTGGGGCAATGTCATTAGCAATGATACTTGCGATTGTATGTACTACATTTTCATGTTTTTTAAATATAGCTTTTTATCACGGAATGACAGGGACTGTCTGGGGAGACCAGATATGTGAAATGTACAGTTCATTCGGTGTTAAGCGGGTTATATCTTATATTATAGGACAATTTTATATTGAATTTCTGGATAAAATCATTACAGTAATGTTTATATATGTCATTACAAGGATGGTTGTTGCATATAAGAAGGTAATACTTAAAAAGGCAAATATTATTATAATGATTCTGCTTACGGGGGCGATGACATTTGGTGTCACAGGGTATAATGTTATGGCTGATGAGGAAGCAGAAGACTATGGGGCATATACACAGTCAACATATGATGGTGTGGAAGGATTATCGGCAGGCGAGCCAAATGCCATAGAGCAGACAAAGGATGGTGTACTGTGGATAGGTACATATGCAGGTTTGTACAGCTATGACGGAACTAAATTTGTACTTCACAGCGAGTATGAATCGATTAAAAACGTAAACGAGTTATATCTTGATGAAGAGGGCAGACTTTGGATTGGAACAAATGATAATGGGCTTTCTATAATTATTGAAGGTGAAATAATAAATGTAATAGATGATACGAACGGACTGCCTTCAAATTCAGTCAGGTGTATTAAGCGTGATTCAGAAGGAAATTATTATATAGGAACTTCAAAAGGAATCGGAATAGTGTCTTTAAATGGCGGAGTAAAGCTCATTGACACTATGGATGATGTGACTGATGCTGTAAGTATGTCTGCAGATTCAGAAGGAAATTTATTCGTAGTTACGGAAAATGGCATATTGTATGTAGTAAATGATGGAGAAGTTGTTACTACATTAAGCATAGGAGACAGTGCGGAAGTATTCAGTGCATGCTACTGGTCTGATGATTCTCTGTATGTCGGTACCACAGCGAATCATGTGAGAAAGTATAAGTACGCATCAGGAGAATTTAAACTTTTAGAAGAATATATATGCAGCAACATTTCTAATATAAATTCATTTTATAAAACTGAACAAAATGAGATGTTTGTATGTTCAGACAGCGGAGTAGGATATTTTACGGAAAACTTTGAATATATTCCGGTTAATACCAATATGTTTGACAGCTCGGTTGAAGAGATGCTTGTAGACTATCAGGGAGATTTGTGGCTTGCATCATCAAGGCTTGGGCTGTTAAAGTTATGTAAATCTTCTTTTACGGAAATTTTCTCAGAGGCAGGTCTTGAAGAAGAGGTTGTCAACTCTGTTACCAGATGGAATGACATGCTGTTATTCGGTACTGATAACGGACTTAAGGCGGTAGGTTATTCAGACAGGGCCATTGTTTCAAATGAACTGACAGAGAAATTTGAAAATATAAGAATAAGATGTCTCTTAACGGATTCAAATAAAAATCTGTGGATTGCCACCATGGGAAATGGATTTTATAAAGTAAATACAGATGATAATGAACATTACAATATGATGCAGTACTCATCCGCTAACGGTACGCCGGGAGACAGGTTCAGATGCATTATAGAACTTAAGGACGGAACCATAGTAGCAGCCGGAAATGACGGGATAGCATATGTGCAAGACGATGCCGTTGTAAAAGTTTATGATTCTGAAAGCGGTATTGTAAATGTAAAAACACTGTGTCTGTATGAATCACCGGACGGAAAGGTTTATGCAGGCTCTGATGGTGGCGGAATATCAGTATTGGATGGCGGTAAGGTAGTAAAAAGCATTAATAAATCAAACGGGCTCAGCTCGGATATTATTCTCCGTATGGTGTATGACAGGAAATCGGATGGAATCATAGTAGTTACCAGTAACGGGTTATGCTATATTGATAAGAGTGGGAAGGTATATTCGTTAAGCAAATTTCCGTATTCTAACAATTATGATGTAATAAATGACGGAAACGGTTCATCGTGGGTGCTTGGAAGTGCAGGAATATATGTTGTTGATACGGAAAATCTGATTAATAATAAAAATACCGACTATGAACTGCTGAATGAAAAAAGGGGCTTAAGAATATCACTCACGGCAAATGCATGGAATTATACAGACGAAGACGGAAATCTCTATCTGTCAGGTGATGCAGGTGTGTGCGTGGTAAATATGTATAAGTATGACCGTACCGGCAAATCATACAGAATGATACTTGACAGGGTAAATGTAGATGGAAAATATAATAAGATTAACCGTGTTGATACTTTAGAACTTGATTCTGACGCAACACGACTGGAATTTGAACCTAAGATTTTAAACTATTCGTTAAATGATCCCTACATAAGCTATTATCTTGAAGGATTTGACACACAGCCGAATGTTGTTCATTTAAGTGAACTGGAGAAAATAACATATACGAATCTGGATGCAGGAAAATATGTATTCCATATATCAGTGTTGAATGACAGAAAAACTAAGACGCTTGAGATTGGAAGTTATACCTTTGTGAAAAAGGAAGAGATGTATAAAAAGTGGTGGTTTAAGGTATATGCAATACTGGTAGCCGCACTTGCAATAGCATGGCTTAGCTGGTTTATAACAAGGTCACAGATTCAGAAGAAAATCGTTAAGCAGCAGCTTGAACTGGAATACGCAAAGAAACAGATAGAGATGGGAAATGAAACCATTATTTCCATCGCCCGTACAGTTGATGCGAAAGATCCGTATACAAGCCGGCACTCTATCAGGGTGGCACAGTATTCGGTGGCAATAGCGAAAAGATACGGTTTTGATGATGAAAGATGTGAGAATCTGAGACAGATAGCAATGCTTCATGATATTGGTAAGATAGGTATTCCCGATGCCATTCTTAACAAACCTGCAAAGCTTACTGATGAAGAATATGCTATTATGAAGACCCATGTTTTAAAAGGCGGGGAGATATTAAAAGGCTTTACGCTGATTAACAATGTGGCGGTGGGAGCATTGTATCATCATGAAAGATATGACGGTAAAGGATACTGTGCAGGTCTGAAGGGCAAGGAGATTCCTATTGAGGCGAGAATAATCGGAATTGCAGATACATTTGACGCAATGACAGGAAACAGAGTATACCGAAAAAAACTTGATATTGATTATGTAATAAATGAATTAAAAAGATGCAGTGGTACACAGTTTGATCCTGATCTGGCAGAAATTATGCTGTCATTAATTGAAGATGGAACGATTAATGTGGAAGAATTGTATCAACAGAAGGAGGACTAAGAGATGAAGAAGGCATATATTATATCTACTATCACAGCACTTATATTTATCGTTGCAGGATTTATCGTGAAAGCCACATTGTTTCCTGATAAAGAGGATAAGGTGGTCAAAGTCGGGTTTATATATGATGGAGACAGAATCACTCCTTATACGGACAATTTTATAAATGCTCAGGAAAGCATAGAAGAAAAATATGGTAAAAAAGTAGAAACTGTTGCAAAGTATAATGTAGAGGAAAATGCAGCAGAGGCAGATATACAGGAACTTGTTGATGAAGGATGCGACGTAATCATAACGGCAAGTTACGGATATGGAACCGAAGCAAAGAAATTTGCCGCTGAATATCCGGATATAGAATTTTGTCAGGCAACCTGCAGCAATGCAAATGAAGCACCTGTATATAAAAATTATCATAACTTTATGGGAACGATATATCAGGGAAGATACATAACCGGTGTGGTTGCGGGAATGAAAATAAAGGAAATGATAGATGATGGAATTATAACAGAGGAACAGGCACAGATAGGGTATGTGGGAGCTTATCCTTATCCTGAGGTTATATCAGGTTATACAGCATTTTTCATGGGAGTAAGGTCAGTGGTACCTGAGGCTGTCATGACGGTTAAATATACCAATACATGGAATAATTACACTCTTGAAAAAAAGGTTGCAAATCAGCTTATAGATATGGGATGCGTGGTAATATCCCAACACTCCGATACAAACGGACCAGCGGTTGCGTGTGAGAATGCACACGGTGACCTGCCTGTATATCATGTCGGGTACAATAAGAGTATGACAGAGATTGCACCGACAACCTCCCTTGTGAGCAGCAATCTGAATTATGAACCGTATTTCGATGCCGTTGTAGAGGCAATGCTTGAGGATAAGAGCATAGAAGATGTTGTAGATGCAGATACATATGGTCAGGATTCGGCGGCAGGTTTTGACAAAAACTGGGTGAGAGTTTTGGACCTTAACGAAGCAATAGTTGCCAAAGGAACTAAAAAGGCAGTAAAAGATAATATTAAAAAACTTATAAATGGAGATATAGATGTATTTAAGGGTGATTATACAGCAACAAATCCAAACGATAAAACAGATACCATTAGTCTGAAAAAAGGGTATAAAGAGAATGAAAAATCTTCTGCCCCTACATTTGGGTATGTGCTTGATGATGTAATAACTGTTATTGATTAATGTGAAAAGATGAATTTATTCTTGTGGGAACGATAATGCTTGCGATGATGTAAGACTTTATTATTATAAATTTAAACAATTAAAAACAGTCTGATTGCCGGAAACGGTATCTATATATTTCAAAAACAATTCTAAACAGAATATTATATTTTTTAAACTGAATATCACATGTCTATTTTTTTCATATGATGATACACTTTGTTTACGATAAAAAAGGGTGACAGACATATTGTCAAGTAGGAAACGGAGGTATTGCGTATGGAGAGCAAAAGTAAAAGCGGAGTATTGTATGAGGGAAAGATACCGGGTAAAGTAAAATATTCATTTGCTGTAGGGGCATTGGGAAAGGATTTAATATATGGTATGATAGCTACCTTTTCCATGATTTACTTTACAGATATTATTAAGGTATCACCGGCATTTATAGGAGCCATGTTTTTTGTAGCCAAGATATGGGATGCATTTAATGATTTATTCATGGGAATGATTGTAGACAATACGAGAAGCAGATTCGGAAAGTTTGTTCCATGGCTGGTTATTGGAACATTAATTAATTCTTTTGTATTTGTGACCGTATTTACTGATTTTCATTTATCGGGAGCGGGATTGTGTGTATTTGCCACGGTTGTGTATATTCTTTGGGGTATGACATACACCATAATGGATATTCCATATTGGTCAATTATTCCAAATCTTACATCTGATTCAAAGGAACGTGAAGTTGTATCTGTTCTGCCGAGAATATTTGCAAGTATTGGACAGTCACTTATTATTGCTGGGTTTGGTGTACAGATTATTAAAGGGTTAGGTGGAGGATATAACGGATATCACAGATTTGCACTTATTATTGCTGCTGTATTCATATTTACCATGGCAATATGTGTTATAAATCTTCCTAAGGTTCAGCAGGATACAGACAAAAAAGAAAAAATGAAATTTAAAGATATATTTACGGTTATAAGAAAAAATGACCAGCTCAGATGGGCAGTATTATTAATACTTCTGTATAATGTAGCTATTCAGTTTATCATGGGTGTTGCAACTTATTATTTCAGCTATGTATGTAATAATGTGGGAATGTTATCTGCATTTATGATAAGTGCCTCAGTTGCAGAAGTTGTCGGATTAATAATATTTCCACAGGTAACTAAATTATTGTCAAGAAAAAAAGCATTCATGTTTGCATGTGCACTTCCACCGGTAGGACTTATATTACTATTGATTGTAGGAATAGTATGTCCGACAAATATAGTACTTACTGCTATTGCAGGTGTAATTGTTAAAACAGGAACGGGACTTGAACTCGGATGTGCAACTGTATTTCTTGCAGACGTAGTTGATTATGGAGAATATATTCTGGGTACGAGAAATGAAGGCGTTGTATTTTCATTACAGACACTGATAGTTAAATTTACGGCAGCACTTACATCATTGTCAATCGGTTTTGTACTTAGCATGACAGGCTATGTTCCAAATGTCGTGCAGTCTCTTGCAACACAGAATTCCATTCGTGTTCTTATGTGTGTAGTTCCTTCACTGGGAGTGGTATTTGCCTATGTTGTATATAAATTTAAATACAAGCTCAATGATGAATTTATGAAGAAGGTTGTAGATAAAATTTCAGGAAAAACATGTGAATAAGATTAGTAAAACATCAGAAGTATTCAAAATGGAGGTTTATATGAACAGTACAGAAATTATTAAGGCAATAAATGAAGACAGATACATTAAAGATTTTGAGAGATTATATGGAGATGATAAAGATGTGTTAGAAGCACAAAAGAACAGATATATTCAGGCGGTTAAGAGTTTTGAGGAGCTGTATCCGGGAAGTGGTTCACTGAGTATATTTTCAGCACCCGGAAGAACAGAGGTGTGTGGAAATCATACAGACCATCAGCATGGATGTGTTCTTGCAGCAGCGGTAAATGTTGATGCTATTGCTGTAGTTTCATTTCATAATGACAGGGTTGTGAGGTTACAATCAGTGGGATATGAACAGGAGTATATTGATCTTACGGACCTTAATATTCGTGCAGATGAAGAAGGAACTACAGGAGCACTTATAAGAGGTATGGTTGCACAGTTTGCCGATATGGGGGTGGAAGTTGGAGGATTTAATGCATTTGTGACTTCAGAGGTTTTGTCAGGAAGCGGACTTTCATCATCGGCAGCTTTTGAAGTGCTGATTGGAAACATTATAGACAGGCACTATAATAATGGAAATGCCGGAGCCGTTAAGATAGCCAAAATGGGACAGTTTGCAGAAAATAAGTATTTTGGCAAGGAAAGCGGATTGATGGATCAGATGGTCTCTTCTGTAGGAGGATTTGTATTTATAGATTTTAAGGATACCATAAATCCGGTTATAGAAAAGCATGAATGTAATTTTGATGATGGAAATTTAAAACTGGTAATAACTGATACAAAAGGCAGTCATGCCGATCTTACTGATGATTATATTTCAATACCATCAGAGATGAAACTTGTGGCTGCACATTTTGGAAAGAAAGTATTAAGGGATGTACCTGAAGATAAATTTTATGCTTCATTACCGGAATTAAGAAATACATGTACAGACAGGGCAATTCTCAGAGCTGCACATTATTATGGAGATAACCGAAGAGTTGGAGAAGAAGTGGAAGCACTTGAGAATAAAAATTACAGTGAATTTTTGAGACTTGTACGTGAGTCAGGAAAATCATCAGCCGAACTGTTGCAAAATCTGTATTCGACAAAGAAACCGGCAGAACAGGCCATTCCGCTTGCACTGATGATAAGTAAACGAATTCTTGAGGATAAAGGTGCGTACAGAGTTCAGGGAGGCGGATTTGCAGGTACAATACAGGCATTTGTTCCTAAAGAACTTGTTAAAGAATATATATATGAAATGAATCTGTTATTTGGAGAGGGAAGCTGTTATATACTGAATATTCGCTCTGAGGGTGGATATCAGATAGTCTGAAAGGAGATAAAATTATGAGCAGTATATTAGTACTTGGTGGAGCAGGATATATAGGATCACATACAGTATATGAACTTATAGATGCAGGTGAAAATGTAGTAGTAGTTGATAACCTGCTTACAGGATTTCGGGAGGCGGTTCATCCTGATGCAACATTTTATAAAGGAGATATAAGAGACCGAAAATTTATGGATTCCGTATTTGAAAAGGAGGATATAGATGGTGTTATACATTTTGCCGCAAGTTCACAGGTAGGAGAAAGTATGAAAAATCCTTTAAAATATTATAATAACAATTTGTGTGGAACAGAGGTGCTTTTAGAGAGTATGGTTGCACATGGAATAGATAAGATAGTATTTTCATCTACTGCAGCAACATATGGGGAACCGGAGAGTATCCCTATACTTGAAACTGACAGAACATTGCCGACAAACTGCTATGGTGAAACAAAACTTTCAATGGAGAAGATGTTTAAGTGGACATCAATGGCACATAATTTAAGATTTGTGTCATTAAGATATTTTAATGCATGTGGAGCACATCCGAACGGAAAGATAGGAGAAGCCCATAACCCGGAGACACATCTCATACCTTTGATATTGCAGGTTCCTAATAATCAAAGAGAATATATATCTATATTTGGTACTGACTATGATACAAAGGATGGAACATGTATCAGGGATTATATACATGTAAATGACCTTGCACAGGCACATATACTTGCAATGAAATATCTGAGAAACGGTGGAGACAGCAATATTTTTAATCTTGGAAACGGAGTCGGTTTTTCTGTTAAGGAGGTTATAGATACAGCAAGAAAAGTTACAGGTCATGATATTCCTGCTAAAGAAGAAGAAAGACGTGCGGGAGACCCGTCTACGCTTATAGCATCAAGTGAAAAAGCTAAGCGTGTTCTGGGATGGAATCCGAAATATGCAGATATAGAAGTAATTATAAAGACTGCATGGGAATGGCATATGTCACATCCATATGGATATGGAACTTCTAAATAAAGGAGGAGACGGATATGATAGGTAAATTAATATCAGAGCTGGTTTTATATGGAGTGAAAAACGGACTTGTGTATGACGAGGATAAGGTGTATGTGACAAACAGACTGTTAGAATTATTTGATGTATGTGAGTATGAAGAAAGTCTGGAGCATGAAGAGAGAAATCTTGTGGATATTCTTAATGAAATGCTTGATTATGCTTATGAAAAAGGAATTCTAAAAGAAAATACACCGGCAATGAGAGATTTGTTTGATACAAAAATCATGGGCATGATTACGCCGTCTCCTTATGTCGTAAGAAAAAACTTTGAAACAATATATAAAATTAATCCGAAACTGGCAACAGATTATTATTATCAGTTCAGCCAAAAAACAAATTATATTCGTACAGACAGAATTGCTAAGGATGAAAAGTGGGTTGTAAATACAGAATACGGACCTATTGATATAACTATAAATCTGTCAAAGCCGGAGAAAGACCCTAAGGATATAGCTATGGCGGGAAAAATAAAAAAGTCCGGATATCCGAGCTGCCTGCTTTGTATGGAAAATGAGGGATTTGCCGGAAATATTTCTCATCCTGCCAGACAAAATCACAGAATAATTCCATTACGGCTTGGAGGTGAGGAGTATTTTCTTCAATATTCACCATATGTTTATTATAATGAACATTGTATTATATTAAATAAAAAACATATTCCTATGAAAATAGATGCAGCAACTTTTAGAAAACTGCTTGAATTTGTTAAAATGTTTCCGCATTATACGGCAGGCTCTAACGCAGATCTTCCTATAGTTGGAGGTTCTATACTCAGTCATGACCATTTTCAGGGTGGGGGATATACATTTGCAATGGCAAAAGCTGCATATGATTTTACATTCAACATGAAAGGGTTTGAATGTGTGAAAGCAGGGGTAATCAAATGGCCGATGTCTGTTATAAGACTACAGGGAAAAAGGATTGATGATGTGGTAAATGCGGCTGCTCATATTCTTGAATGCTGGAGAAATTATACGGATGAAGGAGCATTTATATACAGTGAAACAGATGGAATAAGGCATAGTACAATTACACCTATTGCACGAATGAGAGGAAATTTATATGAACTTGATCTTGTGCTGAGAAATAATATTACAACGCCTGAATGCCCGTGGGGCGTGTATCATCCTTCAGCAGATCTGCATCATATAAAAAAGGAGAATATAGGGCTGATAGAGGTTATGGGATTAGCAGTTCTTCCTTCAAGATTAAAAAAAGAGATGGAAATACTTGAAGATGCAATACTGACCGGAAAAAATATAAGAGAAAATGAAAGTATAAAAAAACACGCAGACTGGGTAGATGAGTGGATAGGAAATTATAATATTACAAATGAAAATATTCACCATATAGTTCAGGAGGAAATAGGCAGAGTTTTTATAAAAGTTCTCGAGTGTGCAGGTGTTTATAAGAGAACCGATGAAGGAATGAATGCATTTAGACGTTTTATAGATATTTTGTAGGAGTGAATACTGTATGACAGATGTTAAAATAAAAGAAGAAAGAAAAAATGGAATTAAGTTCTTTACTATCTCTGATAAAAAACTTAAAATAGTAGTAACCAATATAGGATGCAGGGTTGTATCAATATATTGTCCGGATAAGACTGGGAAAATGTCAGACGTTATTCTGGGATTGAAAAATATAGATGATTATGTAGATGACCCTGCATATATGGGAGCAATTGTCGGAAGGGTCGCTAACCGTATAGGAAATGCTGCTTTTAAATTGAATGGAAAGATATATAATCTTGCGGCAAATAACGGAAAGAATTCCCTGCATGGTGGCACAGTAGGATTTGACAAGAAAATATTTGACTATGAATTTATTGAAAATGGTATAAGATTCAGTTACTTTTCTGAGGATGGGGAAGAAGGATATCCGGGAAATCTGACGGTTAATATTGAGTATACGGTTGATAATAATGAGTTTATTATCAGTTACTACGCAAAGAGTGATGCAGACACAATTGTTAATCTTACAAACCATATGTATTTCAATTTGTCCGATGTGCAGGATAGTATTTTAAATCACTATCTCAGAATAGATGCAGATAAGGTTGGATGCATAGATAACGAATGTCTTGCAAACGGTGAATTAATGGGTGTTGTGGGGACTCCGTTTGATTTTAGGATTTCAAAGCAGATAGGCAGGGATATTAACTGTGATAATATTCAGCTGGTTAATGCAAAAGGATATGATCATCCGTTTATTCTTAATGGGGATGAAAATCAGATATGTCTGGAAGATGTGGAATCAGGCAGAAAACTTACCATTAGTACTAATGCACCGGCAGTTCAGTTATATACAGGTAACTATTTGTCAGGCGGATGTGTGGGAAAGCATGGATGCCCATACAGGGACTTTGAAGGAGTGGCATTGGAAACAGAGTATATGCCAAATTCCATAAATACAGAAGAAAATCCTGCTGTTTTACTTAGGGCAGGCGAAATCTATAAAATTCAGACCGGATATAAGTTTGGACTTATATAAATGATAGGAGAGAGTTGAGTGAGAAAATTTACTATTATTTTGGCTGATGATGAACAACAGATATTGTTAGGAATGAAAAAGGGTATCGATTGGGATACCCTTGGTTTCGTTGTGGCAGGAATAGCCGGAAATGGAAAGGAAGCACTTGAACTTGTAGAGCATACGCATGCTGATTTATTAATAAGTGATATAAAAATGCCATTTATGGACGGTTTAGAGTTATCTGAAATTATACATGAAAAATGTATGAATACAAAAATTATTCTGTTTTCAGGATGGGGAGATTTTGAATATGCAAGAAAGGCTATAAGTTATGGTGTTTCGGAGTATGTAATGAAACCAATAGATTTCGAAAACATGAAGAAGCTTTTGCAGGATATGCACGAGCGTCTCGAAAAAGAATATGATGATAAAATTAACCGACAAAGGCTTGAAGAAATTTACAGAGAAAGTCAGCCGCTGTTAAGACAGCAGTTTTTTTCACAACTTGTAACAGGAACAATAAATTTATCAGATTTGAAACAGAGAACAGAAAATTTGCAATTGGATTTTTCTTATTCTGCTTATAATATGGTGGCAATAAAAATAAAAAATGAGGGAAAGACAGATGTGCTTTCTGAGTTGTCAATAAAGGAGACAATAAGGGAAGCTCTGGAAAGAATAGCAACTGTATATGAATTTGGAATGTATGATTGTGAGATTTATCTTCTGTGTCAGAGACATAATAATTATATAGATAAAATTGCAAGGATTATTGAAGAAACAGCAGTGTTAATACAAAAAATATTTTCTGCATCCGTATCATGTGGTATAGGAAAAGATTGCAGCGAGATATGTGAAATTCAAAGTCTGTACAAGCAGACAATGGAAGCATTGGAATATAATCTGGCTGAAAAAGATGAGTGTTACACATATTATAATGATATTTTGCCGACAGACAAAAATGTCAGCGATTGGACAGAGGAAGCGGGGGCAATTGAAAAGATAATCACGGGTTGTACTGAGGATGAATTGAGAGGTGAAATCGATAAAATTCTGGTAAAACTTCATAGTGCACATTATAGTATAAGTGAGTATCAGATTGTAATATTGGAAATTTTATTTGCTATTTCCCGCCTGTATAAAAAGTATCAGATAACTATGGATGAAGAACTGGCAGGATCAAAAAAAATGGCTGTAAAAATTCTTTCTATTAACACAGGAGAAGAACTGGATAACTGGTTATTTAACTATTGCAACTTCATACGGTCACTGATTCAGAAAAAACAGATAGATAATAATATTGTCCTTGCGGAACAGACAAAATTATACGTGAGTAAACATTTTATGAATCCTGATTTATCAGTGGAAATGATGTGTGATGAACTGCACGTCAGCCCGTCTCATTTTTCAAAAGTTTTTAAGCAGGAGACAGGGATGACATTTATAAATTATCTGACAGGTATACGGATGGAAGAGGCAAAAAGACTGCTGGATAAAACAGATTACAAGAGTCATGTTATAGGTGAAATGGTAGGATATCCTGAGCCGAATTATTTTAGTTATGTTTTTAAGAAGAATTGCGGTGTATCACCGGTAAAGTACAGAAAACAATGAAATATTAAAAAGGAATTAATATTATTATGAAAAGAAGAAAACTTAGTATAAGAATACTGCTTCCGTTAGTTATGTCAATTGCCATAGCTTTATGCATTATTACATGTTTATTTATGTTTTCGCGATACCTGCTTCAATATATAGAGTATAGTGCCGAAAGGGAAGTGGAGAGGCAAAAGGAAGCATTAGCCCTGGGAATAGAACGTGAAGTGGAAAGAATGAATGATATAGTAAACAATATATATTATCAGAATATTAAAAGTAAAGATTTCAAATATTTTACCGGGGAACTTGATAATTATATTGAGGATAATACAGACATAATATATGGGATAGAGATATTCGATATGGAAGGTGATAACGTATGGTCGTCTTCGGGGGAAAAATGTGAAAATATAAAGAGTGAAGGATGGTACAATGATACTCTGACAGGTATAGAAACCATACATTTTGGAAATGAAGAAGTTGTCTATGATGCAGATGTAAGGAAAGTAGTACCTGCAGCAAGATATATAGAATATTCAGGTGACGGTAGTATCAATCAGGGGATATTGTGTGTAGAGTTTTATTCAGATTCCATAGATTCTGTTATTGACAGTTATGGAAGCACATATTCTGAATATTGTTATATGACAGATGAAAATGATGATATTATTTATCATCCGTTTAACCGGGCTATAGAATCACACATATATGAAGAGAAGACTATAAAAGATATAAATAATATATCCGGATATAATATTATTAATTATTTGAATAAAAAATGGATAATAGAGAAACAGCAGATTGGATATACCGGATGGAAGATTATTGTGGTGAATTCATTGTCAGATATCAGAAATAACAGCCTGAATATATTTTATATATTATGGATGATTCTTTTGCTGGTTGGCATGTTTTTAATTGTGTTGGATATTATATTGTTCAGAAAATTTACTAATCCCATATATAAACTTCTTCATACAATGGAAGAATTTGGAAGAGGAAATTATGAGATTAAGGCTGATGAGGGTGGAACAGGTGAGCTTAATAATCTCAGTTGTCAGTTTAACATCATGGCAGATAAACTTCATCAGCAAATGGATGAGATAAGAAAGAATGAACATGAGAAACGTAAAATGGAGAAAAAGCTGTTGCAATCACAGATTAATCCGCATTTTTTATATAATACTCTTGATTCTGTTATATGGATGATAGAAAGTGGAGAATATAGTGGCGCTGAAGAAATGGTTTCACTTCTTGCAAAATTTTTCAGAGTATCATTAAGTCGTGGGGATGATATTATATCTTTGGAAAAGGAGCTTGAGCATGCAACGAGTTATCTTGCAATACAGAATATAAGGTTTAAGGATAAGTTTGAATTTAATGTAGATGCTGATAAAAGATTACTGTGTTATATGTGTCCGAAACTGGTTATACAGCCATTGCTTGAAAATGCTATTTATCATGGGATGGACGGAAAATATGATGATGGTGAGATAAGTATCAATATATATGAAAAAAATAAAAAAATATATATTGATGTTGTTGATAATGGACTCGGAATGTCGGCAGAACAGGTAGATTATATTATGCATAATAAGGTTGTGTCAGGTAAAAGAGGTTCAGGAATAGGTGTAAAAAACGTGGATGAGAGAATAAAACTTATATATGGTGATGAATATGGTGTTGAGATAATCAGTGAGCCTGATGAAGGAACAACTGCCAGAATAATTATTCCCGAAATGGAGGAAATTGATGATAAATAATCGGAAAAAATATATACTGGTATTATTGTTGATAGTAATTATTGCGGCATTATCAATAAGACTGATGTCAACTGATACTGATGAAAAAACAAAAAGTACGGTAGCAGTTATACTTCCGGAACAGGTCGAAAAAGGAATTTCAAGAATTATGGATGGAATGCATGATTTTGCCATTAACAATGATGTTGAGTTAGATGTTATATATAAAAAATATATAACAGAAAAAGAAATGGAAAATATACTGGATAAAGAAAATAAGAATAATGTAATAGGAATTATAGCGGTATATCCTGAAAAATATCTGAGTATTACAGATGGATACGAGTTTGAAAATAACAATCTGATTGCTGTTTCAAATGTAATGAATGACAAGTTCAGATACAGTATAGGTTATGACAGAGAAAAAGTGAATGCAGATGATATCTGTAAAGACTTACCGTTAGAAAGACAGGATATTAATGATGTTTTGAACGGAAGTGTAAAAATGATATATGCAGGAAACACATATGAGCTGGGTTACAGGAGTATATCTGCGATTTATGAAAATCATAAGGGGAATTATATTTCAGATATAAAAATTGATTATATAAAAATTGATGCTGATATGATAAATAGTGGAAAAGTGGATGCACTTTTAACAGAATAGGTGGAAAGTAATGGAAAATGATAAGAAATTAAACCGGGTTATATGGAGTCTTGTAGTAATACTGGCAATTATTCTGGTGCTGATTTTAGTTCCGCAAAATAAAAATAAATATATACATGTAGGTATAGCTGCTTATAATATGGAAGATGAGTATCTTTCAGATATGATATATGAACTTGCAAATCAAATGGATGCTTATGATTTTGGAAGCAGCAGAGTTGTTTATGAGATATTTGATGCTGAAGGAAGTGTAAGACGACAGGACAGGCAGTTACAATATATGTGTCAGCAGGAGTTTGATGTATTAATTGTTAATCTTGTAAAACCATCACTGGCAGCAAACTTTTTAAACATGGCAGCTAATAATAAGAAAAAAGTTATATTGTTTAACAGGGAAGTTGATGAGAAAGATATGTCAATCTTCGATAATATCTGGTATGTCGGAACGGATGGATATAAGGCGGGAGAAATACAGGGAAAAATGATTGTGGATGCAATTGATGGTAATATATATTCAGACAGTAATGGAAATGGTAAAATTGACTATATACTTGTCGAGGGTGAGCCTACGCATTTTGATTCCATAAGAAGAACAAAGGGATTTTTGGAATCAACCATGAATCTGCCGATGAATCAGCTGGAAGATATATCTGCTGACTGGAGCAGGGAAATGGCATGTGAGGAGTTAAAAAAACTTGACAGAGAAACAGTGACAGAGACGGAAATAGTGGTATGTAATAATGATGATATGGCATTGGGAGTGGCTGACTTTTACTCGTTAATGGATATGGAACCGCCTATAATAATTGGAATTAACAATACCGTTGAGACCGGAGAAAAGATAAAAGAAGACATTATCTATGGAACAGTTGATAATGATATTGAAAGTCAGATAGAAAGGATATGTACGGTTGTGTCATGTATAACAGATGGAAAGAAGACGGATGATAACCATGTGTGGTATAGTATACCGATAGAGGTAATCAAAAATAAATAATATCGGAATGGAGACCAGTATGAAAAATATGTGGAAAATAAAGCAGATATTTGACGGAGATTATGGGTGTGAGGAACGACAGCCTGGAGAACCGGCAAAAGTTACGGTATACCTTGAGGATGAAAATGGAAATGAAAAAGCGGTAAGAGCAGAGGATGACTGGCTTATAAAAAATAATCTTGATGAGGGCAGTATATGGCCGGAATAAAACAGCAATTTTAATATGTTTTTATGTATAAAATTATGGAAAAAAATGCATAAAAATGATAAAATATAAAAAATATTTATGCGGCGAAGGAGGAAAACAGATGAAATTTATAAAAAAAAGCTTGAAAAATAAAATTCTGTTTACAATGGTACCGTTTGTCATTCTGGCATATCTCCTTGTATTTATATTCACTTATGGAGAAGGAAAAAATGTTGTAGAAGAGAACTTCATAAATGAGATTGAGCTGTCTCAGGAGAATGTTAATAATCAGATGCATGCGGAACTTAATCAGGTGATAGGTCTGGTAAAAAATATCCAGACATCCGTGGAAAAGTCATGTAAGACATCGGAAGACATAGAGAAATATGTATTAAGCATAGCCGATGCATATCTTGATATTATTCCTAACGGAATATACTGTGGACTTGAGGATGGCACATATATTGATAAAATGTGGACTCCGGGAGATGACTGGGTCATGAAGGAAAGACCCTGGTACACGGAAGGACTTAAGGCAGATGAAGTTACATTTGGTGAGTGTTATCTTGATGCGGAAAGTGGAGAATACATAATATCAATCTATGCAAACATAAAAAATGATTCGGGTAAGGTTATAGGTGTCATATCAGCGGACATGCCGCTTACAACACTTAAAGATGCATTGGAGAAACAGGATATAGGTATTTCGGGATATGCATTTGCAATTGATGAGACATCAGGACTGATAATGGGAAACCGTGAAAATGAAGATTGGAACGGAAAAACAACGGATGATATAGACGATATTATTATCGACACGGTAAAAGATATTGTCAGTAATAAATCTTATAATAAAGTAAAAGAAGTGGGTAAATATTATATATCTGCTGATAAAATAACAGATACAAATTTTATTACCGTTATTGTTGTGCCTAAACATGATGTAGTAACAAGAGCTTCTGTAATAAAGAACGCATCATTTGTAACCATGGCACTTGGAATAGTTCTTCAGATAATAGTTCTTATTGTAGTGCTGACTATATTGATGAAACCGGTTCCGAAAATAGACAATGCCATAAATAAAATTAAGGACCTCGACCTGACTACGGTATGTGCGGTTAAATCCTCTGATGAGCTGGGACGTATAGGAAGAAATATGAATCAGCTTGATGAAAAACTGAAAGACACTATGAAGAAAATCAGGTCGGACGTGGAGCATATGGATACCCAGTCTGAGACTAATATGGAAGTGGCTGCACATTTGCAGGAATCAGCAGACACGCAGCTTGTATCAATGCAGAATCTTACAGATACTCTTGAGGGATTAAATGAGGGTATTCATGTAATCGCACAGGGGACGGACGGGCTTACAATGAATGTGTATGATACCACTCAGGCATCTTCACAGGTTAAAGATAAGATTCACAATGCTGTTTCGATGGTTGAAAACGGAAAAGTACAGGTAACTCATATGAATGAGACCATGAAGAGTATTTCAGAGGTTTCATCGGAACTTAAAGATGCAGTTAATAATGTAGCAGAGGGCATTGAAGGCATAAATAATATGGTTCAGGTTATACAGGGAATAGCCGACCAGACAAACCTTTTAGCATTAAATGCTTCCATAGAGGCTGCAAGAGCGGGTGAGGCAGGAAAAGGTTTTGCAGTTGTGGCAGAAGAAATAAGAAAGCTTGCAGAGGACTGTGGAAATTCAGCGGTTGACATAGTGGCAGTTACTACTAAGATGGACGGACTTATAGGTGTTGTTTCTGATAAGACATCACTCAGTATAGATAAGGTAAATGCAGGAGTTGAAAACGTTACAAATACATCTGATGTATTTGAACAGATTAATGGAAGCGTAACAGAGATAAGTACACTTATGGATACGGTAAATGATGCCATTGAAAATATAAGCAATGTTATAACGGATATGGCAGCCAGTGTTGAGGAACAGACTGCAAGTACCCAGGTGATAAGTGAGACATACGAACAGGTTATGAAGATATCCGAGGAATTCTCAAAAGATGGAGAAAAGGTCGTATCTGCGGGTAAAGAACTGAAAGACATTGTATCTGAGATAACAGAGGAAATCGGAAAATTCAAAATTGACTAATATGATTCAAAGACCGGCGTGGTAATCACGTCGGTTTTTTAGGTTAAAAAAAACTCTTGACAATTGTGAAAATTACGTGTATAATCCCAAAACATAAGCTTAAATCATATAAAACACATAGGAAAAATATGGGAAAGAGGTGAAGGTGAATGGCTGAGATTGAAATAAGTCATGTTTATAAAACATTTAAGACAAAAGAGGGAGAAGTACATGCGTTAAATGATGTAAGTCTTTCGATAGAAGCCGGTGACATCTTTGGAATCATTGGGATGTCAGGTGCCGGTAAGAGTACATTGGTGCGATGTATGAATTATCTTGAGACTCCTACAGAAGGAAGCGTTAGAGTACAGGGTCAGGAACTTTCAGAATTATCAAATAAGCAGCTTAGAAAAAAGCGTGAAAATATAGGAATGATATTTCAGCATTTCAATCTGCTCATGCAAAAATCAGTTATAGAAAATATCTGTTTTCCTTTATATATACAGGGCGTATCTAAGAAGAAAGCAGTGAAAAGGGCAGAGGAGCTTCTTAAAATAGTCGGATTATCAGATAAGGCTAAGGCGTATCCGTCACAGTTGTCCGGAGGACAAAAGCAGAGAGTTGCCATAGCAAGGGCACTTGCTTCAAATCCTAAAATATTGTTGTGTGATGAAGCAACCAGTGCATTGGACCCGCAGACAACATCATCCATTCTTGAACTGCTAAGAAAGATAAATCAGGACTTTGGTATTACCATAGTGATTATCACTCATCAGATGTCAGTTGTAAGAGAGATATGTAATAATGTGGCAATCATGAAAGAAGGAAAGATTGTTGAAAAGGGTGATACGATAGAAATATTTAACCATCCGAAATCAGATGTTGCAAAAGAACTGTTAAGTTCAGATGTTGACAGTCCTACAGATAAAGAAACCATTCATACAGCTTCAAATATACAGAATGGAATCAGAGTAAGAATTGTTTACTCAGAAAATTCAGCATTTGAGCCGGTTATCTCCAATATGATACTTACATTCAAAGAACCTGTTAATATACTAAAGGCTTCTACAAAGAATGTAGGCGGAGTGGCAAAGGGTGAGATGATACTTGAATTTAAAAAAGATTTTGTAGGACTTCCGGAAGTTCAGAAGTATTTCAGTGAACGAAATATAGAGATGGAAGTTGTAGATGATAAATGGAAGGAAGGTGTCATAAATGTGGAGTGAAGAAGTTGTAACGATGATTGAAAACGGAATTGTGGAAACATTATATATGACACTTGTTTCAACATTTTTCGGATATCTGTTCGGACTTCCGATGGGAGTGCTGTTATGCATTACAGATAAAGACGGACTTAAGCCGAACAGAGTTATATACAAAATACTTGATGTAATAGCAAACATTGTGCGAAGTATTCCGTTTTTGATTTTATTAATATTGTTAATTCCGTTCACCAGACTTATTCTTGGTAAAAGTTATGGTTCTACGGCAACTATAGTACCTCTGGTGGCAGCAGCCATACCTTTTATAGCCAGAATGGTAGAATCTTCATTAAAGGAAGTGAATGCCGGAGTTGTAGAAGCGGCGAGAGCCATGGGTGCCGGAACATTTAGAATTATTGTGAAGGTGCTTTTAGTCGAGGGAAGAACTTCGATAATAACAGGAGCTACCATAGCAATAGGTACTATACTCGGATACTCAGCCATGGCAGGTGCCGTAGGCGGAGGCGGACTTGGTGATATCGCAGTAAGATACGGATACTACAGATATCAGACAGATATCATGATAGTGACTGTTGTACTTCTAGTACTGACAGTTCAAATATTTCAGTCGGTTGGAATGTTTATAGCAAAACATTTAGATAAACGATAAAAAAGGAGAGATTGATTATGAAAAAAACATTGAAAAAATTATTAGCAGTAACATTAACAGGAGTAGTATTAGTAAGCTCACTTACAGCATGCGGCAAATCAGAAAGCAAAGAAAAGACGATTAAGGTTGCAGCGTCTGCAACACCTCACGCAGAGATACTAGAAAAAGTAAAACCGTTATTAGAAAAAAAAGGATACAAACTTGAGGTAAAAGTATTTGATGATTATGTACAGCCAAATGAAGTAGTAGAAAGTGGAGATTTTGATGCAAATTATTTCCAGCACATTCCATACCTTGAGAGCTTTAATGAAGAAAAGGGAACACACCTTGTAAATGCAGGCGGAATACATTATGAGCCGTTTGGAATTTATCCGGGAACAAAAAAATCACTCGATGACATTGCTGATGGAGATTCTATCGCAGTTCCAAATGATACAACAAATGAAGCAAGAGCTTTAATGCTTTTACAGGATAACGGAATCATTACATTAAAAGATGGTGCCGGACTTGAGGCAACAGTTAATGATATAGAAGAAAATCCTCACAACATCAAGATAGTAGAACTTGAGGCAGCACAGGTAGCAAGAGTTGTAGATGAAACAGCATATGTTGTATTAAACGGAAACTATGCTCTTCAGGCAGGATTCTCAGTAGGAAAAGATGCTCTTGCAAGTGAAAAGTCAGATTCAGAGGCTGCTAAAACATATGTTAATGTAATAGCAGTCAAAGAAGGAAATGAGGACAGTGATGCTATAAAGGCACTTATCGAGGTGCTCAAATCTGACAATATTAAAGATTATATTAATGAAACTTACGATGGAGCAGTTGTTCCATTTGAGGATTAATCAGTAAAATAATTTCTTTTTCCACTCTTTATAAAATATTGCAGGTGCATTGGAACGGTCACAAGCAGAGTAAGAAATTCTGCTACAGGGATGGCAATCCATGCACCTGTTATTCCTATTATTTCCGGTAATAAAATAAGTGACAGTGATATAAACACAAGTGTTCTGCAAAATGATATAATTGCGGATATTTTTCCGTTTGACAGAGCAGTGAAAAATCCCGATGACATTATATTAAGTCCGCTGAATAAAAAGCTGATGGCAAATAGTTTAAATCCTGATGCTGCCAGATTAAAAGTCTCTGCATCATCTGTGAAAACTGTCATAATAGGTGTAGATAATAATATGGCAGCTACAGCCATTACAACTGATGAAGCAGCTACAAATATAAATGAAATCTTATATATATTTTTCAGCTCTTTATGGTTCTTTGCACCGTAGTTAAATCCGGCGATAGGGCTTATACCTATCGATAATCCAAGATAAAATGCATTAAACAGGAACTGGCCGTACAAAAGTATGGTGATGGCGGCAACACCGTGTTCTCCGGCAAGGCGCATGAGAACAATGTTAAATAAAAATGTGACAATGGCATTTGAAAGCTGTGTGACCATTTCTGATGAGCCGTTATAGCATGCCTGTCCGAGTTCCTTAAATCTGAATTTGAATCTTGTAAAGCGCAGTTCGCTTTTGGAGAATATAAAAAAACATACTCCGGCGATGGCAGGTATACACTGTCCCATTCCGGTTGCGAGTGCCGCACCGGCAATGCCCATATTCAGGCATACGATAAATACATAGTCAAGAACCACATTTGTGACTCCGGCAGATATAGTAAGTATCAGTCCGAGAGACGGTTTTCCGGCTGTAACAAGGTATGACTGAAAAAGTCCCTGAAGCATACAGGCAGGTGCAAACAGTATGGTTGTTCCTAGGTAACTGCGACAGTCTGCAAGAAGTATGTCACTTGCACCGAGAAAACGTGAAATAGGTGTTAAAAAAATCAGTGTAAAAATGGAAATAATAATACTTAACGATACAGTTATCACAACAAACTGTGTCATACATTCATTTGCCTCACGCTTTCTGCCTTCGCCAAGATATTTACTTATAATGGCATTACCACCTGTAGCGAGCATGGTAGCAATGGCAATGGCTATATTTAAAACCGGAAATACAATATTTAATGAAGAAAGTGCGTTACTGCCGACAAACCTTGATATAAATATTCCGTCGGTTATAGTATACAGCGACATCAGAATCATCATTATAATAGATGGCGCCGCAAACTTCAGTAAAGAAACCGGTGTAAAGTGTTTATTTATTGAATTACTCATGATTTTAGCCTCCTGTATTAAATTGAAAACTTAGCAATCGCAATGTCGGCACGCTTCCGCTATCTTCGGTTACCAGCGGTACTAAGCGTCTATGTGAAAACTGTGTGGGACAGTATGTTTTAGATATAGACGCTAAGTGCCGGGTACCTCAGAATACCTCCGTATGCGATTGCTAAGTTTTTCAATAGAATTCAGGTGTCAAAAGTCCCTGCAGGGACTAGCCGACACTTGAATCCTGACGAAATATTATTGCGAAACTCTGTAGTAATATTACTCCAGAGTTTCGCAAATATATATATATAATGAATTATTTTACGTTGACAAGTGATAGTCTATACTATAGACTTACACCATAGTCAAGGAAATTTGAGAAATTATCTTAAAATTGTAAGTAAAAATATAAAAGTTTGGAGTATGTATGGAACGAAGTATTTATATGACAACGGGTGAGTTTGCCAAAATGGTTGGAGTTACAAAGGACACGTTGTTTCATTATGATGATATTAATCTGTTCAGTCCTGAAATCGTGGGTGAAAACGGTTACAGATATTATTCTATAAATCAGGCGGAGACATTGGATACAATATTGATTTTAAAGGATCTGGGCATGCCGTTAAAGGAAATCAGGGAATTTATAAAAAACAGAAATGCGGACAGATTCATAGAGTTATTTACGGAAAGAGAGCAGCAGATTGATAAGGAAATATTTAAATTACAGTCTATGAAAGAGTGGATTGCACAGCGAAGACAGAAGATAGAAATTGCAGCTAAGACTGATTATATGGATGTGTCAGTCAGAACATTTCAGGACAGATATTATTTATTCAGGAAAGTATCCGGAGATTTTGAAAAGGAATTTTACAAAAAAATGAGTGAACTGGTATATGAGTTTCAGACTACCGGTGCAAAGTGTAATTATGAGGTCGCATATATACAGTATGGTGAAATGGTTGAGAATCATATATATGATAGGTATGATAATATTATACTTCTATTTGAGAGAAACATGCAAAATCTTGAATGTAAAAAAATGCTCGGAGGAAATTATATAACGGCATATCATAAGGGGCATTGGGACAGTATAGGTGAGGCATATGAGAGGCTGATAAAATATAAAGAGACCAACAGACTTAAAACAGATGACATATATATAGAAAGATATGTGGTCGATAATTTTACAACAGATGATGTAAATGAATATGTGACTGAGATAACAGTTCGTATAATTGATATTTTTTGAGTTCTCTATTGACTCTACAACTGTTGTAGAGCTTATGATATTATCATATCAGGATTAAGGTGTCAAAATGCTCCACTGAAAATAAAGGATTCATAGGATATGGAAGCTCCCATCAGAAAATTTGTGACTGAAATCTGTATTCCTGTATCAGAGATCGTAAACACTGAAAAGAAGATATACTATTAAAATTAATAGTGACTTATAAATTTGATAATATCTTCTAAATCATAAGTTGATTTATTAATATGAACACGTCAAGTAAATTATATAGTTTTGAAACGGGAGGTATATTCAATGTTAAACGAATCAGTAATCAAATTATTATGGAAAGCTGATTGTTGGCGATGTTTTTCTGGAGACAACATTAAATAATATTAAAGCAAACGATGTAAAAATTGCTATCTCAGTATATGATGCACAGAACCTTGAGGGATATCAGATTAAGGGAAATGCTGAATATGTAACAGATGTAAGTCACGCATTATATGTGTGTTATCTGACAACGAAAAATTGAGATACAGTGAACTTCGCAGAGAAATGTGCAATATTACGGATGCCGTACTGGCTTCTATTTTTACCAGTGATACTAAAGATTATGATATAATTGAATGGAACGATTTGGAGAATGTGCGTTATTTTTATGATTTTTTCAAGAGACATGAAAGTGAATTTGGGTAGTTTTTTATACATAAAAAAGAAAGGATATGTATTATGGAAGGAAGTTCTGTAGCATTTATTATTTGGGAAATAGTTAGTGTATTATTTATTGTAATGGGGATTTATGATTTCAACTCAAGGAAAGAAAAAACTTTCGGATTTTGGGCGAATGCTGAAGTGGCACCCATAGAAGATGTGAAAGGTTATAATCATGCTGTGGGTATATTATGGTGCGTTTATGGTGTATTGTTTTCATTGATTGGTTTGCCATTATTATCTAAGCAGAATTCGGGCTTGATTATTATATCTATGTTAGGTGCGATGCTTATTAGTATTGCGACTATGGTGGTGTATGTAGTAGTGATTGAACCTAAATACCGCAAAAAGTAAAAAAACTATTGACTCCTACGTTGCGTAATAGCTTAGAGTATGTTTATCGGGAGGAGGAAATGACGATGATGACAGTAAATGAAGTAAGTAAATTGACGGGAGTGAGTATACGCACTCTGCAATATTATGATACTATTGGACTTTTAAAACCGGTTGAATATACCGGGGCAGGATACAGGCTGTATGACGATACATCCTTGGAAAGACTGCAGCAAATTTTACTGTTCAAGGAATTGGAATTTCCACTTAAGGAGATTAAAAGGATAATAGATGCACCTGATTTTGACAGAAATAAAGCATTAGAACAGCAAATTGAATTGCTTACTATGAAAAAAGAGCATCTTGAAAATCTTATTAATTTCGCTCGAGGAATAAAAGGAATAGGAGTGAAATATATGAATTTTAAAGTATTTGATACAAAGAAGATTGATGAGTATTCTAAACGTGCGATAGAACAGTGGGTGAATACCACAGAGTACAAAGAGTATGAAGAGAAAACAAAGAATTGGACAAAAGATGATGAAGTTAAAGTAGCAAATGAATTTATGGAAATATTTGTCGGGTTCGGGAAGATGAAGGAAATGAATCCTTCAGATGAGCAGGTTCAGGGGCAGGTCAAAAAACTTCAAGATTATATTACAGAACATTTTTATACATGTTCACCCAAAATTCTGAATGGGCTCGGAAAGATGTATGCGGGTGGAGGAGAGTTGACTGAGAATATTGACGCTGCAGGGGGAGTAGGTACTGCAGAATTTGCAGATAAAGCTATTGATATATTTTGCAATGAATAGAATGTATTATTAACACTTTATCGTAAATTGAATAAGTGAATATAAAAGAGGTGTTTTTTAGTTATTACGGTGATACAGTGTTTATGCTGTAGGGTAACTGAAAACACCTCTTATTTTTGGTGTATATTGTTTTAGTGTCTGGGACAATTCATTGCTTTCAAGAGGTTGCAGAATTTTTGATAATAAAATATAATAAATAGCAGATGTTTAAGTAAGTGAAATTTTAATCGGAATTGATAATAAACAGTAAAGGAGATATAAATATGACTCCACTTGAAATTATGAAAAGTCCCGTTGCTTATGCCAGCGGGTATGAAAAAACTCCTATCAAAGAACAGAATCGTGCAAAACAGCTTTGTTGGGAATACAATCGTACTGCTCCGTGTGAACAGGATAAACGTCATTCTATTTTGCAGGAACTGTTGGGTACTTGTACAAATATGGCCGGAATTGAACCGGATTTTCATTGTGACTATGGATTCAATATCCATATCCACGGATTAGCTGTTATTAATTATAACTGTGTTATTTTGGACACCTCTCCGGTGAACATTGGTGATGGTGCGTTTATTGCTCCGGGTGTATGTCTGGCATGTTCCGGACACGCAATTGATTCTGAACAACGCAGTCATGGTATTGGAACTTCTGCACCAATCACACTGGAAGAAAATGTCTGGATTGGTGCAAACGCTACGGTTTGTGGCGGAGTAACCATTGGCAGAGGTTCGGTAATCGGTGCCGGAAGCGTGGTGACGCATGACATTCCGGCAGGGGTTATTGCAGCAGGTGTGCCTTGTAAAGTAATTCGCACCATTACAGAAAAAGATAAGATTGCACAGTCAGAAATCTTATTCTAAGAAAAATTATTATTTTAGGAGAAAATTCAATATGTTATATATTATGCGACACGGAAAAACAGAATGGAATTCATTACATAAGCTGCAGGGAAGAACCGATATACCTCTGAATGAGGAGGGAAGATTAATGGCTTCAAGAGCATGCGAAGAGTATAAGAATTTAAACATAGACGTATGTTATTGCTCTCCGTTGAAAAGAGCTGTGGAGACAGCACAAATTGTGTTAAAAGATAGAAATATTCCGATAATTGAAGATGAACGGCTTGTAGAGATGAGTTTTGGAGAGTATGAGGGGATTGAAAACAGCTTTGCAATTCCTGACTGTCCGATTAATATTCTGTTTAAAAATCCGGAAGAATATCAGGAATCTATAGGTGGAGCAGAAACATTTGCCCAGTTATTCGCAAGAACCGGTTCATTTTTAAAGGAAATAATAGAACCTCAGTTACAGGAGGGAAAGGATATTCTTATTGTGGGACATGGTGCGATGAATTCAAGCATTATATGTCAGGTTAAAGGTTTGCCTATTGAAAAATTCTGGAGTGCCGGTCTGGAACAGTGTAAAATATTAGAATTGTAAATTAATGGAAATTGATACCGCAACACAGGATGGAATAGAGACAAAGGATGTAAAATACGGAGAAGATTGATTATGGGAGAAATAAGATACAGATACAATGTGATAAATGTGGATTCAGTATCCACATTTGCGAGGGTAACAGGAAGATATAGTAATGAATGCAGGGACGTTTATCTGGCAGTGCTTCATGGAGAAGACGGTGCCGTAAAAAGTGAATTTGACAACATGGAGCGTATTATATCTGCAATGGATGTAAACCGCAATATTATATATAAAAAAATCGAAAAGCTTCCGGTTTTAAATAACAGAGAAGATATGGAGTATTATATTAAATGTTATGATAACTGGGTAAATTCAGGAAAGTCAGAGCTTGATATAAAAGCATCATTAGATAATCATGAGCTTTCAAAAAGGCTGGGAATGGCATTATGCATGGCACTTGATGATTACAGCAGTAAAAAGCCGGGAGTAAGTGAATCTATTAAGAAGAACTTTTCGATAAAACTCATGTACTGGGCGGACACCGTATTTACAGATGATTTGAAAATGTGGAAAGAAGATTCACGGATAAAGGTGACAGTATCGAATGTTGAGAAGGAGGCGGAGGCATATTTTTGTTATATGCTGACAAGAATAGGTGCGGATGTAATCATACATTCAGGTGAAAATGTAAAGCTTCCTGATATTATAAATAAAAACGCAAAGGTTATTGATGCAAAATATGTTAAGCAGGAACCGACAGCACAGCAAAAAACGGTAACACAGACAAAACCGGTAGGAAAGTATGAAACTGTAAAAGTAGCTAAGCGGCAGGTTGAGAGAAAGGCTGAACCTGTGAATATCAGACATGAAAATCGTGAAACAAATTCCGGAGAAAAGAGTTTCGAGGAACTTGCAATGCTTGCTAAATCAGTTGTGATGATTGGCATACATGATGAGAAGGGCGAGATAGTAGGTTCGGGTTCAGGCATAATGATAGGCAGACAGGGATTTATTCTTACTAACAATCATGTTGTAAGAGATGGGGCATTTTTCAGTGTGAGGATAGAAGAAGATGAGAATGCTTATCCGACTGATGAGATTATCAAATACAATGCAGAGGTTGACATGGCAATTATAAGAATTGAGAAAGAACTTATGCCGATACCGGTGTATACAGGCGATAAAAAACTTGTCAGAGGACAGAGAGTGGTTGCCATAGGAAGTCCGCTTGGATTGTTCAATTCGGTGTCGGATGGAATTATATCAGGATTCAGAAATGTTAATGGTGTGGACATGATTCAGTTTACTGCACCTACATCCCATGGAAGTTCTGGTGGAGCTGTTCTTAATATGTATGGGGAAGTGATAGGAATGAGTACGGCAGGAATAGATAGCGGCCAGAATCTGAATCTGGCCGTTAAATATGAAGATATTAATCCGTTTATAAGAGGTTTTATATAAATAATGAATTATTTTCTGAGGCTTATGACCAGGCGGTACACTTCAGGACGTTTTTCCTTAAGGTGTTCATCTAAAAGATGACGGCGTTCCTTAAAACGTTCAGCGAGTTCAGGGTGTTCCTTTGCTATACGGTCATGAACCTCTTTTCTATGATTTTCAAGATGTTTTGCAAGAGTTTTCTCGTCTTTACCTGAAATGTTGACTATTTCTTTCAAATGTTCTTCAAGGTGTTCAAGCCACTCATCCTCATCAAGTTCTTCCATGTGCGACCAGCGTCCGTGAAGGAGATTATCAACATCACCGGTTTTCTTTAACTGTTCTATCTGTGCAATAATCTGTTTTTCAATCTGATTTTCCGTTTCGGAGCCAAATGCCCATACAAATTCCTGTACACGGTTGTCGGCACGTTTTCTTGATGCACTTCTTTCTTCATTGTCAACACCGCCTTCTAACGGGTACGGTCTTGATATTCCCATGTCTTTGAGTGCTATATGTATTGTACGTCTTACATTTCCTTCTTCTATCATATATCCGAGTCCCAGTTTGCGAAGCTGCTGGTTCAGGTCTGCAATGTGTTCTGCTATGAAGAAGCGGATATTTTTCTGTTTCAGGGATTTATATAACATTTCCAGTCCGTCGGCAGCAGTTATGTCGATACTTCCGATTCCACCTGCATCAAGTATGACAGCTTTTGTTTCAGGGGAAATATTATCTTCTATATCGCGGGTGAGTATCTGTATATTGGCAAAGAAGAGGTTGCTGCTGAAACGGTATATCAGCACACCGGATACAGGATGTATCTGGTCGCTTTCTTTCAAATCACGAAAATGTCTGTGACCGGGCTGGATTCCGAGAAAGCATCTTGCCGGTTTGGCGGTACGGATAATCATTTCAGAAAATGAGAGAATTATGCCGATAAGTACGCCGTTGATTGTTCCGAGCATCAGCACACCGAAAAATGCTCCTGCAAATATGAAACATTCAGTTTTACTTACTTTAAACAGTCTTACTGCAAGTTCAAATTCAGTCGCACCAAGCAGAGCTGAGATAACTATGGCAGTAAGTACGGGAACGGGAAGATAACCTATAAATCCTGTTCCGCAAAGCAGCACAAGTATCATGGATAATCCTGCCACGATTCCTGTAAGCTGCGTTTTTCCCTGATACTGTTCGCCCATAGCCGTGCGGGATACGGAGCCGTTCATAGGGCAGCAGCCTGTCAGTGCGGCAACAAGATTTCCCATGGAAAATGCAAGTATCTCCTGATTGTCATTTATACGGTAGCTGTTTTTCTGGGCAAAGTTATTTTCGGCAAGCAGTGTTTCAGCCATGATAACTACGGCAATGGAAAGACTCAGAGTCACACATTCCCTGATGGGAACGGCTGTGACATCGGGAAATGACCATTTTGGAAGTCCCGGTTCAACTGCTGAAAGTGTTGCAATATTCCATTTATCAAATGGAAGGAAATACGTCATAACTGCACCTGCAGCCATCAATAAAACTGCCATTGGAAACTTCGGAATAATTTTCTTTGAAATAAGCAGTATGGCTAAGGCGCATATTCCGAGTATAAGGGATGGAATATTTATATTTTTGCATGTTTTTATAATGTGTTCCGCAAGTTCTATAAATTCTCCCATACCTGTGGTTCCGCCCATAAGCTTTGGAATCTGCATAAGTATGATGGTGGTGCATATTCCGGTTATAAAACCGCCCATTACAGGAGCAGAAATGAAACTTACAAGTTTTCCGGCTTTCATTATGTAGAATGCAAACAGCCACATTGCTACAAATAGTGTAAGAACCGGAACGGCAGCCATAGCCTCAGGAGAGCCGCTTTTTATTCCAAGGGTTATTAAAGCTGAACCGACGAGAGCGGCGGGGGCAGCATCAACACCGAATATAAACTGTGGTGATGATGAGAATAGCGCAAATACAAGAATCGGAAATATGGAACCGTACAGTCCGTATACCGCCGGAAGTCCTGCAATCTGCGCATATCCCATGGAAATTGGGATAGAGACCGCCATAATAATAATGCCGGTCAGAATATCCTTTGAAAGATTACTTATATTATAATGTCTGAGTGTTTGTGCAAGATTTAAATTATTCATATTAATCTCCATTCCATGAAACCTTTACCTGTTTGCAGTAAAAAATGCCGTCATTTTATTAATTGTATCTGTACTTTCAGGCAAATCAGGATAAAAGACACTGAAAGCATGGGTGAGTTTTGGATCCTTTGGGTAGTTCAATAACTCGTGTTTTATGCCGCCGAGTGTAAGTGCTTTTTCAAAATCAAGTGTATATTTACATAAGAAGTCATTATGACTTGTTACGAGAAAACATGGCGGAAGAGAGCGTATCATTTCCTGATTTTCCGGATTTATGTATGGTGCAAATTTTCCTTTTTTATAGTCATTTCCATACAGATATTTGGGAAGAAACATACCAATCTTATCCAGACGGTTTGTATAGAACATACCGCTTATAAAACCGGCAGCCTTTATCTCTAAATCTGATGGAGTGATATTTGCCGCATCTGCCATGGAAGGGTTATTCTGTATGGCAAGTGAGTAGGCTAAAAGGCAGGCACCTCCGCTGTCACCGGCAGCATATACATGATGTATGTCACCATTGTATTTTTCAAGCAATTCTTTAATACAGTTCATGGCAAGAACAACATCATAAAACTGGTCAAATATCATGCAGTCGGGAATGAGCCGGTATTCAATGCTGAAAACCACGAATCCATTTTTACAGAGATTTGCACAAAAATATCTGTTAAATTCCTTGTCACCTATTATCAGACCGCCACCGTGTACATTTATAATGACAGGCAAAACTTCATTGTTACGGTCTTTTGGGCGGAATACATCAAGTCTGTGTGCATCACATCCATCATTGGCATATGGTATATTTGGATATTCACAGACATCATCGGGAAAAGTCATTTCCTCGTGCCGTTTGCGTGATGTTTCCTTAAAATCTTCGCGTTGTTTATAAAAAATATTCTTAATAAAATCTGACATTGCAGTCTCCTTTTATTTATATAAAACTAGGTGTTTGCGAAACTTTATCTGTACAAGACAAAGTATGTATCGCTGGGTTTCGCAATCACCTACAGATAAAAATAGGTAATTACATAGTAAATGATATCATAAATAGCTATATAAATGCAAGATTCGAGACAAAATGATATATTTCATAATTGATAACATATAAACAATATGATACACTGCATACACCTGTTATATTTGCTTGATTTTAAAAAATTCTATGCTTTTATTACCAAAATAAAAAATATGCGGCAGTGATAAATGAATACTGTAGTATGGGCATAGAAATATCGGAAGAACAGGTAAATGGAAAGGAAGTCGTTGATATGTGCAAAGCGGTTGGGGAGATAAGAGAAGAGGGAAGAATAGAAGGCGAAAGCCGTGGAAAAAGAATGGCATATCTGGATATGGGCGTAAGTGTGGAAGAAATAGCAGGAAAGCTGCATGTGACACTGGGAGAAGTAAACAGCATAATAGCTGAAATTGATATGTCCCCGGAAATTTCTAAATAAAACAATAAAAAACATTGCATAGGGAATTGTACATATAGTAAAATAAAAGGGTAACGAGAAGATGAATTTTGAAGAGACGAGAGGGCTCGGAATGGAGGTATATATGAAAAAGATGGTGATTAGCAAAGTTACGGCAGCGGTGCTGACTGTGGCAGTAACACTGGGAAGTATTCCGGATACTGCATATGCGTATGTTCAGCAGAATGAACAGTACGGACAGGCAGTTACCGTATATGATGATGAAGATGTTATCATACAGGACGGAGGAATGTTAAAGGAGGTTAATAATGATTATGAACTTAGTAAATCAGATAATTCCGACGTGGAAGGTGCAGAAAATACCATAAAAAAGGCGTGGGACGGATTTGCTGAGGAAGTTGATATATCTAAGTATAATATAAAAACATCAGATATAAGAGACGTATATTACAACATTATAAATGAAAATCCGAGATATTTTTATATAGGAAATTCATATTCATATTATCCGTCAGGGGATTATGTTAAGATTATATATATAAGGTATAAATATGATAAATCTGAGGCAAAGAAAATGGTTTCAGAATATAATGCTGCTATAGCGAATGCACTGGCAGGCATTGGAGATGACTGGTCTGAACTTGAGAAGACATTATATTTAAATGATTATCTGACAGTGAATACAGAATATGATACATCGTATAGCAATTATTCAGCTTATGATGCACTGGTAAAACATAAAGCTGTGTGTCAGGGATATGCATTGGCGTTTAACGAGCTTGCGAAGGATGCTGGTCTTAAAAGTGTTCTTTTGACATCGCAATCGTTAAATCATGCATGGAATCTGGTGAAGGTTGGAGATTCATATTATCATGTTGATACAACATGGGATGATCCTTTAAATGATTTGCTTGGACGTGCAAGACATGTGTATTTTATGAAAAGTTCGGCATATTTTAATTCAGATGACGGCGGTCATCAGGCTACAGATTGGATTATAAGCGGAGGCGTTACAAAGGAAGATGCGTCATCTTCAATATATGATAATTATATGTGGGATGCGATAGATACTTCATTTTTTAAGATTGGAGATTTATGGTATACATACAATTCTGGTCAGGGAGGTATATGTTCCCATGAATTTGACGGAAGTGATATGGTATATAAAGAACAGGTAGTAAGAACATCGGAGCTTTGGCCTGCACAGGGTGGCTATTATAGTAGTGAGCAGAAGGTTGCATGTATTAATGATGTAATCTATTATTCAACACCTGAATCGGTAATAAGTTACAATCCGGCTGATGGAACTAAGGAGACATATTATACACTTACGGATGAACAGAAGAATTCGGGATATATATATGGATTGAGAATAGATGAATATGGCAGAGTGTACATATCTATTGCAGTTATGCCTAACAGTACAGGTAAGATTGTTGAAATCGGGCAGATAGAACCGTCGCGTAAGCCAGTTGAACCGACAACGGAACCGCCGACAACAGAGCCACCTACGACGGAGCCGCCGACTACAACGGAACCGGCAACTAAGGAAGATACTACACAGACTACAGAAACAGACACTTCTGAGGGTTATAATAAATATAAAATTAAAGCAGTGGATATGAAAACTGTTGATGATGGAACAGTAAGTACAGTGGCAGACGGAAAGCCGAAGCTTATAGTATTTTTCAAAAATGGCTGTTGGAATTGTAAAAATGTCGGTGGAAGATTGTTAAGCGGAAAAGATTTTTCGGACATAGATGTTATATTTGCCGAATTCTGTGGGGCAACTAAAGATGAAGTGATTGAAGAGATAAATTCTGTATATAGCGGACTTAAAGGTGTAACCTTCTGTTATGATGCAATCAGTGCTGAATATATGAATAAGCCTGCAAGTGTTGGAGGCATGATAACCACTCCGCTTATATTGTATATAGATAAGGATAATAATGTAGTATATCACACAACAGGAAATGATAACGATATAGTAAATCATATAAACACTTATCTTGGGGTGGATGTAAATAAGACAGAGACCAGACCGATGTCTGAACAGAATGTTATATTGTCATGTTATAGTTATACATATAACGGTTCTGAGTGCAGACCGGAGGTTACGGTTAAGGATAGTGATGGAAATGTTATATCACCGGATAACTATGATGTGAAATATGAGAATAATATTGATGCAGGAACTGCAAGTGTTACAGTAACAGGTAAAAATAGTCTTGAAGGTGAAAAAACAGTATACTTTAACATTGATAAGGCGAAGTACAGCATCAGGTCTGATGTTTCGGCATATTCAATAAATGAGGGTGAAAGTTATCAGATATCAGCATGGACTGATGCTGACGGACTGAATTACTCATCAGATAATGAAAATATTGCCACGGTAGATTCAACAGGTCTGGTAAGAGGAGTATCAGAAGGAACGACAACAATAAACATAACTACTACGGACAATAAAAATTATAATAAGGCATTCAGTAGTATAACAATATCCGTAAAGAAGGCACAGTCTTCCGATGGAGAAACAGATATATCTTCATATTATATAAGTGATGTGACGGATGTATATGTTTATGACGGACAGCCGAAATTTCCGGAAGTGATAGTTACGGATGGCACAACAAAGCTTAATGCTGCTGATGATTATATACTGTCATACAGTAATAATGTGAATGCAGGAACAGCAGTTATAACAGTTACAGGAACAGGTAAATACAAAGGAACTCTTACAAAGACATTTAAAATAGAAAAAGCAGAACAGGATATTTCCGTAACTATTCAGGATAAATGCATGGAGGTAGGAACTACAGCAGATATTACCGTTAATGCCATAGGAAGCATCAGATATGTTTCAAGCAATACAGATATTGCAACGGTTTCTGATACAGGAACTGTACGGATAAATTCATCCGGTACGGTAAGAATATCAGTAATTGCATCAGGAGATGATAATCATTCTGCTGCAACAGCACTGATTGACATTGTCGCAGTGGATTGCACCGTTTCTTCAACAGATATAGCAGACGCAAATATTAATTTATCTGCTGATACATATGTATATGACGGTACAGAACACATGCCTGATGTACATGTAGAATATGAAGGAAAAATATTAGAAGAGAACAAAGATTATACACTTATGTATTCGGATAATATTAACGCAGGAACAGCTACAGTGCTTATAGCCGGCATGGGTGAATACGGTGGCTGGGCATCAAAGAATTATACTATAAACAAGGCTGAACAGACTGTTAAAGCTTCTATTGAAAAGGACAGACTTAATGTATATGACATAGCGAAGATTACAGTAGAAGGAATTGGAGATATTGAGTATACTCTCAGCAATGAAGATATTGCAGATGTTTATTCAGGATATTTTATGGCTTATGGTGAGGGTGAAGTTATCGTTACCATAACGGCGAAAGGCAATAAGAATTATAATGAGGCATCAACTACTTTGAAGGTTGTAATATCAGATTCAGATCCTGTGAGTCCGGATGAACCTGAGGAGAAACTTGATATTGAAGACTGCTTAGTAGAATTTAGTGAGGATTCATATACATATACGGGAGAGGAAATACGTCCGGATATGATTATAAAACATATAGATGATGATGGTGATGAGGAATCTCTTAATGAGGGCGAAGACTATGAGATAACTTATGAGGATAATATTAATGCAGGGTTTGCATTAGTAACGGTGAATGGTATTGGAAAATATACAGGAACACTGTATGAGACGTTTGAAATAGTTAAGGCGTTAAATACAATAAAAATCTCAAAAACAGTATATTCCGTAACAGCAAATATAAGCAAACCGGTTACATTAAGACTTGATGCATCGGCTATAGGAAAAATAAAGTATAAGACAGATAAAAAAAGTGTGAAGGTAACATCATCGGGAAAAGTAACCATAGCTAAGAAATTCTCAGGAATAGTTAAAATTATTGCAACGTCAGGAGACAGTGATAATTATTATTCAGATGAATGTGTGATTACATTAAATGTAAAACCGGCGGAGACTCAGTTTACATCTGTTAAAACGGGAAGAAAAAAGGCATATATTAAATGGAAAAAGAATGTAACAGCCACCGGCTATGAGGTACAGGTATCTGCAAACAGTAAATTTAAATCCGGTGTTGTAAAGGAAAAAATGGGAGATAACAGATATGTTTCTCTGACGCTCAGCGGATTAAAGTCAGGCAAAAAGTATTATGTCAGAATAAGGGCAATGAAAAAGGTGAAATATAATGGAAAGACTAAAACATTATATTCATCATGGAGTAAAGTAAAAAGTATAAAGGCAAAATAAAACTAAATAACAAAAAAATTAAAGTTCACTTCAAAGACTAGCCGTTTGGGGAGTGGACTTTTTTTGTGCTTGCTGATATCATTTGATAAGAAGGTATACTATTGATTTCAGAAAAATTATGAAATTTATAAAAACGAAATTGAAAAAAGGAGGAAAAAGTGTGAAGAAAAAGAAACTATTACTAAAAAAAGGAGTAAGCATAGCGCTCAGTGTGGCAATTATGGCGGGTGTTTTGCAGGAACTTCCGGCAGATTTTTTCTACAAATTTGCTAATGCGGCGGTAACAGTGACATACAAGCCGGAGAAACTCGGGGTGAAAGTTATTCCGGCAAAGTTACTTGATAACAGTACATTTATGAGAAACTATGTAAATGGACAAGGCGATGGTGATTATACCATAACAAGTGGATTTGAGTATACCGATTATTCCAATCTGAAAGGTGGAATTGGAAATGACGGAAAGCTTGACTATAGCAAAACATATTGGCATAAAGACAATAAACACTGGTATGCAGAATTTGAAAACACGTTAAGCAGTGCAACAGATGCGTACAGTGCACTAAGTAAAAAGGGAGACTTATATATCGGATATAATGTTGATCTGGTTGCGGATTATCATAAACATATCGGAGCACACAGGAAGAAAAAATGGGACGTAGCTGTTTACAGACTTTGGAGTAATAAGAAAAATTATGCATCATTTTCGTGTGAAGAGAAAAATGATGAGGGCAATCAGAATTACAAGAATATGTCTAAAATAGAAAGCTATGGAAATAACAATATCTATTTGGAATTTAACCATAGAGGATGTGACTGCGGAAGTTCCAAATCAAGAAATAATTCTATATACATAGCTGATAAGACAGCACCAAGACTTAAAAATGTATATGGAACTACAGATGCGGAGGGAACCAAAAAGGTAGAAAGCGGATGTGGATTTAAGCAGGGAAAAAAGGGATATGTTGTTCTTGAATTTACAGAAAATATCAGATTTTCGGATGGAGCAAAACATAATCTGAAGTTAAATACAAATCTTAAATATACACAGACAGATCAGAGTGTCACCGGAGATTCGGTACAGGCTGACCTTGTAAGACTAAGTGGAAATAAGATGGTATTTGAGTTTACGGTTCCTCAGAATATAAATATGAAAAAGACGGATGTATACATAGACAGTATTTCAGAGAATCAGCCGTGGATAACAACTACGGACAGTTTTGATTATGTCATACTGGATGAAAAAGGAAATAAGTATAATGTAAAAGATAATATCCAAAAAGATATGAAGTGTAAAAGTCAGGTGACAGATCTTGCAGGAAATGCAATTGACTTTACTTTTAATAAAGATCAGAAAAAAACTTTAAACTTAGAAAACTTTGTATATCTTGATAATGTAAAACCTACATTGCACAGTGTGCAGCTGTCAGGAAATAAGATACCTGAAAAAAACTTAAGCAGTAATTCACAAGGCAATAGTGGAAATGAAACAGATGCGGGAAGTGTGTATGCAGGTGTAGGTGATACACTCAGATTTAAATGTACCTTTACTGAGGCACTTAAGATAAGTGACACAACAAAGGTAAAAGCTGTTCTTAATATAAAGGACAAGGATGGAAAACAGGTTAAACTGTCGCTTAAGAGTAATAACTCACAGTCTGCAAAGAGCGTGTTAGGAAAAGACGCAAAGACTGATAATGTTGGAGTTATTGAATTTGAAAGTCTGAATGTGACAAGTGATATGATGCCTCAGAATGTAGATAACAAGCCTATCAGAATAGTATCTATAGAAGGACTCAGTGGTGCTGCTGATTACAGGGGAAACACTCTTGAAGATATGACTGTGGTATCAGTAAGCCCGGATAATCAGGCATATATTGATACACTTTCACCTAAGGCATCCACAATAATTGCACCATCAGAGGGAGAATATTCACCTTACGGTAAAGGATTTGATTTTACAATGCCGATTACTGTAAATGATGATGATTCGCTTGGAGGCAATTATGTAAGTAATATAACAGGCAAAAATGGTAAATTTTCTCTTATATTATCTGCCGGTGATAATAAGAATTATGAATGGTATGCAGATACAATGCAGCAGGTAAGAAATAATGCAGCGTGGAAATCAGCTGTGGCAAGTACAGATGCTTCCAAAGCTACTAAAAATACATTTCCGCAGTTAGGAGAAGGTAATGTTACATATATTCATATAAGGCTGAACCAGACAGAGGATTATGGATATGTAGATAATATTTTTAAAGGTTCGCTGGTTGTATATCCGGAAGATATAGCAGGAAACAAGGGCGAGAATGTATTTAAGATTAGTCATAATGCAGATGCCGTAAAACCGTTAGTGGAAGAACAGGCGTATGAGACTTCTATAAGCGGTAGTATTGCAACTCTCAAAACCTCATTAAAGGTAACGGACAGGTTTGGTGTGAAAGCTGTGTCATATTATTGGGGAGAAAACGGAGAACCTGAGAATTTGAAGATGACAGGCCTGGACAATAAAAACTTCACCTTTGAAACTTCAACCGTTTTTGAAAAGACGACCGATAGAGGAAGCAAAAAACTTACGGTAACTGTTGTGGATATCGGAGGAAATGATACAACATTTACGAAGGATTACAGCTACAGATTTGATTCTTTGAAGTCAAAATATAACATTGAAAAAGGAAGCGTAACAGATCCTTTGACGAAGTTAAATGTGGTTATAAATATACCGGATAAAGTTACTATCAGCGGCAATGAGGCAGAGCCACGAACAATGATGCTCATTCCTATGGGAAAAGAAGAAGTAAACGGTGAAGAGAAAAACACATATCTGGCATTTATGAGAAGCCTTGATATCAGAAATGAGAATATTAACTGTTTTGAAGGGATGCCGTCAAATAAAGATGACAGTTATGCTGCAAGTAGTTATTATGGAAAAGGTTACTGGTATAAGCTTGCCGGTGACATTAGTGATGAAGGTGCAGGAACATTTACAATGCTTGACACATACAGCACAGGTTCCTTGTATAAGGTTGGAGAATTTGTAAACAGCCTGTATGGAAAAGTAGATATAACATTTGTTACCTCTCTTGACCTGACAGACAGATATAATGAATATGATAAAGACAGTTCAAAAGAAGGCGAACAGTTTAATTTTACTTCTGACAGTTCAAGAAATCTCATTGAGAAGGAAGCAGTGTATTTTGCGCCACGATTTGATTATGAAGTGGAATTTATGCCATTCGCAGATGAGAATAATGAGAATATTGAGGACAGGCTGTGTGTGGACAAACAGAACAGGGTAGCACCGTCAGAGAACAGAATATCTTCATTGGAAAATGTATCTCTTGTTATGAATATAACCAATACAAGGGAAGCAGGTGAGACAATGTTCGGTTGTGCAGGAATAGATGTTTCAAATGGAAAAAGTTATTACAGGCTGCAAAAGGTAAACAGTGACGGTTCACTGGGAACTGTTTTGTATACAAAAGATATATATGCAGTGGAAAGTCAGAACATCACATTTCAGGATTATAACTTAAAGGAATCAGGTCTCTATGGTATAAGTGTTCATATTGAGACTAAGGATGGTCAGAGTTATGATTATGAACCTGACAAATATATATTTGTGGACAAGTCTTCAGCGACAATGACACCGAGTACATATGTTAAAACATATATTAAAACAGACATATATGATCCGACGGATAAGTATCCTTCAGGAAAGTTTACTACAACATCGTTAGATAAGTTCGGCAAGCCGGTGAAGTTTAGTGAAGATGTTAAAGTTGTCAATGTAGGTGTGGCGGACAATCCACAGGATAATATAACATGCGATCCGGCAGTGAATCCTGATGCAAAAAATATGTTTGTATTTAAATGCTCAACAAGTAATGCGGGTACATATGCGGATAACTGTCAGGCTGATTTTACATGGAAAGTGAGAGCGTGGTCATCAGAAGATGCAGATGGTGAGGTAAATGCATCATGGTATGATATGTCCGGTGAAGAATTTGGATATCAGCTTGTAGGAACAGGTGATTTTTCAGAGGATGCATATTACAAATATGATGACGATGGTAATTTAATACCGACACTTCCGGTTTACGTTGGTGATAATGTTGTAAATTATCAGATAAAAGGCCTTAATAATAAAGTGTATTCAGGACAGATAACACTTAATGTTAATTCGCAGGCACCGGTTGTAGATATTTCAGAAGAAAAGACTGCAACTGAATCTACACTTACACTTAATATTGACAATGAAACTAAATTAAACGGTGGAACCGTAAGATGGTATAAATATGGTTGGAGCAGTGCTCATGGAAGTACAGTCAGTATAGAAAATCTGGAACCGTACAAATTTGATGAGTCAGTAAATAATGTATTCTGTGTATATGACACATATGGAAATCTCTCAGTCGTTGATTATGAGGTTACAGATGTTGATGGTAAGGGACCGGACCGTATAGTAACATATCCGAACAGAGATAATAATTCAGATATGGATATAATGTCTGATACAGCAGGATATCATTTTACTATAACTGTACAGGATAACGTAAAGACATCAGTGGAGGATACATATATAACATATGATAAGGAATACTCAGCAGTTCTTCTTGGACTTAAGGGTGACGAACGTAAGGAAAATACAGAGCAGGTAACTGTTCAGATTCCTGTAAATCTCGAAGGAGATATGATATGGACAGGATTTGATGACAGCTACTATGGAATATACAGAACCGAGGTTAAATCATTAGAGGAGGATGTCTATACTATAGAGGTATGGGGAACATTTAAGTATGATGAGGAAAGTGAACCATATGCATCTTCTGACTGTACACTTACAATATCAGCAAAGGATGCCAGAGGAAATGTTTCGCCTGACAGTGTCAACAGCGTGAGAAAGTATACGAGAATGAATGCTGAACCTAATATAATGCTGGATTATGAGAAATCAACAAGTGGAAATGTAATTATAAAATCATACTCACCACTCAAATCCGTTAATTCATATGGAGCAGGTAAACTTACAAGAGACATGGACTGGTATGGTGAATGCTATGTTACAACACTTCCTATGATTGTCAGTGAGGGCGTTTATACTATAGATGTCACAGATATATTTGGTCAGTCACATAAAAAGGATATTGAGGTGGCATTACCAAATGAGGCCGGTATTCAGGTTAAATATTCGACTACAGAACTGACTAATGAAAACGTAACTGTAGCATTGGAGACGAAGCAGACTACGGATACAGACAGGGATACCATAACAGAGATTAATGCATATTATGATGACAGTAAAGATACTACAAAGGCAGATGCAGTTGGAATTATCGATGCGGTAAATTCGGCAGCAGGAAGCATTGTGATGGAGAAAAACGGTAGAATAGATGTTAAGACTTCATCAGGAAATGTCAGCACATTCAGAGTGACAAATATTGATAAAGTACTTGAGCCGGCAACCATAAAGTACTATTACGACGGTGATGCAGAGCCGGTATTTGCAGATGGAAGTACGGACACCGTAAAGACTCCGGTGACGGCGGTTCTCGAATGTGAGGAGGATGTTGAGGGTACAAATGGAAAATTAAGACATGTATTCTCATATGAGAGTAAGAAAGGTGAGACCTATACATTTGAGTACAAAGATGAAGCCGGAAACACAGGAAAAATGACAGCAACACTTCCTTATAATGTAGATAAGAAAAGTGAGGATGTAACTCCGGCAGAGGATACAGAGGCACCTGAATATGAAATGCTGTTATTTGGAATGAGAAATAATAAATACGAGTATCTTGCAAACTTTATGAACGACGGAAGTGAAGTTTCTGGTATAGCTAAAGAATTTGTGGCACAGAAATATGGTGTAAATATTGAGATTACGGATGACAGTAAGACTAAGGTAATTCTTAAGAACTCAGGAGCGGCAGCACCGACATCATATAAGGATTCAAGTGACAGTGTAGAGGGAGTTAAACTTTCAGGAACTACGGTGACAATATCTGAAAATGCAAAATTTGATTTGTATATAGCAGATGAAAACAATAATATTTCGGCTATACAGGGATTTGACTTTACGAGCATAGATAACACGGCTCCAAATGTGACGGCTGAGTATAAGCTTGAAAAAGATACTAATGGATTCGACATAATAAGGGTATGGTTTACCGCGGAAAATAATGAAACCATTCTGACAACGGACAAGGATATAAAGGCTGTGCTTACAACAGAGACCGTAACAGTAGACGGTGTAGAGCAGCAGACAGATGTGATTAAATACTACAAGGATTACACAGACAATGTTAGTGAAACATTTACATATAAAGATGTGTATGGAAATGCAGGAAGTGTACTTGTGGAGGTAAATGCCATTGATACAGCGTATCCGAAGTGCAACAGTGTTAAATGGTTTGGAATCGGAACAGCACAAAAGCCGCAGGATGTAAAGAACACGGTAAATAATGATGTTACGGCATCGATTAATGTAAGTAAGCCGGTAAGCAGCGTTAAGTTTTTTGCTTATGATGCTTCTAAGGAAAATGGCAAGGGAGATGAGATTGATTCTCCGGATATTATAAAGGCTGAATTTGCCGGAACAAATGTAAATATTACATTTAAGAATAATACGGCAGCAGAGATAGTCGCAGAGATTACGGCATCAGGTAATGGAAGAAGTGTATATGAAAAACTTCCGCAGATTTCATTTATTGATAAACAGGCACCTAAGGTGACAGTGGCAGGAGAAACATTAGCAGATAACAAGCTTACAAAGACATATGTTATCAATACTGATGAACCTTCATTGTATACTGAAGATTCTGTAAATGGAGAGATGAAGTTACAGCATGTTATCAGCGTAACAGAAAATGGAACAAAGACGCTTAAGTTTACTGATGCAGCAGGAAATGTAACAAAATATGACATAAACACAACAGACATTGATGATAAAGTCCTTTCACTTAAGTTCAGCAAAAATGCAGACGGAAGTAATGCGGAAAACAGTGTTGAAAATATGAAATTGCAGTCGGGAGAAAAGATTTATATTCAGGCAAATAAGGCAGCATTAATTTCAACAGGTTCCGAGGAGAAAAATGTTACAGCAGATAAGTGGACTGAGTTTACACTTTCAGCGGACAGTGGAATACATATTCTAAAAGCTGTGGACAGTGTGACAGGTAAAGAGGTATATGCAAATCTTCTTATACAAATCAGAGACAGCATTGCACCTGAGATAATGTTTAGCACAAAGACAGTATATATTAAAGATGATGTATCTGTTGATGAGATGAAGAAGGCTGTAGAAGACGGAGTAACAGTAAGGGATAACAGAGATGGTGATATCACGGATTATGATATAAGCGGAGTGCCGGATAAGGTAGAAGCCGGATATTATATAATTACATTTACGGCTAAGGATTCATCAGGTAATGTATCAACAGTGATGAGAACACTGTATATTGCAGGAAAGAATGAGCCGGTTCTCAGTGTGAACGGAATAAATGCTGCACCTTTCGATATTACAGTATTGTCTTCAGAAAATATTAAAGCAGAAGTACAGGGTACCTCTGAAAGTGGTCTTATGATAAAGGTAAGACCGGGAGTAAGAACCACAGGACAGATGAAGTATGGCAATAATGTTCTGAAAAATGGTGGAACATACAAGGCAGAGGAGACCGGATTCTACACAATTTATGTAAGAACAAGAGAAAGAAAAGAGTATGTAACTTATGTGTATGTGGACATAGATTAGTAAACGACTGCGGATAAACGTTTCAGAATAGGAGGTTTAGATGAGAAGATTAGGAAAAACAGCCAAAAAATTACTGGCGGGAACGCTTGCGGTTCTTCTTGCGGTGGGAAGTATTCCCACTGAAGGACTTCAGGCGCTGGCTGCCGAATCAAAGGACTGCTCTCTTGATAACGGTTATATAAAAGTAGATGTGTCCGGCGATAACGGAGGATTTTACATCTCTACCGTAGAGGGAGATAAAATAAATAAGGATGATAATAATAAGTCATTGTTATTTCATAATGGAATTGATGATACATCATTTACTTCATTCAGAATAACAAGAGGTGATGAGACGAATGAGTACATATTTGGAGAATCATATAAAAACAGTTCCATAGTTGAGGTTACTGAAAATAATGGAGAGATAAACTCAGTATGGACTGTTGATGACATAACATTTACACAGACAATAAGACTTGTAAATTCAGGTTCCACGGAGCATGGAATGGTGTATATCAGTTATAATGCTGAGAATAAGGGAAAACCTGCCGATATAAAGGCAAGACTTCTTCTTGATACAGCCATGGGCTCACAGGATTATGCATATTACAATATTGGAAATTCAAATGCATTGGTGGAACATGAGATTACAATCGGCGAGGATGGTTATAATAAATCATTTTACGGTTATAATGATCCGTTTTCACCGACCATAACATCATATGTTGTAAATGCATCTGTGGATAACAGAGAGTGCAAGCCATATCAGACTACATTTGCACATTGGAATAATCTTGCATCTACAGTGTTTGATTATAATGTAGATGAGGGAATGACATTTACAAACCCTAATAATAAAAAATATCTTACGTCTGACAGTGCATTTGCCATGTATTATGACTTTGGAGAGATTCAGACAGGAAGTACGGGAGTTATAGCTACCAATTATGGTGTGTTTTCAAATGAAAAAGTAAAAAGCAGTGACACTGCAACGGTTAATATTACGGCACCTGCCGTTTTGGAACTTAATGATGACAAAACAGCTTATAAGGATGACGGATATTTTACCATTAAGACATCCATAAAGAATGTCGGAGAGAAGACATATGACAAGGTAAGAGTAGCCGTGTATACAAATGCAGGAATAAATCCGCTTGACCAGGCGGGAAATGATGCGGGAGCGACTTATGACAATCCGTATAAGATTGATTATCTTAACTTTGTCAGTGACCAGACACAGTCAACTGAGTGGAAGTTCAAGGCTGAACCTATGGAAGAGGGACAGTATGCAACAGTTCATTATAAAGTCTATGATATGAGCAGTGATAAGACTTTGAATACAGATGAGATGCTTGCAGAGAATCTTATAGGAGAGGGCAGTACTTATATACTTTGTCCGGGAAGTGTAAATTCGATTCCGCAGATACAGTTTACCGGTTCTTCTCCGGAGATACTGTATAACAAAGGGCAGAGAAGTCTTTACATAACAGGAAAGAACTTCAGCATGTTACAGGATAAGAGTGCATATCAGGTACTTTTAAGCAGAGTTGACGGACAGAAAATAAATGGTAATAAGGATATAGTCATACCTGATGAAAATTTCAGGATAGACAGTGAAAAGAATACAATAACAGTAGTTATGAATGATAATTCTCCGGGAGTGATACCGGAAGGACAGTATCAGCTTACTATTGACTATACTCAGGCTGATAAGGAAGATATAACAGCACCGGCTCTGAGATTTATGGTCAAGGAGGATGAGAAGTACAGAAATGATACATATGGACTTCTTGTTGCTGAAAAGAGTAAAGATTTATCTTATACAATCCACACATACGCGGATGAAAATGAGTATAAAAAGGCGATAAAAAACGGAAGTGTTGACAGAGAGAATTGTCTGCTCGAGTTTCGTGGGGTATTTACAAAGAAACAGGAAGCAGGAAGCGGTAAGATAACTTACACCGGTGTGTCATTGAACGATGATGACAATGTTATGACACTTAATAACTGCCTTGATATCAAAAACGGAACTACAACCATAACAGAGGAAAATGGTTCTGTTAAGGTGGATTTTGACGCACAGATATTAACGACAGGAGCAAACACCAAAGTATGGAAGGGTGTATGTGCGCTTACGGAACTTGAAAAAGGAACGGAATACGGACTTATTCCATATGAAGAAAATGGTGAGAGAGCTGATTTTGATGCTGAGACGATTACCCTTCTGTGGACAAGCGTGGGACAGGCAGCGCAGAATATGCTCGGATTTCTCATGGATTTTAAGTATGGTGAGCTTGGAACCATACAGCATGATAACGGTGAAGAGACAAGAGTTGTGGCATTTGGTGCAGCACTTGACATGAATTTCCTTGCAAAAGCATCGGATAAAGGGGAGGATAACAAATCCCTTCTCGGAGATGCATACAATGCAGCTATTCACAATGGTGATGTGGGTGCAGAGGACTTAAGAGCCATAAATAAAAGGGTTCGTTATAATACTGATACCGTAAATACGGATGCAGATGATGACGATGATGATGATCTGCTTAAATTCAGCGGAAGTATACAGATAGACGATGTTTTATTCGGAGGAAAATATCTCGGAGTATGCTTTACGGTGGCACTCGGAATACCGGCTTTTGTCGAAGGAATGCCTGAGATAGAGGGAGAACTTACGGTCAAGACAGTAGGAAACTGGGAACTGGGAGTTAGCGGACAGTGTGACTTTGATATGTTCTGTCTTGAGGCGGAAGTGTATATAAAATCAAGAGGAAATGCAATTATACCTGACAGATTCAGAATATTCCTTGGAAATATTACTCCGGGTCTGAATGTTGACGGTATGGGAATATTGTGGCTTCAGGGTGCCGGAGGCGGAATAGATAATCTTTACGATACCATATTCCTTACGGAAGCCGTACCTCCGCTGCAGTTACTTATAGAAGCACAGTTTTCACTTATGCAGGTTATATCTGCAAGAGCATCACTGAAACTAAGCCTTAGGGGAATAGGTGTAGAGTTGAGTGATGGAAAAGTTATGAATAAAATTGATGTACTGGAAAGTGCAAAGCTTGAACTTGACTGGTATCCGGAATTCTATTTTATGAGTTCGGTATACATGAATGTAATGGATGTAATCGTCGGAGGCGGTTATATAGTGGCAGAACAGAGCGGTTTCTTTGAATTCTTTGTCAGGGCAGCATTACAGATACCGGAGGATATTCCACTTATAGGTGGAACACAGGTGGCAAGTGCAGGAATCGGCGCAAATGTGGAAAAGATGTGGGGACAGATAGAATTAATGAGTGTTAAGCTCGGTGTAGTATACTACTGGGGTGGTAGTGTGGAATGGGGCGGAGGTGACGCAGCCCGGCCTACATATCCTGAACTGGCAGGAATGAGTACTGCATCAGAGGATGATGCATATGATTCAGGTGACGTACCTGTATATTATGATCAGAATACGGGCAAAACATTATACATGCGTGTCGGAACAAATATGTCAAATACTACAAAGACTGCGAATGTGACAAAATTCCAGACAGGCGGAATAAGCAATACAATGGGTATCGTTCCGGTAGCCTATAAACCGGATAATGCAACATATATGGATGATACAGTTACACAGAACAGCTTGCAGAGTCTTGTTACCGGAAAGGAACATCTTCTTACTCTTGCACCGAAAGCAAAGGATGAGATGCTTAGTATCCAGTGGCAGGCTGAAAGTATGGAAGAGGCAGAGGCTGATGCAAAGAATGTAAAGATTGCAGATTATGACACTAAGGACAGTTATGGTATAAAAATTCTTGATAATTCAAAGACTGTTGAAGAACAGCCGGATGCCAATGCAAATCTTACATATGATGCTGATAGTAAGACAGCGACACTTGTTGTAACATTTTCTGATGAAAAATCATTTAACAGAAAGTGGAAGATAACAACAAAGAAAGTATCAAACACTATGTTATATGACCTTGAGGAACTTCCTGAGATATCAGATAAGACGGCAGTTAAGTCTGCAAAGGATGGAAAGATGTCACTTTCAATCAAGGGTACAAAGCTTAATAAGTATGATGACATATTGTTCTCAGCAGTGCGTGACGGTGAAGAAGAAGGTATCATGCTGTACAAAGAAGAGATAGATAATCTCGGAGACGGAAACATTACATTTGATTTACCGGAAGATCTTCAGAGTGGAGATTATACACTGAGAATAACTGCAACAGACAGAGAGGGAACATATCATTCTTCTGTTGAAAAAACATTCAGCTATGAAAATAAAAACCAGCCTGCGGGACTTTCCAAAGTAAGTGCCGAAAATGCCGGTGATTACCGTACGGATGTTAAGATAGAGAATAAAGACACGGACATTGACGGATATCGTATATGCGTGTATGACAACAATGGAGAAAAAGTGTCAGGACTCAGTGATATGATGTACACGGCAGATGGAAAGCCGGCTGAATATAATGAGGATGGAAGTATAAAGAAAGGCGGGAAATCACCGAAATCCATAAATATAGAAGTCGGTGGAAAATATGAGTATGAAGATCCGGATACCCATGAAAAGGTAACAGTGGGACTTGAGGCGGGAAAACAGTATACTGTGGGAGTCAGCAGCTTTAAGTTATCAGACAACGGTTCTATAATATACTCAGAAGAGAAAAAGTCATCCGTGCTCACTATTGAAAAACCTGTAAATACAACAATTAAAGTAAGCGGAGACTCAGATGATGTAACAATAACAGAGGAAAAGAAGAGTACTGACGGCAGCAGCATAAAATTTGAGACACCTTTCTATAAGAAGAAAGACTTAAATCTTACAGTCAGTGCAAATAACAGCATTTCAGGAACATGGACACTGGATGGCGGAAACAGGGAACAGGATATGGGAGAGTTTAAGGATAAAAAGACTCTGACATTAAACCTTGAAAATCTTGATGAGGGAACACATACCCTTGAAATCACAGGAAAGAACAGTCATGGAGATGCAGTGATAGAGGTATATACATTCGGTGTGGATACCGAGGGACCGAGACTTCTCATTTCTTCGCCGGTAAGTGGAGAATTCTTTGACAGTACCACGGGTAATGTAAAGATAACAGGAGTGACTGATGAAGACACTGAGCTTGTGATAACTGACAAAGATACCGGAGCAGTTTATGGTAACTATAAAGCGGTACCTGTAGATGCTTCAGGAGTGTTCGAGGCAGACATTACAGCAGATAAGACGGGGGTATCACATTCTATCGTACTTACTGCAAAGGACAGGGTAGGAAATGTTACTGAAAAGGAAATACAGCTTATAAGTGATGCCATGGGAATGGTTGAATCTGTTGATATTTACAGTGAAGACATGCTTATATCAGATAAAGTAATATCTGCAGGAGCAACATATCCTCTTAAGATGGCAGCAAATTTAAAAGATGGAAATAAGATTGATATTACAAATTCAAATCTTGTGGAATGGAATCAGAGTACCATAGAAGGCGAGGCCGAGATTACAGATTCAGAAGGATATCCTGAGCTGAAAGTCGGGGATGATGCCGTTGGAATACTTACAGCGAGATTCAGGGTAAGTGACGCGGGTTCATACTCGGTATCTGCAGCATTTAAGGAGACCGGTTCCACAGATATAAAGAATGCGGTTGTAAGTATACCTGATACCAACTACTACACTGGAAAACAGGTAAAAGTAAAACCACAGGTATGGGTAAACGGTGTATTGCTTACGGAAGGCACGGATTACAGTCTTTCATACAGCAATAATAAGAATGTAACTACTGATGATAAAAAGGCCGTAGTGACAATTAAAGGTCAGGGAGATTACAAGGGAAGCATTAATAAGGAATTTGATATCATTTATCTTGATGACAAGGATACATATACAGTATCCGGCATAGACGGTGATAACGGATGGGCAACATCGGCCGTAAAAATAAAGCCGAATAAGGGATATCAGATTTCTGACACTTCACAGACAGAAGGTTACAGTGACAGTGCCATAAAAGTAAGTGAAGAAGGAAAAAATATGCATACCTTCTATATAATGAGGGTAAGCGACGGAGCAATATCTGATAAGATAGAGATAAACACAAAGGTGGACAGCTCGGCACCTACAGGAAGCATTACACTTGACAGAAAATCATGGAAGACATTTAAGACATCCAATGCATTTACGCCATACAAACTGGCAGATAAATACTTTGGAATAAGCGGAAAAGATACTGTCAGTGGTGTTGCATCCATTGAATATGTATTAGTGAAAAATGCTTCGTATAAGACAGTTAAAGAGTTGTTAGCAGCTAAGCCTGACTGGGTTACATATGATGCAAATAACAGACCGTCGGCAAAAGAAGGTAAGAAACTTAATCTGTATGTAAGAATTACAGACAGGGCAGGAAATGTTACATATATTAATTCAGATGGAATCCTTATGGATACAACGGCACCTGAAATCACGTCGGTGGAGATAAAAGATGATGAAACACTTTTAGCTTTGCAGGCAGATATCGGATTTGTGGCTGATGAACCGGGAACATATTATTATGCGGTAGTTCCTGCCGGCAAAGATGTACCGACAGCAGAGCAGATTATTTCAGGTGATATAGAAGGCGCTGTGTGTGGAAATGGAAAGATTTCTTCAAAACAGGTGGGAACTGAAATAAGACAGACTGTAACGGGACTTCACAGAAATACAGAATACATGCTGTATGTAGTGGCTAAAGATAAGGCAGTGAATATAAGTACAGGAAATCTCAGTCCTAATATATCTGATGTGGCAGTATCTGAAAAGAGTGTAACTACAAAGGATGTGGCTACGGATATTTCAGATTCGGGAATAAGCTGTAAGATATCAGGAGATACATATTATACAGGTTCAGAAGTAAGACCTAAAGTTACGGTAAAACATGGAAACAGAGTTCTTAAGGAAGGCGAAGATTATACAATTTCATACAGTAACAATGTTGATGTGTCAGCCGGTACAAAAGCTGTTGTTACCATAACAGGTATCGGAGATTATACAGGTGAACGCACATTAGAATTTACTGTCAAATATCTTGGAACTGACGGAAAATATACGGTAAACGGAAGTCAGGACGGTAATGGTGTATATGAAACGGCAGATATAGTTCCGGCTAAGGGATATCAGATACAGGATGTTACAGAGAGTGAAACGGCTGACGGAATAAAGACTGTGTCATTCAGAGTAAGAAGAAGTTCTGACGGAGCACTCAGTGATATCATAAGCATAAGAGTTAAGGCAGGTGAAACTCCAACTTCTACAGAGACAACGGAGACACCTACAGAAACTCCTACAGAGACACAGCAGCAGACACCTGCAGATACGCAGCCACAGACTACGGCACAGGGTAATGCAGCACAAAGTACAGCACAAGGCAGTGCTTCGCAGCAGCAGACAACTTCACCGGGTGCAAAACCGGCAGCAGGTGTACCTGAGACAACAAAGTCAGCAGCAGATGGAGACAAGGAACAGCTGGCAGAGCAGACAACCACAAAGGCTGATAAGGAAAAAGAGGAAGAATTAACTTCTGAGGAAGAGACAAAGGTTTCTGCTAATAAAAAACTGAAAGATAATAAGTCTGAGAAGAAAGCAAACTATATGCCATTTATCATAGGTGGAATAGTGATTGCAGGATTAGCAGTAATTATCATAATAATCATTCTGAAAAGAAGAAAAGAAAATGAATAATCATTAGAAAAATGGCATTCGGTCACAGTACCGGATGCCATTTTCAAATGCTTGCATAAATACAGTTATATATGGTAATATTAATGGGATATAAAGGAGGTACTTATGTGTACAGCAGCAACGTATAAAACACAGGATTTTTACTTTGGACGGACACTTGATTATGAGTTTTCGTATGGTGATGAAATAACCGTGACACCAAGAAATTATGTATTTAATTTCAGGCATGCAGGGGAATTAAATACACATTATGCGATAATAGGAATGGCTTATGTAACCGATGGTTACCCATTATATTATGATGGAATAAATGAAAAGGGGCTCGGTATGGCAGGACTGAATTTTGTCGGTAATGCAAAGTATCAGGAAACAGATGAAAATGTGGATAACGTGGCCCAGTTTGAATTTATTCCGTGGATACTCGGACAGTGCGCCAGTGTAACGGAGGCAAAAGAGGCTTTAAACAAGATGAACCTTGTCGGTACACCTTACAGTGAAAAACTTCCTGCGGCACAGCTCCACTGGATTATTGCGGACAGAGACGGTGCGGTTACGGTAGAGTGTACAGAGGATGGTATGCAGGTGTATGACAATAATGTCGGAGTGCTTACAAATAATCCGCCATTTCCACAGCAGATGTTTATGCTTAACCAGTACATGCAGTTGTCACCAAAGCAGCCGGAGAATAAATTTTCTGACGGACTGGAATTAAGTACCTATAGCAGGGGAATGGGGGCAATCGGACTTCCGGGAGATTTGTCATCAACATCCAGATTTGCGAGAGTGGCATTTACGAAGATGAATTCTATATCAGGGACATCGGAGGAGGAGAGCGTAAGCCAGTTCTTTCATATATTAGGTTCTGTTGACCAACAGCGGGGATGCTGTGAGGTTGCGGAGGGTAAATATGAGATTACACTCTATACCTCATGCTGTAATGCTGACAAAGGAATTTATTATTATACAACATATGACAATCATACGATAACGGGTGTTGATATGAATAAGGAAAATCTTGACGGAAATGAAATTATCAGGTATCCGATATATAACGAATGTAAAATTAACTGGCAAAACTGAGAAAGGAATAACAATGAGTGGATTTTTTGGAGTAGCAGCAAAGAAGGACTGTGTATTTGATTTGTTTTTTGGAATTGATTATCATTCACATCTTGGGACAAGAAGAGGCGGAATGGTAGTGTATGATGAGGAGAAAGGATTCGACCGCTCGATTCACAATATTGAGAATGCACCATTTAGAACAAAATTTGACAGCGAAGCGAATTCTATGAAAGGAAAATACGGTATCGGTTGTATATCTGATTATGAACCGCAGCCACTTTTAGTCCGTTCCCATCATGGAACATTTGCACTTACTACAATCAGTAAAATAAACAATGCAGAGGAACTTACAAAGCTTGTATTTGAAAACGGATGTTCACATTTCCTTGAGATGAGCAGCGGTGAAATCAATCCGACAGAACTTGTGGCAGGACTGATTAATCAGAAGGATAATCTTATAGAAGGTATCAAGTATGCCATAGACAGTGTTGATGGTTCTCTTTCTATATTATTATTAAATGAAAATGGAATATATGCTGCGAGGGACAGGCTTGGAAGAACACCTATAGTTATAGGTAAGAAGGAAGATGCATTTTGTGCGGCCTTTGAAAGTTTTTCATATAAAAATATGGGATACAGTGATTATAAGGAACTGGGACCGGGAGAAATAGTGGTACTTACAGATAAAAACTGTGTTACACTTGTAAATCCTGGCAAGGATATGAAGATATGTACATTTTTGTGGGTATACTATGGATATCCGGCAAGTTCTTATGAGGGAATCAGTGTTGAGAGAATGAGATACAACTGTGGAGCAAAGATGGCGGCAAGAGATTCGGTTAATCCGGATGTAGTGGCAGGAGTTCCGGATTCAGGTATAGCACATGCGGTTGGATATTCAAATGCATCGGGAATACCATTTTCGAGGCCATTTATAAAGTACACACCGACATGGCCGCGTTCATTCATGCCAACCATTCAGTCACAGAGAAATCTCATAGCCAAAATGAAACTTCTTGCAGTTGAAGATCTTATAAAAGATAAGAGCCTTCTTCTTATAGATGATTCGATAGTACGAGGAACACAGCTCAGGGAGACAACAGAATTCCTCTATAAGAGTGGAGCTAAGGAAGTGCATATAAGACCTGCATGTCCACCACTTATATACGGATGTAAATATCTGAATTTCTCAAGATCATCATCAGAAATGGATCTTATAACAAGACGTGTTATAGAACGACTTGAAAATGGTAATGTTACTGATGAGGTGCTTCAGGAATATGCTGATCCTGATTCAGAAAAGTATGAGAAAATGGTAGATGAAATATGTAAAGAGCTTCATTTTACATCATTAAGATTCAACAGACTTGATGATATGCTTGATTCGGTGGGCATAGATCATTGTAAACTCTGTACATATTGTTGGGATGGTAAAGAATAATGGAAAATAAAGATAAAGGACTTATAGGAAATGGAAATATAGAGGATGCCATCGTCCGTGTTCAGAAGGAACCGTCTGTGGAAACACTTGCCCATGCACTTACAATGTTCAGAAAAAGAATGAATGAGAAGGGACAGTTTGTCATAGCTTTGAAACCCGGAACAGACATGAATAACATGCAGGTACAGCTCACAAAGGATGATGATGGCAGAACGTGGTGGATGGCATTTACCGGATTTGATGAGGAACTGCGTGGAGGAGAACAGGTTATGTCTACATTTCTGGTGGATATCAGGCAGTTGTTTCTGGCGGCTCTTGCATCAGAGGAGATAGACGGTATAATAATAAATCCTTGGAACAAGACTATGAGACTGGATAAGAACAATATAAGAATCATACTTGGACAGCAGGGAAGGAGAGAGTAAATGGTCAAAATAATTTCAGACAGCACATGTGATTTGTCGCCTGAACTCGTTGAGCGTTATAATATAGATATACTGCCGCTTAATGTACTTCTGGGGGATAAGGAATATCAGGATGGAAAAAACATTACCCCTGAGGAAATATTTAAATGGGCTGATGAAAATAAAACAACACCTAAGACGTCAGCACCGACCATGGATACAGCGGTAGAAATGATTAAACCATATGTAGAGGAAGGTATGGAAGTAGTGTGCTTCTGCATATCAGAGAGTATGTCAACATCAGGAAATGTGATGAGAATGGTGGCAAGAGAGCTTGAAGCGGAAGATAAAGTTACGGTGATAGACTCAGCTAATCTTTCTACTGGGATAGGATTAATGGTAATAGAGGCTGCGATAATGGCATCTGAAGGAAAAAGTTCGTCTGATATAAAGGCTGTGATAGAGATTCTGAAACCTAAGGTGAGAGCAAGCTTTGTTGTGGATACGCTGACATACCTTTACAGAGGAGGAAGATGCAGTGCGACTGCGGCAATGGCGGGAAGTGTGTTGAAACTTCATCCGAAAATAGTGGTTGAAAACGGTGCAATGGATGCAACAAAAAAATACAGAGGAAAACTTGCAGCAGTTATAATGTCATATGTAAAGGATATGGAGGATGAGTTGAAAAATGCAAGAAACGACAGAGTATTTATAACTCATTCAGGATGTGACAGGGAGATTGTTGAAGGGGTGAAGGAATATCTTAGGGAGTTGGGAATATTTAATGAGATACTTGAGACGAGAGCGGGAGGCGTGGTGTCAAGCCACTGCGGTCCCGGAACGCTCGGGGTACTTTTTATTTCAAAATAGAAATGTATAAGGTTTTAATATACATTAGAAAAATAGCACTACAGCGACTGAGAAAGGAAGAGATAATGAAAGAATTAGGTGTACAACCGGAGGATAAAACACAGGGAGGAATATATGATGTAAAAGAACTTGGACTTCCGAAGACAATACTACTCGGAATCCAGCACACATTTGCAATGTTTGGGGCAACAGTACTTGTTCCGATATTAACAGGTTTGTCAATCTCTACCACACTGTTAATGGCAGGACTTGGAACATTATTGTTTCATCTGCTTACAAAAGGAAAGGTACCGGCATTTCTCGGTTCATCATTTGCATTTCTGGGAGGATACGCAGCAGTAAGTGCGATGGATTTTGGAGAAGGAGTCAATCCGCTTCCTTATGCCTGCGGAGGTGTATTTATAGCCGGACTTATATATGTTCTGGTGGCGGCACTTGTAAAAGCATTCGGGGCAAAACGTGTAATGAAATTTTTCCCTCCTGTAGTTACGGGACCGATAATAATTGCCATCGGACTTATCCTTGCACCTTCAGCAATAAATAACTGTAAGCAGGACTGGCTGTTGGCAATCATAGCCATAAGTATAGTTATCGTATGTAACATATGGGGTAAGGGAATGGTTAAGATAATCCCTATAATGCTTGGTGTTGTGGGAACATATGTTATAGCCATAATACTTGAAAGATGCGGACACGGTACAATAGATTATGATGTTATCAAAAATGCGGCATGGATAGGATTACCGTTAAAGACCAGTCAGTTTATGAAATTTAATGTAAGTGCCATAGTTGCCGTTGTTCCAATCGCACTTGCAACAATGATGGAACATATAGGTGACATTTCAGCCATAGGTGCCACAACCGGCAAAAATTATATTTCGGATCCGGGACTTCACAGAACGCTTCTCGGAGACGGACTTGCAACAAGCTTATCAGCAGCATTCGGTGGACCGGCAAATACAACATATGGTGAAAATACGGGTGTGCTTGCACTTACAAGAGTGTATGATCCGACGGTTATGAGAATAGCAGCAGGATTTGCAGTATTACTCTCATTTTCGCCAAAATTTGCAGCTGTTATCCAGGTTATACCGTCGGCAATCATAGGCGGTGTATCACTGATACTGTATGGTATGATTTCGTCAATCGGTGTAAGAAATGTCGTGGAGAATGCGGTTGATTTCACAAAGAGCAGAAATCTTATTATATCAGCAGTTATACTTGTTACATCACTCGGAGTAGAATATCAGTCAGTTTCAAATGCAGCAGGTGAATCAGTTATTTCATCAGGAATAACATTTAATGTGGCAGGTGTGGCAATAACATTATCAGGACTTGCCATAGCGGCTATAGCGGGAATATTGTTAAATGCAATATTACCGGGAAAAGATTACGAATTTAAGGAGGATTAGACCATAATGTATAAAAATTTTGAAAATGTAACAATACTTGAGCATCCGCTCATAAAACACAAAATATCAATGCTAAGAGACAAAAATACGGGAACAAATGAGTTTAGAAGTCTGGTTGAAGAGATTGCGATGCTTATGGGATATGAGGCGCTCAGGGATCTTCCGACTGAGGATGTGGAGATAGAGACACCTATTGAAAAGTGTATGACTCCGATGATAGAAGGAAGAAAGCTTGCAGTGGTACCTATCTTAAGAGCCGGCCTTGGAATGGTTGGAGGAATCCTTGCCCTTACACCTAGTGCTAAAGTAGGACATATAGGACTCTGCAGAAATGAGGAGACTCATGAACCGGAAGAATATTACTGCAAACTGCCTACACCTATAGATGAAAGAGTGATAGTTGTAACAGACCCGATGCTTGCAACAGGCGGTTCGGCAGTTGCAGCCGTCAACTTTATCAAGCAGCATGGCGGTAAAAAGATAAAATTCATGTCTATCATTGCAGCACCTGAAGGAATTGACAGATTGATGGCGGCACATCCTGATATTCAGCTCTACATAGGACAGCTTGACAGATGCTTAAATGATGATGCATATATATGTCCGGGACTCGGAGATGCAGGAGACAGAATCTTTGGAACAAAGTAAAAAAACGTATTGAAGCACTTACGTTGGCTATAGCCCTTGTAGTTACCAGCTTTACGGGGTATGGAAGACTGACGGACAAAGTGTACGCAGAAGAACCTGATACGGTTATATTTGCACAGGGTGCGGGAACAGGCAAAGATTTCTCATCAAGTTCGTGGAAATTTGCAGGTCAGGCACAGGATGGTGCAGGTAGTCTGTATACCATTTCTGGAGAAAATCTTCCGGGAATTGTTAAGAACAATTATTCAAAAAATGCGGAGAATCCTGAAAATGTTATCCGTCTTATAAAGGGCGTTAAGGTAGGCGATGCTGAAGGAAATGAAGCGACAGACAGTTACAAGGATTACAGAAGTGGCGAAGCTTTCTTGTCGGACGGCATTAAGTTAAACTCGTCAGCAGAGTTTTCCATGAAATTTACATTTTCAATGCCTGATGCATGTGTAAATACAGGACAGACAGGTGGAGAAGAGTATGCAAGAGAAGTCGGCGGAGACGGTATTGCATTTCTTATGACAACAAATCCTACACATGATACAAGAGCAGGTAGTGGAATGGGATATGCAGGTATTGATAACAGAATGTAAATGACAGACTCTTCACAGTCTGGGTTGATTACGATGGAGCAAAGATGTATGTCAGGTATGCAAATGGAGATTTTAAAAACGCAGTAAGACCTGAAACGGCGCAGATAGAGCGGACTGTTAATATGGATAAATTCAATGGAAAGACTGTTTACATGGGATTTACATCAGCAGTAGGTTCCTCAAAGGCAAACCATACGATACATTCATTCCAGTTTACAAATGAATTCAAACCTATAGATGGTAAGGCATCATATAAGGTAGAGTATTACCTTCAGGATGAGAATGATCCTGATAACTATATATTACAGGATAGAGATACTGTAACAGAAGATAATGCTACAGCAGAAGATGTTGTTAATTATACAGACAACGGATACAAGAAAACATATGAAGGATATGATTACACAACTGTTGACGGAAAATCAATCAGCCGGATTACTGTAGCAGCAGATGGTTCATCAGTTCTTAAGCTTTATTATAATCTTAAAGATAAAGCTACATATAAACTGAATTACTGGTTAAAGAATAAGACAACAGGTGAATACGAGAAGAAAGATTCTTCATCAGTAAAGGAAGGATATGTTGGCACTGATGTAACAGCATCCGATGTGGATGGAACTTATCCTACAAAATATGTGGATTCTAACTATGCACTCAGCAGTGTGAAACCACAGAATGATAAGGCAACACTGGCACAGAAAGATACACTCTATGAGATGGATGTATATTATGATCCGGAAGAGGCAGGATACAAACTTAATTACTATAAGTTAAATCCTGACACAGGAGAATATGAATATGTAGAATCAACTGATGTTAAGCCAGGTACTGTGGGAACAACATACACAGTAACAGATGCAGACGCAGATTATGAATCTAAATATACATCAGACGGTTATACATTGAACAAAGATAAAAATGAGTCATACTCTGTAAAGATTGAGCAGGCAGATAAGACATATGAAATGAAAGCATACTATGTTCCGCCTATGACTAAGTACAAGACAGAATATTATCTTGAACAGCCTGACGGTTCATTTGCGAAGAAGGATGAGTCAACAACTGATAATGTATATGCAGGTAAGACAGTTACTGCAGAAGAAAAGAAATATGACGGTTACACACACGTTACAGTTACAGAGTCTAATGAGACAGATGTTGTAAAAGAGGACAGTTCAACAATACTTAAGGTCTACTATAAACTTAATGAGGAAACAACAACACCTGAGGTAACAACAACTCAGACACCGACAACACAGCAGCCTACAACAACAGCACCTGCAAAACAGGTTAAGACAGGAGACACATCATCAAATTCATTATTTGTAATGTTAATGTCAGCTATGGCTGTAGCATGCGGATGTTTCTTTGGAAGAAAGAAAACAAAAGAACAGGAATAAAATATAGTTAATTAAAGCCATCCGGGCATTAACAGCCCGGGTGGTTTTTTTAAAGAGCAGGTGTATTTGTGCCTTGTAAAAAGTAATGGAATATTTTATAATTAATGCAAATGTTAAAATAATCAGTAAAAGGAGATAAAAAATGAGCGAAGTTAAAATCAGCGATTCAGTAAAATACATAGGTGTAGATGATCATGACATTGATTTATTTGAAAGTCAGTATATAGTACCAAACGGTGTGTCATATAATTCGTATGTTATTCTCGATGAAAAGATTGCCGTAATGGATACAGCAGATAAAAGGGTGACAGAGCAGTGGTTTGCAAATCTTGCAAAAGAACTCGGAGACAGAAAACCGGATTATCTTATTGTGTCACATATGGAGCCTGACCATGCCTCTAATATCCAGAAATTCATAGAGACATATCCTGATGCAAAGATAGTGGGAAATGCAAAGACATTTACAATGATTCCACAGTTCTTTGAGGTAAATCTTGATGATGCTCATAAAGTTGTGGTTAAAGAGGGAGACGAACTGTCTCTTGGCGAACATACACTTGCATTTGTTATGGCACCAATGGTTCACTGGCCGGAGGTTATGGTTGAATACGAGAAAAAAGAAAAAATACTTTTCAGTGCTGACGGATTTGGAAAATTTGGTGCACTTGACACTGATGAAGACTGGGCATGTGAGGCAAGAAGATACTATTTCAACATAGTCGGTAAATACGGTGCACAGGTACAGGCACTTCTTAAGAAAGCTGCAACACTTGACATAGAAATGATTTGTCCGCTTCATGGACCGATTCTTAAGGAAAATCTTGGATATTATATTGACAAATATAATACATGGAGCAGTTATGAACCGGAAGATAAGGGAATACTTGTAGCATATGCATCTATTCATGGCAATACTGCAGAGGCAGCAGAAAAATTTGCAGAGATGTTAAGAGAATCATGCACAGATAAGGTGGCAGTCACAGATTTATCAAGAGATGATATGGCAGAGGCTGTAGAGGATGCGTTCCGTTATGACAGACTTGTTCTTGCGTGCGCAACATACGATGGCGGAATTTTCCCGTGCATGGAGGATTTTTTGCATCACTTAAAAGCGAAAAATTATCAGAAGAGAACAGTAGGTCTCATAGAAAACGGCTCATGGGCACCTATGGCAGCAAAGCAGATGAGAGCTATACTTGAAACAATGAAAAGCATTACGGTGCTGGATGATGTGGTTTCAATCAAGTCTGTAATGAAGGATGAAAACATTGAACAGATGAATAAACTGAGAGACAGCCTTATAGGAAAATAAGCAGTCATATCAGACTATAAAACGGACCAGAAAATGAATGTGGACTATATAACATGCATTTTCTGGTTTTGTTATGACAGGATATTCTTATGGGAAGATAATCTGCGGTATGTGTAACAAAAATTTAATAGATATATTTATTTTCATATGCTATAATACATCAGTATAAGTGTATACATATATCGGAGAGGAGTCAGAGAATATGGTCAGTGAAGATAAAGTAAAGATAATGACCCGGCTTGCACTATATGAACAGAAAGAACAAAAATCCATAAAGTCATCAAAATATTACAAGAATGATTATGTTGGATATAATATGATAAATACAGCATTACTTATAACCGTGTGCTATATTGCAATGCTGGTGGTTATTGGAATTTGCAGAATGGATTACTTAATGAAGCATGTTACGGAGATAGATATATGGGGATGGGGAAGAAAGCTCATCATTTTATATATTGCAATTGTTATTGTGTACATGCTGCTTGCATATATAGTTTACTCGGTTAAGTACAGGGTGATGCAGGAGAGTAACAGGACATATGTGGAAGATTTAAAGAAATTGTGCAGAATATATAAGAAAGAGCAGCGTGAGAAGAGAGAGGCTAAGATAGGAGAAACCGAGTATGATGACGAGACTTTTGACTATTAAGGAATATTTGAAAAATATTTATGGAACTTATACGTCATATGTTGAGCCGGCACTTAAGTTTTGTGCGGCAGTTTTGTGTATGATAGTTATTAATATGAATGTGGGATATATGTCTATACTTAAGAATCCTGCTATTGTAGTTATTATCGGACTTGTATGTGCGTTTATGCCGATAAACATTATTCTTGCGATTATGATGGTGTTTCTTGTGGCACACATATATGCGTTAGAGACATTGCTTGCGGTTATATTTGCAGCTATATTACTCATTATGTATATTTTATATTTCAGATTTGCACCGTCGGATGCTTATGCGCTTATACTTATGCCGGTTTTATTCTGCATAAAGATACCGTATCTGTTTCCTATAATTATGGGACTTGTTGCTACACCTATATCTATTATATCGGTTTATTTTGCAACTATAATGTATTTCATGATATATTATATCGGACAGAATGCGGCAGCAATAACCAATGCTTCGGCAGACTCAGAAATGCAGAAAGTAGTATCGGTTTTAACTGAAATGTTTGGTAGTAAAGAAATGTATCTTATACTTTTTACATTTGCAATTACGCTTGTAGTGGTATATGTTATAAAGAGACGTTCCATGGACTATGCATGGAGCATCGCCATTGTCACAGGTGGAATAGTGAATATGGTAGTTATTCTGCTTGGTGTTATATTTATGGAGATTGATACAATTGTTCCTATATGGGGGATAGTTGTTGGAATACTGGTATCTATGGGAATAGCTTATATTGTACAGTATTTTATATTATCAGTTGATTATACGAGAACTGAATATGTACAGTTTGAGGATGAAGATTATTATTACTATGTGAAGGCTGTGCCTAAGGTGAATATGGTGTCTGCAGATGTCAAGGTTACCAGAATCAATACACGTAAGGCAGATGTCAAGAACGTTAGAAGAAACAGCAGATAAGATTAAAATTTAAATTAGTGCGGAAGGATGTGAGACAAAAATGAGAGCGATTATTCAAAAAATTATTGATTTTGCAAGTTCATATCTTGTTATTCCGGATTTTAAACCAACAGATGCGTTGGAGATAGTTATAATCTCCTTTCTGATATATGAGGTTATGGTGTGGATTAAGGATACAAGGTCGTGGCAGCTTTTTAAAGGTATAGTTATGCTTTTAGTATTCGTTATGTTTGCATCGATACTTAATCTGACCACTATATTATGGCTTGCCGAAAAAACATTGAATGTAGGTATTATAGCTGTCATTATTGTTTTTCAGCCTGAGCTTAGAAGAGCGCTTGAGCAGATAGGACGGAAGAGTATATTTGCAAATTTCAATATCGGTGATGAATCGAGAAATGTAAATGAAAAATTCAGTGACAGAACAATAAATGAACTTATAAAAGCAACATATGAGCTTGCCAAGACTAAAACAGGAGCTTTAGTGGTAATAGAGCAGGAAGTTTCACTCAGCGAATATGAAAGAACAGGTATAGATATTGATTCTGTTATCAGCAGCCAGCTTCTTATTAATATATTTGAGCATAATACTCCACTTCATGACGGTGCAGTGATAATAAGGCATGACAGGATAGTGTCAGCAACATGTTATCTTCCTTTGTCTGACAATATGGAGCTCAGTAAGGAACTGGGAACACGTCACAGGGCAGGAGTAGGTGTCAGCGAGGTTACTGACAGTCTGACTATTATAGTGTCAGAGGAGACAGGAAAGGTTGCAGTGGCACTTGAGGGAAAGATATACAGAAATATAGATGGGGAGCAGCTTAGAAAGTATTTAGTAACAGCCCAGAATAAGAAAGTGGAGTCTAAACGCTTCAAGATATGGAAGGGAAGGCATGATAATGAAAAAGATACTGTCAAATAATCTGTTATTAAAGTTGTTATCAGTACTGTTTGCCGTTATGCTGTGGCTGGTAGTTGTAAATATTGATGATCCGACGGTTTCAAAAACTATAAGTGGTATCCCGGTTGTGACAAAGGATGAGGATGTCATAACTTCACAGAATCAGGTATATGATATTGTATCAGGAGATACGGCATCCATAGTTGTTACGGGACCTAGATCTTCGATAGATAAACTTACCAAAGATGATTTTGTGGCAGAAGCATCATTTAGTGAGATGTCTAATGTATATGCAGTACCGATTGTGGTTAAACACAGATATTCAAAATATGAAAAAAATGTTGATATTACACAGAAAACAACTACAATGACATTAAAGGTTGAAAAAATAATATCAAGAAATTATGAGATACAGATAGAAGAAGGCGGAGAGATGGCGTCCGGCTATACTATGGGAAGTGAGACTGTATCACCGTCCACAGTGGAGGTTACGGCTCCGGAGTCTGTAATCAATGTAATAAACAGAGCGGTAGTTGAAGTCAATCTCACAAAGTACAGTGAGACAACTACTGTGTCACTGCCGATTAAATTCTATACTGAATCTGGAACTTTGGTGGACCTCGGTTCATACACGCAGCTTAGTACGGATACGGCAGATGTAAATCTGGGTGTTTATTCGGTTAAGGAAGTTCCGCTTAAGTTTAGTACTACAGGTACACCGGCAGACGGGTACGAGCTTACGGATGTAAAGAGTGATATACAGACTGTTAAAATTGCAGGAGAGAATCTTAACGGAATAGACAGCATATCGATTCCGGGTGATGTTCTTGATATAAACGGTAAAAATAGTGATGTCAAGATATCGATTGATATAACCGGATATATACCGGAAGGTGCGGTATTGTATGATAATGATGAATTGTCAGTCAATGTAACTGCTGAGATAGAGCAGCTTGTAACAAAGAAATTTAATATAAAGACAAAGGATATTGTGGTCAGAAATCTTACACCGGGATATACAGTTAACTATCCTGACGGAGAAAATGCATCCATACAGGTTAAAGGTCTGAGTAAAGCTTTCGATAATTTTGATGTTGATACATTGACGGCATACATTGATTTGTCAGGAGTAGGAGAGGGAGAGAATAATGTTCCGCTTAATATAACACTTCCTGATAATCTGACTGCTGCAGCAGCACCGGTAGTGAAGATACAGCTTGTAAAAGAGGAAACTTCATCTGACACAAGTCAGAGTACGGATGCCACGACAACAGGGCAGGGAGGTAACAGCAGCCAGGAGACGACACAGTAAAATGTGACGCAGACAGGGAGGACACAATGGTAAGCAAAAAAGTAAAGATAAATGAGGAGGCGGGACTTCACCTCAGACCCGCCGGAAAACTTTGCAATGAGGCAATAAAATATAAGTCAAAAATCACAATGAAGTCAAACAATGTGAATGCCAATGCGAAAAGTGTTATAAGTGTTCTGAGCGCATGTGTAAGATGTGGAAATGAAATCGAGTTTGTGTGTGAAGGCGAGGATGAAGAAGAGGCACTTGCAGCAATGATTGACGTTATACAGGAACTATTGTGATAGCATTTAGGAATGGAGATTGAAAATGGGAAAATATTTTGGTACAGACGGTTTCAGAGGTAAAGCAAATGAGGTGCTTACAGTAGAGCATGCATATAAGGTGGGAAGATTCTTAGGCTGGTATTTTTCTAAGGATCATAAGGCGAGAATAGTCATCGGAAAAGATACAAGAAGAAGCAGCTATATGTTTGAGTATGCATTGGTATCAGGTCTTACGGCTTCAGGTGCAGATGCGTATCTGTTACACGTTACGACTACACCGAGTGTTGCTTATGTTGTAAGGACAGAAGGCTTTGATTGCGGTATCATGATATCGGCAAGTCACAATCCGTTTGATGACAATGGAATAAAAGTATTGAACGGAAACGGTCAGAAACTTGAGGCAGAAGTTGAGGCACAGATAGAAAATTATATAGACGGCGGGCTTGATATTGAATTTGCTACAGGAGCTGATATCGGAAGAACGGTGGATTATGCCGTTGGACGAAACAGATATATCGGATATCTCATTTCTATAGCCACAAGATCATTTAAGGATAAAAAGGTTGGTCTGGACTGTTCAAACGGAAGTGCATCATCTATTGCAAAGAATGTATTTGATGCATTGGGAGCAAAGACTTATGTTATAAACGATACTCCGGACGGAACAAATATAAATAAAAATTGTGGTTCTACCCATATAGAGGTTTTGCAGAAATATGTTAAGGAAAACGGACTTGATGTAGGCTTTGCCTATGATGGAGATGCTGACAGATGTATTGCTGTAGATGAAAACGGTGATGTGGTTGACGGTGATGCAATCATGTATATATGCGGAACTTATATGAAAGAGTGCGGACAGCTTAAAGGCAACACCATAGTTACTACTGTTATGTCAAACTTTGGTTTATACAAGTCGCTTGACGAGGCAGGAATAAACTATGAAAAGACAGCCGTGGGAGATAAGTATGTGTGCGAAAATATTATGGCTAACGGATACTGCCTCGGTGGAGAACAGTCAGGACATATAATATTCAGCAAACATGCCACTACAGGTGATGGTATTCTTACCTCACTTAAGCTTATGGAGGCAATGCTTGAAAAGAAATCAACACTGGCAACTCTTAGAAGAGATTTGAAGATATATCCTCAGCTGCTTGTAAATGTAAGAGTGAGTGATAAAGAGGCAGCACTTAATGATGCAAATGTGCAGGCTGCCGCAAAGAAGGTGGAGGATGCACTTGGAGACGGAGGCAGACTGCTTTTAAGAACAAGTGGTACAGAGCCGCTTGTAAGAGTCATGGTGGAAGCCGACAGTCATGAGTTATGCGAAAAATATGTTAAAATGATAACAGATGAGCTGGAAAAAGTAGAATAATCTACGGAAAGGTATTAGGCTGATTGAGCGATGCAGATGAATAATGGATTAACGGTAGACGTTGTCATACCTACATACAAGCCGGATAAGAGACTGCACAAAATATTGGTGAGATTGTTGAAGCAGACTTATCCCATACAGAAAATAATTATTATAAATACAGATAAAGATTGTCTGAACGAAGCAGACTATGCAGATATAGATAAACTTGAGATACATCATATCGACAAGGACGAATTTGACCACGGCGGAACACGAAATGTAGGAGTGGGATTTTCAAACAGCGACCTTGTTCTTATGATGACACATGATGCTGTTCCTGCCGGAAAGTACATGGTCGAAGAACTGGTAAAAGCATTCGATGATGAAGATGTGGCAGTGGCATATGGCAGACAGATTCCTAATTCGGATTGCAGTATCGCAGAGGCATATACGAGAAAATTCAACTATCCGGATTATGATATAGTAAAGACGAGCAACGATATATTAAAGATGGGAATAAAAGCATTTTTCAGTTCAGATGTCTGTGCCATGTACAGCAGAAAAATATTTGATGAACTTGGTGGATTTCCGAACAGAGCCATAATGAACGAAGATTCAATATATGCGGCAAATGCCATACAAAACGGCAAAAAAGTATTTTATGCCGCAAAAGCTGAAGTGATACATTCCCACGATTACACATACATGCAGCAGTTTCACCGCAACTTTGACCTTGGCGTGTCCCACAGACAGTTCAAAGAAATATATGCGGCTGTCAAAACTGAAGATGAAGGGATACGCCTTGTAAAAGATACGGCATATTATCTTGTAAAGAGTAATAAGGCATATCTTGTTCCTGACATGATAATAAAGAGCGGATTCAAATATGTGGGATATCTGTTGGGAAAAATGTATTATCTTCTTCCGAGAGATGTCATATTGAAATGTACCATGAGTCCGGGATACTGGAAAGATTATAAACTTGGCAATTAGGATTTAAACAGATTACACGGAGGTTGCAATGAAGATACTGGTTACCGGCGGTGCCGGATATATAGGTAGCCATACATGTGTTGAACTTCTCAATGAAGGTCATGAGGTTACCATAGTTGATAATTTATGTAATTCCAACATGGAAGCAGTAAACAGAATAGAAGAGATAACAGGTAAGGAAGTCGCATTTTATAAGGTGGATATAAGAGACAGGGAGAAAATGGGTCAGATATTCAATGAAAATGATGTGGATGCGGTAATACATTTCGCAGGTCTGAAGGCTGTAGGCGAATCCTGTGAGATACCACTTGAGTATTATATAAATAATATATCCGGAACTCTTGTTATGCTTGACATAATGAAGGAACATGGAGTGAAGAAAATAGTGTTCAGTTCATCGGCAACAGTATACGGATGTCCTGAAACAGTTCCTGTAAAAGAGGATTTTCCACTCTCGGTTACAAATCCGTATGGAAGAACAAAGCTTATGCTGGAGGAGATACTCCAGGATGTGTACAAATCAGACAATGAGTGGAATGTTATACTGTTAAGATATTTCAATCCTATAGGAGCACATCAGAGCGGCAGAATAGGAGAAGATCCGAATGGTATTCCGAACAATCTTCTTCCGTATATTACAAAGGTAGCCATAGGTGAACTTCCACAGCTCAATGTATTTGGTGATGATTATCCTACAGAGGACGGAACATGCATAAGAGATTACATACATGTGGTGGATCTTGCACGCGGACATGTTAAAGCCATCGAAAACATGAAGAATGGTGGTGTAGAGATATACAATCTGGGAACAGGTAAAGGTTACAGCGTGCTTGAGGTTATAAAGAACTTTGAAGAGGCATCAGGAAAGAAGGTTCCATATAAGATTGCAGACAGAAGACAGGGAGATGTGGCAGTCATATACGGTGACCCGTCTAAGGCGAAGAAAGAACTTGGATGGGAAGCACAGTACGGTATAAAGGAAATGTGCCGTGATTCGTGGAACTGGCAGAAAAATAATCCAAACGGATACAAAAAATAATGGTATAACACGTCGGAGCAGTTGGTAAAACAGCAGCTTCGGCGTGTTTTTATATAAATGTTTGACTTTTCAGCAGAAATGTCATAGAATTAACAAGAATGTTACAAGAATATTACAAAATCAGCAACCATAAGCTGCGTTAAGCAGAGGAAGGGATTGGAACAGATAATGATAAAGCAGTATGATGAGGAAACACTTGCAAAGCTTAAGAGGGCTGAATTGCATATATTAAAAGATTTTATTGCAGTTTGTGAAAAAAATGATTTAAAATATTTCATATGCTGGGGAACAGCCATAGGTGCAGTGAGACATAAAGGATTCATTCCGTGGGATGACGACATAGATGTAGGAATGTTGAGAGATGACTACGAAAAGTTTGTCAGAATAGCCAAAAAAGAGATGAGCGATCATTATTATGTTACGACACCAAAGACTATGAAGAACTATGCCAGCGGTGTAATAAAAGTACAGAGACTCGGAACAAAGTTTGTTCCTGAATTTTCAAGAACTATGAAGTGTGATTTGTGTCTTCATATAGATATATTTGTTTTTGATAATGCTGATAATGACGAGAAAATTTTACAGAAAAAGATTAATAAAGTTAGAAATATATCAAAGATACTTTTCCTTTGCGGTTCTCCGTATCCGGAAATACCGTGGAAAGGAGCATTAGGTGCAGCAGCAAAGGCAGCATGTTTTGCTTTGCATTACATTTTCAAATGGACGCACCTTTCAATCAGTAAATTGTATTCAAAGATGGAAAAGATATCCAAATCGGCTAACTATAAAGATACCGGAAGTGTGATATGTTATAATTGTCTGAGACCTATGCAGAGTAAGATGAAAATGGAAGATTTATTCCCTCTTGCAGAGATGGATTTTGAGGGGATAAAAGTTAATCTTCCGGGAAATTATGATAAATATCTTACAAATTATTATGGAGACTATATGAAACTGCCTCCACAGGAACAGAGAGTTAATCACGCGGCTTATATAGTAGATTTTGGTAAGGATGGAATAGAGAAATGATGCATCATGATAATAAGAAATTCTGCATATTTTCAGCACAATATCTTCCGCATATGGGAGGGGTAGAGAGATATACTTATTATCTTGCAAAAGAACTTGTAAGAGATGGAAACAGTGTGGTTATCGTTACGTCTTTAAGTCCCGGACTTAAAGAACGGGAGGAAACAGACGGTATAAAGATATACAGGCTTCCATCTTTTAATTTTATGGATGGGAGAATGCCGGTTTTGAAACCTGGAAAGGCACTCAGACAGGCAGAAAATGAACTGAAGGCAGAAAAATTTGACTATGTACTTATAAATACAAGATTTTATTTCATGTCATTATTCGGTGCAAAATTTGCTAAGAAAAATAAGATTGCATCAGGTGTTGTGGAACATGGAAGCGGACATCTTACATTTAATAATAGTATTCTCGATATTGCGGAAAAGATATATGAGCATGGAATAACAGGAATACTTAAGCATTACTGCAAAGATTATTATGGTGTTTCAAAGGCATGTTGTAAATGGAGCGGGCACTTTGGTATAAAATCAAAGGGTGTACTCTACAATGCGATAGATATAGATGAAGTAGAAGAACTTACTGCAAATCCGATAGAGGACTATAGAAAACTGTATGGTATAGAAGCCGGTGATGTGGTTATAGCATACACAGGGCGGATGATAAAAGAAAAGGGCATATACGAACTTGCTTATGCAGTTGAGCATATGAAATGTGACGGAAAAGTTGTATTACTTATGGCAGGAGACGGTCCTGAATATGATGGTATAAGTGCCATCAGCTATAGTGTAAGTGAAAAAACAGATGGAAAGAGAAGAATAGAGTGTCTTGGAAGAATTGATTTTCCTCATATTGCAGCATTGCTAAAACAGTCAGACATATATTGTCTTCCGTCTGTGTCGGAAGGATTCCCGACATCAGTGCTTGAAGCTGTAGCGGCAAAATGTTTTGTCATCACGACATATAACGGCGGGGCAAGGGAACTTATAGAAGACGGTGTGAGCGGTGTGATATTAAAAGATAATAATAGAGAATTGCTCACGAAAGCTCTTGAGAAATCTACCACAGACAGAGAATCACGGCAGAAGTCTGCAAATCTGGCATATGAGAAGTTAAAGAGCAGATTCACATGGAAGGCTACAGCGCATAAGCTTATGGCATATGCAGACAGGCAGATGGAGGAAAGACATGGCTGATAATGTTACTCAAAAACAAAAAGTATTCTGGAATATGATGGGCAGTCTTTGTAATGCACTGTCATCCATGATACTTGCTATTATTGTTAATAGAGTTATAGGGGGAAATGCAGGAGGAATATTTGCATTTGCATTTTCAAATGCACAGCTTATGTATACATTAGGCGGTTTTGAGATAAGACCGCTGCAGTCAACAGATGTCGAAGAAAAATTTGCATTTTCAGATTATTTTTCGCTCAGAATGATTACATGTCTGGTTATGATGATAGCTACTACGATATATGTGGGCGTGTCGGGATTTGGCCGGCTAAAGGCACTGACCATATGGGTGGTGTGTCTGTATAAGATGGTTGAGGCGGTTGCGGATGTATTTGCCGGAATGTTCCAGCAACATGACAGAATAGATTTGTCAGGTAAAACAAGTACATTCAGGCCGACATTATCTACCTTTACATTTGCTGTAGTGCTCATTGTGAGCAGAAATCTTGTGTATGCGGCATTGTCAATGGTTGTGGCATCAGCGGTACTGTTTTTTGCTTATGATCTGAGACTCAGAAAGAAATTTTCAGATATAGTCTGCATATTTGAAACGGCTAATATGGGAAGACTTATAGTTGAGGCGGCACCGCTTTTTGTAGCGGCATTTATAAATATGTATATAAATAATGCACCGAAATATGCGATTAACCGTAATTTTTCAGATGAAGTACAGAATTATTATAATATAATATTTATGCCGGCATTTGTTATAAATTTATTTAGTTTATTTGCATTCAGGCCATTGCTTACAGAACTTGCAAGGGACTGGAATGATAAAAATATGAAACCATTTATAAAGATAGTCAGAAATATACTGCTTTGGATACTGCTGCTTACAGTGGTCTGCATGGCAGGTGCATATCTTATAGGTGCACAGATATTGGGACTTGTATATGGAACATCCATAATTCATCTCAGAAAGGAACTGGCTATCGTAATGTTTGCGGGAGGAATAAGCGCCACTGCAACATTTTTATACTATGTTATAACTGTTATGAGGAAACAGAAACTTCTTATGGCAGGCTATGCACTCGGATTCGTGTGCTCGCTTGTGCTGCCGGCGTTGTTAGTGCCAAAGTTTGAACTTATGGGAGCAGTCATATCATGTGGAATATCAATGGCTGTACTTGCAGTCACGTTCTCATGTATAGTGGCATACCAGATTGCACATAACAGGGAATAACCGGAACGCCAGAATAACAGTGTAACAGTGGAAATGGAGGTAACAATGAAAGAACTGCTTATAATTATACCGGCATATAATGAAGAAAAAAGTATTGAAAGAGTAGTAAACCATGTGATAAATGATTATCCGGAATATGATTATGTGGTGGTAAATGACGGTTCAAAGGACCACACGGCAAAAATCTGCCGTAAAAACGGATACAACCTTATAGATCTGCCGGTTAATTTAGGACTTGCCGGTGCGTTTCAGACGGGACTTAAATATGCATACAGGCAGGGATATGAGTATGCAATCCAGTACGATGCAGACGGACAGCATAAGGCTGAATATATAGAAAAAATGCTCACGGAGATGAAGAAGGGCTATGATATTGTTATAGGTTCAAGGTTTGTGGATGATAAGAAGCCAAATTCCATGAGAATGCTTGGAAGCAGGATAATATCTACGGCAATCATGCTTACAACCCATAAAAGAGTTAAGGACCCGACATCAGGAATGAGAATGTTTAACCGCGCGATGTTAAAAGAGTTTGCACTCAACCTGAATTACGGACCGGAGCCGGATACTATATCATATCTGTTAAGAGAGGGTGTAAAACTTTCAGAAGTACAGGTTGAGATGGATGAGAGACTTGAAGGAGAGAGTTATCTTAATATGGTACGCTCGATAAAATATATGATACATATGACGGTTTCGATACTCGTTATACAGAATTTCAGAAAACGTGACAGCAGATTTGTTAAAGATGAAAAGAATGTGGAGGTGCTGAAATGACAAACATATTCAGAATAATTCTCCTTGTAGTATCTCTTTTTACCATGATTTTCATGTTAAAAAGAATAAGACAGTCAAAGATTCAGATAGAAGATTCACTTTTCTGGATTTTATTTGCGGTTATGGTCGTAATACTTGGAGCATTTCCGGTGATAGCAGATTTCATGGCAGGAGTTATCGGAATATATTCGACGGTATTTTTTATATTTATATTACTTATAAAAGAATTTTCCATGACGATAAAGATTTCGCAGCTGGAAAATAAAATAAAAGAGCTAACTCAGGAAATTGCCCTGGGAAAAGCAACAGAGCAGCATGAAAGTAATTCAAAAACATATACAGCCGACAGTGAGGCAGAAAAGAGGTAAAAAATGAAAAAGTTATTAGTAACAGGAGCAAATGGACAGCTCGGAAGAGAAATCAGCAACATGTATGAGAAAAGAGACGGTATCGAGGTCGTGAGAACAGATGTGGGTGAGCTTGATATCACGGATGTAGATGCGACAGTAAAGATGGTAAAAGAAGTAAAACCTTATGCAATCATTAACTGTGCTGCATATACGGCAGTTGATAAATGTGAGACAGATGTTGACCTTGCATACAAGATTAATGCAATCGGACCGAGAAACTTAAGTATAGCTTCAAGTGAAACGGGAGCAAAGCTTGTTCATGTTTCTACTGACTATGTATTTAAAGGTGATGGAACAAAACCTTATATCGAGTTTGATACTCCGAATCCAAACAGCATGTATGGAACAACAAAGCTTGCAGGTGAAAAGTTCGTACAGGAATTTTCAGATAAGCATTTCATTATCCGTACTGCATGGCTTTACGGAGATGGAAAGAACTTTGTAAAGACAATGCTCAGACTTGCACAGAACGGACCTGAGGTAAATGTTGTAGGAGACCAGATTGGTTCACCTACAAGTACGAAGGTTCTTGCAGATATCATAGAGACACTTATGTGGACAGACAATTATGGACTTTTCCATGGCACATGTGAAGGAATCTGCAGTTGGGCAGATTTTACAGAGGAAATATTTAAACTTGCCGGAAAAGATACAAAAGTAAATCATATTACATCTGAGGAATATGCAAATATGTTCCCTGCATCTGCAAAGAGACCGGCGTATTCAGTTCTTGACAACTATATGTTAAAGCTTACAACAGATCATGTTGCTGCAGACTGGCATGATGCTATAGCAGAGTATATAAAAGAAGGATGGCATTTAAAATAATCTATGAAGCTAAAGAGAGTATTGGGAATAGCTACAATAGTACTGCTTGTCATATGTGCGGCATCCACACAGGTGAAAAGTACCGTGATGGATGTTGATGATGCGGATTACCAGATAGAAAGCAATGTGGGACAGATTGAGGAGAACATGATTGTTGAATACTGCTACAAGGCATCAGGCGAGACTGTGGATGGGTATCAGGTGCATTTTGCAACTTATGGTGAGAGTATAAATAAGGGCAGAATATACCTTGAGATATACGATGCAGATACCAACGAAATGATTGGCAGCGGTGCAGTTGATGCTGATGAAATATATGATAATGAGCCTACATTTATTGGCACTGATAAAGTGAATCTTGGAAAAAAGAATATCAGGCTGGTTATATATAGTCAGGGTCTTGAAAAAGACAAACAGGTTACAATGTGGATGGGAACAACAGAAAAAACGGAAGATGGAAAAACACTGGTGAACGGACTCGGACAGAAGAGCAATCTGCTGATATTTGAACGTAGGATTACGAGTGAGGCACCGTACACATGGGATTGTATTCTGATTACATCTGTATGTTTTGTGCTTTTTTGCTGTGTTCCGGATAAAAATAAAGAAGAACAGCCGGGAGGTAGTGATGAATTGGAAGAAGAGGCTGCTCAAGCATAGTATAGCAGCGGTGATTATCCTGATTATATCTGTTGGAGCTGAGATGCTTATTTTTAACAGTCATGCATTGAAGAACAGTTACAATATCACATACAGGGAGAAAAACTGGATGAGCAGTGGTTTTGCCGTGAGAAAATACGGTGATAACAATGCGGCTGTTCTTGTGTTTGATGAGAAATATGTGAATAAATTAAATATTTCTTTTGATGCTGACAGGAGTTTTAAATACAAAATAGTTTTAAATACGGTAAATAAGTTTGACCATGAAAGCGAGAAAGAACTTACAGACAGATATTACCCGGAAATAGGAGAGACCTTTTTAAATATTGAAAAACGGTCTACGAAGATAAAAATAATTTATCCGCGAGATGTCACCATAGAAAGTATAAATATATCAAATGAAGTAAAATTTAATATTATCAGAATGTTGTTTATCACCTTTTCCCTTGGGCTGTTGTATTCATTCTTTACCTGCAGACGTCTGGTGGGAGACAGGATAGAATATGGTTTTCTGATGAGTGCGGTATTACTTGGAAGTATAATGGTACTGGCACTGCCGGAGGATTTCAGGTCGTGGGACGAGCAGATTCATTTCAACAGGGCATATATGTACTCGTATGGAGATGATGTTGAGTATACAGAAGCGGCGTGGAGACTTAAGACACTTGATGTACCTTATACCGATACTGAAGAAGACAGAGTGGCGGTTCAGAAGCTGCTTAACGATGAGGACGATATTGTCAAAGAGGTTGAAAAGGACAGCAGTTTTATAACCTATGGCGGGCGTGCGTACATTCCACAGGCGTTTGCACTGTGGCTTGCAAGGACGTGTAACTGGAAATTCACCACAGGAATCATGCTTGCAAGATACCTGAATCTTATGGTATATGTGCTTTTAATGTTCCTTGCAATAAAATTTGCAAATCATGGAAAACGTATACTTACCCTTATAGGACTTATGCCGACATCGGTATTCCTTGCGGCATCATTTTCTTATGACGCGCATGTCACGGCATTTGTGACCTTTGGATTTGTAATGATAGTCAATGAATTTGCAGATCTGAGTGAGAAGATAAATTGGAAACGTATATTTGCCGGTGTTGTGGCAATAGTTGTCGGGTGTTTTGCAAAGGCAGTTTACATACCACTTATTCTGCTATTATGCTTTATTCCGAAAGGAAAATTTTATGATGCAAAGCAGAAATGGATGTTCAGAATATCGGTAGTGATAGTATTTCTGGTAATGATGAGTACATTTGTACTGCCGGCTCTGACAAATGCCAGCTCAGGCGTTGATGTGGGCGGAGATGCCAGAGGAGGAGATACAAGCGTTACAAGACAGTTGGAATCTATTATAGAGCATCCGGCTGAGTATGTGGAGCTGTTTGTCAGCAATGTTGTAAAGACGGCGCCGGATTATTTTCTCGGATATCAGAGTCGTACATTTTTCGCATATCTGGGAGGAAATAAGGGGACATTATTTTACTTAAGTCTTATAGTTACAGTATTTGTGGCGTTTACGGAAGGAACCATGGAACGGCACCTTCCGTTGGCGAGAAAGACTAAACTGGCACTGGCGTGTATCGTGATGTGTGTGATAGGTCTTGTATGGACAGCACTTTATCTTGATTTTACACCTGTGGGACTCAATGTGATAAATGGGGTACAGCCGAGGTATTACATACCGCTTATGTTCCCGGTAATTCTTCTGATAGAAAATGGAAGAGTGAGGTGTCACAGGGTATCAAACTTCAGATACAACCAGATTGTATTGTACGCAGGCGTTATAGTATTGGCGGGCATGATATATAAATTTCTGCTTGTGCCGTGTGCATTTTGATATGTTAAATGTGTATTTGCAAGCTGGCTTGCAATACCACATATTTGTGTCCGGCTGGTGCGTAGCACCTTTCTGACACCTTAATCAATATGTACAGGAAATTCAGCTATTGAACTAATTTCCATATAATGTTATAATAGAGAATCAAATGGCTATAATTAAGATAGCACCAGAAAGGAGTTTCTTCAAATGAGAACATATTTAGTAACAGGGGGAGCCGGATTTATAGGTTCAAATTACATTCATTACATGTTTAAAAAGTACGACAATGAGATTAGGATTATCAACGTGGACGTGCTTACTTATGCAGGAAATCTTGAGAATTTAAAGGATATTGAAAATAGAGATAATTACACATTTGTAAAGGCTGATATATGCGACAAGGAAGCTATATCAAAGATATTTGCAGAGAATGACATAGACAGAGTAGTTCATTTTGCGGCAGAGAGTCATGTCGACAGAAGTATCAGAAATCCTGAGGTATTTGTAAATACTAATGTAATGGGAACAGCAGTAATGCTTAACTGTGCAAAGGCAGCATGGGAGAATGAGGACGGTACATTCAAGGAAGGAAAGAAGTTCCTTCATGTATCTACAGACGAAGTATACGGTTCGCTTCCGGATGATGAGAATGCATTTTTCTATGAGACATCACCGATTGACCCACACAGCCCTTATTCAGCAAGTAAGGCATCATCAGACATGCTTGTAAAGGCTTATATTGACACATATAAGTTCCCGGCAAACATTACAAACTGTTCAAACAACTACGGACCTTACCAGTTCCCTGAAAAACTTATTCCGCTTATTATCAATAATGCACTTCAGGGCAAAAAACTTCCAGTATACGGAGACGGTAAGAATGTAAGAGACTGGCTCTATGTTGAAGATCACGCCAAAGCTATTGATATGGTTCAGGAAAAAGGTAAATTAGGCGAGAGATACAATATCGGCGGACACAATGAGAAACAGAACATCGAGATTATTGAGATTATCCTCGATACACTTCAGGAGATGCTTCCAGAAGGTGATCCGAGAAAGAAACTTGTAAGCAGAGACCTTATAACATATGTTGAGGACAGAAAGGGACATGACAGAAGATATGCCATAGCTCCTGACAAGATTAAAGAGGAAATCGGCTGGTATCCGGAGACAATGTTCAAAGACGGTATAAAACTTACAATCAAGTGGTTCTTTGAAAATGAAGACTGGATGAAGAATGTAACAAGCGGAGATTATCAGAAATATTACGCTGAAATGTATAAATAAAACCCTGATGGGTTGTCGCTGATTTTATAGTGACAGCCCATTAAGTGTGTAAAAAGACGTTTGCAGAATCAGGCAGACGGCGTTTTTAGAAAGGAATGTGGGAAATGAAAGGTATTATTTTAGCAGGCGGTTCAGGAACACGCCTTTATCCATTAACAAAAGCAGTATCAAAACAGATTATGCCGGTTTATGATAAACCGATGATTTATTATCCTCTTTCAACACTTATGTTAGCAGGAATCAGAGAGGTGCTTATCATATCTACACCTAGAGATCTGCCTGTATTTGAGGAATTATTTGGAGACGGCTCGCAGCTTGGAATGTCATTTTCATATGCTGTACAGGAATCACCGAGAGGCCTTGCAGATGCCTTTATTATAGGTGAAAAGTTTATTGGAAATGATAATGTAGCACTGGTTCTCGGAGATAACATTTTCTATGGTCAGAGCTTTTCAAAGGTTCTTAAAAATGCAGCCGAGAGAGAAAAGGGAGCAACAATATTCGGATATTATGTAAAGGACCCTAGAGAATACGGAGTTGTTGAATTTGATGAAAACGGTAAGGCACTTTCCATAGAGGAAAAGCCGGCACAGCCTAAGTCAAATTATGCAGTACCGGGACTCTATTTTTATGATAATGATGTAGTAGAGATAGCAAAGAATGTAAAACCTTCAGCAAGAGGCGAGATCGAGATTACATCTGTAAATAACGAATATCTTAGCAGAGGTACTCTTATGGTTGAGACACTGGGAAGAGGATTTGCATGGCTTGATACAGGTAACCATGATATGCTTCTTGATGCTGCAGATTTCGTTGCAGCATTCCAGAAACGTCAGGGACTTTACATCTCATGTATAGAAGAGATAGCATACAAGAGAGGTTTCATAGACAAAGAACAGTTATTAAAACTTGCGGAGCCGCTTATGAAGACTGCATATGGACAGTATCTTGTTGATGTGGCAAACGGATTATAAAGAAAGGAAAATAAAGAAATGGGAAAGATTACAGTTGAAACATGTGATATAGAAGGATTAAAGGTTATTACACCTACAGTATTCGGAGATGAGAGAGGATACTTTATGGAAACTTATAATTACAATGATTATAAGGCAGCAGGTATCGATATGGAATTTGTACAGGACAATCAGTCAAGCTCTAAGAAGGGCGTATTAAGAGGACTTCATTTCCAGAAAGAGTTTCCACAGGACAAGTTAGTAAGAGTGGTAAGCGGAGAGGTATTTGATGTAGCCGTTGATTTAAGAGAAGGCTCTGAGACGTTTGGAAAATGGTTTGGTGTACTTTTGTCAGCAGAGAATAAGAAACAGTTCTTTATACCTAAAAATTTTGCTCACGGATTCGTAGTATTATCAGATTCAGCTGAGTTTGCCTATAAATGTACTGATTTTTATCATCCAAACGATGAGGGCGGACTTAAATGGGACGATCCTGATATAGGAGTAGACTGGCCGCTTCCTGAAGGAGTAGAGCTTACTATTTCTGAGAAAGACCAGAAATGGGGCGGTATAAAGGAGTATGTTGCTGAGAGGAACAAGTAATGCATTTCTTAAGAGAATTATATGATAACAGAAAATTAATAATGAATCTGGCTAAAAGTGATTTTAAAACAAAGTATGCCGGTTCATTTCTTGGAATAATCTGGGCATTTGTCCAGCCTGTAGTCACGGTTATAGTGTATAGTATCGTATTTCAGGTTGTATTTGCACAGGCTGATGTGGGAGAGGTGCCATATGTACTGTGGCTCATCACGGGTCTTGTACCGTGGTTCTTCTTTAATGATGCTCTGAATGGCGGAACAAATGCGATGATAGAATACAATTATCTTGTAAAAAAAGTTGTGTTCAAGATAAGTATTCTTCCTATAGTTAAGATAATATCAGCGTTGTTTGTACATCTGTTTTTTATATGTTTCACTATAGCTATCTATGTTATCTGTGGTGTACTTCCGGGACTGTATGCGGTTCAGATTGTATATTATATGGCATGTGCATTTATCCTGACACTGGGGCTCACGTATGCAACGTCAGCAGTTGTAGTGTTTTTCAGGGATTTAACACAGATTATAAGTATAGTTTTGCAGGTAGGAGTATGGTTTACACCTATTATGTGGAACATTGATAATCCTGCATTTAATATTCCGGGTGTAATAAGAAAAATTCTTATGCTTAACCCGATGTATTATATCGTGGGAGGTTACAGAGATTCACTTGTAAATAAAGTATGGTTTTGGCAGAGACCGACACTTACTTTGTATTTCTGGTGCTTTACCGGATTAACATTTGCATTTGGAGTCTTTATATTTAAGAGATTGAAAGTTCATTTTGCGGATGTACTATAAGATATATCGTTTTTGGAATGGAGATTTATATGTCAGATTATGCTATTAGTGTAGAACATGTAGAGAAAATGTATAAATTGTATGATAAGCCCACAGACAGATTGAAAGAATCTCTCGGGCTTACCAGAAAGAAAAAATATAAGGAGCATTATGCACTGCATGATGTTAATTTTCAGGTGAATAAAGGTGAGACTGTAGGAATTATCGGAACTAACGGTTCAGGAAAGTCAACTATACTGAAAATCATAACAGGTGTATTAAATCCTACTGCGGGAGAAGTGAAAGTAAACGGAAGAATATCAGCTTTGCTGGAACTTGGAGCAGGTTTCAATATGGAGTATACGGGTATAGAAAACGTATATCTTAATGGAACAATGATAGGATTCACCAGAGAAGAGATAGATGCAAAGCTCAATGATATATTGGAATTTGCAGATATAGGTGACTTTGTATACCAGCCTGTCAAAACATATTCAAGCGGTATGTTCGTCAGACTGGCATTTGCTGTAGCCATAAACATTGACCCGGAGATACTCATTGTAGATGAGGCACTTTCTGTAGGTGACGTGTTCTTTCAGGCGAAATGTTACCATAAGTTTGAGGAATTTAAGAAATTAGGAAAGACCATCCTCTTTGTAAGTCATGACCTTGGAAGTATAGGAAAATACTGTGACAGGGTTGTTCTTTTAAATCAGGGTGTCAAGCTCAATGAGGGCAAGCCTAAGGAAATGATAGATATATATAAGAAACTGCTGGTAAATCAGTATGTTGATGATGATGAGGCTGAGAAAGAACAGGAAAATGAATCCGATAATGAGAATACCCAAGAAGAGTCAGGTACATGGAAGGATATGACCACATCAAATCCTGATATAGTAGAATACGGTAACGGACTTGCGAACATAATAGATTATGGAATAAAAGACGCAGCCGGCAATATGTCAAATGCCATTGAAAAGGGCAGTGACTTTACTATCATGTTCAAGGTTAAATTTAATGAAAAAGTGTCAGACCCTATATTTGCAATTACCATTAAGGATTTAAAGGGTACAGAGATTACAGGCACAAATACCATGTTCGAGAAGATTGATACAGGAACGGTAAATAAGGATGAGGTGCGCAGCGTAAGCTTTACACAGAATATGAATCTTCAGGGTGGAGATTATCTTGTATCACTGGGATGTACAGGCTACAGAGACGGTGAATTTACAGTGTATCACAGACTTTATGATGTATTTAACATTACAGTAATATCGAACAAAAATACAGTAGGTTATTACGATATGAATTCAGAAATAGTCGTTGAATAGATGAGGTGTGAAAGTGGATAACATAGAAAAAATCGGTAATGTAAAACTTAATCTTAAATATTATGGCGGTAAAGATTTATACAGTGACGGTGATATTGAGGACAGACTTTTAGACATTGTCATGAATAATGATGAGGACAGCTTTAATCAGATAATATGGGATAAGGAAGAATGGACCATTATGTACCATCTTTCACATATCAGACAGAACATTGTTGGTACGGTGAATACAGATAAACATACCAGAGTTCTTGAAGTTGGTTCAGGATGTGGTGCCATAACAGGTGCATTGGCAGATAAAGCTGAGAGTGTGACCTGTATCGAATTATCTAAGAAAAGAAGTACCATAAATGCATATAGAAATAAAAACAGAGAAAATATAGAGATTCTTGTGGGCAACTTTCAGGATATAGAAAAGGATCTAGGAGAGTATGACTGCATCACACTTATAGGTGTATTTGAATATGCAGATGCCTATATAGATGCCGAGAATCCATATACGGAATTTTTAAGAATTATAAAGAAACATCTCGCACCGGGCGGAAAGATTGTCATGGCGATTGAGAATAAAATGGGACTTAAATATTTTGCAGGATGCAGAGAGGACCATTTTGGAGACTACTTTGAGGGTATAGAAAATTATACTAACACACATGGTGTCAAAACATTTACAAGGCGTGAACTTGAAGAAATGTTTAAAGAAAACGGGATAGAGGATTATAAATTTTATTATCCGTATCCTGATTATAAATTTCCGATTAAAGTATTCTCGGATGAATATCTTCCGAAGGTCGGCGAACTTAACACAAACCTTCAGAACTTTGACAGAGACAGGATGCTTTTATTTGATGAGGCAAAGGCGTTTGATAATATAATACGTGAGGGACTGTTCCCGCTGTATACAAATTCATTTCTTGTTGAGATTGGAAACAGTGACAATAATGTTGTATATGAGAAGTATTCAAATGACAGGGATGACAGATTCTCAATATGTACTGATATTGTAAAAGAGAACGGACAGCTTAAGGTAAGAAAGTACGGAGCATCTGATAAAAAGTATGACCATGCCGTAAATGTGGCAAAATGGTCTGACGGACTTAAAAAGCAGTATGATGGCTCAAAACTCGCAGTATGTGAGAATGTAAAAAACGGTGATATGGTTGAATGTGAATTTCTGGAGGGTAAGACTTTAGAAGAGATTGCGGATAATTATATAACCGAAGGTAAACCTGAAAAGGCAGAAAATATTATAAAAGAGCTTATTCAGATAATCATGGATAAAAACGCATCTAAAAAATTTGAAAAGACAAAAGAGTTTGTCGAAGTATTCGGAGATGCGGGGTTTGAAGGCATAATGCACACCGGAGATGTCAATGATATAGATATGGTTCTCAATAATATCATATCTGATGGTGATAAATGGAAAATTATTGACTATGAGTGGACGTTTGATTTTCCGGTACCTGTTGAATTTATAATATACAGAATGCTTCACTATTATTTTGCAACAAATAATGCAAGAAATGAATTAAGAGATAAGTCTTATATTGAATTGAGCGAAAATGATGTAAAAGCATTTGAAAAAATGGAAGTGAATTTTCAGAAGTATGTAAAGGGTGAAAAACATCCATTAAGGGAACTGTATGAAATCATAGGTAAAAATGCTACGGATGTCAAATCAGTACTCTGTAATATGAGCAGTACCGTAAGACTTTACAGTGATTATGGCGACGGATATACAGAGGAAAACACATCGCAGCAGACTATCATCAGTTCTACTGAAGGAAAATATTCATTTAAAATAAAAGTGCAGGATGGTGTTATGCGTTACCGCTTCGACCCGTGTGAGATGGGATGCACGATGCGTATTGACAGAGTGGCTGCAAATGGAAGACTGAGTGTCCCATTTAAGACAAACGGTGTGAGAATCGATGATCAGGTATATGTATTTGCTGATGATCCGTGGCTTGAATTTGAGATAGAAGGAACTATTATAAAGGAAATAGAGATAGAATATTATCTTGATACAAAGGCATCAGAATATTGTGGAACTGTTGCCGATAAGTTGACAAGACTGGTTGAGAGTGAAAAAGCATTGGCAAATTATGCAGGAGCAAATGAAGATTTGAGACGACAGCTTGAAGCTGCCAATGCACAGATAGATAATTTGAACAGAGAGAAGGAATTGATGGTGACATCAAAATCATGGAAAATGACTAAGCCTGTCAGAGTTATAAAGAATGGAACTAAAAAGGCTTTAAAATCCAATAAGGTGACATATAAAGCCTGCAAGAAATTAAAGGCAGTGATAAAGGGTCAGCCTGCACCTAAGAAGATAAGACCGGAGGAGACATCCGTAGAGAAGATAGTATACATTATGTGTCCGAAGTCTGAATGGAAGAAACAGAGAGAGACAAAATTCCCTGTAGACGTAAAATTCAGTATATTAGTTCCACTGTATAATACCCCTGAAAGATTCTTAAGGGAAATGATAGAGTCGGTACAGTTTCAGTCATATGAGAACTGGGAGCTGTGTCTTGCAGACGGAAGTGACGCAGAGCATGCTTATGTAGAAGAAATCTGTCATTCATATATGGAAAATGACAAGAGAATCGTGTATAAGCGCCTCAAGGAGAATCTCGGAATATCAGGAAATACAAATGCATGTATAGACATGGCTACAGGTAATTATATTGCATTGTTTGACCATGATGATTTCCTGCATCCGTCAGTATTATTTGAGGATATGAAAGCCATATGCGAGCATGGAGCAGATTATATTTACACGGATGAAGCTACATTCCAGGGAACAAATATATTTAATATTATAACGAAACACTGTAAGCCGGATTTTGCCATAGACAATCTCAGGGCTAATAACTATATATGTCATTTTTCTGTATTTAAGGCAGATTTACTTGAAAAGGCGGGAAGATTCAGGTCAGAATATGACGGAAGTCAGGATCATGACCTTATACTCAGACTTACGGATAAGGCACAGAAGGTATTCCATATCAGAAAGATATTATACTATTGGCGTTCGCATCCGGCATCAGTTGCGGCAGACATAAATGCAAAGACTTATGCAATAGATGCAGCCAAACGTGCAGTTGAGTCTCATCTTAAAGGTGCAGGACTTAAAGCAGAGGTAATGAGCAGTAAGGCATTTCCGACTATATTCAGAATAAAATATGAACTTAAGTCAAAACCTATGATATCTATTCTTATACCGAATAAAGATCATAAGTCAGACCTTAAAAAATGTGTTGAATCTATATTAAATAAATCAACATATAAAAATTATGAGATAATAATCATAGAAAACAACAGTATTAAAAATGAAACATTTGAGTATTATAAAGAGCTCGAAAAGAATGATAAAATATCTGTTGTTACT